>Ga0228674_1002253_pt1 | contig 10754 bp, 6 predicted proteins | sample 1D_rmetaG_FD_189054 | JGI IMG/M metagenome (GOLD analysis project Ga0228674, IMG submission 189054) | Seawater microbial communities from Monterey Bay, California, United States - 1D_r | ecosystem: Environmental > Aquatic > Marine > Coastal | place: USA: California | collected 2016-09-26
CAGCTACGTACGCCGTCGCGAACCCTTCCAGATGATGGCGGAAGAAACCGTTGCTCTGGCTGTGCAAGGCCGCAACGCTCCCCAATGGCTGGCCGACGATGGCGTGAGTCGCCTGCTCGAATGCACGCCTAGCGGTAACCTGCAGCCGGAGGCGGCACAGCGCGAAATCCGAACCGCGCTCGACTTCCTCGCCGCGCATCCGCAGCAACTGCGAGCGGTGGCCCAAGAGCGGGCTAATGCCCTGCTGGCCGACCACCAGCGCGTGCGCGAAGCCACCCGTGACGTTGGGCAGTACAGCGTCAGCCCCTGTCTGCCGGTCGATGTGATGGGCGTGTACGTGCTGCTGCCTGACTCGCTATAAGCTTGGGCCTGGAGAAGAATAATCATGAAACGCATCCGCAAGGCCCAGGCCGCGTTGAACCTGCCCACCCTTAAGCTCGAAGGGGGGTTATTCCTGCCTGATCAACTGGAAAAGGCCGCTCATGGCCGCGCTAACGCACAGCTAGAGGCCGACTACGGAACCCCCAAGGGCGTCAAGCTCAAGGATGAATACAGCCGCGCTTTCCAGATTGCCTGCGCTCAATGGCAGCACTTCGCCGCGCAGATTGGGCGCGCCGACATCGATGCTGCGCAGCTCACTACGTCCTTCATCCACGAACTGCTGCGCGATGCGTTTGGCTACGCGACCTTGCAAGCCACGGCAGCACAGCAAGTGGGTGAACTGCGTTACCCGGTCAGCCTGATGGCTGGCAGCCTGCCCGTGCTGGTGGCCCCGCACACCTTGGGGCTGGACGAGGCCGACGCGTGCTTTGCCGTGCAGGGAGGCGGCAACCGCAAGAAGGCCCCATTCCAGGCCATGCAGGAATTGCTCAACGCCAGCGAACCGCTGCAATGGGGCATCGTCAGCAATGGCAAACAACTGCGCCTGCTGCGCGACGCGGCTAGCCTCACCCGCCCCAGTTTTCTCGAAGTCGATCTGGCTGACCTGCTCGGCGGCCAGCGCTACGCCGAATTCGCCAATGTCTGGCGCTTGCTGCACGCGAGCCGCGCAGCCCGCCTCGGCCAGAGCGTTACGGCGTGCATCTGGGAGCAATGGCGCAGCGAAGGTCAACAGGAGGGCACTCGCGTGCGCGACGGCCTGCGCAATGGCGTCGAGCGGGCCCTGCTGACCTTCGGTGCAGGCTTCCTGCAACATCCCGCCAACCACGCCCTGCGTGCCGCCCTGAACGACGGCACGCTTAGCAAGGATGAATATTTCCAACAACTGCTGCGCCTGATCTACCGGCTCATTTTCGTATTCACCGTGGAAGAGCGTGGCGTGCTGCATCCGCAGGGAGACAGCGCCGAAGAACAAGCCGCCCGCCGCGCCTATGCCGAAGGCTACGCCCTGGCTCACCTGCGCGAACTCTGCCTCAAGCGTCGCGCCCGCACCCGCCATGACGACCAGTGGCAGGCCATTCGAATCGTGATCCGTGGTCTGGCGCGGGGCGAGCCTCGCCTGGCGCTGCCCGCGCTGGGCGGGCTGTTTGCCCCCGAACAATGCCCCGATCTGGATACCGCCAGCCTGGACAACACCCACCTGCTCACGGCCTTGCAACACCTGCGCTGGGCGGTGGTGGCCCAGGGAAAAGGCAGCAGCCTGACCCCGGTGGACTACCGCAACATGGGGCCGGAAGAGCTGGGCAGCGTCTATGAAAGCCTGCTGGAACTGGTGCCCACCATCGATCTGCCAGCCCGCACCTTTGGCTTTGTCGGCCGCACTGAGGAAGGAAGCACCGCTGGCAACGCCCGCAAGCTCACCGGCAGCTACTACACCCCCGACAGCCTGGTGCAGGAGCTGATCAAGAGCGCACTGGAGCCAGTCATCGAACAGCGCCTGGCCGCCAACCCGGGAAACCCCACCGCAGCGCTGCTGGCCATCCGCGTCATCGACCCCGCCTGCGGCAGCGGCCACTTCCTGCTCGCCGCAGCCCGCCGTCTAGCGGAAAAACTGGCCCAGTTGCGCAGCCTCGAAGGCGGGCAGGAAGGCGCCATCCAGCCGCAGGACTACCGCCATGCCCTGCGCGAGGTCGTGACCCACTGCATCTACGGCGTGGACCGCAACCCCATGGCCATCGAACTGGCGCGTATGGCCCTGTGGCTGGAGGGCTACGAGGAAGGACGCCCGCTCGGCTTTCTCGACCACCACCTACAAGTCGGCGACGCCCTGCTCGGCCTGACCGACCTGCACGTGCTGGAACAAGGCATCGCCAAAGATGCCTTCAAGCCCCTCAGCGGCGACGACAGGGGCGTGTGCAAGGCACTGGCCAAAACCAATGCCGCAGCGCTCAAAAACCTGGAGAAAAAGCGCACCGCGCAAGCTTTTGGCCAGACCGAATTGGTGCAGCGACACGACAACGGCCTCGCCGCATTGCGCGCGCTGGAGGCCCTGCCCGAAGACAGCACAGAACAGATCGCCGCCAAGGCGCAAGCCTACGAACACTACCTGCACAGCGCCCGCACCGGCAGGCTGGCCCAGGCCGCCGACCTGCTGATGGGGGCCTACCTGCTGCCCAAAATCGAAAGCAACGCCCAGACTATCCCTACCACGGCCACGCTCTACCTGACCCTGCTGGGCTGCGAATTGCCTCCCGACCAGCAGCCCACGCTGGCGGCCGCGCGGCAAGCCTGCGAAGAAGCTCGCGTGTTCCACTGGCCACTGGCCTTTCCTCAGGTGTTTGCACAAGGCGGTTTCGATTGCGTGCTGGGCAATCCGCCGTGGGAAGTGTCGCAATTGAGTGAAGAAGAATTTTTTGCCACCCGAGCGTCTCACGTCGCGGAGCTAGCTGGCGACAAACGCAAACAGGCCATCGCCACTCTGCCAATGAGCGATCCGCCCCTCTGGGCAGAATTTCTAAAAGAAAGCCAACAGATTGCGGCTGCTAATAACTTCTATCGTGAGTCTGGACGCTATCCCCTGACGGCTGTGGGTAAGCTCAATACCTATCCGCTGTTTGCCGAAACCATTCTACAAATTCACGCCACCAGCGGACGAGCAGGCTTTATCGTGCCCACTGGTATTGCCACTGACGACAGTACCAAGGCTTATTTTGACCATTTAACAAGCGCGCGACGATTGGTAAAGCTAATTAGCTTTTATGAGGTGCGTGCGTGGTTCAAGGCGACAGATGACAGAAAGTCGTTCTGCTTGCTGACTTTAGGGAATGCCGCCGCCGCAGAATTTCTTTTTGATGCAAAGACGATTGAGGATCTTCGCGAGTCAGCAAAGTGGTTCACGCTAACACCCGACGAATTCTCCCTCATCAACCCCAACACACTCACCTGCCCAGTGTTCCGCAGCGAGCGCGATGCTGAACTGACCAAGAAGCTCTATCGCTCTACGCCGGTGCTGATTGAGGAGGGTAAGCCTAACGGCAATCCATGGGGAATTACTTTCTCGCAGGGTCTGTTCAACATGACCAGTGCGAGCCACTTGTTCACGTACGAGCCAGCCTCAGATTGCCTCCCCCTGTACGAGGCCAAGCTCATCCATCAGTTCGACCACCGCTGGGCCACCTATGACAAAGACGGCAGCAGCCGCGATGTAACACTTGCCGAAAAGACTTGCTCTGATTTCACTGTCACCCCGCGCTACTGGGTCAATCGTACCGAGGTAGAAGAGCGCCTGTGCAAACGCGACCGCGATGGCAGCGTGACTTGGCAATGGGAGCAAGATTGGCTGATGGGATGGCGAGATATCGCATTACGCTCTGTAGAACGAACAGTAATTGCATCGGTGATGCCGAGGGTAGGAGTCAATCACAAAACTCCACTCTGGTTCGCCAAATCATCACCATCTGTTGAGCATTCGGCGGCACTACTGGGTAACTTTAATTCACTGGCCTTGGATTATGTCGCTCGCCAAAAAATTGGTGGGACATCGCTCACCTACTTTTACTTGAAGCAGTTTCCTTTCCTGCCTCCTGAGCGCTATACCAAAGCCGATCTCGTCTTTATCGTTCCGCGAGTACTGGAACTCACCTACACCGCCCACGATCTAGCCGGCTGGGCGCAGGACTTGGGCTACGACGGCCCACCCTTCGCCTTCGACCCCGACCGTCGCGCCATTCTGCGCGCCGAACTCGACGCCTACTACGCCAAACTCTATGGCCTCACCGAGGAAGAACTGCGCTACATACTCGACCCCGCCGACGTGCTGGGCGAAGACTACCCCAGCGAAACCTTCCGCGTGCTCAAGAACAAGGAACTGCGGGAATTCGGCGAATACCGCACCCAGAAGCTGGTGCTGGGCGCCTTTAAGCGAGATGTCCAAGCAGAGCACGCATTGGTTCGTCAGACCGCGGATCGAGCGTCCTTGACTGATGGAATCTGGGCACGGCCGCAACAGGATGAAGCTGCGGAGACGGGGCTTGTCCTGGCCGCCTTGCTGAAGGCTGCGGATGCTCCATGGCCGGTGCGCCATGTACGCCTCGCCGCTGTCTTGGCGCTGGAGCCCAGGCTGATGACGCCTTTGCTAGACGCGCAGGATGCTCTGGATTGGCAACGCCTGATAGGCGAAGAAGTCACACCGCTGTCCGGGGCGGTGTTGAGTTTCATACCGCGTGCAAATCAGGCTTGGGGCAGGGCTGTGCGCTTCCTGCGAAGCAGTGGCTACCTGGTTGAAGATCTGGCGGCAGGAACTTGGGCAAAAGATGCCGAACTGGATATGCCTGCTGCAGAATGGGCCGAAGGGCGCGCCCAGATGATTCTTGCTTTCCTGCATGCACAAGGGCAGAGCTTTGATCGTGTCATTCGCGAGTTGCCTGATGAGATAGGGGGATGGATTGAAACCGCAGCCTGACATGTTCCAGCAACCGCTATGCCTCACTCCGCCGGCACAGATGCATGAGCCACGTTTATGGGTGAGGCGGCTGGTGATATGGGAGAAACCTGGAGAGCCGCCCTTGCAAGATGTTCCATTACGTCCAGGCCTGAACATCGTCTGGACGCCGGACGACAATGGCATCGGTCATGGCGGAGGCAAGACCTTGTTCTGCAGGTTGCTGCGCTATTGCCTGGGCGAGGACAAGTTTGCTCCCGAGGATCAGCGCGACGGAATCGGTTCGGCGTTTCCCAACGGATGGGTTGGCATGGAAGTCGTGCTGGATGGCGCCTGTTGGGCCGTCCTTCGACCCTTGGGCATCCGGCGGCGGCATTTTGCGGTACTGGATGGCAATCTCAATGAACTTGTTCTCAGCGAAATGCCGGCCACTGGCCTGTCCCCGTTGCTCAACGTCATCGAAGAGAATCTGTTGACACCAGGCGTCAGAGATCTGATCGCTGACAAGAAACAAGAGCATCAGGCCTGGCAGATTGCCTTGGCGCTGTTGAGCAGGGACCAGGAATGCAGATTCGACCATGTTCTTGAATGGCGATCCTCACTATCCGACTCGGAGTCGCCGGCGCGGGGGCTGAACCGAACCGAGAGACTGGAGACACTGCGAGCCCTATTGAATGCTATCGACCCATCCGAGCAGACGCTTCGTATAGACATCGCTGCCATGAGCGAGTCGAGCCGTAGCCGGGAGCAGGAAATTGGCCATCGCGCCTGGGAAATTCGAAAGCTTAGAAAGCAGCTTCTGGAAGTGCTTGGCGTTACGGACGATGAGCTTTCGCAAGGCACTCTGGGTGTCGAAATCCTGCGTCGGGCGGCGCAGAAGCGCTTGGCAGCAGAAACCAAGTCCGACGGTGCGAGCGCAACCTCGGACCTTGATTCCGTCCGGCAGGCGCACGAAAGCGCCCAATCGGAAGTGGCAAGAGTCCAGGCCAATATAGGAAGACAAGAGGCTGTGATACCAGTCATCGAGCGGGCGATATCCGCGATCAAGGGCGAATATCCAACACTGGCCTACTCGCTCAAGGAAGCAGAAAACTATCCTTGTCCCATCTGCGAGGTGCCCATTGACCGCGTGCTGGCGAGTCAATGCGGGTTGTCACACAAGGTTCCAGATCTGGAGGCTTGCAAGGCTAGGTTGGAGAACGGCAGAAAAGCGCTCAAGGATGAACAGGAGCGTCTGAAGTCAGCCAAGTCGCTACTGAAGCAGTTGCGACCTGAGCTGGCGTTGGCGAAACAGGATGCAACGCGCAGGGGAGAGCATTACCAGAACCTGCTGAAGCTTCGCGAACAGCGCGATGGGGCGTGGTATGCCGCACGCAAGGCCGTGGACGATGTCGAGCGCCTGGCCTCGCTGTTCGAACAGCAGCAAACTACCGAAGCCCGCCTGGATAGGCATCAAAACGAGATAGAGCAAGTGCGGGAGCGGATCGCGGCGCTGCAAAACCAGAACGCGACTGTTTTCTCGAAGCTTGCCCAGAAGTTCGACCCGATCATCCGACGCTTGGTCGGACCTGAAGCCAGTGGCGAAATCCGACTGACCGGAAACGGGCTGAGCCTGGTTGTCCAGATGGGTGGTGATCGTTCGACATCTGCGATCGATTCGCTGAAAGTCGTGGCTTTCGATCTCGCGATCCTGTGCATGAGTATCGATGGTGAGACGAGGCTTCCGGCTTTCCTGATCCATGACAGCCCACGTGAAGCCGACCTTGGGCTCGCTTTGTACCACGGTCTATTTCATCTTGTGCATGAACTGGAAGGATTTGGACCGGCCCCCTTGTTTCAGTACATCGTGACAACTACTACCCCGCCTCCGAATGAGTATGCACAAGCACCTTGGCTTGCTCTGCAGCTTCGCGGTTCGCCAGCTGCTGATCGTCTCTTAAAAAGAGATTTGTAAAAGGTGAGACAGTAATGAGTTTCCGAAGACTGGGTCGAGAGTTGGTTGAATGAACCCGCTGCAACGCGCCCTCATCGAAAAAGCCGGCCACGACAACGGCTTCGAGCACGTGTTTTCGTCGGCTGGCGATGCGGTGATACTGGCTTCGGCCCGCCATCGCAGCCAGACGGTAGTGACGGCATCGGCCGATGGCTTCAGCTTGCGTCTTCAACCGGCTACACCCGTGCTGCTGCCGGAACTGCTGCGCAGCTTCCAAGCTTGGGCCGGAGCCGATGATGTGTTTTGTGTGCCGACTCTGCCTGATTTGGCGGCTCTCCTGCGCCGCACGGCCAGCCTGTCGCAGGCCTTGCCGAATCAGGCAGTGCGCGATTACCACGCGATCGTGGCCCAAGCAGTCGAAACGATGCCTGCCGAAGCCCGAGGCACAGAAGTCGAACGCCTGGTGCGTCAGCGCGTGGGGCAGGCGCGTTATCGCGATGCCTTGCTGACCTACTGGGGTGGTTCCTGCGCAGTGACCGGCGTCGCTGTGACTGAAGCGCTGCGTGCCAGCCATGCCAAACCCTGGGCTGAATGTGCCGACGATGCCGAGCGGCTGGATGCCTTCAACGGCTTTCTGTTGGTGGCCAATCTCGATGCGCTGTTCGATCGCTTTCTGATCAGCTTCGACGATACCGGGCATCTGCTGAGCAGCCCCCGCCTGTCCCAAAGCGATCTGCCTGTGCTTGGCATTCATTCGGGAATGACGTTGCGCTGGCTGGCCACGGAGCACCGGCACTATTTAAAGTGGCACCGCGAGCGCTTCCTGCTCGGTGCATGATCGAAGGAAAAACATAGCCAAGGCCGAAGCAATCGTTGAAGAACTGGTATCAATGATCGAGCGGGGCGAACTGCGCTTGCCAGAGATGCAGCGCCAGTATGTGTGGCGCTCCACGCGAGTGCGCGATCTTCTGGATTGGCTGTGTCGCGGCTACCCATCGGGCGCAATCCTGCTTTGGGAAACGGATGAAGCTGTGCCGCTGCAGGATATCGCGGCCAGCCAGAGCACGAATTCTTACCAGAGCACGCGGCTTCTGCTGGATGGTCAGCAGCGTCTGACATCGCTCTCTGCCGTCATTCGCGGCGAGCCAGTATCGGTGCGCGGTCGCCGCCGGCCTATCGACTTGCTGTTCAACTTGGAACATTCCGACCAGTTGGCGGTGGTGACCGAAGTGGAAGAGAACGGCGACGACGAGGATGATGGTGGCGACGATAGCGAACTGATTGGCGATGAGACGGACTCGACTAAGGACGAACTGCTCAAGCGCTTCAACACGATGACGTTCGTGGTGGCCACGAGGAAGCTGGAGCAGTTGCCGCATTGGGTGAAAGTGTCAGAAGTGTTCAAGACCGACAACGATGCGCCTTTCCTCAAACGTGCTGGCATTAGTGGTTTTGACGATCCGCGGTACGAGAAGTACAGCCAGCGCCTGGCCCGGCTACGTGGCATCCGTAAGTACGTTTATCGGATGGATGTGCTGGAACGCAGGCTTTCCTATGATGAGGTCACGGAAATCTTCGTCCGGGTCAATTCACTGGGAGCCAAGCTGCGCAGTTCCGACCTGGCTCTGGCGCAGATCACCGCCAAGTGGCGGCACTCGCTACAGACGTTCCAGGATTTCCAGAAGGCATGCGCCAAGACGGGCTTTGACCTTGATCTCGGTTTGCACTTGAAGAATTTGATGGCGTTTGCCACCGGTCAATCAAGTTTTCAGATCGTGGGTAGCCTGAATGTGGAGAAGCTGCAGAAGGCATGGAAAGAAGCCTGCAGTGGCATGGAATTCGCGCTCAACTTCCTGCGCAGCAATCTTGGCATCGATAACCCGGCACTGTTGTCGTCGCCTTTCCTGCTGGTGGTGCTGGCGCATTTAGGGCATAGCCGCAACTATGCGCTGAGCAACGATGAGGCCCGCCAACTGCGCTACTGGGCGCTGATGGCCAATGCCAAAGGCCGCTTCTCCCGAGGCTCCAGCGAAACCATTCTGGATCAGGATTTGGCAAATATTCGTCAGGGCGGAGCGGTGAGCGAGCTGATCGACCGGCTGCGCCTGCAGTTCGGCCGCCTGGACATTACTGCGGAGGAGCTGGAAGGCCGCAACCAGCGCAGCGCACTGTTCAAGACCATGTTCCTGGCTTTCCGCGCTGCCGGTGCGAAAGATTGTCGCAGCCATCTGACCATTGCTCTGGATCATTCGGGCGCCTAGCATCGCTTGCAGTTCCATCACATCTTTCCCAAAGCCGTACTGAAGACCAGCTTCACTGCCCGCGAGGTGGATGACATCGCCAATCTGGTCTTCATCGGCGGCAAGACGAATCGCGCGATCAGCGACAAGGCCCCGGCGGTTTACCTGCCCCCGCTGGTGGACCAGCTTGGCGAGCCAGCGCTCGCAGCACAGTGCGTCCCGGTTGAGGCATCGCTGCTGGAAGTGGAAAGTACAAGGCTTTCTTGCTTGAGCGACGCAAGAGGATTGCAACGGCGCTGAATACGTGAATACGTTTGTTGGGCCTGCAGAGTGAGCGGGGGGACGGCTGTGTGTATGGCAAGTGTCTCATACCGCCTGACCTAGGGATGCTCTGATCAATTCCGTAGGTAGCACCGGCCGCTGACCGGCGGCCTGGTAAACAGTGGCGGCACACGTTGAGGATCCATGCATGCAACTCGCATTCGGCGACGGCGACGGTCGCTTCTTGGAAGTCCGCTTCCGACGAAAAGCGGACGTTGATCCAACGAATAGCGTTGACCTTGCCAAATGTGAGCGCACTCACTCCGGCCTAACCTCCCGGCAAGCCCACTCAACCAACCCCCGGCAAGCCAGAAACAGTCCATCCACAACCCCCTCATCCAGATGCCGCTCCGGCTCCGCTGCCACCCGGCAGCGGTCTGCTGCGTGCAGCACCTCCAGCACTGTCAGCGCCCCCACCATCGCGCGTTCGCTCTTCGCCAGGCTCACGCGGCGGCCGGGTGACACATCGTTCTCCGGCCAGGGCAGCCCGTCGGCTCCTTCACCTGCACGAATGCGGGTGAGGATGCCAAGCAGGGAGTTCAGGTCGGGCAGGGGCGTGTCGTCGTTGATGGGCTCAACAACGGTGTACGAGGAAAAGGTGTCGGACTTTTTCATGGCGTCGGCTTCCGTGGCTGTACTTAACAGTGCCACCGTGAAAAGGTGGCGGACGATGCGTGGCTGCAAACCGGGATGAAGTAGCGTCATATGGCCGGTGGATCCGAAGACCCCCACGCACCGCCCGCCATACAGGCCGACGGATTGCCCGCCGGCACCGCTTGGGGACGGTGCCGACGGGCAAGCGCAAACTACAGACGCATACATCAAACGCGGGTTTGCAGACCCGGCCACCCGTTGTCGGTGGCGCGCCATGGTGTTTACGCGGTCGCTCCGAATACCAATTGAAATTCGCGAAGAGATCGCAGAATTCGAGAGCGGGAATCTATTGTGGCACGCACTATTCGTGCCGTAGGCCTCACGATCCGACGCATTCGCGCAGACGCGCTGCTGATCGCGAACAAGAGCGTCGCAATCGCCCGTGCCTTCAGGGGATAGCGAGACAGCCGCCTTTACAACAATTCGTATTCCGAACCGGGCCGCAGCACCGCGCGATCAGTCAGACAGGCCGAAAAGCGGTCCAAAGCCGACACCGCGGGAAGGCAGCAGAAACCTCAACCCACGCCGTCCTCAACCACCGTCGCGTTCCCCACCAGCAACTCAATCATCGCCCGCGCCGCCGCCGACTGCCGCCGATGCGGCGCATAGATCACCGAGAACGGGCGCGATCTCCCCCGCAGCTGCGGCAGCACCTCCACCAGCTCCCCACGCTGCAACCGCTCGCGCACGATGAACGCATAGCTCTGGCAGATGCCGATGCCCTGTTCGGCCAGCGACACCACGCCCAGCACATCGTCGGATGTCTCGATGGACGAACGTGGCAGCC
>Ga0228674_1002254_pt1 | contig 10753 bp, 18 predicted proteins | sample 1D_rmetaG_FD_189054 | JGI IMG/M metagenome (GOLD analysis project Ga0228674, IMG submission 189054) | Seawater microbial communities from Monterey Bay, California, United States - 1D_r | ecosystem: Environmental > Aquatic > Marine > Coastal | place: USA: California | collected 2016-09-26
ATATGCTGTAACTTTGGGCGGCTCCGTTAACACGGCTAGTGGCCAAGCATCATATGCTTTTGGGGCAAGAGCAGTAGCCGCACAAACTGGCAAATACGCTTTCGGCGCACAGATTGTTACCAGCGGCGGCATACTTGGCTTTGGTATGGGTGCAACGCAAGGCGGTATGATGATTTTAGGGGCGTCTACCACAGACGCAACGGCTACTATTTTACGTTCAAACAACAGTGTCGCTGGCTCTACAAACCAAATTGTAGCGCACACTGATACCTGTATTACCTTTGATGGAACAATCACGGCAATGCAAAACGGCGCACAGTCATACGCATCGTGGCGTGTTGAAGGGTTGCTGGTCAACGATGGCGGCACAACAACTGTAGCCAATAGCGCAATCACAGTTATAGACAATCAATCTAATTGGGGTCTAACGCTAACAGCCGATAACACCAACAATGCACTGGCTATCACGTTTACCGGCGAGGCTGCACACAATATCAGAACCGTGGCTAATATTCGGACTAGCGAAGTCACATACGCTTAAAAGGAACAAATAAAATGGCTATTCAAAACAATATCGCAGAAGGTGCATCACAGTACGGCATCGCTTTCAACAACGCATACTACCGTATCGTAACGGCAGCAATCTCTCGTCAACGTGGAACAGACCCAAAGTTCCAAGTGATGATTGACCTGTCAGCTTACGCGACATCATCACCAACAGATGACACTCGCGAGATAGACTTCAAACGCTTTAACGCAAACCTAGACGACATTAACGCAGCAAGCGGCGATGCCTTTCTAGATAAATGCTATTCGTGGGTAATGGCTCAGGATGATATGGCTGGTTCTACAGCCGTTTAAGGAGTAGGTAATGGCTTTAACAATTAACCATCAGACTAACGACATCAGCGCAACCTCTGGGTCAATGACTATTGACGGGTCGGCAATTTCCGGCGGGGGTGGTGCTTGGAATTTAATCAGCACAACAACAGTCACTAGCAACGTCAGCACAGTGGATTTTACGTCAATCGGAACTTACAAACGGTATGTTTTGAAGTGGGATTGCACTATGAACAGTGCCGCTCTTATTGCAATTAAAATCTACGACAATGGTTCTCTTGTGACCTCATCTGATTACGTTGGGGTTCGAGGTACGACTGGTGCTAGCTATGGTGCTTTTCAAACAACAAGCACTAGATGGCTCGCAGCAATAGGAATGACAACACAAATTGGTTATTTGGAAATCAGCGCAGTCGAGCCGCGCTTGCCTTTTCGAATGGAAGTGAGCGGTCTGTCAGGAAGTAACAGTGGAGAAATTACATATTCAACAGGCGGATTAAAATCAACATATTCACTAACATCTCTTAGCGGGTTGCAGCTTGCAACAACAGGCACTAACGACATTGCAACAGGTAGATTTTCTTTGTACGGCTTGAGCCAGTAAGGATTTTAATATGAATAAAATGGTGAATGGCGTTCTTGTTGAGATGACCGATGCAGAAATTGCAACGGCAAATGCTGAACGAGATGATTACATAAACAATTTGTTGCCGATTGATATTCGCAATCAGCGAAACGTTTTGCTGGCTGAAACAGATTATATGGCTTTGTCAGACGTTACTATGTCTGACGATTGGACTACCTATCGGCAAGCCCTGCGTGACATACCGTCACAAGATGGGTTTCCATCAGGCGTGACTTGGCCGACTAAGCCATGAAGTTAGAACAGTCTGTAACCCCTGAACTTAGGGTCGCTATCGAATTGGAAGCTCATGAAAAAGAGTGTGCCGTGAGGTACGCTTCAGTAGAAGACAAACTGTCTGGTCTCGACAAACGACTGTGGAGACTAGAAGCAATGGTCATGGGGTCAACGGTGGTCATCATTGGTCTCGCTGGCTCCCTTCTGATGAAGCTATGAAGTCGCCCTGCATTGGTGTCTGTAAGCTAGACAAAGAAGGCAAATACTGTGTGGGATGTGGTCGCACATTAAAGCAGATCGCAGATTACGGAAGGAGAGCGTAACTCTATAGGAGTGCGCTTATGATTGCAGAGACCCTCGCTGGTATTGCTTTATTCAAGTCGGCTGTGTCTGGTCTAAAGTCAGCAATAGGAACAGCAAAAGATGTCTCCGAAATAGGGGGCTTCATCAACCAGCTGTTTACTGCTGAAAAACAAATCAACCAACAACGCAACAAACAATCTGGTGTCTCATCACTGGATGGCTTTCGTGGCGCAGCGTCTAGCGTCATTGACGCCAAGCTAGTCCAAGAGCAGCTGGCTGAAGTACGAAACCTAGTCAATATGCGCTTCGGGCCAGACACATGGCAGTCAATCCTCGATGAAAAAGCCAGGCAAGAGCGTGAAGCACGTCTTGCAGCCGCTGAAGCACGGCGTCTCGCCCTGCAAAAGCAGGACAACATACTGCTCATTATCTATTGGGCAGCTTGTATCGGGCTTGGTGTCTTTGCTCTTGGTCTATTCATATACATCTTAATGGAGGCTAGTAATGTTTAAGACGCTAGTCCTTGTATGCTCAATCGTAGATCCTACGAATTGCATCGAGATGGAGAACACACGCCATCCAATCTTGACAGAGAAAGCATGTGTAGCTAGGGCGATGGAGATGGCAAGCGACCTAAACCGCTACATGCCTAACTTTAAAGCTATGTCATACAAGTGTGTGCCTCTGAAACGAGGAACGCTGACATGATGACAGCAGAACAGTTCTTAGCTTTAAAACTACTCCCACGGATAATGATGGCAGCTTCAACCCTAATGGCGTGGAACTGCGCTGACTGGTTTATGTCTCTTGGCCCAGCAGCAACAACACAACAAACAGCTTTTGTATCCACGATCTGTGGATGCTTTAGCGGCATGTTTGCTGTCTGGATAAATCACGAAGGAAAGAAGTGATGTTGATGTGGGATATGCACAACAGAACTACCAAAGAACAAGCTAAAGATAATAAGGAAAAGCAAGATGCTGCAAGCACTGATCGGCCCCGTAACGGGACTACTGGACAAGTTCATTGAAGACAAAGACCAGAAGAACGCTATCGCCCATGAGATAGCTACTTTAGCTACTAAACAGGCTCATGAAGCAAACATGGGTCAAATAGAAATACTAAAGGCCGAGGCATCTCACAGGTCAGTCTTTGTGGCGGGTTGGAGACCATTTCTTGGCTGGTGCCTTTCGTTTGCAATGGCATGGCACTTCGTCCTAGCCCCAGTAACCATGTTCGTATGTTCGTATGCAGGTGTCAGTATCCCAGAGCTACCTGTGTTTGACATGGATAGTCTCATGACAGTGTTAATGGGGATGCTTGGATTGGGCGGTCTGAGGACTGTGGAAAAGGTTAAGGGGATTACCAAATGATTAACATGAAGCGGATGCGTGAACAGCTAATCCTGCATGAAGGTCTAAAGCTAATGCCTTACCGCTGCACAAGTGACAAGCTCACGATAGGCGTAGGTCGTAACTTAGATGACCGAGGTATCTCCGAAGAGACCGCCATGCAGATGCTCGATGAGGACATAAACATCGTCCACGGTGAGCTGCTAAAGCTCTTCCCAAGCTTCTCTGACATGCCTGAGATAGTCCAAGAGTCACTGGTCGATCTTGCGTTTAACATGGGTACTCCGACACTCATGAAGTTTAAGGCCACTGTAGCGGCTCTGAACAGCCAGCAATGGGCTATAGCTGCCGATGAATTACTAGACTCAAGGTACGCCAGACAGGTAGGCCAAAGAGCACAAACAATCGCAGATAACATCCGAAGTTGTGCATAAGAAAAAACACCGATACCCCAAGGGAGAACAAATGGTATCGGTGTTTTTTGCCTTACTTGGGCTTGCGCCTTTCGTAAGGTCTTTTCTTGTAAGGAATATAGGTAGGCCGTATTCCTAGTTTCTTCAGCTCACAGGGAGCGCATGTGTAAACACCGCCGGTATGATAAAAGGCGATGTTCTGTTCACACTCCTCACATTTGATTGCATCAGCCATCCCACTTGCCTTTTGAATGAAGGCGGAACCGAACACCTGCAAGTGGTCTAGAGACAGCGCGAGGTAAGTTGTCAGTCGGGTCATAGACACGCCGACCCCACTTATCTTGCTTGAACTCAGGTATCTTCAGAGCTTGTTTGATCTCCTCAAAGGTTGGGACACTCATGACGCAATATCCACGATCTCACATGCACCACTGGTACATGCCAAGGTCTGACTGCCGCTAGTGTGGTCTTCCTTCTCATAAAGAGACAGGGCTGACCAGTCGATTGATGTAGGCATCTTCTGCTTCATGTCTGCATACTCAGCGGCGGTACACTCCTGATAAGGAGCTTGTGCGTAAGTATGATCTGAGTGAGGCAAGAAGCTGATACCGCTGCAAAGGTCAAAGTGCTTGTAGACCCATGCACCCACTTCCATCCACTCATGATCCCTAACTGTGACTGTCACAGAAGGCTTATGCTCACACCATACTTCAGCGTAGGTCTTCCATAGCTCAAGCTGCTGGATTGCAGTCATGGCGTTGCGGGTCACTGCGCTCGAAGGTGACTTAGTTGGAAAGCTAAACACTGTGGTAGCGTCAGGCTTCATAACATCAGCTTCGGCTGGTATCCCTGCATCCTTTAGGAACTGTGTCAGAGGGTCTTTATTATCACCTCGGACTGTTCTGATGTAATGGTCAGAGTGTCGTGCATGGATGCCACTAGCACTGTCAACTAATTGACTGACTGTACCAGAAGGTTTGACACAGGTGATGGCAGCAGACACTTCGATACCAAGACGCTCGGCATACTCAGCGTTAGTGTCGATAGCCACCTGCTTCATCTCAGCAAGCCACTTAGCACTGTCCACGTTCTTACCAAGCACGGGATGATCCATGATGCCTGTCAGAGATACACCAAGCAGTCGTTCTTCTGATGTGTTCTTAGTCCAGATAGGTCTAAGGTACGGCATATGTGTGAAGGTAGCCTGTGCAGTACCAAGGATAGTTGCCAGCCTAACCTTACGTTTGAGTGACTGAAGATCGTCTGTCTCTCTCACAACTACCTCTGTCAGATTACAGAACTGGTTGCTTCTCAAGATGATCTCACTGCAAGGGTTAGTTCCCCAAGCATAGCCTGTCTCGCGTCTGCCGTTCTTCGCTACATGAGCTTCGGCTGCTACACGGCTAAAGATACCACGCTCACCAGACTTGGACTCCACTAGAGCCAGCCACTCACGCAAGAAGGTCTCGCTGTCAGGCTTCTCTGTGTAGCAAGCACTGTTGTTAGCCAAGGCTCTCTGTGGTTCGTTCTCCCACCAGCTCCCTGACTTAGCATGAGACATGCGCGTGTCACTGAGGTTAGACAGGCTGATCATGGCTGATCGTCTGACACCACCAACAACAACGACTTCACCGATCTTACACATGATGTCATGGCACTCGATGCTGTTTAGCTTGCGACCCATAGCACCTTTGAACTTGGCTACAACGAAGTTAAACAGGTCGTTCAATGGCTCTGGTCCACTGGCTCTGCCACCGAAGGTCTTGAGGCGACTACCAGCAGGTCTGATCTTGTCTAAGTCCCACTTTGGTATGTCACCAGTGTAGAGGAGACTGATGAGCTTCCTGAGAGCTTTAGCCCAGCCTTCTTTGCTGTCTTGTACGGCAATGACATCCTCAGACTGACCAAGGGTGTTTGGTATCTCAGGCAGTAAGCTGATTGACTGACGCTCTACTGAGAAGCCTACACCAGTACCACAAAGCAAGATGAACATGGCTTCATCGAAAGCGCGAGGATCATCGACAGCAACATAAGAACAGTTGTAGATGCAGGTGTTATCACGGTCAGCAGCGACACCAGCAGTCATGAGTGCTCTCATGCTCGGCATGACTTCTAGTTCGAGGATAGCACCCTCAATGTCATCCCAGTCCTGTCCAGTCAGGTTGATGCCTTTTGAATGGAGATAATCAGTGTACCGTTGCACTGTTTCAACCCATGTCTCTCTACGTCCCTTGTCCTCGATCCACCGTGCGTATCGGCTGGTTGCAATGAATGTCTGGTAGTCTGTTGGTAAATAGTTATTCAGCACTTGGAGTTCTCCCTTCAAGCTGGTTTAGACGCATCTCGCAGTAGCGGATCGCCTTTTTGATGTCGGTGATTTCGGATTGAACAGGGTCTTGCTTATCGTAGAGCTTGTTCCCTGCGCGGCAGATGTACTTGATGACGTTCCCTGCCCAAAAAGAAAGCCCGTTAGACATTACGAAGTCCACGGGCTGTATGGGGTGTTGAGCGTAATGCTCTGGTTGTTTTATTATGTCAGGCGGCTGTAGCTCCTTGAGCTTTTCCTTCATGAACTGGTCGTGTCTTTTGGACATGCTCTTTGCTCCCAAATAGGATTGGTTTCTTGTTCTCGTAATCCCAATCACACCAGCGGAGTATTCGAGCTAATCTTGCTTGGGTGAGGGCGTCTTGTTTGGTGAAGCCAGCCTTGATGTAGGCTTTCTCAACGATTGACCAATCAGGTCTTGCCCCTAACAGCTTCTCTGCTGTCTTTGGTCCAAAGCCTTTGAGACCTTGGTATCCGTCTGTGGGATCGCCTGTTAGACATTGTGTAAGGAAGAACCTGTCAGCTTCGGCCTCTGTGATGTCGAGGCGTTCACCAGACATCGGCCTATATATCTTGGCTGGTACAGTCTTCATGTCCTTATCGTCAGACACGATGATTGCTTTGTCTTTGTTCTCAGGCTTGGTAGCCAAGATGCCCATGACATCATCTGCTTCGAGACCTTCCAGACTGACTGTACTAAAGTGGTGCTTTGCCCAATCAACCATCGCCAGATAACCAAGGGGTTTTCTGATCTTCACGCGGTTGTTCTTGTATCGAGGGTCTACATCGCGTCTAAAGTTCTTCTTTGCAGTCAGGCAGAGGATCACTCGATCATCCTGTAGTGTCTCTCTGAACGTATCCATCTGGTCAAAGAACAATTCCTTTGCCAGCTTTAGGTCAGTATCAAGTGACCATATGTTTGAGCCATCGTCTTCATCCCAGCATATCTCTTGCTCTGTTGCTGCTGTGGCTCTGTAGAGGTATAAGTCGGCATCAACTAACAACATCGTCATGTATCTCCTTCATGAAATTCATACCCTTTTCCGTGATCATCCAGTGATTACCCCAGACCTCTTCTTCGAGGCGTGTGGTGATCAATCCTTCAGTCGCTGCAACAGCGATTATGTTTGCAGCTTCACGGGCAAACTTAGATTTAGTGGTGAACCCACCAGCCCACGACTCGATCAAGACTTCATACATGGCAAGCAGGGCTATCTCAGTGTTCTCATCAAGCTCAGTGGGTGTCTGCCCATGTTCGTCCCACGGAGTATTCAGCTTCGATGGGGAGTCTGATTTTAAACGCTTTGCCAGCTTCTTCCGCGCATCGTCTAGCGATATTACCGACATGATCGGGGTCTCCTTTTACTGCCATTTGTACCTCGTCATGTATCCAACCGAGGATCGTGACATCGAGGTTCTGTTTCTTGATTTCGTTAGCGATGAGGACAACCCACTTGCTGCTGACTGCGCTTGATGCTGACTGCAACAAACTGTTTAAAGCGGTGTGAGTTGAGTTGACCTTGATACGGTTGCCGCCAAGCGAGGTGATAAAGCCCTTCTCAGAGGCTTCTTCGACCTTGTTCTTTAGGATGCCGTAGCTTGGCACAGCAGCTATGAAGTTATCCTTCAGTCGCTTTCCTTCTTTGGCTCCTTTGCCGACCATTGCTCCAAGTCTGGCGTCACCTGAACCGTACAAGAGTGCATAAAGCGCGCCCTTGGCGACTGACCTCTCAACTTTGGTTTGCTCATCGCTGAACGCCTCTGCGTTGCTTTGATGAATGTCTGATTCCAAGACTTTCTTCGCATAATCACCACCGTCATAAGCTGCACAGAAATGGGCAAAGAGGCGTATCTCGATGCCAGAAAGATCGCTACCAACAAGCTGGTATCCACTAGGCACAGTGAACAGCTCACGGCACTGCTGACCGTAGGGAAGACGCACTGCCGGAACCTGACTTAGATTTGGCTTGATATGTGTGCATCTAAGCGTCCGTGTGCTTGGACAGATGATCCTGTGACGTAACTTACCGTCACCATCTACCTTCTTCATCCATGCTTGTGGTCCTTCTGCAAGCTGGCCTATGCGCTTCTGTATCAAGAACAGCTCAGACAGCTTCTTGGCCTCTGGATAATCCAGATCACCAAGCACAACGTCATCTATGATTGCATGGCCTTGTGGTGTCGTTTTAGAAGGTTTCCAACCGTACTTCTTGGTCAGGCAAAACTCGATGTGCCTACGCGAGTTGTGGTTGAAGTTGACCACAGTAGTCTTGGTGAACGGCTCACCCTCGATGTAACCAAGGGTCTTGTTGTTACGCTTTGGGATGAATGTCTCATGCACTTCCCAAGGCTCGAACAGGTCTTGGAGTTCATGGTCAAGCTCTTCGCGCTTTGTGCATAGCTCGGCATACAGCTTCCCAGCCTTGGCTTCATCAAAAGTCCACCCAGCGTTGCCAATGTTCTCGGCAATCTCACTGATCTCATGAGCCATGTCGAGTGCTTCGTCAGGCCAAGTGTCAGGCTTGAGGAAGGTGTAGAGAGCCATAGCGACTCTGACATCCTGTTCACAGTAATCCTGCATCTCCTGTGACCAGTGTTCCCATCCACCATCGTAGTCACCTTTTAGGAAGTCACCACCGAGCCTACTCTGTAGTCTCATGCCCCAAGCCTTGAGGCTGTGAGAACCAAACAGTTTCTTAGGCATGATCTCGGTAGACCAGTTGTAGGTGAAGTCCTCGTTCTTTAGGTCAGCTCTTATAAGCCTCGACAGAACTAGGGTATCTGTGCGCTTGCCCTTGAAAGGCCAGCTAGGATAGAGCTTCTTAATAACCTTGAAGTCGTAGCCAATGCCGTTGTGGGCAATCAGCTCATCAGCCTCACAGAGCATCTCCAAGCCCTCTTTGATCTGATCAGGGCCATAGCTCCAGACTGGATGGCCTTCTTCGCCAATCGCTATACAGTGGATAACATCAGGGTCTAAACCGTCAGTCTCCAAGTCAAAGAACATGCGCCTCATCTGTCATCTCCCGATCCTTTGATCAGGTCGAGCTGCATACGCCTGTCTAGTTTGCGAAGGTTCATTTCACCAACGCTGCTCAAGTCGAACTGGAACTGGGCTGCTATGTTTGCCAAGTACCACAAGACATCACCGCACTCCTTCATTACTGCTAGGCGTTTGTCGTAGTCCATGTCTGCTAGTGGCTCACCTTCGTCACGCAAATGCTTCTTGAGCTTGTCACAGACCTCACCAGCTTCCGAGGCTAGGCCAAGAGCTAGGTATTCGATCTTGCTGTCCTTAACAATAAAGGTTGTCTCAGCTTGTAGCTGGTATCCATCAAGTGTCATTGGATGTGTCATCACTGAGGTTCTCCTTTGTTTTGAGTGGATTTGCTCTTGCGGCTGCTTTTTGCTGTTTGCTGGCAATAGTCAGTGCAGCTCTTATCAGCCTTCTTCTTGATAATGGTTTTCGAGAGATGTTTCCTGTTCCGTTTACGTTCTTGAGATATCCTTCATTAAGAAATGCTTTCATCAGAACTCGCTCCCTTCTTCGACCAATCGGCCTGTGTCTCTGTTAAATTGAATGTTGCCAGCCCAGCCTGTCTGACCCGACCAGCGGTTCTTTAGGACTGAGAGGATTCGGGTGTCGCTGTCAGGTGTCTCTGATGGGACAGCCATTGACAGGCACATATCGGATAACTGGGCTATCGAGTGGCTACCGCGCAGGGATTGCAAGGTAGGCTTTTCACCACCCTCGAACCCTTTGTCGCCTGATGGTCTACGCAGGTGGCTGACGATGATCAGGGCTACACCAAGCTCCTGCACTACCTCGGTTCTGAGGCGTGTCATGGCTATGTCTATGAGCTTGCGCTCATCGTTAGTGGCTAGACCACTGACCAAGATGCTGATGTGATCAAGGACAACAACAGTGACCCCAAGGGCTTTGACCATGAAGCTGATACGCTGGATGATTGTGTCGATGTCACAGCTACCAAAGTGATCGTAGAGATAGACCTGTCGATCCTCTGGGAACAGCTCGTCAAAGGTAGCCTCGATCTCTTCTGGTGTACTCTGTGATCTGTCTACCGTGATGTTCTTTGAGAGGTGTGTTCCCACTAAGCCCAACAGTGTGCGCTTGTTGGTCTCCTCTAAGCAGAGCAAACCTAGCCTCTCACCAGACTGGTGTAACTTGTAGGCAATCTCACGGACTAAGGTAGTCTTACCCATCCCCGAACCTGCTGTGATCGTCACAAGCTCCCCACGCCTGATGCCGCCTGTGATGGCGTTCAACTGATCGTAGGGATACCTAATGGATGAAGCAGCGTCATCCTGACCTATCACGGATCGGAGATCGGCAGCGGCGACTATACTATCTGGACGATACTCTTTCGCCTCAAAGATCGCACTCACCACGGCTGCTGATTTCCCAGCTACCAAGCAGTCGTTTATGTCCTTCATTGGGAGGTGACTTATGAAGGCTTTACCGACTGGCAGCATCTGAGCCGCTTCCATAGCTGCTTTGCGTCCAGCGTCATCTGCATCAAAGCAGATCACACATTTGTCAAAGCCGGAAACGTAGTCATAGTTATCTTTGATTGCTCTTACAGCAGAGTTGGAACCGTTAGGTATGCCAACCGTTGCTGCATGATACTTGCCCAGACAC
>Ga0228674_1002255_pt1 | contig 10751 bp, 2 predicted proteins | sample 1D_rmetaG_FD_189054 | JGI IMG/M metagenome (GOLD analysis project Ga0228674, IMG submission 189054) | Seawater microbial communities from Monterey Bay, California, United States - 1D_r | ecosystem: Environmental > Aquatic > Marine > Coastal | place: USA: California | collected 2016-09-26
ACCTACATCCCAAGTCTTCCAACCAAGCCCTAATGCTATACGCTGCCATGTTGTGTTGCGAGAATCAAGCGCTTCGGTTATTGAATTAAGCTCATCAACAACACGATCCAGCGGTACGTTAGCAACACCTGACGCAATACTACCTATAATAGAATACGCCGGACTTAAATTTATTCTACCATCAGCAGTAACATCAAAACCTCTAGCCTCTAAAACGTCTCTATCAAACTTTCTGCTTTGAATAGCTGAATAAATCTTTCTAGCCTTTGAACCAATAGGTGGTGATAAACTTAATGCTTGTAATATAGTATAAGTATGATCCGCCGTAAATCCTTTTTCTTCTTGTTTAAAATACTCTGTAAGAGTGTTTTTAATTGTAGCTATTGCAGCACCTTTAACACCACTACCTTTTAAAACAGAATCCGTCATGCTATTAATGATTCGCAGTGTTCGCTGGTCATTTTTGCGCTCAAGCTTCTCTAATTCTTTTTCGGTCATTTCAGATTCGTCTTCATCATCAAATCCAGGTATAACCGCAAACAAAGCACTTTGTAATGCAGAGAAAACAAAGTTCTGAACCGCACCGTAATAAATAATCTTAGATATGTGGGTTTTAGCATCGCCTCGACCGTTTGCAAGATCTTGCATTGATTTTTTCATCAAGCGAGTATACTGCATTGGAGTATTTTGGAATGCTAAAACTAATCTACCTAATACGCTGCGTTGTTCCTGAGATACCAGCATAGGATCGGAAGATTGCTGAGCTTCATCTGCAGTCTTGCTAAAGTCTTCAAACGCTTGCTTCTCTGCATCTTTTTGACTCATACCTTCTTTTAAGTATGTGTTTACACGGTTTCTATAGAACGATGCACCACCCACAGCAATAGCAAAACTATCCGCAATTTGAGTAGGTGTAAAACCTATTTTTAGCAAGTAAGCAATTACAGCACTTGCTTTATTCTTTGCTCCTTTTGCCTCATTAGCAATTTCAGCTTGGTTTACATCTGTCTGTAACCCTGATCTACGTTGTTTGAGCTTATCAGAATTAAATATCATTGCAAAGTCAGTCCAGTATTGTTTCTGATTGGCAAATGCAGCAGCAACTTTTAAAGGATTGTTATCCGACCAATTTATAAAGTTAGTTGCAGATAGGGTTTGGAGAATTGCAGAACGACGGTTAAAGAACATGATAGCCCCGGTAGAATTATTTATCCAGTTCAACCATGCATTAACTTGCTTGTTTTGTCCGGTAGTACGGTTTGTGCCATTAGCCATTGAAAATAAAGCATCTTCTATAGCTTCTCTATGACGCGTACCGTAAATAGCTTCTATTTTATTTAAGTTTTCAGCACTAAATATTATCTCAGAGTTTTCTATAAATTCCTGTAAATATTTCTTTCTGCCTACTTTTTCAGTCATTCCGTTCAAATCGGAAATTAAAGTACGTGAAAGCCAGTATTCACCGGGTTCCATCCAAGTGTCTTGTCTAGATATTGTCTGCATTGCATTACCCAATTCGATAAGCTTTGGAAATTGATTAATTTCGTTAATCAAAAATCTAATATCATCTTTATCTATACCGGGTACTTCTATGCCTTGTTGTGTCCACATGTACACTCTTAATGCTTGGTCATATGTATAATCACTATTAGTGATTTTTTTACCTAACATTTTAAACAGCTTTCTGTCTGCTTTTCTTAAGGCGCGCAGCTCACGGCGGATTTGTTGCTTAACAGCCTCAATCATCGCAATACCTCTAACGTAAGGTGTTACTAGATTGTCTTCAATAAACTTTTGATCAGCCTCACCCTGCTTTCCTTTACCTGCAAATGTATATGAAGTTAAACCTCTAAAATCTTCAGCAGATGCAGGCACGAATAAACGGTACTTGCCTTTTCTCTCACCCATCATACGAGCTTGAGCTTTTGAATAAACCTTATCAGCAGCAACACCCTTGTTTCGCTCAATCATTTCATTGAACTCAGTGTTTAGACTTTGACTAAACTTAACACCAGAAGCTTCTAAGCCTGTTGTAACTTGATTTACGAACGCTTCAGGTAAAGCTTCACCATATTTAAGGTTATCGGTATTAATTTCATAAAATTTTGTTGGGTAATCTTCACGATATTGCTTTGCACTTTCTTGTACCTGATCCCAGTTTTTCTTAACCACAAAATCCGGTAAGGATCTTTCTGAACGTGCGGCGTTACGATTGCTTGCAATGCCTTTACTAGTATTAACAAAAATCATGTGCACATCAAACCCTGCCGCTTCTAAAGCTTTCATTTTTTTAGTTGTAGCCTTATATGATGCACCAGTACCATCAACTACCATGCTTTCTTTTGCCGCTGTATTCTGAGCTAAGTCTTCTTCCGCAGCTTTTCTAGCTTTCCACCCTAGCTTTGCTCTAGTAGATCGCTGCTCTTTAGTATAAGTGCTTTCGTCTGCAGGCAGACCTTCCTCTTTAATATATCTTTCTAAATAAGGATCTTGGTTAATTAGCCTATAACCTTTGCCTACTAAATCTAAGTTTTTAATAACACTTGACTTACCGGAACCGGCACCGCCTATCATAAATATAGCAGTAGGTTGGGACATTGAAAACTTAACGCTCAATGCCTGAGCATCTATGTTTTTAAGATATGCTTTTTCGTTTATATCAATATTCAGAAACCGATTACTTGTTTCTTCATTTATTTTTTCAATAACAGGCTTTCCTGTTTCTATATCGTAAAAACTGTTAAGCTGATTACTGGGCAACGATAGCATTCTATTATACCCGGCCTCCGATGTCCTTCCTAAAATTTTATCTTGAATTTCAGAAGAAATATTAGTGCTTATTTGCTGATTAAACATTCTAGCCAACCTAAGAATATTTTGGCTAAACAAAGTTTTGTTACCAGCGTTTATTTTTCCATTAGCGTCTAAAGCTAACGCTTTTGATAAAGCAGCTATAGAAAACGCCATTTGTTTCATTGAAGTCCACCCATGCTCGTTTTTAAATAGCAACAAGTCAGCTGCATTTTTTTTGCCCTCAAAATTAAGCGCGTCATTTAACAAAGGATGGTTTGGGTTTAAAACAACATCGGGACTTCCATCTGATTTCAACAAATATTCACCTGTTTTAGTATTGTAATAAGGTGCCTGAGGCCCATCAAATACTTGTATATCCGTTAGCGTAGTTAGCTGCGTCCATACACCTCTTAATGCTGTTTGCTTTTGCAAAAGCATCATAAAGGCCGGGCCTAAATCAGGGTTGTCCTTAATAATATCAAAAGCCATTTGCATTAAATAATCAAATGCTAATGGGTTGACGGCATTAGCATTTTCAATTATTTTTTTATCTTTTTCCGATATTGAATTTAATTTTTCTTTTACTGATAAATTATCAAAGTATAGTATGTTAGATATTCTTTTTACAATAGGGCTGTTTACATTGAATGCATAAGCGCCCTTAAATAAAACAGATGTAGGGCGTTGGCCGTAAGTTCTGCCGGCAGCTATTTTTTTACTAAGTGCTGCATAGCCTTTGGTTCCTTTTAATATAAAACCATTGTCCCCAAGACCTAAGCTATTTTCATTTGAAATTAAACTTAATAAATATGGATCACCATTCACAGGGTGTGACAGTGCATCTATTAATTTATTTGCAAAATCAATACCCAATTCTGACGCTCTTTTTTTGTTTTCTTTTTTATTCAACTCTAAATATGCGTCAAGCAAATTATCTAAAGGAATATTATCTTCAACGTTTAACTCCTTAAGTGTAGATGCAAACTGTTCCTTACCTGTGCCGATAAGTTTGTTAACGTGATCGTCAAGCATTTCACGTATATCTTTAGGTAAAGAATATAATATTCTTGCATATCTAGTTTGATATCCTTTTCTTTTGGCAACTAAAGCCATTTCCACTAAATCAACTATGGATTTAGCATCTGAAATATCCCCTTTAGAAAACTTAACATTACCTCTTTCTAAATCAAGTTTAAGTTTAGCTACGAAATTATCGGTTAGCTCAACATCTAATCTTTCTTGATTAGCTTCAAACACCTGACGAATTTTGCTATCAGGATCCTGCATTTGCTGGTTAACGTATTCAATAGCCATTTCTTCTGCAACCGCTTTGGCTATAGATTCTTTTTTACCGCGAATAGGATTCCCTGATTCTTCTAAAACAAAAGATAAAAATGTTTTATCGTCTATTTTAATAGAAGCGTTAGGTAGTCTGCGTACCATCTCAGCACCTGAAGTTCTACCCGCATTATCTGTAGCAGTTGTTTCTCTATCTATTTTTTTGCCTTTCCAGTCGCTCGTCCAAACACCGTCTACTTTTTTCTGTACAGCGGTTGGGAATGCGGTCATTAAATAAGTGGTGGTCATGTTTTCAAGAATAGCTTTTTTATTGCTAACCAACCATCTCCTTAACACGCCATCTTTTTTACCGCCCATTGCTTTTTTAAGATCAATGTCTAGCTGCTTACCTAATGCTAATCTTAACTCGTTTACTAAAGGTGTAACCGTAGTATTCTTAGATATCGGTGCATCAATACGACTTTTAAGTGTTCCTACAATTCTAGGAATTTTGCTTTCCATCGCCTCAATTAATTCAGGTGTAGCCATACGGCTATCCAATAAAGGCTTATAGGCAGGTCTTTCGGCTTCTGTGCGCTCTTCTATTTGTTCTATAGTGGTAACATCAGCCGCGGCTCCTTTAAGGTCCTCTACGTCGCTCTGATTAAAGTCTTCAACAATATCGTTTTTACCTTCACCAGAAGCCTTAAGCATATCTTTAATACGGAAACTAATTCTACCATTAACATAACCGTATAAAGTACCTCTACCGTCAAACTTACCAATATCACCTGCTGAATAAATACGCAAAATTATATCACTAATAGCTTCGTCCATATCAAACTGCAATCCTTTGTTTGATAATTTAGAAAGCTGCGCTTGAATCATTCCTGGAAGTACACGAGCAATTAGAGGTGAGTTGGAATCAAAAAAGTCCATATTTGAACTTACTTTATCTAGTACTTCTTTAGCTCTTTCTGCAGATACAGTACGGCTTTGTTTACCTTCTTGATCTTCTGGCTCCTGGCCAACTGCTCTTATAAATGGATTTTTGGGTTTTGTTTTTCCTCCAAAATGAGCTGCTCTATTATAGTCTAAAACAAACTGATAAATAGCCGCGTCATCAGATAGCTTTGTCCATGCCCACTTGGGTAATATCTTATTAAGAAGCGATTTAATTTGCTCCATCATGTTAGCATCAGGGGTATACCCATCTGCTAATAAATCAGACAGCGCGGTTAATGCTTCTTCTTGGTAGTATTTGTTTCTTTTTGCTTCTCCTGTTTCGCCATCAACCTCAATATAGTTTTTATCAAGACGCTCTTTTACTCTTGTAAATAATTCTGGTTGATTTTTTTCAAGATAATCCAATAGTGCTTGCCCCGCTTCATTACCACTTTTAGATTGTATACCAAGATCAGCTTCATCGTGTAATACCTCGTGAGCAAAAACACCTACTCGACGGTTTTTAACAGAGTTAGGCATGTGAACTAACTTGTTGCCTTGCCAGTTAAGCCCTTCTGTTCGGCCGCTCTTTAAATCTTTTTTAAGCTGCGCTATACCTGGATAGCCAAGCTCTTCTGCTCTTGCTATTAAATTGTCAGTTGCATTATCTCCATCAAAAGACTCAGGCGGAGTAATTCCTTTATCTTTATTAGCTTCAATATAAGCTATAACGTTATCGCGCCCTTTTTCTATAAGCTCTCTGTACTTAGCGTCGATATAATTTTTTCTAACTCTACTTTTAACAGAGTCGTTTGTTATTTCAACTCCCTCTTTTTCTAATTCAGCCTTAGCAGCGTCGTTTAAAGATTGTTTCTGCGTAAATCCAATATTATCAAATTCAGCACTAATGCGCAACAAACTTTCTGTTTGAAGCCGAACATTATACATAGCGTAGCCTTGCGTAGCATCAAAAATAACGCTACGTGCATTAACGTCTTTTAAATTTTCAGCTATAGCCGCTTCATTCTCTAAAATTTTATCTCTAGCTTCTACCTCAGCTTCATATTTTGCTCGGTATTCTGTTTCAAATGCTTTTAACTGAGAAGCCGAATATTTAGGGTCTGCTGCAATTTGTGAAAATTCACTTTCAATTTTGCGAAGCTTTCTATTGTGCTCGCCAATTTTAAATAAGTCTTGTGCACTGTATTTAGTGCCTAAGCCTTCTAAAATCTGGTCTTTAATAGCATCGGATTCTAATGTAAGCTCCTCAACTAATTTTCGCACCTCAGGTGTTAAATTACCAAATCTACCTAAAGCACCTTGATCTATGTTTTGTATTGGCATATTAGTTAATTCACTAATGCGCTGTACAATTTCTTTTAATCTTTTGTTTTCTTTACGGGTTGCTAATTCTCCAACAACAGCTTCTTTAACTAATCTTGGAGTATTAACGGAAACCATACCAACCCCCATAAGACCACCTTGTGCAAAGCTTTCTAAGCCACCCTCAAAAATATTCTTATCTTCTCCGAGTATATATATGTCACCAATGTTTCCTGTAAGTGTAGTTGCCCATTCTGAACCGCCTTCGCGATAAAGCCCTTTACCCCATTCACTCCCAATAGTCTTTAGACCTTCTTTAATGTTGGTCGGCTTAAGGCCTCTTGCTGCTTTACCTATATTTTTAAGTAAATGTAATGTACCTACTTTTTCAAAAACTACTTCTGCGGCTCCATATAAAGCACTTACGCTATATTTTTGCCAATCTTCAATATTTAAAGTTTTAGAATCCTCAGCCATTTCTATTTCTATAGCTGATTTTTCTAGCTCGTCAAGATTTGGGTTTTCTTCTAAATACTTAGCGTTTTTAGCTAAACGTAATGCGGCATCTTGTTCAGCAACCGCCATTTCACCAAGTTTACCACCCGCACCGGTAGCAAAAAATAATGGCAATGCTGCTTGACCAGTCGCTGCTAGTCCTAAAGATGGAAGCAAATTTGTAGCTGCGCCAGCAACCCATCTCCCGGCATCTTTAGCGCTGCTAACTTCGTCAATAGTAAGGTTTCTTTGAAATCCTTCTGCTTCGCGCATTGTTTCGCGTTTAAGAGCAATGGCTTTATCATATTCACCTTCGTATGAAATACCCATCATTTCATCAAGCTCTGCTCCAAGCATCCAAACATCAGCCGCCATTCCTTTTGCTACATTGCGCATTTGACGCAAGCGATTGTAGTCTTTCTTTAGAACATCAACAGCTAGACCAATGTATTTTTCTTCTCCGATGCTTTCTTGTAGAGATTTAGCATTGTCTAGAATGGCAGTCTCAATTTCTCTAACTTCTTTAACTGCTTCTTTTGCAATATTAAAGTTATCTAAAGTTGGGTTATCATTATATTGTTTGATTATTTCGTTCGCACTATTAGCGGCAATCTCCCCTTCATTACGTAGATCATTAAAGCTTTTTATATCTTTTTCTAAAACTTTAACTTTGTTGTCAACTAATGCATCTAATGCTTGGCGTTCGCTAATGCTCATGTCGCTAGCAAATTCAGAACTTTTAGCTTTTTCAAAAGCTTGTCTACGCTCTAAATCAAATCTTGCTAAATCATCTTCATTAGGGTCTGCTATAAGATCGCCTTTCTGCCACGCTAAATACCCGTCGTATTCTTGCTTATTCCCAAAGTCTTCAATTGTAGGCTCTTCTGCTTTTACATTTTGATTCGCCCCAGGCGATCTAAACTTGTTTGCATTTATTTTATTGTACTTAGCCCGAACATCTTCAAATTTATCTAGCCTAGCAGCCTTATATTCTTTCGCAAGCTCTTCTTCGGTTTTATCTTCAGGGGTAACTACCTCTTTAAATTCATTCCATTTGTTACCGAGCTGTCCCTGTGCTTTAGATAAGTAAGAAGTATCCGCTAATTCTTTTACAAGGTCATTAATTGCATTAGCATTCTCCTCTAATTCTTTTTGAGACAAGTCAGCACCAACGTTAAACGAATTAAAGAAATCATAACCTGCTTTAAATATAGTTTCCGGAGCGGACCCTATTGTTTCAAAAAAACCTTTTTCGTCTTCTTTAGCTTTTCTTTTTTCAATATTAATAGCATTAAAGCTGCCTATGCCCGTGCTTTCCTTAGCAATCAAACCATATTGGCTTAATCTTTCATTTAATTTAGCTACAACATCACCCTCGTCTGCTTTTAAATCGTCGGCCGTAATTGAAAAATCAATTTCTGGTGACCCCAATAAAGTATCGCCCGAACTGGAATCCCCAGCGGGCGTTTTCTTTTCTGGTTCCGTCGGTGGAGTCGTATCCCCCGGAACCGCTGTCTTTCCCTCATCAGAGGTAAAACCAAATTCATTCATGTATTCAAGCAGCTCCATATCAGAAGCTTCAGCTCCAATTTGCAAAGAGTCTAAGGCTATTTCGTTGCCGCTTTTATCAAAGTACTTTGGCATGCTATTTTATTTAAATTACTGGTAGTAATCCTATTAATCCGTCTAATGTTTTTCTTTCGCGCTGAGCGCTTTCAACCCAAATTTTTTCAGCTGGATCCCATTCTTCTACAATCCAAGAGTCTTTACCTGATGGCGATACCCTTGTGTTCTGCTTTTGTATAACTATAGGTACTCTTGCATTAAAACCATTTTGTATTCTTCGTACAGCTGAATCGTAATCTTTTTGGGCAGATGTTCTGGTATCATTGCCATTGCCTCTAACGCCAGCAGGTTTAGCTAATGCACTTCCTCTTGTACTTTCTAAACCATTCATTAGCCTATCTAATACGGTTTCGCGAAGCTCATTAATATCAGACTCTGGATCTAAGTCATCAAACTTAAAAGTTTCAAACTGATTATCCGCTATAAAGCTTAAAAGGTTTTCATTACTACCAATGCTATTATCAAGCCTGTTCCTCAATCCTTCTTTTAAACTTTCAGTTAACGGGCCGCGTGCTTTAGACTGACGCTCTACTTCATTAAATATATTTAAAGCAGCTTGCTTAGCAGGCTTATTAGACGCTGGCATTTTAAAACCAGTAGATGAAAACTCACCAAGTCCTTCGTCAGACCATATAAGTTCGCCTCTGTCGTTTACACCGGAAAATGGCATCGCAGCCATAACAGTAGCTTTAGCTATTGCTTCGTCATTAAAACCTGCTGTAGAATAGTCGTTAAGATCTGTTTTAAAATCAGCTTTTAATTGCTGTCTTCCGTCAATATTATTCTTTAAAGAAACCAAGCGGTTTTTATATCCGCTCATTTCATCCATCAAACTTTGGTATTCAGAACTAGTTTTATCTTCTATTTTAGCGGCTTGACTTGCTAAATTAGCATAGCCGTTTCTCCAAGCTACTACCTGATCCTTAACCAGCTTGCCTTCTTCAGGAGTAAAAGACATGTAATCAATGTCATCTTTAAACCCGTCCATTAAAGCATTAGCCCTAGCTATGCCTTCTTTTGCTTTAGCTTCGCGTGCTTTTTTAGCCTCCAAAGATTTATTGTAGCCAGTCATAAATTGACCACCTACATCTTGAAACCTACCCTGTGTATCTGACACTCTACGTGCCGCGGCTACTACTCCTAATCCTTGTTGCTTAGCCATTTTATTATGGTTTAAATATTGGCGCAAGAGTTAATCCGGGTGTAGAACTCTGCGATGGAATTATTGGAGTTTTATAAGCTAAATCAACAGTTTTTTGGCCACCTGAAAGTTTACTTAAAATTTGGCTGCCCATACCGCCTGTTAATGCATTTCCAACGCCACCCGCAAATTGCCCTAAGGCTTCGGTTCTGGCTGCTCTTGCTGCTTGAATAGCTTCTTCACTAGCTGCTAGTTCGTTTGCGTCGATTTGAAACTCCTGTCCAAGTAGTTGTGCTTTTAACGCTCTAGACTGCTCAGCCCCCATTCTTTCCATTGATTGTAAATTACCCGCTTGTTGAGCAGCTAATCTTTGATTCATTGATTCTTGCTGTCCAATACTTACCGATGCTTGCTGCGCTGATTGCGCTTGCTGATTAGCTAACGATTGCGCTAATGCCGCAATACCACTACCACCTGCAGCCTGGCTCATGGATCCCATTATATTAGATAACCCTTGTGCTTGCTGTGCAGCTGCAAAATCCGCTGCTTGCGTATTGACAGTTAGGTCTTCCATTGTGTTCTCTAAATTAGAGTACAAGTTAGAAGTATCCTGAGCAAAGTAATTAGCCATAGACTCATCATACCCTACTTGAGCTTCGTCTCTTCTAGCTAGTCTTTTTTTACCGCCGATATATGAAGTGCCAAAATTAACAGCACCACTTAAAATATCCCCGAACATATTTAATTAGTTTATAAGTTATTATTACGTATTATTCGCTGCTGATAAATATTTCAGAGTTAACGGCAAACAGCTCTTTTTTATCGCCACTTGTAACTGAAAATTCAATATCTGCATAGTAGCCTAATAATCCCGACGTATTTACTTGGCTGTCTTTGGTAAACAGTATAAAGTCTGTAGGGTTAGGTATAGGCGCTGGTGATGGCCCGCTAAGTCTAATAGAATTATTTGACCTGTCAATACTAAATACCGTATTTATTAATCTAAGGCCACTAGGCTCTGTCGAGTATATAGCGTCACCGGGCTGTAGCGATACATTTATTTTACCGTCTATATTTATAGTGTTAAGCGGCTCATTGTACGTTAATACATTACCAATGCCTTGCACACTAAACTCTTTCGCATCTATGC
>Ga0228674_1002257_pt1 | contig 10748 bp, 10 predicted proteins | sample 1D_rmetaG_FD_189054 | JGI IMG/M metagenome (GOLD analysis project Ga0228674, IMG submission 189054) | Seawater microbial communities from Monterey Bay, California, United States - 1D_r | ecosystem: Environmental > Aquatic > Marine > Coastal | place: USA: California | collected 2016-09-26
AAGTAGGGCCACGTCTATCACTCCGTTCTCCCGCTCGCAGTCATGAGCAGGATTGTGGTCTAAACATGGGTCAACTTAGGGTGCAAATTTCCTGGATAAGTGGGTCAGTTTTCAGTGCAATTCAACAATCGAAAACCTCTCGACCAGCCATCAGATTATTTTCACCACTCATTCCCCCTTCATGGTGGACAGCGCAAAGCTGGAGAACGTCCGAGTGGTGGAAGATATTGTTAAGGAAGGTACGAAGGTAACCAGTGACCTAGCTGGCTCGTCCGAGGATAGCATCTTCCCGCTCCAAGCCGCACTGGGTTATTCCATTGCTCAGAATCTCTTTATATCGAAGAAGAATTTGCTGATTGAAGGACCAGCGGACTTGATAGTGCTTCAGCATATGGCGGCCATCCTGGAAAGCCAGGGCAAGCGCGGCATAGACAACATCACGTTGGTTCCAGTTGGCGGCCTCGACAAATTAGCTACGTTCGTGGCATTGCTGGGCGCCAGCAAGTTGGACATTGCGGTTCTGCACGACAAAGCCAAGACACCGCATCAGAAGCTAGAAGAACTTGTTCAACAAAAGCTCATTGGAAAGAAGCGCGTGCTCGACTTCTCCATGTTCCTAGACAACTCGCCGGTGGAAGCCGATTTAGAGGATTTGCTTCCACAAGCCATGTACACCGAAGCCTTCAACGAGGTATAGAACACGGCAAGAGATGGTCAGCAAAGTAGGGCATTTCAATTAAATCCTACTTTGCTGCGCATCCGGAATGAAGATTCAAGAGGCATCAGCGCGGAATCTAGGCGACGTCGCGACTCTAAGGCGCGACGCGATGAAGAATCAGAAAGTAACGCAGCAGGACCTACGCGAGCGCGCCGGCATTGCTAGGCTAACGCTGACGGCGGCACTTAGCGGAGAATCGGATTACAAAGTTATAACCCTGATGGCGGTGCTCGACCTATTGGGCCACGAAATGGTCATCGTGCCCAGAACGGCCGTGCGCGCATTTCCGTCGGAGCGGGAGCCAACTGAGCCGATAGTGAAGACGAAGGTGCAGGTTGCAATTGAAAAGCTCAATCGGCTTTCACCAGAGAAGTGGACAACGCGGTGGAGTACCTTAGGCTACGAGCATAGAAGCGGTCGCCCAAATCCTGCGTCATCGCTGAACCAGCTGTCCTCATCCCTCGGTGGGCTGGTTACTGACGTCTTATTCATCGGTGAGCTTTCCGCACGTGCGGCAGAAGTGCTGTCGGATGCCATGACAAGGCAAAGACTGGTCGTTTTTGACCGTACGATATGTCCTTGAAATCGACGGTTAAGTTGTCTAACGTATGAAAGCGTCGGTGCAATGCCGGTGCTTAACTGAAGAACGCCCTGTCCGCTCAGTAGTAAAACCGCTTCCTGCGGAGGATGCCCTATTTATGAGAGGGTACAACTGCAGGAGAGAGGCAATGAAACAGGGTTTGACACCGTATCTATGGTCGGCTGAGTGCTGCCGAGTTCATGAGATAGCAGTTGCTGAAATCGTTGTCGGATTTCTCTATCGACAATTACGATTGTTTGGTCCGCGCATAAATGCCGAGCACCGATACCGGGAGCGAAGTACAAGATGTAGCGGAGATAACTTTTCCTCCGCTGTAACCTTATTTTCCACGCTGGTCCGCTCACAGCCGCACGACCCTTATCGAGGACTTTTCCCGATTTTGGGAGCTACTACCTTGCCGCTTTTTTATGCAGCGGCGATGCTTGTAGTGATTTCGTTACAAGCTTGTAGTGCAAAATATTTTTTCATCAAAAAAATCGCTATTAAATCAGGCACATCCTCTGATTTTGCTTGTAACGTCGCCGATTTGCTGTCTATCTTTCGCAAAAAATCTTTTGTAAGCTGCGCGGCTAATGAACTTATTTGCCACCCAATGTTTGCTCAAAAGATGCGCCTTCCTCCGCTCAATACCGTTGCCTCCCCCATTACAGCAGCATTCGTGCTCGCCGCAGCATTGCTCATTTTGAGTCCTACCGCAGCCCGTGGAGGTCTGTCATGAATCGCACTTCAGTGACCTATGGAAGGCGTGGGCGTCTGAACGAAACAAACTCAGGTATTCGACAGACGGCGCCGACGTTTGGTAAAGCAAAGCACGGCACATTTATGGAAAAGGCTGGCGGTCACATTACCGTTGAATCGGACGGGGAAATGTTTGCGGCTCGGCTGCTTTCCATCGACCCGCGTGTGAGTAGTTTTCAACCTCAACCGTTCACCGTCGACCTCATTGACCAACGTCTGTTGCTAACCACCGAAGCCAGAAGCACCGCATGGCGGAGGCACCATCGAGCCGAAGGTCCGAAGTTCTATACGCCTGACTTTAGTGTTGTGCATATGGACGGCCTACGCTACTCACTTGAAGTCAAAGCCGAGGGGTTTGAAGGGGATGAGCTGTATCAAGAAAAAATTGAACTAGCGCGTCCAGTGCTGGCAGCGAACAATTATCCGCTGCGGACAGTGGTCTTTCCGAAGAACACGGCCCACCCTATCCGCCTGAATGCTCACCTACTCAAACAGGCGGCACAGCAGATTCACACGTATTTCGATGAAGACTTGGTCGAACGTGCCTGTCAGCGATGCGACGGCGTGCCTACGACGATGCTCCAACTGTGTAAAGACCTGCAGTTGATGCCGGGGCTCATACCTATCTTGTTAGTCAAAGGCGTTCTGAGTGCCGACCTTGCTCGTTTTCAGATAAAGGGTGCCTTGCCGCTGACTCTCGGATTTGGCGATTTGAACCATCTCTGCTTGATTGAAGAGGTGGTGCAATGATTCGGACCTTGCTTATTCATGACCGTTTGGCTGACCCCAAAAACCACCAACACTATCTGGAGGTCGTGGACCCACATCTTCATGGCGGCTGCATCAAAGTCTTCGACCCAGAAAAGAAAGAAGACTGCTATGTAGAGATGACCAAGGTATCGGAAGAGATTTATAACGGGACGATGACCGTCCTCCGAAAAGGAAAGCCGCTTGTCAGTCTGGTGGCGCAACCATTCGACGAAAGCCTTCGCAAGAAGGATAGTTTCATCCGCCAAGTCATGCGGACTGTAAAGGACAATCAGAAGTTGGGAAAAATCAGTTTCTTAGAAGCATGTCGGCAGTCGAAGGAAGAATATGAGGCGGCGGCTACCGATACTTCGCCCGCCTTTCCTGCATTAGCGACGTTGTACCGATACCACCAGTTGGAAATGAGCGGTTTGCCTTTAATTCGCGGTGCAAAAAATAAAGGCAACCGTACTAAGCGCTATCCGCAGAAGGTGATTGATGTCATTTGCCAGCTTGCGAGAGAACATTACCTACAACCTCACTCGCTATGGTCTATCAAAAAGATAGCTGAAAAAGCGGACAGAAGTGTACGCGGCACGTTCCTTCCAGTAGACGCACCTCCTATCAGCACTAGATTCGTCAAGAACACCATCCATCGGCTTGTGCATGTGGACCCTAGTGCCGCGCGAATGCTGCCCAAAGACGCAATTGCTGGCAAATCCGTAGCCAGAAAACGCATCAGAGCAGAGCAGCCGCTTGAGCGAGTTGAGCAAGATGCTGTTCATCTACCTTTCGTTGTTAGGACGCCTGGCGGTATCTCTAGCCAAGTGCACCTGGTTCACGCCATCGACTGTTGTACAGGTCTTCCACTTGGTTGGTGTCTCGTCGTAGGCGCGCCCACCGATAGTGACTCGCTTGCCTGTATTGAGATGTACATGACGCCGGATGCCCGTGCGCGGAGATTCAAGAAATTAGACCTGCCTTACAACATCTTAGCCTACGGTACACCCGCGCAACTTCTATTCGACAACGGCGCAGAAAATCAGGGCGGAAGAATTATGAATCTGCAGAGGCTTTATGTAGATACCAAACATTGCAGAGCGCGTGCTGGCCAGGAGAAGCCATTTATTGAGCGGCTCCACGGTTCGCTCAAAGAAGACATAGAGACGCTGCCTGGTTGTACTCGACTCGACGGCGAAGATGGTCTGCGTGACCCGCTCGCCTTGGGCGACGAGCTCATGGATATAGATGAGTTAGAGCGGTGGATTGTAAGGTGGTACTACGAAAAATGGGGCAATCATCAACTCGACCGTTTGCTTTGGGAGACCGTTCTCGACAGCAACGTGGAAGGCGCAACACCCTTGGCACGTCTAGCCTACTTTGAAGAGTCGTGCGTCCCCATTGCACTTCCCCCGTCCCGTGCCGATTGGTTGTCGGCTTTGTACGAGCAAGTGGAACGTAAATTAAGTAGAAAGACGGGTGTCACGATAGATGGACTTCACTACAAAGGAGAAGATTTCGGGACGCTGATTGATAAATATGGTGAACAGCAGTTTTTGACTATCGTCTTTAACCCAGACGACTTTCGGTATGTTTATGTTCGAGAAGGGGATGACCAGCCATTGGTCAAACTAGAATTTGAGTATCTCAAGCCTGAGACTCCAGCATGGTCATTTAGGGAGGCGAAGGAGCGCTATGCAAAGGCGAAACGCAGCACCAGCCAGATTCCTGGAGCGGATAAGTTTTCCCAAGAATTGCAAGACCGAAGCTCGCAAGGGAAGCGTTCCGCAAGCGCTAAAAATCCTAGCAAACGTGAACGAAACCGGGAAACAAAAGACAGAACGAGGGAGATTAATGCGATAAAGCGGGCAGCAATTCCGAAGAGTCCGATGCTGTCCGCGCAATCGGCTAAGCCGCAAAAATCAGTAGAACAAATTCAGCTGGAAACTGCCATGCTTGAGCCGACAGCTCTTCTAACTGTGCTTAATCGTGACAGCGGAGATGAAATCTGATGATGCCCGCGAAGAAGTTACGTGTCGATATCGAGCGCTGTGAACTGCAGCATCCTCAATTTCTGAAACAGCTCCTTCCATTGAAGCAACGTATTGAGGACGCAATTGATGGTGCCGCTAGCCGTATTGAACGGGTAATCGGTCCCTCGCGTGTCGGTAAATCCATGCTGATTAACTCACTCAGTCGAGACTACCCAGAAAACAAAGTTAATGGGCGTAGACAAGTGCCCGTGCTTGTTGTCCCGGTACCTACGCCGGTTTCACCTCTGTTGTTGCCTTCCAGCGTGCTGACCGCGCTTGGTATTCCGATACAGGGAAATATTACATCCGGTGTAATGGGAAAGCGCATGCAAGAGCAACTGAAATTGGCAGGCACACGAGTGGTTATTTTCGAAGAGGCAAGTCACCTCGTGGAGGTCGGTGCGCGTGTTCCATCTCGTAGTGCTGGGGATTGGTTTAAGTGGTTAGCAGATTCCCAGAATCTAACTCTGCTCCTTTTTGGTGTGCCGAGACTGGAGCGTCTCTTTGATATCAACGAACAATTGCGGATGCGGGCATCGGCGGCGCGTAGGTTTCTGCCCTATGACTCTCGGATTCAAGAAGGTATGCAAGCATTTCACACCTGCGTGGCGACGTATGCGAATCTATTTTCTGCCGCGGGATTTCCAATCGCACTACCGCCGCTCGCTCTTACCCATCAGTGTTATTTGCTGACCGGCGGGTTAGTTGGCCTTTTGAGTCGGTTCATGCAGGAGCTTGCTGGTCAATTGGTACGGGAAATGCCGAGGTCGGTCGGGTTTGAGGATTGTCGGGCTGCCGCTATTGCCATTGAGTCTGTCGGCTCAAGCCAATTCAGGGCGTTCGAAAGCTTTGATTGTGAGCAGAAAATTTCCGCTGTCGCGCTCCATGATGCCTACGTTCAGGTGATGAATATTAACGAGCTTAAGGTTCCAATCCTTGACAGCCGAGAAGGAGCTCTCCAATGACGTTGGTTGTAACCTATGCTCCGCATGACCATGAGTCAGCTATGGGCTACTACCGCAGGCTTGCTGCGGACAATCTTGTTTCTTGGCGGGAGTTGGCCGGGCTTGCTGATTTGCCACGCAACCGCAACGCGCTCCTAACGCAACCGGAAGCCGTAGCGACGGCTCTCGGGTTAGAGCTTGAATGGGCAGAATTCGCGTGCCGACAAGATGAAATGGCCCCAACGGCTAAAGGGCTTCGTCGAAGCCTAGCAGATGCGGTTTGCCCTGATTGCCTTTTGGAGGCAGTATATATTCGTGACTATTGGGAGCATGCGTATGTGACGGCATGCCCTCATCACCATACAAAGCTTGTTGACCATTGCAATGAATGTGGCGCGGTGCTTTCACCGCATCGGTTTCACATCGATAGCTGTGACTGTGGTCATCCGTTAGGCATGTTGCCTCGGAATGCGGCAAATCCTTCCCAGCTCTGGTTGTCTACGTTAATTGCTAGTGGTGGTGCCCACTCGGGTGGAATTGAGCCGGCGATGAATGGAATAGATGTGGGCGTCTTAGCTCAGGTCATTCGTACGTTGTGTATCTATGCAGAACCAGAAAATTCGGTACCACGACGTGGTTCGCTAAAGCCCAGATATGTGCACAGTGCAATTGATTTTCTCGCCCCGCTCGAAGCTCTTTTGGCAGCATGGCCAAATGGATTCCAATCTCATGTGAAGATGCGCATTGCCGCAGGGCGTCCTAAGGCGCGCACTTTGAACTCGCTTCTGGGGCCATGGTACGTTACCTTACGCAAGCTCTGCCAAGGCACAGTGCTAGAGCCGTTCCTAACCAGCATCATTGAAGTAGCGGCTGAGCGCTTTGATGGTGCCCTCGGTATGGACTCTGCTAAGTCAATCGTAGAAGGTGTGACCGCGTATATTCGTAGGCCTGAGGCAGCGAGGAGTATTGGCATCAGCGATTCTCGATTGCATAAGGCCATACAAAATGGCGAATGTGCACATCGAACGCGCCGTGTGGGGACGCGTGGGGAGCTCTATGAAATTCCTCTTGAGGAAGTCGAACGCATAAAAAAAAGCCGCAACGGATGGATATCGGAAGAAGAAGCAGGCGAATTGATGGGTGTGCCAGCTTCGGTCGTGCAAAACATGATGTTGGCAGGTGTTATTCGTTCAGATGTCAATTGGCGCCACGATATCTTGAAAGGCGGTCTGATTGAACGCAATTCAATACAGACATTGGCACAGCGAGTCCGCGATATGGCGGTTCCTAGAGCTGCGGGAGTACGCGAGAAGATAACCTGGGCAGGATTGACCACTCGGCGTATGGGAGATAAGCAAGCAATTCAAGAAACCATGCGAGCCGTAGTTGATGGGACGATTACCGCTGCTGAGATTGGCAGCCGACTAGGAGAAATGGAGTTTCTGCGTAGCGACATTGTTCCTTATTTCGGCACTCCTTTACTTGAATCAGGATTCTCGGTTCAGCAACTCTCAAAAATCACCGGTTGGAAGTGGGAGAGCATCTCGCACTGGATAGAGACGGGACTGTTGGAATCCGAATCTATTGTGCTTCGAGGCCAACGATGCCGAGTGGTCTTGCCGCATCAGTTGCTGACATTCCGTCAAAAGTTTGTACCCATTGCGGAACTGGCCCGAGCGCTCGAGACGAAGTCATCTGCTTTATCCAAATTGTTAGTCGGCATCGAATTCGTCGGTGCACAGCAGCTGCCCAATGGGGCGATGCGTGGGGTTTTGGTTAGAACGGCTGATTTATGCAAGCTTGCCGTCCTTGGCGCCAAGGCGGGAAAAGACCTGTTTGTTCCCATGCCCAATATAGACGGCTAGACTTCTCCTCTGCCTTCTTTCTCCGTTTAGCTATAGGGCTCAGCCAGAGAAATATAGGTGTAGTTCACTCTAACTACGGTTGGTGAGGCTGAGCCTAGCCCTCCCGGGACCAATGCCCGAGAATCGCCTTCACTCAGCCTCACCATAACCGCTACGGAATGGAGCCGGCCTCGCCCGGTAGACTTTCGTTTCACGCCTCTGCCTTCGCCAGCGTGCCAGATATCTCAAAACATCCCCCCAGAATCTGGTGTCCCCTATGCGCTGGTGCTAGTTATCTCGTCCACATAGGCGGCAGTTCCTGCATTACCTAAGCCCCTATTCCGAAGCCAAGTGATGCCATGCTTACACCGGCTTCATGCTGACCGATGATTGTGCAGTTCCTGCTTTGCAGTATAAGCAGGAGTATGAATATCATTGCTAGCAGCGTGGTATCGACTTAATCGGGCAATCTCGACACAAAATAATAAATAAATTGCCATTGCTCTTCCATTCGGCGCATATTTTTATAAAATCTCTATAGTTCCTCGGCACATTTTTCGATAGTGCCTCTCGCAGATGGCGAGTGAGCCCACTTGAGCCCACATAAGCTGATGGGAATGCGATGATGGGAGGGCTAATTTCCGAGGAGCGGCGCCAGAGTCGCGGTGCGGTTGGAGCAGTAAAAATTTCTCGATTTATGCGTCGAGATTTCTCAAGCTATGCATTCATAGCATCCCGAAAAGCCTTGTCTGGCAAGGCTTGGGGTTCTCAGTTTATGCATCCTTCTACAGATTTCGCTCGATGATTTCGGGACCGGCTATTCGTCCCTGTCCTACCTGGGACGCTTTCCCATCGACCAGCTCAAGATCGACCAGAGCTTCGTGCGCAGGATGCAGGACGATGCGGCCACGGCCAGCATCATCCGCAGCATCATCATGCTGGGCCAGAGCCTGGGACTGTCCATCATCGCCGAAGGCGTGGAGACGATGGAACAGCGTGACCTGCTGCATGCGCAGGGCTGCACGCTGTATCAAGGCTATTGGTACGGCCGGCCCATGAGCGGTGAACAGTTCACCGCCCTGCTGGAAGGCCGGCAGCGCGTGGCCTGAGGGCTTCAGGCACCGTTGTAGAGCGAGGAATCGAGCGCCTGGCCCCGGGTGCTGCTGTCGGAAACCGAAGGCTTGGCGCCGGTGTTCTGCAGTGGTTCGCCCAGGCGTGCGGCTTGCAGCTCGGCCACCACATCAGCGCGCGTCTTGCTGGCCTGGAACTGCACCACCGGATAGTTGTTGCGGGCGTTCAGGTTGGCCTGGTCACGTGCGGCCTGGGTGGTCACCGTGGTTTGGGCGAAGGCCGACAGGGAGAAGGCGGTAGCCAGTGCGCCGAGGACGAGATGCGAGGTTTTCATGAGGGGACTCCTTTGGGTTCGGTTTCACAAGACCACTGGCGCGACACGCAAGGTGCGCCGCCAGGGATGGCGCGATCGCCGTGCTGCGTTGGCGATTCGTTGGATGGGATTCTAGGGAGCGGGTCCGTACAGAAACATTGCCCAGTCATTACACATTTGTAATGAATGCCGAATGCGGCTGGGTCACAATACGGGCTTGTCCGTCAGGAATTCCGATCATGCACATCTTGTTGGTAGAGGACGAGCCCAAATCGGGCGAATACCTGCGTCGCGGCCTGACCGAGTCCGGCTTCGTGGTGGACTGGGTACAGACCGGCGTGGATGGCCTGCACAACGCGCGCACGCTGGATTACAAGCTGATCATCCTGGACGTGATGCTGCCCGGCATGAACGGCTGGGACATCCTGCGCGAACTGCGCCGCACGCATGACACGCCGGTGCTCTTCCTCACCGCCCGTGACGAAGTGGAAGACCGCGTCAAGGGCCTGGAGCTGGGCGCCGACGATTACCTGGTCAAGCCCTTCGCCTTCACCGAACTGCTGGCACGCGTACGCACGCTGCTGCGGCGCGGACCCAGCCGTGAAGCGGACCTGATCGAATACGAGGATGTGGTGGTCGATGTCATTCGCCGCAAGGTCACGCGCGCCGGACAGCGCATCGACCTGACCGCCAAGGAATTCGCGTTGCTGCACATGCTGATCCGTCGTCCGGGCGAGGTGCTGTCGCGGCCCCAGATTGCCTCGCAGGTGTGGGATATGAATTTCGACAGCGATACCAACGTGGTGGACGTGGCCGTACGCCGCCTGCGGGCCAAGCTCGATGAAGGATTTGACCAGAAGCTGCTGCACACCGTGTGGGGCATGGGCTACGTGTTCGAGGTGCGGCAGTGAAACGTGCCACGGCCTCGATGAGCCTGCGGCTGGTGGTGCTTTTCGGGCTGCTGGCGCTGGTGCTCTTCACGGCGGTAGGCAGTTATCTGTCGCACTCGCTGCACATGCAGCTGGAGGCGCGCGACGACGAAGAGCTGGCCGGCAAGTGCCGCTCCATCAATCACCTGGTCGAGCATGCGGCCTCACTGGAGGACATCCTCACGCGCCGCCACCTGGTATTGGACACCCTCTCCGGCCATGACCAGCTGCTGGTGCGCATCGCCCGCGCCGATGGCAGCACCCTGATGGAAAGTCATGATCCGACGCGCACGGCGCCCGGTGTGGACCTGTCCACCATCAAGATCCGCAGCTGGGATCACATCGAAGCCTTGCGCATGGGTGACCTGCGTGCGCGCTACATGGCCAGCATGCCGGTCACGCGCTCGGGCGAAAAGGCCATCGTGCTGGTGGTCCGTACGGCCTCGGATCGCATGCTGCTGCTGGCCGACTATCGCGCCGATGTGTGGTGGGCGGCCTCCATCGGCACGGTGCTGGCCACGCTCCTGAGTTATTTCCTGGTGCGCAGCGGCTTGCGTCCCTTGCGCATGATGGCCGCACAGACGCGCGCCATCTCGGCCAACAAGCTCGATACCCGGCTCGATCTGCAGGCTGCCCCGCGCGAACTGCACGAGATCGTCCAATCCTTCAACGACATGCTGGACCGCCTGCATCGCAGCTTCCAGCAACTGAGCCAGTTCTCCGCCGATCTTGCCCATGATGTGCGCACGCCCTTGAACAACCTGATGGTGCAGACCCAGGTCGCCCTGGGCAAGCCGCGCAGCCTGGATG
>Ga0228674_1002263_pt1 | contig 10725 bp, 11 predicted proteins | sample 1D_rmetaG_FD_189054 | JGI IMG/M metagenome (GOLD analysis project Ga0228674, IMG submission 189054) | Seawater microbial communities from Monterey Bay, California, United States - 1D_r | ecosystem: Environmental > Aquatic > Marine > Coastal | place: USA: California | collected 2016-09-26
ACGCTTTATCATTAACATATTTAAGTTTATCCAAAAGGGCATTAAATCTTGGATACTTATCAAAGCCACACCTAAAAACAAGAAAAATTGATCCTTCGTTCCGAAACGATTTTTAAATTTCTCTCGTGACAAGCTTTTTAATATGTGCATAATCTCTTTGTTTTATTCAAAGAAACCAACCCACAACGTAATCATTTTACGGGTTGAGATTTAAATGGGTAACCCTATTACGTTATTTTATCTTAATTAGCGGATACATTTTTGGGGAAGCTGACAGATGTAAATGATGTTAAGTAAAATAAGGTAAAGCGTTGTCAGCTTCAGTAATAAATGTCGCGGATTTAAATACTCAAACCATAAGAACATTGTTAAAAGTATCTCATAAATAGAGACAAATAAAACGGCTAGGCAATTTTTTGAATGCTCCTATATTTGAGAGAAAAAGGCTCGGTAATCATTTGATGTAATAACGGATAGAAACACCCGCATCAGGTAAAACCAAGGGAGAAGCAAGCTCATCAGTTAGAATATCATTCGAAATTACTGCCCAACTTAACATATAATCCAATGAAATTGTGAAAGGTATTTTAGGGATATTATATTCTAACCCTAAAACAACATTAGGACCATAAGTATAAGTAACAGTCGAAATATTGTAAGCGCTATAATGTGCAAAATGTGCCCCGAAACCATAGTAATAGGCTAATGACGAACTTTTTTTATTCTTATGAAATGGCTTTTGAAATTCATATAAACCTGTAACACTCCAATGGTTAAAGTCTGTAAAAGTTAATACATGTCCTCTGGAAACAATAACTTCAGCAGCCTTTTCTTGTTGCAAAAAATACTTCCCACTTAATCTAAATATGCTTCCTAAACCCACACTTCCTCTAAATCCTATTGCACCTTTGTAACTTTGAGCTTTAATCTTGTTAACAACATTCGACTTGCTCCCTCCTAATAGGGAAAATGATGTCTCAATCGAAGATTTTACTATTTTTTCCTCGTTTACTATTTTCATATATTGATCAACGAGTGATTTTTTATTTATAGTTGTTTCTAGCAAATGTAAATTCCCAAAACCATCAGTACTTTTTGAACCATCACAACACCCTTCTTTTGAATCAATTGCATAAATAGTTTTTTCTTCGTGCGAGATATCATTAATAGTTGACAACTTTTTCAGATTTTCAAATCTCATTTCAAATAATTGATCCTCACCACTGATTTTTGGAGAAAATCCCTTTGATCCATTTCCTTCTTCAACCTTTCTTATTTTACCATACATACCTTTGTAACCTGAAACAACAGCAGTACTTTTAGAACCAAATAGGCTTTTAACGGTTTTTATTTGATAAACAGGATTCACTAACACATCGATACCAGCTTGAGTAATTGCCTGGTAATAGGCATCTTCTTTAGCTTTTTGCACTTGTCCAACTCCCTTATGTTCGGAAGCCGAAGTAGTTTTTATCCTAGAACTAAAATCGATATCTAAACCTACCACAGAATTATCTTTTACCTCAAACGTTCTACTTTCTTTAGAAGCATCATCTATCAACCTATATGAATGATTGTAACTTATACAACTTGACAGTGTAGTTACTAATATTAAAGTTTGGATAGATATGATTAAAACTTTGGTTTTCATTAAAACTAGTTTGGGTTATTATTTAAAATATCTGTCTATCATGATAAATCATAAGCTAAAGTTAATCCTGATTCACCCTCTAAATTGGTTAACACCATCTAAGGAATGGGTTACAAGAAATAGTTTTATAACTCATGAAGCAATTATTTACGCGAATTTGAAAATTTTATTTGATTTCAACAACTATAATCCTCGCCAAAATTAGGCCAACTGTTTAAATTGTAAATTTAACAGTATCAATATGAAAAGAACGAGAAGAAAATTCAGTTCAAAATTCAAGACCAAGGTTGTTTTAGAAGTTTTGAAAGAACAGCAAACGATCCAGGAATTAGCTTCAAAATATGAAGTGCATCCTAATCAAATCTCTACTTGGAAGAACGATTTCCTAAGTAATGCGTCAACGGTTTTTGATAGTAAAAAAGAAAAACAAGAGACAATAGATGACTCAGCTAAGCTTTACAAGGTGATTGGCGAGCAAAAGGTTGAAATTGATTTTTTAAAAGAAGTCTTGGGAAAATGAGTACTACAGAAAAGAGACAAGCATTAGTTACTTCTCATCCAAGACTAAGTCTCAGTAAGCAGTGTAAAATACTTGATATACAGAGATCATCAATATACTATAAGCCACGTGGGGAGAGTGGTTTAAACCAACAATTGATGAATTGTATCGATAGGTACTTCCTTGAACATCCGTATTATGGCGTTGAAAGAATGACGGACTAATTGAATAAAGACCTTAGGTATAGGGTAAACCAGAAGCGTGTCAGACGGCTTTACAAGCTTATGAATCTAAATACGATTTATCCAAAACCAAAGACTACGCACAGAGATCCTACTAAGTATGTATATCCATATTTACTGAGAAACTTGGAGGTAATTCGTCCTAATCAAGTCTGGCAGACAGACATTACTTATATCCCCATGTTTAAAGGTTTTATTTATATGGCAGCTATAATTGATGTCTACAGCAGAAAGGTTTTAGGTTGGAGTATATCCAACACAATGTCTACCAAATGGTGTGTTGAGCTTTTAAATGACACAATAAAAAAGCATGGTAAGCCTCAGACACACAACTCTGACCAAGGAGTACATTACACAAGTAACGAATACATTAATACACTCAAAAAACAAAAAATCCAAATTTCGATGGATAGAAGAGGTCGAGCTTTAGACAATATCTATATCGAAAGGTTTTGGAGATCTTTAAAACAAGAGAAAATATACCTTAATCCTCCTAATGGCGGTTTAGACTTACATCGAATTATTAAAGAATACATCCATTTTTATAATACTGAAAGACGACATACTGAAATTGGAAGTATTCCTCCTAATCAAAAATATCGAATGAAAATGGTTAGCTAAACAACTAAAGATTAAGTAGAAGTTGTACTGTGAATGGGGAGTATTATATTCTATACTTAAGCATCCGTTTCCCTATTTTTGTTATAATGCTTTCATCTTAGTTTTATGTCGAAAAAAAAGAGCTTTCAACCTATTAATGAAGTTAATCAAGATCTCTTGAACGACTTGCAGTTCATGTTGGTGCAAGTGCAGCAGGTTTACAAGAAAGTAAGTGTTGCATTTGAACATGTATCTACCGAGGATTTTGATCAATTTAAAAAGCATGAAGATTATATCGACAATATCAAAACAAGAATTGATAGCTTAAGTTATGATTCAATCTTTAAATTAAAGTCTAAAGAGAAAGACTTAATTATGAATTATCGCTCTTTGATTAGGATCACTAGTAATCTTCAGAAAATAGCTGACTTGCTGGTCTTATCTTGTGGGCAATTAGAGCATATTAGAGATCGAAAAGCATTTCTAACATTTGATATATCACCATTTGTTAAAATCATTGGTCAACAATTAAAAAGAATCCATCAAGGATTCTCGGAGGTAGATAAATCGATTGCAGATAAACTGTTGGAAAGTGAGGTAGCCCTTGATGACTTATATCGCGATAAACTTGATATAGTCAAAAAGGCAATGGAAAGTGAGGATAATAAAGAAGATCTTTTAGCGTATTTGTTTATCATTCGATACTTAGAAAGAGTAGGTGATAAATTAATGGTTATTGGTGAAAGTATTCTGGGAGTTGGACTTGGAGATTCGCTAAATGTCAAGTATTACTTGAAGCTAGAGGCAGCTGTAAATTCTCTTTCTAAAAAATATAAGGTAATAGATTATCAGTTCAAGCCTTTTCTTTTTTCCAGATCAGGTTGTAAAGTGGGTCGTTTAGTACTGAATACTAAAGCGAAAAAAGGAAGTAAAGAAGTGACGTTCTTTTATAAGCAAGGTGCTAAAAATAAAATTGAAGAAGAGGTAGAGGGAATTGAATTGTGGCAAAAGCATTTCCAAGGACTAGTTCCTAATATCGTGTTTAAAGCAAAGGGGAAAACTCATGGAACTTTGGTAGTTGACTATTTTCCTGGACAAAACTTGTTGAATTATATTTTAGAAAAACCGAAAAGAGAGTCTTTAGATGAAGTCCTGGACGGTTTGTGTCAACAGTTGAGGAAAGTCTGGAACGAGACTAAGGTTAAGAAAAGACAACGCTCTCATATGATGCGTCAAGTCCAACAAAGGAAAAAAGCGATTACAGATGTCCACAGCAGCTTTTTTGATCCTGTAATTAGGAAGAAAAAGCATATTGACTTTGATGACATGCTTAAACAAGCCATTCGATTGGAAAGGAAGGTGTATACAAAGCATCTGGTCCTTGGGCATGGAGACTTTAATTTGGACAATGTCTTATGTGGTGAAAAAAACAATGAAATTCGATGGGTAGACGTTCATCGAAGTGGATATAAGGATTATGCTCAGGAAATCGCTGTATTCATCGTTTCATGTTTAAGAATACCAGTTGGAGATACTCAGGTAACCAACGACTTACACCATACTTGCAGAAGGGTTTATGAGGTAGCTAGATCATTCGCTAAACAGCAAGATGACACCTATTTTGAAGCTAGATTTACATTTGGTTTGTTTAGGAGCTTTGTAACTTCTACTCGATTCCTTCCGGATGATGAATGGTATCATAAAATGAGGAAACAGGCTATTATTGCGATGGATCTTCTTCAAAGTAATTCTAAAAACCTTTCTAAATTATCACTTGATTTAGAAAAAATACTCCTTAAATAAATGAAACATATAGCGATTATAGGAATACCAGATTCTTGGTCTTCGGAGTTCTTGAAGAGAACTATCGAAGATAAAGGAATTGCAGTTGATTTATTTAAAGTGAATGACCTTGTCTTCCATATTCAGTTGAACAAAGTTTTTTATGGAGATAAGGACTTAGAGAGTTATGATGCAATCATCATAAAGAAACTTGGTCAATACCATCCAAGAATTCTAGACTGGTTAGATATACTTGGTAATCTAGAAGATAAAGGCTTGCGTTTCTATTCTAGTCCGAAGAAGTTAAGAAATATGATCAGTCGAATTGGCTGTACAAAAGGACTAGCTGCAGGAGAAATCCCAATGCCACCTACGCTAATTACAGAGAATATAGAAGAAGCTCAAGCTTGGATAGATGAACGTGAAGGTGCGGTTTTTAAACCAAATTTTAGTACCAAAGCTAGAGGGATGGAAATTCTGAAACCAGGGGAAGCTCATGGAGAGAAACTTCAGCAGTTAATGGAGCAGTTTGGATTACTGTATCTTCAAGAATTAATGGAATTACCTGGACAAGATTTTGGTGTGGTGTTTACTGGTGATAAATACTTAGGCACCTATGCAAGAGTTAGTGGCGACAATACTTGGAATACCACAACTGCTGATGGCGGTCATTATGCTAGTTATGATCCCGATGAAAATATTCTAGAGATAGCAAGAAAAGCAAAAGATTTATTTGGCTTAGACTTCTGCTGTGTAGACGTTGCGGTAACTGCTATCGGACCCATTGTATTTGAAGTAAGCGCGTTTGGAGGGTTTAAAGGACTTTACCAAGGTGCTAATATAAATGCCGCTGAAGAATTGATTAATCATATACTAAAACAATAGACATGAAATTTGACACTTATCTACAAGAACTTAATAAAATAGCTACGAGCTATGTAAGTCAGTACTTATTTCATGATCGTATATATGAAGTTCGATTTAATCATGAAGATTTAAAAAACACGCTTGATGTTTATTTTAGAGAATGGCTAGTTCAAGAGCATAAGGAAGCTTTTCAAGTAGTAAAGGCATACGAAACAGAACTTCCTGAATTTGACCATGATTTTATAGAATATAGAGAAACTCCAGAGAAAAGGATGAAAGAGGCTTATGTAGACCTCTCAAACGGTTATCGATTGATAAAGAAAGTAAAAACAGGTGTTCACTTTGCTGTAAAAGAAAAAGATTGCTTAGCAATGGGACCTTTGAAAGCATACTCGAATCAATTGATCAATTATTTGAATGCGATTTTTATGGAAGATGAACTTCATGGAGATCACATGCTTTTTCATGCAGCAGGTGTTGCGGTAAACGGAGAAGGGATTGTTATCGCTGCTCCTTCAGGTAAAGGAAAGTCTACTACCTCGCTATACTTAGTAAATGAAGGTTTAGATTTTGTCAGCAACGACAGAGTCATTCTTCAAAAAAGAGACGATCACTACGAAATGATTGGTGTTCCGAAGCATCCAAGAGTAAATCCTGGGACTTTGCTGAACAACCCTAAGGTGAAGCATTTACTTAGAGATCCTGAACGTTTTGATGGGCTATCTAGAGAAGAAGTTTGGAACTGGGAAGAGAAGTATGATGTTGTTATTCCCGATATATATGGTTCAGGAAAATTCCCCTTGGCAGCCAAAGCAAAAGGATTATTAATTATCAACTGGGGAGAGGATAGCGGTCCTTTGAGAATTGAAACATTAGACTTCAGTAAAGATCTAAGCTTGATGCCAGCGATTATGAAAAAGCCTTCATTAATGACCCCAACAGCTCTTTCAAGAAAGAGATATTTGACGGAGATTGATTATATGAATTACCTTAAAGACTTACCGGTGTACGTGTTGCTAGGAAAAATCAATCCAGAAGAAGCCCTTCAATTAATAAAAGAAGAGCTTTTCTAGACTTACTTTTTCTTCTTTGATTTCTTAGAGCTTTTATCATTTTTGGTCTTTTTAATTGGTTTTTCACCCCAAGTGATCTGGATATTTAATTGTCCGAAATCTCCATCTTGTTGACCATTAAATTTGAGCTCTACGTTTTCTGGAATTGCAGAGACAAAAGCTTCTTTTTCATCTTCAATTTTAACAACACCTTCTAAGAAATCGTCGCTTAATCGTTTAAATATTTCTTTTGCTTGAAGTCTGTTCTCATTACTTACTGCGCTAATTTTAGACTTTTTAGTCAGCTTTAAACTAGGTACATCTTCAACTTTAACATTACTAGGTAACTTCTTCGCCATTTTTCCTCCTACTTTTTTCAAATCAAACTTTTTTATTGCTGGATAATCAGTGCTATAAGCTTCAACTACTCCTTTAGGGTGTATCGTAAACCAACTTGCCCCGTAACCTGGTAACCCTTCTTCTATCCTTGTTTTCCTATCCAATGAAGTATCACATTCAAAATTCAACAAACCTCTTTTAATGGTAATTCTATGTCCTTGCACTGTATTTCTATGTCCATGAACAATGGCCTGTATCCCCAGATTATTGATTTTTTTAACCGATCCCTTAGTAAAAGGAAAGTCAACATCTCTGTACTTTGTCCTGAACATATTACCTAAATGGCCATGATACAACTCAAATGGATCGTTTCGTTTTAGGATGTCAAACTTTTCATTTAAACCATCAACACCAGCTTGACCTAGCCAATCAGTAGAGAAGTCATCAACCCCTGCATGAACAAACAAAAAGCTTCCTTCTTGATGAGCTAATTTCATTTCATTGAAAAACCAAGCATATTCACCTTTAGGATTAAAGAATAATTCTCTAGCTTTTTCTAAAGTAGCGTATAACATTCCGTGAGTAAATCCAGTTCGATCCAAGTAATTTCTTACATCAATAATCTTTTCTTGAATACGAATGATTTCCTTTTCAATTTTCATCGGAGGAATTAATCCACTCATTTTCTCTCCATAAGAATCGAACCAAGCCTTTGACGGGAACAATCTATCCTCTACCTCTTCTGCAGAAGGAAGATTCTTTACGTCAATATGCTTATGTAAATATTTCCTGTAAATCTCTCTAAATAAAGGAATGGTCTTTTTTCCCATACGAACAAACATATGTTCTGCGACAAGCTTTCTTTCTTCTCCAATCTTAAGACCAACATAAGTTCTAAAGTCATGATTACCTGCTAGTATCACTGTTTTCATCCCTGCATCTTTGACTAGTTTAATCGCATCTAGTAACCTTAAATTTGAAGGACCTTTATCTAGGCAATCACCACCGATGATTAACTTTCCTTGCAATGCTTTCTTTGTTAATGTAAAGTCTGAATCCGCTTTTCCGGTTTTTTCAATCATTCCAGCTCCGACTAAAGACTTGAAGAAAGCATCTGCATCCGCATGAATATCCGAAATGAAATGAACCACCTCTGTAGGGAATACCCATTTGCGTTTTTTGACATAAGCATTGATGTCTTTTGCAAAATCATCTATATCCTTATTTCTATTTCCAACCTTCAATTTCCTTTTAGCCGGCCATTCTTGTCGCGATTGAGGTTTCCAATCTTGCGTTTGAATACTATATGCTTTTTCTATCTTTTTACTAAGTCCTACATCCATACTAATCAATATTCTCTTTTCTAGCTCTTACTTTCCATTGACCAAAAATCAATCTCCATTTTCCCTCTTCAAATTTAAAAACTAAGGGTTCTGCATAATACATGCTTAATTTCTGAATGTCCTCTAATTTCAGAATTCCTAATTCATGTGCAGCGTGCCTAAACGAAGCTCCATGTCCTACAAAAACGTTTAAGCCATTCGCTTCTAGTTTAACGGAAGAGATGTACTTAGCAACTCTTTTACCCGCAATAGCTAAAGATTCTGCTCCTTTATAAGGTAGACAATAATCCCTGCTTGACTTCCATCCTTCTGGTAAAGATTCTAATCTTGGATCTCTATCAACAATTCTTTCAATCTCATCTACTCTCAAGTTAGCCATTGGCCCCATGTTTCTTTCCAATAAATCATCGGTCTGATTCATCTCTAGGTCAAGTTCTAACTCTGTTTTTAAAAAATCAGCCGTTTCATAAGCTCGTAAAGCCTTTGAGCAATGCAAGCTAACTATATTTAAATCCGAGTTTTTGTTTAGAAAATCCTTTACTTTTTTTGCGCCTTCCAAGGATTGCCCCCTCCCTTCCAATGTTAAAGGATGGGGTAATAAAGCAGAAGGAACCATGTCCGGTTGCTCATACTCGGCATGTCTCATAAATAAAAAATACATCAGGATAATTCTTTTATTTCACCTTTAAAATATCGACCAATAACTGCACCTATCTCTTTTCTGATTTCGGCTAAAGCTTCATTTGAATTCGCTTCATATCTGGTCACGATTACAGGTTGTGTATTGGAAGGTCTTACCAATGCCCATCCCTTTTCAAAATTGATTCTCAATCCATCTAAATCACTGTAATCTGGATAATTAATTAAATCAGCTTTTATACTTTCGAAAAGACTAAACTTCTCTTCGTCACTGCAGCATATTAAATGAATTTCTGGAGTGTTAAAATAGACTGGAAAAGCATCAATGATTTCAGATAGTTTCTTATTAGAAGTAGAAAGCAATTTCAATAGCCTTAGCATACAATAAAAGGCATCATCATAGCCAAAGTAGTCATCACTGAAAAACATATGTCCTGAAAGCTCACCTGCTAATAAGGCATTTGTTTCAGCCATTTTTTGCTTAATAAAGCCATGACCAACTGCGCTCATTTCCACCTTACCTCCAGCACTTTCAATGCAGTCAATAAGTAGCTGACTACTTTTCACCTCTATAACAATAGAGGCCCCTGGATTATTGGATAAAATATCATTCGCAAATATTGCTGTCAGAATATCACCTGAAATGAATCTCCCTTTATCATCTACTACTCCAATTCTATCAGAATCACCATCAAAACCAATACCCAAGTCTGCATGATTAGCTAAAACAGTTTGAGCTAAATCTTTCATGTTAGCAGCCACTGTTGGATCTGGATGATGGTTTGGGAAAGCACCATCAATTTCACCATGAATGACTTCATGAGCGACACCTAATGCACTTAATAATTTAGGAGCAACTATTACTCCTGTAGCATTGGCTGGATCGATGACAACTTTAAGATCTGAAGCTATTTCAAATTTCTTTGATAGGAAGTCAATATACTTTGGGATTATGAAACGTTGTTCAAGTTTGTATTCCTCACTAGTATTGATTTCAGGAGCTTGATTAGCCCATTGAAACAATTGCTGGGCTTGACTTGCATTTAACGATTGCCCTTTGATGTTTACTTTGATTCCGTTGTATTCAGATGGATTATGACTCGCGGTGATAATAACAAAGCCGTCTAAATCATCCTCTGTGTGTCCTGCAAAATAAGCTACTGGACTTGGCAAAACACCACAGTCAATCACCGTCAAATTTAAATGACTTAATTGATTAACGATAGATTTCATTATTCTGGGACTACTCAATCGAACATCTCTTGCTACGCCGATTCGACGAACATCATGACTCGAAAATAACTCTGCTAAAGCCCAAGCAATAGATTTGACTATTGGATCTGTTAATTCACTTTCGGCTTTCCCTCTGATATCATTCGCCCTAAATATATGTTGAGGCATCTTCACATAGCAAAACTACACCGTTTCTCGCAATTTCGAAACTATGGAGTTTAAGATAAAGTTAAACTTGAGAGTTTGCTTGCCTACAAACACCCTTAAACCACTAAATTTCAAAAACAAACGATTCAAACAACCTCGCTATTTAAGCCATTTTTAGGCGTGAAAGATTTGGGAGTGGCTCGAATAAACCATATATTCAAGACATAAACTGGCTTAAATACAGCCCTTAATCAAGCCAAAATGGAAAAGAGAGCATACATTCATGAGTTAAAAGAGTGGCCCAACTTCACTTACTCCAATGATAAAATAC
>Ga0228674_1002269_pt1 | contig 10701 bp, 22 predicted proteins | sample 1D_rmetaG_FD_189054 | JGI IMG/M metagenome (GOLD analysis project Ga0228674, IMG submission 189054) | Seawater microbial communities from Monterey Bay, California, United States - 1D_r | ecosystem: Environmental > Aquatic > Marine > Coastal | place: USA: California | collected 2016-09-26
CAATAAAGTTATCGACAAAATATCGATGTACTCTATTATCGATAGGGCTTGTATAAGGTATAATTATATTCTCGCTACCCCAAGCAAGTATTTTTTCATTCAGATCGGCCCATCTAAAAAATTTTAATTCCCAGCCAGATCTGTAGATAGGGTCACCGCTACCAATATATTTTTTTGGATTAACTGGTTTAAAAATACCTTGACGGTATCTTTTATCTTTTTTTATTTGCATAACATTATATATAAAGTTATAGCACTTGAATAAGCATAACTACTTTTTTAATTTTATGTTTTCTAAAAAATATTGAAAATCTTCAATCATAGCTAAATTAAATAAATCCTTATCATTATTAGTAACAAAACTATTTTCAAAATCAGATAGTAACTCCTTTACTGCATCAACGGTAAAATTTACATGCATTTGTTGCTCCTCAGGTGTAAAATTATCTTTAAAATAATCTCTTGCCTTTTCAATTCTTTTTAATCTATCCATAATATTAACCAACGAAGAACATTGGAGGAGCTGCATCACCGAAGCCAGGTGCACCTTCATATAACGATGTTTCGAGCTCAGCTTTTTCACTTAAACCCTGTGTCATTAAATCACTAGCATTTAAACTACCACCACCGAAGAGAGTAACGTTACCGTATTTACCTCTAATATTAGCAACAGCCATTTTAGTTAGCGCTAATGTATATTGATATACCCATTGTTCTTTAATGATATCTCGTATAGGTCTTTCGACATAGCAGCTTATAACTCCGTAAAATCTCTGGGATGACCCACTACCGGAGCGAGGCTGTGGATACATTCTTAGCATCTGTGTTCTATCATCAAAAGTATAGCTACGTTTTTGCGCCAATAGCTTCTCTCTCATCTCCATCCAATCCTTTAGAACATACCAACTAATCAGATCAAATCCGTAGTTACCCATCGCATAACTAAAATATGTTTGCTGAGCTAGACTCTGCTCGATAGAAAAGAGTGTATTAATACCAGTCGACGAACCTTCTTCAAAATCTTGTACACTAATAACTTTTCTATAATCCATCGTATCATAATCAAAGCTATTCATAAACTCTTCCTTCTTTCCCGTTACAGTGCCTTCAACAGTAAAATTCTGCTTCTGGCTAGGAATAAAGAGGCTAGTTAGACCTGATAGGGCAGGGCTGGTAGAATCAGTTATAACATCGTATACATCCTGCGAAAATATCTGATTAACAAATGTACCTTCCTCGAGTGAAGCTGATACAGATGATATAGTAGAGAAATACGTACCGGGGATAGCGCTGGTGGCAATATATAAAGATTCATCTGCTTTATTATAGTTAGAAAAGTCTTTACTTGTGTTTTTGAATTCGATCTGTTCTGCTAGAGTATCTGAGCCTTGTAAGGAAAAAAGATGATCTAATCGAATGCCTTGGTTTTTAATATATAAGTCACTATCGAAAATCAAATACTCTTGAGTATAACCAGCAAACTTAGCGAACATCTCACACGCTATACTGATATTCTCATATAACGTGTCTCGATGAATCTCAACATTAACAAACGGATAACCTAGAGAACGTAAGACTCTATCACTTAAGCGATTAAAGTTGTCAATCTTACTATTTAAGTTTGTACTCTGAAATGCAGAGATTGGAGTTATATCACACTTAGCCATTATAATTATTTAATTGTTTTTATATATTATATATAGTTAACCAGCTTTAATAAATAATTATATGTCAGCACCAACATATCATGCAACAGTTGTACCTACAGTAACAGGTGCAATGTCTACAACTTATTTTGAAGATTTTTTAAATACTACAATGAATCCAACATCTGGAGAGTTAATTGAGATTCTCAATTACGGTAGTTTAGTACTAATCTGGAAAGATTAGATTATACAGCTGGCTCTGCCGGCGCAGATTCTTCACCACCAGCTTCTTCACCTGGTTCGACTTCCGCGGTCTCTGGAGCAGCTCCACCGAATTCAGGTGGAGTACCTGCAGGCGCGCCACCTTCAATACCAGCTTCAGTACCACCACCTGGCTGTATACCGTCTTTCCAGCTCGGGCCAGCCCCCTGTATTTGCTGTAATTCCCATTGGAATTCTGCATCCTTACGTAGCATCTCTCTATTAGCTTTTATCTCTAAATCATTCCAGCCTAAATATTTCTTCTGCCCGTAAGTAGCTGATATAAACTCATTACTAACTAGATTATTATAATTAGTAGCTTTAAGCTCGAGCTTCTGACTCTCTCTTAGCTCGTAGAAGTTTGTAGGTACATTAAAGTTTAGGTGTAGGTTCTGCGGTTTTATATTATACTTCTCTTTTAATCCGCATAGATCTAAATGAGTAACAAAACCATTCTTAAGACCGCTAGCAAATTGCTGCTGCATTCTAATAATGAATTTAGCGAATTTAAGCTCATCACGTAGTATCTCGTTACCGTCACTAAATGTAGCATCAGCATTTAATCGATTTGTAGGTACTTTTAGAGCTTTATAAAGCTTATTAACAAAATACATTAAATCAGCTAACTCGCCAAGATTAGCCCCACCAGCTAGCTGCGTCACGCTAGTGCCTTCCGATCCCTGTCTCTTTGCAAACCAGAAGCTATCAAGCATAGACTGAGGGTTAAACTTCTGTACAGCACCTTCTTGATTGCTATCAAATGTTTTCTTTGACCAGTACTGCTGCATTAACTTTCTAAGATACGCTTCAGCTTTAGGCGGCGCCATAGTACCAACATCGACATTAAAAACTAAACGTTCTGGAGCTCTTACAAGGCGGTATATAACAATACTATCTTCGACTAATGATAATTGGCGATATGCTCTTCTAGCATTCTCAATAAATGGTAATCTAAATGTCTTATCTTGATTCCATATACCTGAGTTGATGTATGTAATTTGATTATCATCCATCGGGATGAGCTCCATCTTCTCTAACTTAGTAGGATTCTTAAGATCAAAAACAGGCTTACGTAGGATGAATCCTTTTATAAGCATATTCTGAATATTATCATATACAGCATCTACTAGATCAGTCGGTAGATGAACCACACCTAAGATACCATCATCAGTATAATTTTTATGTATAATATGCTCAAAAAATACTTCACCTTCAACGAGTAATTGTCTAAAATATTCAAACCCTCTTTTTTCAAGATTAAAATAATCAATATACTTTTCAAATTCCTCCTGAATCTTTACTTGGTCATCTCCGTCTAACTCTGTATTACGAAATGTCAAGTTAACAACATTACCATTTTCGTCCTTATTAATACATTCATCGCATATCTCATCCAACGCATCTGAAATTTCAGCAAACGAAGCCATAACTCTATAATCACGTAAACGACCTCCTTTATTCTCTTCGATATTAGCGTAAACTAACTCTGCATATTGCGACTCTGTACCGAATTCACCATGTGCCACGCTATTATAATCATTCTTATATAGAATAGATTGATTAGCTAAAGCTTCAGTTCTCTTTATACCGGTATCTTGAAAAACCTCATACTTAGGATTCAAATCGCCCATTATCTCATCGACGTTCGGAGTTTGGTACGGTAGTTTGTTAGTGATACTTTTAAAGATATCTGATTTAAAAATAGATTTTTTTGGTTGGTCGGCCATGGTATAATTAATATTTAATAGTTATTCTACTATAATAAAGGTTGAGTTAGCACTAAATGTCTGGGTATGAAGTGTATTATCACTAAATGAATAACCGGCTCTATTATAAGGTATAAAGCGTATGCTACCGCTAGCAGTGAGAGGAGGTGTTTCGAGAGAGATTATATTATCATTTAATATAGTAAAGGGAATTGATTGACCCGATACTTCAGGTTGTCTAGTTGTTGCAGATAAAGATGTAAGTGATGTATATAAGCTATCATTATTAGAGCTGAATAAAACGGTTTCAGTATTCTCAAAGCCAGTACCATATAGTAATACGTTACCAGAGGCACCTGATGTCAATGTTAAATCGTCGAGTAGCTTAACACCGTTATAGAATATATCCGTTATCACCGGTGACCCAGATAGTTCAAAAGATTCAACAGTCGCTTCAGTAGATGATAGATCCTCGTAATCAGTAATAATATTTTCTGCGTAGAAATTTTGATCAATGAAGAAGATATTACCAACAGGATCCGCTTCATCTTTAAATAACCACCCCTTAATAGTAAACGATGTATCAGCTGTAATACGTGCTTTTTGACTCGCTACTAACTCTACAGGGTAATCTAAGCTAACATTACCATCCCATAGTACTTCAGATCTAATCTCTTGATCAACTGTTAATCCAAATTCTTTAGGTACATACCAGGATATAACAACGTAAGGATTTGTGAATGGTATGAAGTTACTAAGAATCTGATCCATATCAGTCTGATACCTCGCTAATATAGATACACTTAGATTAATATTAACCGGTACAGGTGGTTTAATATGCTTAGATGTTCTCTCTTCACCGCTTGTACCTGAATAATAGAACCCATCAATCTTATTAAAAACGCGCGACGTATCTCTCGAAACGCCAGTTACATTAACTGCAACAGCTGGTAGGGTAAGAGTCTTATTCTCATTAATGATATCATGCATTACCCTCTGTTTTGGAGCATATATATACTTAACGTTTATCTGATCTTCTTCTTCTCTATTCTTATTAAACCTGCTTATGACGATATCGTCAAACGCAGCTATAAACTGCGCAACTACATCTTTGATTTCGAAATAAAAAGGTTTTGCTCTCACTTAATTATTTATCCCATGGGAATACAAACCAATCATCTAATTTCGTCTGAATAGCTTCAATTGTGTCTTTATTGAATGTCGATGTATATCTCTTAACTAAACTACAGTATGTTAGTGATTTAATATCTTTATACTTCTTATCATTATTGATTAGCGAATCAACAATTTCAAAAGTCTTACCACTATCATTAATATCATCAACAATTAATACATTACCTAACAGTGAGGGTCGTTGATTAATAATAGTATCTTCAGCATGCCGAGTGGTAATACCGAAGTTCTGTAAATGAGAGCATTTAAGCTTATAGCTAATCATAGTGCTTGGAATGAGACCGCCTCTTCCAATACCTACAATTGTATCAAACTTTAACTCCCTCTCGTTAATCTCGTTAATGATACTCTCAACCCAGTGATCTATATATGACCATTCAATAAAAGCCTTTTCATTCATTAGTCAATTATATATTATATAACTGAGAAATCAACTAGAGATGTTAACCTTATACGTATCTGCAAATAGCTTTAAGAGGTCAGCTTTATCACCAACTGCGTAAACATCACGTTCAATTGCATCAGCGATATCACCAGACAATTTTTTAATAAGATCTCTAAGCTGAGTTAAGCGCATTACACCGTATCCCTTTACTTCAACCATTCTATCTTCTTCATCGGAAGGTTGTGAAGATAGATCAGCCGAAGACATCATACCAGCTGCATTAGCGCGACCGTTACCAGTTAAACCACCGAACTGTCTGAGGTTACTATTGTTAGCATCATAGCGCGGTTCAAATTTAAGGTTCTTGTTATCACGCTGCTGATCCATTGCCATACCAGCACGGCCGGTATAACCCTCATATATCATTTCATTCTCTGACTTACCTACCATATTATTATTTATATAAACTCATTGAATGTCGCGACAAGGTTTTCCCATTCCACGCATTCTAATTCATAAGGGTTTTTAGTATAGGCATCAGAACGCTTTGCAATATCATCTTCACTGTAGTTTAATTTCTTAGCTGATACGCGCTGTAATTTACATTGCACCCAATGCCTATACTCATGTACAAGGCTTGAGAGGAAGTATATGCGTCGCTGTTTCTTTGTGGAACAATCGTAGCATCTTGTTGCAACTTCAATCTCATCTTCATCCCAAAAGTACTGAGAATCAACGCCAGGTATTCCCTTTACTGATAGATCATACACCCACCACTTTCTAGTAGGAACTAAATTATTAGTATGGTAGTTAAGGAAGTTTTCCAGCTTAGCCCTATCAATACCATATACACGGAACTTCTCTCTAATACTCTTATCACACTTTAATTTAATTACTATCATTCTATAACACAATTATATCAGGGTTCCCAGACAAGACGCCGCAGGCGCAAAACCCCGCGCGCGGCTACATGCCGCACAGTGTTCCTAATATACCGGTGTTCCTAATATAAGAGTGTTCCCTTTAAAATTACTGACGAGGAGTAGATCTGGTGTTAGTATGTTCCCGGGCATGATCAACGGCCTTTTGTGAGATCTCTCTAATTAGTTCCACCTGATCTACAGATAGATCGATTTTACGGGCAATTGCCTCTTTACATACTGCTACGTGCAGATTCTCTAATACCCCTGCAAAGAACCCGGCTGCGTACTTAGTTGCTGATTTTTCATCCATAGTATTACTTATTACGCGTAATATCAGATATCTACATATGTAGTATACTGCATACACGGTCATTAAGTATATATATATGGTATCTATGATTATAAGATGTGCACTGTGGGTGGTAGTTATAGCGTGTATGTATTATATGTCAGATCAGATAGTCCAATTGGAGAACAGGGTAGAGGTACTAGAAGCTGAGAGTGCTGCTATGTATGAGGATATCAAAACTCTGAATAACGCACTCCGGTTAGTGATTGAGTTCATCGGCGAGAGGCTTAAATTCGCCACATAGGGAGCCCTTTCCGTATATACAGAATTTCCGCGCGCGAAAAAAAATTTCAGAACATGGGGCTTTCAGCCCACCCCCGTAAAACCTATATGTAGAGAATTCCAATGGCGTGATCTCTCAGAGGGGTTCTCTCTCAGACCCCGCGCTCTCTCTAGAACGGGTACCTAGACAAAAAAAGGGCCTAGCTCTCTCGAACTAGACCCTCCACAACAACACACTAATTAAATTCCAAATGCCCTTCGCATATCCTCTAAGGTATCATTATAGTTATCATTGACCGTACCGATCATTGAGAACATCTCTGGGTTAAAGTTATCACTGAGCACTGCAATGACTGCTCGTTTAGTAGCCTCTTCACGGCTTGCCTTTATTACAACGTCGATGGCTTTGTAAAGCTCGCCGATGGTTAATGTCTCTTTTACTTCTGGTGTGTTGTTATTTTCCATACTATAATTATATCTGAGTTCCTATTAGTTAGTTAAAGAAGGCATAGCAAGCCACCCAAGCGTTATGATTTTGAGATACAGAGAACCCCGTCAGAGTATCCAATGTCCGTGGCGTATCCAGATTTCATAAATTTGCGCTCTAAGTCTTGGAGCCGCAAGTGATAGTGGCACTCTTCGTAGTCTGTTGGCACATATATGCGAACGACCATTTCTAGTGGTTCGTCTGGCGTCATTCCCCACCCGATATGTTTTCTTTGAAATGTTAGCTTCATAGTGCTATTATTATATCAGAGTTCCTATAATAGGATCATTGACTCATGAGCTGGCTCCGTCGAGCTGCTTGCTGCATTCGAATAGCCATATATTTGACTATATCTTCATTCTCAAATGGCTCATCCGCGATGAGATCTTCCATCATTGCTTCAAATGCATTCAAAACATCTGCCTGCAGACGGGTATTTACCAGAGAATTGATTCGGTTATATGTTGCGTCGTGTTCTTTCATATCTATATTATATCAGAGTTCCTATAAGTGAATGAGCAGTTTAAACTCTTACTCAGGATACAACACACACTAATTAAAAACCATATTCTTTGTTATGCGCTACGCCCTTGTCATGAGCCTTATCAGATAGCTTCTTAAGCTCCTCTTTCATATATTGCATAAGCTCTGGGTCAACGTCAAAGCCTTTCATCCGAGCATTTGTCTCGAACGTTTCGGCGAAGTGCTTCAGACCTCCATCTAGAAGACCGTAAGCATAAGGATAAGATACTGTGTTATTGTTATTTCTCATACTATTATTATATCGAGGTTCCTAAACGTCGTTCGTCCACTTGATGCATGTGCATGAACCTTTCCATTCATATACTTCTACATCTAGTTTCGGAAACAGTACTGTAAGGAACTGTTCTAGATATTGCAGCTCAGCAAGATCATATGTCTTTCCCCATAACTTGATTCGTCCTCCGTTAACACGCTTATCATTGAAGCAGTTTCGTGGCAGAGTGAGATTATGAGATGCTAGAATTGTTCTGATCTCGCGTACTGTTGGTCTTGTTGTATTTTTCATATCTATATTATATCAGAGTTCCTACTTACCAATCCCAGCGCTGTGAAGGGAGCTCTGGACTCTCTTCGATGTTATCGAGTTGATTAGTCGAGACTTGAAACTCGCCTCCATCTTCATCTACTACATATGCTAGACCTCGAAGTGAATCGAGCTCTAGGACCTCTACCCATTGATTGTTATTTAGTATTGCTGTTTTCATATCTATATTATATCGGGGTTCCTCTATACTGATTCAAGCGTACCTCCAAAGTGCGCTACTTGCAATTGCAAATTGATGTTATGGACAATATCGGTAGCATAGATCGAGAATTCAAACTTACCAAGCTTGAATAAGTTATATACAAAAAACTAGAGAGATACTTAAGAACTAGAGAGATACTTAAGAACTTACGCCCTGCCTCTGATGGATTCTTAAATCTCATGAGTTTTAGATATTGGCTTGTTAGATTGTGATTTTTTCCATATCACACCATCGCCGCCACATTTATCACACGGTGGACACAATACCCAGCCGACTGATTTTAAAAGTCCACGGCCATCACATTTGCAGCAGCGCGTCTTAACAAATCCTAAGCTTTTTAATCGCTCGGATGCTTCTATGTTTTTTAATGTTTTCGTTGCATTCATAATAAAAATCTAACCAGTCGGGATAGATCAATAACGAGGCGCAGCCTCGTTCTGTCTACCCTCTACGTTCTCCGCTTGTGCGGCATCGTAGTCTCTTTGTCGCTCCACCTTAACAACACAACAAATTTACCACCCGATCAGATCTTTTGCTTCACCTGGAAGGTATCCGATCTGGCATCCTTCTTCGAGGTACACTACATCCTCTTCTTGTTCGAGCTCATCCTCGTCGAGATTCTCTTTGATCTCATCCTCATCCATACCTTCCTCACGCATAGCCTCGATCGCCATCTCCTTACGCGTTTCCTTAGTCAGTGCATATGCATCTCTGATCGAGTATTCAAAAGGATAGCTAGGTTGTGAAGCGAATCTGCACTCTGCATTCTCGCCTACTTGCTCTTTGATATCTTCGAGTGTTTCAATTAATTCTCCAATAGTCATTTTATATCCTTGCGTTGTTGTTAATGCTTAATTGCTCTTATATTATATCAGGGTTCCTATTCGCCTGGTACGATCGCGATCGCTCGCTCTACCGCACCTTCAATACCATTTAGAAACATATACATAGTCGTAATCTGATCGTGAATGTCGTGGCAACCGTCTTCACTAGAATCATTGTCGAGCATCTCGAGGATGTTCATCTTATCGCCGACAACTCTAAGAGCGCTAGCAAGTTGATTGAGAGTATGAAGTTTCATTTCACCATTATAGTTTCTTGTTGTATTTGTCATACCTATATTATATCTAAGTTCCTATTTAGCTCATTTACCTAACTCAGCCATCTTCTCATCGACCTCTTCACGAGTGATGCCACAAGATAGAGTGTAGTTATTCAATATCCAGTCTAACCGTTGCTTATCTTTCAAAAGCTCAGCCATATCACGTTCAGCAGCTTTATAACCGTCACTATATCCTTTTGCATGTCCACGTGCTTCTATTATATTCATACTACTATTATATCTAAGTTCCTAATACTTCTTCACCCCATCCTCTTCATTGATATGGTAACCTGCGTAGTATGCTTCAAGCTCTTCCGGAGTCATTGAAGACTCTTCGACCTTCTCCCCGATACCTGTTCCTAGTGGGTAGTAATGAGGCTCCATTGGTCGACCGTAATAGCTATCGGCTCCGCCACGATCATATGGACCGCCGTGATCCTTGTTATATTTTCCTGCTCGTTCTGCTTCACGGTATTCGGGTACCGTGAAGCAGAATTCTGCTTTACGGTATCCGGATATCATCATTGTGTTTGTTGTAGTTATCATACCAATATTAATATTATATCGATGTTCCAATTAGCGATTCTTAAGGCGAACCATTACGTCCTTATTCTCTTCGAGAGTCTGAGCGAAAAGAATATCGCAAAACGCGCGCCATTCTTCTTCAGTAATGATCCCTTCATGGAGGGCAAACCATGCTTTTTGATATTCGTCGTGTGTAATCTTATCTTTCATATCGATATTATATCGAGGTTCCTATTTACCAGTCGTGGCGCTGAGAAGCAAGCTCTGGATTGATCCAGCTGTCAGCTGCTTCCTGCATTCGAATAGCCATGTACTTAACTATATCTTCACTCTCAAATGGCTCCATGTCTAAGAGATCGTTCATCATCGCTGCAAATGCATGCAAAACATCGTCCTGCAGTTTGAGATGTACCAATGAATCGATTCGGTTATATGTGTTGTCGTGTTGTTTCATAGTATTATAGTGCTGTTAGTTTGTATTTGATTCCATCAACCTCGATCACCTTGCCTTCGCAGGTCTTAACTGAATGAGGAGTGCCTTTCTTGACACCATTGCTATCCTCATAGTAAGTCTGTTTACCATTGGCATCAAACTCCCACTTCCCCCAGTTG
>Ga0228674_1002270_pt1 | contig 10699 bp, 9 predicted proteins | sample 1D_rmetaG_FD_189054 | JGI IMG/M metagenome (GOLD analysis project Ga0228674, IMG submission 189054) | Seawater microbial communities from Monterey Bay, California, United States - 1D_r | ecosystem: Environmental > Aquatic > Marine > Coastal | place: USA: California | collected 2016-09-26
CTCCACACCCCGAGGCCGTGGGCAGCGAGTAGGTCATAGAGGGTGGCGTTCGTCATCGGTGAAGCGGCGAGGTGAATCCGCAGGCGGCGCACCGCTAGCTCCGCCCAGTCGAATTCGCCCAGGCATTCCAGAGTCAGGCGCAGTGCCGAGCGCGCGCGTGGGTGGCCGGAGAAGGCCACGGCGGCGTCGCCATCCAGCAGGGTTGCCTCGCGGATGCGCAGCGGCCAGAGCACCGCCTCGGCGCTGGTTCGCAGGTGCACGCTGGCACCGTCTCGGGTGGTGACGAAAAGTGGTGTGTCACGAGGCAGGGTATAACCCTCGGCGAGGTTGCCCTGAGTCGGGTCTGGCTCGAACTGTACGATGCTGCAGGAGGGAATGGGTCTCAGTGCCAGTGGGTAGAGTTGCTCCAGCAGGGCGTCGCTAAATTCGGCGTAGTCATCGTCGAGACGCCGGTGGAGCCGTGCGCTAAGAAGCGCGAAGCCCTCTAGCAGCCGTTCGACGTGGGGGTCCGGGCATTCGTCCGGGGCCAGCTCCAGACGTCGCGCCACTTTAGGGTAGCGCTGGGCAAAACCGGCACCGGCATGGCGTAGCCACGTGAGTTCGCGTTGGTAGTAGTCCAGCAGATCGGCATCAATCGAGTCGCTCATGGCGTACCTCTAGACCGTCGTCGCCGGGGGCGAGGAGGAACAACACAGGCCAGGAGCGGCGGCCACTACGTAGGCGCCCGGCCAGGCGGATGCCGAGGCGCTGGGGTTGGTCGGGCAGCGCCTCGACATCGATCTCGCTCAACTGCAGGCGTGGTTCAAAGTACTGAATGGCGGCGCGTAGTTCTCGCAGCAGAAGACGGCGGTCATCGACCCGCAGGGCTTGCAGGGCGGTCCAATCGGCGATGCCATAGTCGAGCAGCGTCAGCGGCCGGCCGGGCGCTCGTCGGGGGCGACGAGTGTTGAGCAGGCGCGCCAACTCCAGGCGGACGGACTCGGCCAGGGCGTTGCGGTCGTAGTCCGGTGCCTCGTCCAACTGGGTGGAGAGGCGCTCGAACAGGGGGGGTAGCAGTCCGCTGTGCGGCATTGAGCGGTGGTGTCCTTAACTTAGCTGGACTTGACGAGCTTGTTGGCGGCCAGGTCCCAGGTGGAGGCGGCGGTGCCTTCCTTGGTGCCATCGTCCTTCTGCGCGGTGAGCTCCCATTTAATCTTGGTAAAGTTCAGCGACAGGGTTTCCACCGGCTTACCGCCCGCACCACCACTGACGCTGACGTTGGAGAGCACCACGTTATCGAGGGTGTAGATGATGAACGGCAGCAGCTTGCCGTCGCCTTCGGCGGCGTTGCGGCCGATGGTGATCTTGGCTGTGGTGATGGGTTTGCCGGCGCAGCAGTATTCGTTGAGCGAGGGAGTGGCGGTATCGACGAACTTGGTGACGGTGAACTCGCCGATATGCGGCTTGCCGGAGGTGCGCTCCGAGTTGCTGACATCGTTGGTGACCTGCATTGCCACATTGTGGCTGTAGGACATCAACTCGATCTTGTCGGTGTAGCCCTCGAGCAGGCTGTCGCCTTTGATGTCGTCGCCGAGGTCGAGAATGATGGCATCCATCGCGGATAACTCCTGGGTCTGGAAACAGAGTGGATCGTGATGTGGGCGAGCCCCCGTCGGAACGGCCGGCGGGGGCGTCGGGTCAGGCCGCTACCGGCGGCGGTAGGCTGGCCACCAGACGGATCGACGCGGTCAGCTCCTCCAGCTGGAAATGCGGGCGCAGGAACACCGTGGCGCGGTAGACGCCCGGCTTGCCGGCGACTTCCGAGACGTCCACGCGTGCTTCGCGTAGGGGGTACTGGGCCTTGATCTCCTGGGGCGCGTTGTCGTTGATCAGCACGTAGTCCGCGATCCAGTTGTTGAGGTAGGTCTGCACGTTGTCGCGAGTCATGAAGCTGCCCACCTTGTCGCGCATGATCACCTTCAGGTAGTGGGCGAAGCGCGATGCTGCCAGCACATACGGCAACATGGCCGAGATGCGGGCGTTGGCGTTGGCTTCGTTGGTGTTGTAGAGCCTGGCCTTGTTGGTGGTCTGACCGCCGAAGAACACTGCCATGTCGGTGTTCTTCTTGTGGCACAGAGAGATGAAACCGAGGTCGTTGAGTTCCTTCTCGCGGCGATCGGTGATCGCCACTTCGGTCGGGCACTTCAGCGACAGGTCGCCAGACAGGGTGCGGAAGGTGTGTGCCGGCAGGCCCTCCACCGCTCCACCGCCTTCGGCACCACGGATAGCCGCGCACCAGCCATACTTGGCGAAGGCGCTGGTGATGCGCTGTGCCAGCAACCAGGCGGCATTACCCCAGAGGTACTTGGAGTGGTCGGTGCCGTTGACGTCCTCGACGTAGTCCATGCCCTCCACCGGATTGGTGTCCGGACCATAGGGCAGGCGCAGGAGGAAGTTCGGCAGCACGAGTGAGACGTAGCGCGAATCCTCGCTCTCGCGGAAGCTGCGCCACTTGATCAGCTCCAGGCTCTCGAAGATCTTGCTGAGGTCGCGAGGCACGGCCAGCTCGGTGAAGCTGTTCATGTCGAACAATTTAGGGTTGGCGGCGGCGATGAATGGCGCGTGGGCAGCGGCTGCGACGTTGGAGAGTTTTTCTAGCAGGGCGACGTCTTGTGGATGGCGGCCGAATGCATAGTCGCCCACTAGCAGACTGAATGGGTGTCCACCGAAGGTGCCGTATTCCTCTTCATAGATCTTCTTGAACAGCGAGCTCTGGTCGAACTCGACGGCCTTCTCCAGATCGTTCTGCAATTCCTTCTGAGTGACGTTGAGCAGGCGCAGCTTCAGGCGGCTGCTGGTCTCCGTTTGGTCCACCAGCATGTGCAAGCCTCGCCAGGAGGCCTCCAGCTTCTGCATGTCAGGATGGTGCAGAACCTCGTTGAGTTGGTCGCTGATCAGCTTGTCGATTTGGCTGATGCGGTCGTTGATCATGGCCACGGTGTCCTTGTCGATGGCCATGCCTTCGTCAAGCACCTGAGTGGCGAATTCCGCGAGCATGTCGCGGGCGTAGTCCTGCTGGCTTTCGTCGTGGGCCATTCGGCCCTCGGCAATGATTCGGTCGAGTAGAGTCAGGGTCTGGGTCGTGCTCTCGCTGGAAGCACCGGCTTTGGTGGCCATTACGTCATCTCCGGGTGTTCAAGGGGCGCTCAGGCCTGGGGTTCGGTCGGTGCTTCACCGTCGTCGGAAGCAGGGGTATCGACTGGTGCTTCGACGTCGGCGGTGACTGCGGCTTGGGCTGGAGATTCGCTCTCTGGGCGTGAGGACTTGATCTCCTGCAGGCCTTCGGTATTGCTCACTACGTCCTGCAACAGTTTGTCGAGGTCATCGTTGCCGTCGAGCTTGGTAAGCAAGTCACGCAAGCGCTGGCGTGCCTCATACAAGCGGCGCAGTGGCGTGATTTGATTGACGATGTTGACTGGGTCGAAGTCGTCGAAGTGGCGGAAGCGCAGTTCAACGTTGAGCTTGCTGCCGTCGCCGCTGATGGTGTTTTCCACCTGCAAAGTGCTGCGTGGCTCGATGGAGGCGAGTACTTCGTTGAAGTTGTCGCGATCGATCTCGGTGAAGCGGCGGTCGATCAGCTTGGGCAACGGTGTTTCGGGTTTGCCGGAGAGGTCAGCGAGGATACCGACCACGAGAGGCAGTTCCTTTTTTTCGATCGCGTTACCGATTTCGACGTCGTAGGTGATCTGGACCCGTGGCGGACGGATCCGATCCAGCTTGTGTTGCGTGCTCTCAGCCATGTTGGTTGGGCTCCGGGGCAGTACCTGGAGCGCAATGCAGCGGAAGGATCCTATGCTCGCACTCCTTTGCTGGACCGCTACTGCAACGGGGTAGTCGAACACCGAGCCCGTCCTTGACGATCCATCCACATCCGTCATGAGGACGAACTTTCATAGACGCTAGATCAGGTCTATAAATTTGCAAATGTGAAATTCAAGGTGAAGTCTTCATGACACAGGGACGTCCGATTTCCTGCTTTCCTGCTCTGCTGCTCCTAATTCTCATGCTGACCGGATGTGGTTTTCGGGGCGAGAGGATCGGACTGGATAGCCTGACGCTCGATGTAGCAGAACGCGCCAATGACGACACGCCTATCGCTGTGGACTTCGTTGCGGTGCACGATCCAGACCTGCTCAAACTGCTGTCCGAGATTCCTTCCAGGCAGTGGTTCACCGAGCGAGATCAGTACCGCCGTGACTATCGGCAACTGTTTTCGGTGTGGAGCCTGGAGCTAGTGCCTGGCCAATTTCGCGACGTTCGCGACTTCCCTTTCTCTGGTGACCAGGCTGCTGGACTTTTGGTATTCGCCGGCTATAACACTCCTGGTGCGCACCGTTTGCGCCTGAGCGAATCAGGCCGTGTGTGGCTTCGCTTCGATAGCAGGGAAATGCGTCTGCTGACGGATCGGGATCGCTAACCAGTTGCGCACGCTGCGTGCATGCCAAACAGCGGATGTCGAAGGGGAGTGGTATGAAGGTGTTGCCGGATGCAGTCTGCTGGCACGAGGGCATGCAACTGTTGCCTCAGCATTTCCAACTGCAGGGGATACGCGCTGAGGTTATCGCTGCGCTCTGCGCCAGAGCCGGCAATCCTTGGTTCTGGGGGGTGGCCGAATTGGAGGTCGACCCTACCGCACTGAGTACCGGCCTGGTACGTATCCAGGCCCTTGAGGCGATCCTGCCAGATGGTTTGCCCATCAGTGTGCAACCGGGTGGCGGCAAGGTTCTTGAGTTCGATGTGGGACCTGCTGTGGCAGCTTCAGCCAATGCCAGCGTGACTGTCTACCTGGCAGTCAACCCTCTTGGCCGCAGCGGCCAGGTACTGCCCCTCAACGGACGATTGCAATCACATCTCGCAGAGGCGGTACCTGATCTTGCCAGCGGCGAGCATCCAGAGCCGATTCTCGTCTGGCGCCCCAATCTACGCTTGGTGACTGATAGCGACAGGGCTGATTCGATTTGTCTACCCCTGTTGCGGATCTCCAACGAGGGTGGTGGATTCGTCAGGCAACCCTACGTGCCACCTATGGGATTGATCCTGCCCGAGTCTGACCTGGGTCAGATGGTCTCTGCGCTATGCGCAAGGGGGCGAGAAAAATGCCTGTTCCTCGCCGGACGGTTGCGCCAAGCCGAGCAAGCGGGAAATCGTGATGATGCGCAGGAGCTCAGACGGCAATTGACGGCGCTGTGGGCCCGTCTCCCGGAAGTTGAAGTCGCTTTGAACAGTCGAGCGGCTACTCCAGCGAATCTGCATGGCTTACTGGCCGGGTTGGCAGGAGCTTGGAGTGCCTTAGATCCATTGAGCGGCGTGCCTGCGTTTGCACCCCTTGATTTTCTCGAGCTCAAGCGAGGCTTCGACGAAGTAGTCGAGTGGCTGCACCGGAATCTGGACAGCATCCGCGTCGGTTACCGTTGCTTGGTGTTCGAGCATTCCGAGCAAGGGTTTTCGATTGATTTGCCAGACACCCAGACAGGTCGTCAGCGCCTTGTCGTGGGGCTGCGCATGCCGGCGGGCACTGGGCAGGAAGCTGCGCGGGCATGGCTGGGACAGGCAGTGATCGCCTCGCGACAACACGTACCGACACTCGTACAGCAGCGCATGAGCGGTCTGCCTCACCAGCCCATGAACCGCCACGAACGAGCCGCGTACGGTGTGGGTGAGGAAACTCACCTTTTTCTGATCCAGGCTTCCGGTGATTGGTTCGATCCGGAGCAACCGCTTTGCCTGGCGGTTACCTCTCAGAGGGTGAGTTCAAGTCCCTGGCAAGTTCTTCTATTTACGACCGATAGCCACTGAAATCAGCCTTCCCAAGCCAAGGATGCATAGATGTCGCAAAGGAGCGTTTCTCTTTACCCCCCAGAGTTCGGAGAGGCACCTCTGAGCCAGGCTTTTCGGGAAGCCTGGATCGAATGGCGAGAGGTTTGGGATGGTGTGGCAGGACTGAGCAACCCTGGCAACGAACAGATCGAACGCATGGCAGAGGCCACGATCCTCGTGGTTCGCCGTCTCTGGCGCAGCGCATTCGCCAGTGTCGGCGCATCCTCCTCGAACCAGGTCAAGGCGATGGTCTATGCATTCGTCGCCCTGGTAGATGAACGTCTCTTGTTCGATGACTGGCCAGGCAGGTCAGCATGGCAGCCACGTCCGCTTGAAACTCGCTTGTATGGTTCGCGCAATGCAGGTGAGCGACTGCCACGTGCCATTCACAAACTCCTCAAGGAGCGGGCTCCGGCCTCTCGTGATCTGGCTAACGTCTACCTCCAGTGCTTGATTCTTGGCTTCTATGGCGGCTTGCGTAGCGACCGCGGCCGGGCGCTGCATGCGCGCTGGCGGCATGCACTTTTCACCTTCGCCTGGCAACGTGAGCCGGCGGTTAACGGGGCGATGAGCAGCCTGGCGCGGCCGAGCCGCGCTGCGCCTTTGCGTCTACCCATGAGGCGAGTGCTGCCAGATGGCATGCGCCTGGGACTGGCCATTTGCGGGTTGCTAGTGGTTCTGAGTGCGGTCGGACACTGGATGTGGAGTGACATTCAGTCGGAGCTGACCCCCTTGATGCATCTGATCACCATGGACGAAGGTGGGAGCCCGGTTGAATGAGCACCCTCGCGATCGTTCTCAGCGTGGTAGGCATTCTCCTGGTGCTTGTAGCCCTGGCTGCTTTGTTCTGGTGGTTGCGTACTCAATCCGGTATGGCGATTCGTAGCTTCTATGCCGCGGTACGCAGGATGGAACAGGAACAGGGGATCGAGTCGCGCTATCAGGTTCCTTGGCTGATGCTGCTCGGCGATCCGCGGGAGGGTAGCCAGCTCTGTAGCGATTGGCAGCTCACGCCTGTTGGACGTCCAGCTTGGTTCGGCCGGTGGTGGGCCGACCAGGATGGCGCCGTACTGGTGGTGCCTCAAGGCGTATTCCTGCCCAGCGATGGCAGTACAGCCTCCACCTTCGTCTGGCGTCGTCTGCTCAGTATGCTGCTTAGGCTGCGTGGCCAGCGTCCTTTGGATGGCGTGATCTGGAATATCCCACTTGGCCAGTTGCAGGACGGAGCCCAGAGTGCAGCCGACGTGGTTATTCTGCGCCGTCGCTTTGGTGAGTTGCTTCAGCGTCTTGGCCTGGGGCTTCCGGTGTATGTGCTGATTACGGGCTTCGAGGAAATGCCGGGGTTTCAGGAGCTGGTGGCCGCACTTCCTGAAGAAGGCCGTGAGCGTCTGTTGGGATGGTCATCATCCTATGGGCTGGATGCCGGCTGGCAGAGTTATTGGCTCGATGATGCGCTGGAATCTGTGGTTCAAAGCATGCAGGCGGCCATCATCGAGGTCGGTGCTTTGAAAGGCGAGTTGGCTGAGGATCTATATCGCCTGCCTGATCTGTTGCTGGCTCTCAAGGGCAACCTGCGTAACTTGCTGGAACCCGTTTTTCAGGGCAATGCCCAAGGCGAGGCTCCAAGATTGCGCGGCCTCTACCTGGGGGCCTCACAGGCACGTGAAGAATCGAATGCCGAGCAGCTCTATTCTGGTGAGCAGCCTGCGATGCAAGGGGCATTCACTCAGCTGCTGTGGCGGCAGCGGCTGCTAGCCGAACAGGGGTTGGCACAGGCTCTTCCGCGCGTGCTGCGCCTACGTCAGCGTTGGCAGAAAACGGTGGGTGGCGTTGCCGCGGTGCTGGCTCTCTGCTGGCTGGTGGGCATGCTGTGGGTATGGCAGGCAAGACAGCAGGATGCGCGTGAGTTGAGTCGCCTATTGGAGGAGGTGCATGCCGGTCACGTGAGCCTGCGAGCCCCCGAGCGTCGCCAGGAGCAAGCCCGGCTCAATGTTCAGGGGTTCTGGGTGCTGCTGCAGCGAGCCCCCCGCTGGCATTTTTCATCATTGGTCTACCCCACCTCCTGGGGATCTTCGCTGGATACCCAGATGGACCTGCTATTGCGTGGTATGGCTCGTCGCGAGGCGCTGGTGCCACTGCAGCAACTGCAGGAGTACCAACTTAAGACGTTGCTGGATATCCGCAATGAGCAACGTCGCCCGGATGTCGAAAGCGCCCAGCCGGATCAGTGGCCGAACTACGTGAAGGCTCGCACCTTGGCTGAGGGCGTTGTAAGCCTGGAGCGGCACAATCGTCTGCTCAACGATGCCCTAAGCGGCCAGGAGGGCTTTATCGAGTCACTGACCCAACTAAGCAACAATGCACTGGGACTTAGTCTCGACCCCTCTAGCTTGGCCCAGAGATCCTTTTACGACCAGACCTTGCGGAACCTTGCTGCACCCGGGCTGCGTCCTGTGGATCTGGAGCCCAATCGCAGGCAACTCTCTGGGCAGTTCCAAACGTTGATGAAGTTTTGGCTGGCGCAGTACTTCCTGGCAGGGAACTTCGTCACGCCTGCCGGTTATCTCAAAAGGAACCTGAACGATCTGGAATATGGCAGGGATACCTCGCTGAACAAGCTTGAGGAAATCAACAGCCTTATCGGGCATCTCGAGGATCTGATCATCCTTACTAACTCCGCATGGAGCCATAGTAGTGGTGAGGAGTTGGTGCCGGGTTACCGCGACCTGATGAACGATGTGAAGCAGAGCCGACTTCTGGGACCAAGCGTTGAAGCCTCCGTTACGCTCGAGGCAGAGCAACTGCGCAAGGGTTTCCACAGTCAATGGATCGAGGGGGCCGCTAGTCGCGACAACCTCCTGCAGCGGCAGGCTGGCGGAACGCTGGTTTTGCAGGAGCACATCAGCAAGCTGTCGAGAAGTATCAGTGATCTGCTCAAGCGAGATTTTGCGGTAAACGCAATGCGCCGCACTGATAGCGCCGTTGATACTCGTGCGGTGATCAATTTGACCGAGCAGCAAATGGCTCAGGCACTGGTTTACCAGCAAAGCTACCAGAGCTTTGTGACTCAGGAGTTGGCGCAGATCTCGCCGGCGTATCGTCCCGGCATGCTCAAGGCTGCTGAACAAGCCGCCGCTATCGCCATGTGGTCAGCGCTGACCTCATCAGGTGGACGGTATATCTACGGATCTTCAGAGAGCCGGTTCAATGTCTCTGTCGAAAAGGCCATGGAGGTCATCCAAGCCTTGGCGGCTCTTGGACGTGCCGATTTGGCCAATACCCTTCAATCCCAATTGACCTTGCGTGCCATGGCGGATGTAGATGCCGTGCTCGCTGACATCGACAGCTTGCCACTGTTCACCGAACGCTACCCGGTGTCCGATTGGGACGGTAAGCCTGATCTGGGACTCAAGTTGTTCCGGGCCACCGACGTGCAGGATCTGAAAGCATCATTATCTCGACAGTTCGCGGAGATCAGTAACAGCATAGACAAGGTCAGGCCCGAACTTACGTGGCTGAGGACACAGACAGATTTGCCCCTGTCCCTGCAAGACAAGGTGTCGAGGCTTGGCTCGATAATGGATGAAATGCAGAAGTACAAAGCGCAGAACCCCACCAGCGCTCCTGCGTTGTTCGAGCAACTGGTGACCAGGGACCTGGTGGAAGTGGACGTCGACAACTGCCTGCAGGTGCTGTCAACAGCCAGTCTGCCACAGGGAGATGGCGATCTGGCCCGATATACCCGTGGTATTACTGATCAAGTGCACAAGCGCTGCAGTCAGTTGCAGATACAGGGCGCAGCACAGGCCTGGAGCGCACTGGCGGATTATTTCAACCAGTATTTGGCAGGACGTTTTCCGTTCTCATATAGCCTGGAAAATGGCGATGCTGACCCTGCTCGCGTCAAACACCTGCTGGAGTTGATCGATACTCATCTGGAGGTCGCTGAGAAGGGACTGCTGTTAGCACCGCCAGGCAACCGCCTGGCGGCTGAAGATTTCCTCTCTCGGATGAGGCAGGCCAGAAGTTGGCTTGGCCCAATGTTCATACGCGACAAATCCGGGACAATTGGCGTGGAGCTTGAGGTGCGTTGGCGAACGGACCGCGAAGACGAGCGGGGCGCCGATCAGGTAATTGCCTGGACTCTGAATGGAGCGGGGCACCAGATCAGTCATCCAGGCGAGTCTGGCCAGCGCCTGCACTGGAATACTGGTGATCCGCTGCAGCTCGTGTTGCGCTGGGCGCGCGACAGCAGCCAACGGCCAGTGATAGATCCGTTGCAGCCCAGCATGGCCGTAAATGGCCTTGAAGCGGGTTGGGAGTATCGTGGCCCCTGGGCTTTGCTGCGCATGATGCGCTCGCACGTGGTGCCCCAACGTCTGCCGAACATGGACTACACGGACTTTCCTCTCACCTTGCAGGTTCCTGTTCGGGGAGCGCTGGATGCCAGCCCGCAGGCTCAAATGTTTATTCGCCTATCACTGCTTGGTCAGGGCAGCAAGCTACCCCTGTCAATCCAGCCTCTACCTGTCGCCGCACCCAGTTCGCCATTCTCCAGCTTCCAGCTCCAGGCTTTGCGAAGTGAGGTGGTGGAACCATGACATCCGCGTCTATCGAACAGTATCTGGAACCCATTCCCGGTGACGCCGTTTGCGGCCCCAGTCTGCGTTACGAGGGCGCTTGGGATCGCCTGCGAGAACTACGGCGTGAGGATGACGCGAGCCTGCCTGCGGATTTCGGAGCACCGTGACCGGCCGTTTCGGTTGATCGTGACCGCTCATTTCGCTAACGCGTGACCGCTCATTTCGGTAGCAACGTGACCGATTCTCCGCCTGTTCCGAAA
>Ga0228674_1002272_pt1 | contig 10667 bp, 8 predicted proteins | sample 1D_rmetaG_FD_189054 | JGI IMG/M metagenome (GOLD analysis project Ga0228674, IMG submission 189054) | Seawater microbial communities from Monterey Bay, California, United States - 1D_r | ecosystem: Environmental > Aquatic > Marine > Coastal | place: USA: California | collected 2016-09-26
GAGGCACATCGCGCCATTGAATCCATCACCCTGGACCGCGGCGCTGCACATCTAAAAGATGAATTGATGCCAAAATATGCCGAGCTGATTTACAATGGTTTTTGGTTCAGCCCAGAGCGCGAAATGCTTCAGGCTTTGATTGACAAGTCCCAAGAGCATGTCACGGGCACTGTGCGTTTGAAGCTCTACAAAGGCTCTGCTCAGACGGTGGGTCGTTGGTCAGATTACAGCCTCTATTCTGAAGCGCATGTGACGTTTGAAGATGATGCGGGCGCTTATGATCAAAAAGATGCAGCGGGCTTTATTCAGCTCAATGCCTTGCGCCTCAAACTTTTGGCCGCGCGTAAAAACCGCAAGGGCTAAACCTCGAACCTGGGCGATTATTTAGCAGCTTGCAGCTGCTGATAGATCGCCTGCGCTTGTTGCCATAGGTCCTCATAAGCAACATCAACTCTTGGCGCTGGGCCAGGTGCGGGTCCAAATCCCCTGGAGCGATGAACCGCGTCATACCAATGAGACGCCCAGATACCATCATGCTCTCGCGGGCCAGCCGGCCAGGTCAGCATCGCAGGGTCAAAGGCTATTTCCAACCGCGCGCATAGCGCGGTGAGCGTAGATTTCGGATCTGCCAAAACATCGTCACTATCAATCACGATCGGCACCTGGCCCAGCTCTAGGCACTGTTCAAAGATTTTCTTTTGTTGCACAAACCCGAGATCATAGAGAGTCACATCTGCCCGCTTGCGGGCATAGCTGGCAATCACCCGCGCGGGATCACGAATAAGAAACACATTGCGAAAATTTGCCAACAGATCCATCGGGAAGTGCTCTAACATATGATGGGTCATATGCTTTTGATACCAAATCGCCGCGCCATCAGGCATCGGTCCCGACAACTGGGCACTCACTTGCATAGGATCACAGGCCATGCTTGCCATTATTTCAGCCCGCATCGGATGATCTGCATTGGAATGGTGAAGGTAGGCACCATAAAATGGCTCATCCACAACCTGCGTGTCCGCCCGATTGCCAAAGGCATACATCATTGCCGTCGACAAGTTGCGCGGGCCAGACCACATTGCGATCTTCATGCGCAGACCTTGGCTATGAGATCTTGATATAGCCCGCGAATACGGCGGGTGACTGGCCCCATGTCTCCGCTGCCAATGGGGCGGCCGTCAATCTCGATCACAGGAGTTTGCGCACCAAATGTTCCAGTCAAAAAAGCCTCCTGCGCGCCATAGGTGTCCACCAAACTGAAATTGCGCTCAAACACAGGGATGTCATGGGCGCGGCACAGATCAATGACCTTTTGCCGGGTGATGCCATTCATGCAATAATCTCCTGTGCTGGTCCAAACCACGCCCTCGCGCACAATAAAAAAATTGCAGGCATTGGTGGTGTTCACAAAGCCATGCACATCTAACATTAAAGCCTCATCCGCTCCGGCCTTTTGCGCCGCGATACACGCCAAAATGCAGTTGAGCTTAGAATGTGAATTTAGTTTTGGATCCTGTGTCATGGGCAGGCCGCGCATATGCGGCACCGTGGCAAGACGAATGCCGCGGGGCAGGCTAGGCTTTGAATGCTCCATAATGATGGTAAATGTGGGGCCAGATTGTGAAAGGTCGGGATGCTGAAACGGCCGGATTTTTACCCCCCGTGTGACCATCAGCCGGGCATGCGCATCGCTTTGCATCCCATTGGCCGCTTGCGTGTCGCGCAAGGCCTGAACCACCTCACCACGGTCCATACCTATGTCAATGTCCACCGCCTTAGCCGCTTCAAACAGGCGGTTGAAATGTTCATCCATAAAGGCCCATGTGCCATTATAAAGGCGCAACCCCTCCCAAACACCGTCCCCAAGCATAAAGCCGCTGTCATACACGCTGACCAGCGCACGCTCTTTGGGCAGCAATTGCCCATTCAGGTAAATCAAAATGTCTTCATTGCGGGCATCGTCCGCAGCTTGGTGGGTTGTTACATGATCTGTCATACATCAAGCCTAGGCTGAGAGACATTTCGAGCCAAGAGGGAAAACCCACTTGAACAAGCAAAACGCGGCAAGGGCGTCAAGCCCGTTGCTCAACCGCCAAAGTCCATCACCTCTTGCAGACTAGGAATAGCATCCGCTGTACCGGGCCGCATAACTTTGAGGGCTGCGGCACGGTTGGCACAGGTTAGAGCGGTTTGAGGGTCTTCTCCCAATGACAATCGACCTATGAAATAGCCGCAGAAGGTGTCACCCGCGCCAGTGGTGTCCACGGGGGTGACAGGAATTCCAGAGACCTCAAACAGCTGATCTGCGGAAAAATCATGATAGACGGCTCCTTTTGCACCATAGGTGATGAGCATTCCATCAAGCCCAAGGCTGGCCATGCTGGATATGCGCAGAGCCTGTTGGAGCGCTTTCGCCTCCTGTTCATTCATGCATAAAATATTCACAAATGGCAGAACTTCGACCGCAGCTTTCGCCTCGAAAGGTGCAGCTGAATAGACCACGCGTGCACCCTGAGACCGCGCCAAGCGGGCCGCGTGTCGTTGATGCGCGGTTTCATTTTGCATGACCAGCCAATCACCCTCGCGGACCGGAAGCAACCATTCGGTGAGCTGCGCTTCGCTCATCGCCGTATTCGCTCCAGAATATATTGTGATGGCGTTTTCACCATCAGCGGCCACGGTGATGATTGCGTGACCAGAGGCACAGGGCAGACGGGCAATTGCATCATCTGCCACACCCAAAGACACAAGCCGCTCAAGCAGCCAATCCCCATCGCGGCCCACCGCTCCCAAATGCACCAGATCCGCACCGGCTTGAACCATAGCCACGGATTGATTGGCTCCCTTGCCGCCCAGGCCTTGATCTAGGCCTGTCGCCGCAAGGGTCTCCCCAGGCGAGGGAATATGCGGCACCTGGTAAAAATAATCGGCATTGATAGAGCCGAAATTATAAACCGTCATCTGATATTACAGGCGGCAATTGCCGCCATATTGAGAATGTCATTCACCGAAGACACGGTTGAGCAAATCTGAATTGGTTTGTCGATGCCTGTCAAAATCGGTCCGATCACCGTCGCACCACCCATTTCCTGCATCAATTTAACCGAGATCGAAGCAGAATGCCGCGCTGGAACCACCAAGACATTGGCCGGGCCAGATAGGCGGCTGAACGGGTATTTCTTCATCTCATTGACGTTGAGCGCGACATCCACCGCCATCTCACCTTCGAATTCAAAATCAACCCCACGTTTCTGCAAAACATCCGGAGCAATGCGCATCTTTTCGGCGCGCTCTGAAATTGGATAGCCAAAGGTCGAAAAGCTGACAAAAGCCACGCGCGGCTCCAAGCCCAAGGCACGCGCCACGCTCGCACCACGTTCAGCGATATCGGCAAGGTCATTTTCATTAGGCCACTCATGAACCAATGTATCAGCGATCAAAATAATTTTGCCTTTTGATAAAATAGCTGTCACCCCAACCGCGCCATCATGTGGACCGACGTCATAAACATGGCTGATCAATTCCAAAACATGCGCTGATTTGCGTGTCACGCCCGTTACCAGACCATCGCCGTGGCCATGGGCAAGCATCAAAGATCCAAAAACATGTCGATCACGAGCCGCAAGACGATGCACGTCCGTTGTATCAAAGCCCTTGCGCTGCAAACGCTGGTAAAGATAATTTTTATAATCTTCCAAATGTTCGGTATTGGCGGCGTTGACCACTTCCAACTCGCCAGCCGCATCACCAAGTCCCGCGGCCTCCAATCTTTGGCGCACATCGCTCTCCCGACCGACAACTATGGATTTTCCAAAGCCTTGGCGTTGATATAGAACCGCCGCACGCAAGACCCGCTCATCATCCCCTTCCGCAAAGATGATCCGAGCCTGAGCGGAGCGGGCGCGCGCGTTGATACCGCGCAAAATACTCGCGGTGGGATCCATGCGAGTTTTCAAAGACAACTCATAGCCATCCATATCCACAATCGGCCGGCGGGCAGCACCTGTGTCCATACCGACCCGCGCAACCGCGGGCGGAATACGGTAGATCAACCGGGGATCAAAGGGTGTTGGAATGATGTAATCGCGGCCAAAACTCAGCTGCGTACCATAGGCCAAAGCCACCTCATCTGGTACTTCCTCACGCGCCAAATCTGCAAGCGCGCGTGCACAAGCAATCTTCATTTCGTCGTTGATCGCGCGGGCGTGAATATCTAATGCCCCACGGAACAAATACGGAAAACCCAATACATTGTTGACCTGATTGGGATAGTCTGACCGGCCCGTCGCCACAATCGCATCCGGGCGAACAGCATGGGCCTCTTCGGGCGTGATTTCCGGATCTGGATTTGCCATGGCAAAAATCACCGGATCTGGGGCCATACTTTTTACCATCTCCGAGGTGACAGCGCCCTTGACTGAAACACCCAAAAACACATCTGCGCCCGACATGGCGTCTTCCAAACTCCGCAATTCTGTTGAAATTGCATGGGCAGATTTCCATTGGTTCATACCTTCGGTACGTCCTTGGTAAATCACACCCTTGGTATCGCAGACGATACAATTGTTATGTTTGGCTCCCATGGATTTCAAAAGCTCTATGCAAGCAATCCCAGCCGCACCGGCACCGTTTAAAACAATTTTAACGTCCTGAATTTTCTTTCCAGACAGATGCAGCGCATTGATCAAACCTGCGGCACAGATCACAGCTGTGCCGTGCTGGTCATCGTGGAAAACCGGGATGTCCATAACCTCTTTCAAGGCTTGTTCAATGATGAAACACTCAGGTGCCTTGATGTCTTCGAGGTTAATTCCCCCAAACGTCGGCCCCATAAGCTTCACGGCATTGATAAACTCCTCAGGATTTTCTGTGTCTAACTCGATATCTATCGAGTTCACATCCGCAAAGCGTTTAAACAGAACCGCCTTACCTTCCATAACCGGCTTGCTGCCCAAAGCGCCGAGATTGCCAAGTCCTAAAACGGCCGTTCCGTTCGAAATCACAGCGACAAGATTGCCTTTATTGGTATAGTCATAGGCCAGTTCAGGATTGTCGGCGATGGCCACACAGGGCACTGCAACACCTGGCGAATAGGCCAGGGATAGATCGCGTTGTGTTGTCATTGGCACAGAGGCTGTAATCTCAAATTTACCAGGTGTTGGTTCCAGGTGGTAGGCCAGCGCATCGGCGTCCGTGACTTTGTTATTGGGCATTCCATCACTCCGTTTAGAATTAGTTTAATATTAAACTATCTGTTTCACTGGTGCAATTCGATTTTTAGCAGACCCCCCGCAAAGAGCGTCTGCGCCATCTAGGCCTTGAACCATTACCCATCAACCTTGCGCCACCTTCGCGCCAGAATGAACCACCACCAACCAGAGGTCAAACCAATTCAAAATCAGTCCCGATGATCGCTTTCTTTCGTCGCAATTTTTGCCTAATACTTGCGACAAATGGAGATCAATCTGTGAGCAAGCCCGACCAGTCTGTCACGCCCATGATGGCACAGTTTCTTGAGATCAAGGAGGAATACCCCTCCGCCCTATTGTTTTATCGCATGGGAGATTTTTATGAGCTGTTTTTTGACGATGCTATAGCGGCGGCACAGGCGCTCGATATTACTCTTACAAAACGCGGCAAACACCAAGGCGCGGATATTCCCATGTGCGGGGTCCCGGTGCATGCGGCAGAGGGTTACTTGCTCAACCTCATTCGAAAAGGGTTTCGCGTGGCTGTCTGCGAACAGCTGGAAAATCCAAAAGAGGCAAAGAAGCGGGGCGCTAAATCGGTTGTGAAACGCGGCGTTGTGCGGTTGGTCACCCCGGGCACATTAACCGAAGACACGCTGTTGCACCCCCGAGAAAGTAACTTTTTGGCCAGTTTTATTCAGGTCCGCAGCCAAAGTTGTCTCGCCTGGGTGGATATTTCGACCGGAGATTTGCGCTATAGCCCCTGCCCGCCTGTGCGATTGGGGCCGGAGCTGGCTAGGCTGGCCCCAGCTGAGGTGCTTGTGGCCGAAAGATCCGTGAATGAAACTTTGGAAATTATCAGCGAGGCCGGCGCAGCCGCGACAGAGTTGCTTCAAGAGGTTTTTGACAGCACCGCCGGCGTAGATAGAATTTGCAAGGCCTATGGGGTTCGAGATCTTAGTGGCCTTGGTGAATTTGGCCGTGCCGATATCGCCGCCATTTCTGGACTTATTGAATATCTTTCCACCACCCAAAAGGGCCAATTGCCACTTCTGAGACGTCCGGTTTATGAGGCGCGGGATGATTTTGTCGCGATAGATGCAGCAACCCGCAAGAATCTTGAGCTCACCCAAACGCTCGCTGGAGAAAGATCCGGCTCATTGTTGTCGGTTGTCGATCGATCTGTGACCGCGGCCGGAGCACGGCTTCTGGCCCGCCGCATCACTACACCCTCTCAACGTTTGGCAACTATCGAAGAGCGCGCTTCTGCGGTGGCGTTTTTTGGTGAGCAAAGCGGTTTGCGTGGTGCGGTACGCACAGCCTTGAAGCAATTACCTGATGTTGAACGCGCGCTGGGGCGTGTGGCACTCGATCGAAGTGGTCCTAGAGATTTGCGAGCACTTGGGAACGGCATCGTCCAAGCGGCGCAGGTACATGCGCTTTTGCAACAACACGATTTACCGCCACTCCTGCAAAATGCTGCGGCTGATCTAAAGGGCTTTGAAGGCCTGTCTGATGAATTGGATCGCGCCTTAGTCGCAGAGCCGCCCCTTCTGGCGCGTGATGGCGGGTTTGTCGCCACTGGCTATTCAGCAGAGCTGGATGAGACGACAGCACTGCGTGATGAGGCGCGGTCAATCATTGCCAAGATGCAAGCAGAATATGCAGGCCAGTGCGAGATCTCGTCATTGAAAATAAAGCATAACAATGTGCTGGGATATTTCATTGAAACCACAGCAACCCACGCCCAGCGCATGATGGCGGCACCGTTGAGTGAGACCTTTATTCACCGACAAACCACGGCCAATGCAGTTCGTTTCACGACGGTCGAACTGGGCGATTTAGAAACTAAGATCCTAAATGCCGCCGGCCGTGCCACGGGGTTGGAGCTTGAAATTTTTGCCGGTCTTCGCGCGCAGGTTTTAGATCATGCCGGCGCACTGCAAGCTTTGGCGGTCTCGATTGCAGAAATAGATGTTGCCGCGGCGCTTGCCGAATTGGCCATGTCCGAAGGCTGGGTCCGGCCGGTATTGAATGACAGCCGTGACTTTATCATTGAGCAGGGGCGTCATCCCGTGGTCGAAGCGGCCATCAAAGCGCAAGCCACAACGGTTTTTGTTGCGAATGATTGCCAGTTGACCAGTAACGATGATATGATCTGGCTGCTCACCGGGCCAAATATGGCAGGTAAATCAACATTTTTGCGCCAAAATGCCTTAATTGCGCTTTTGGCACAGGCCGGATCCTTCGTGCCAGCAGCTCGGGCTGAAATCGGTATTGTTTCACAGATTTTCAGCCGCGTTGGAGCCGCCGATGATTTGGCCCGAGGGCGGTCAACTTTTATGGTGGAGATGGTAGAAACCGCCGCAATTCTGAACCAAGCAGATGACCGCGCCCTGGTTATTTTAGATGAAATTGGCCGCGGAACATCAACCTATGACGGGCTATCCATTGCCTGGGCAACACTGGAACATTTACACGACGTCAACCGGTGCCGAGCGTTATTTGCCACGCATTACCATGAGCTCACCCAACTCACTGCTAAATTGCGCCATGTGGACAATGCAACTGTCACCGTTCGGGAATATCAGGGCGATGTTGTATTCCTACATGAGGTGAAAAAAGGTGCGGCGGATCGATCTTATGGGGTGCAAGTGGCCAAGCTGGCCGGTCTGCCACAATCGGTTTTAGAGCGGGCAAAGGTGGTGCTTGACGCTTTGGAACGCGGCGAACGCGAGGGGCATAGCAAGCAAAAAGCCCTGATCGACGATTTGCCACTATTTTCCTCAGTGGCGATGTCAGCATTTGCGCCTTCTACTCAGTCTGAACTTGAAAAAGCTTTTGAAGCGATCCAACCCGATAGTTTGAGCGCCAAACAGGCCTTAGATCTTATTTATGATCTGAAATCAAAGCTGTGACTATAAAGGGCGGCCCTTATTATACCGCCCTTGTCACATAGGTTTTTATGAGGCCTTAGCCTGGCGTCGAAGACACGCCGACTTGCGCCGGGCGCAAGAGGCGATCATGTAACATGAAACCTTCGGTCATCACCTGAATGATATCCCCTGCCTTTGTTCCTGGAACCGGCGCTTCAAACATTGCTTCATGATTTTGTGGATCAAACCGCTCACCAATTTCTGGCGAAATAGCTTCGATGCCATGTTTCTTAAAGACATTGACAACCTCGCGCATGGTGAGCTCAACCCCCTCAATCAAAGCTGCTGAAACTTCACGCTGGTCATCTGTCGCAGCCTCAAGCCCACGCTTGAGATTGTCATAGACCGGCAGTAGATCACGGGCGAGCTTTGAGCCGCCGTAGTTCTCAGCTTCTCTGCGATCACGATCACCGCGTTTGCGGGCATTTTCCGCATCTGCCAGAGCCCGCATCCACCGATCCTTGAGCTCATCACGTTCGGCGCGCAGAGCATCAAGCTCTAACTCCTCTTCGGTGTATTCTTCGTCACCATATTCTTCTTCTTCAGCAAGACTCACGTCCTGGAGAAACTCGTCTTCATGTTCTTTTGCCATCTGGACCTAACCTCGATCAGATAAAACCCGCCCGACCATTTGAGCGGTATAATTCACGATTGGCACGATCCGACCATAATTCAGACGCGTGGGTCCGATTACGCCAATAGCGCCAACCACCTTTTGGTCCGCGTTCATATAGGGAGAAACCACCAAAGAGGAACCCGAAAGTGAAAATAGTTTGTTCTCAGAGCCAATAAAAATGCGAACGCCCTCAGCTTCATCGGTTAATTGCAAGAATTCCGCTATATCTCGCTTGCGTTCAAGGTCATCAAAGAGCACCCGTACCCGCTCCAAATCCTCAGCTGTGCCGGTGGTCTCGAGGAGATTCGATCTGCCGCGAACAATTAATCGCTCATTATCACCGCCAGCGTCCTGCATGACGGCCACTCCAGCCTCAACCAAGCCCGTGGTCAAAACATCTAATTCAGAGCGGTGTTTTTCGATCTCCGCGACAATTGTAGATTTCAACTCTTGCAATGTCCGGCCCTGACCAATGGCATTCAAAAAATTCACTGCTTCGCGTATTTGGCTGGGGGTTTGACCCAAAGGTGGGCAAAATACCCGGTTTTCAACCTCGCCATTGGCAAAAACCAAAACTGCCAGCGCACGATCAGTCGCCAAAGACACAAATTCAATATGCTTTATGGGCGAAGATTTTTTTGGCGCGAGAACCAAAGATGCGCCGCGCGTAAGTCCAGATAGGGCGCTGGACATACGATCAAGCATGCCTGTTATACTGTCATTTTCTTCCATCGTAGCGGAAATTTTGCGCTGCGCGGCCTTGTCGGGCTCGCCAACTTCCAAGATCCCGTCGACAAACATACGCAGACCAAGTTCCGTTGGCTGACGGCCAGCAGAGGTATGCGGGCTATCGAGTAGGCCAAGAAGCTCTAAGTCTTTCATGACATTGCGAATGGTGGCGGCACTCACGGGTTCGGTCATATGCTGGGTTAACGTGTTGCTGCCCATCGGTTCTCCCGAAGACAAGTAACTTTCCACAACCCGCTGAAACACTTCACGGCTGCGGGCATCCATTTCTGAAAATAACTCTGTCGACGAGTCCATTCACCTAAGCCTTGCTATTTGTGGTCCTCTTCGCATATTCGCGCATGAACAGTGAGAGGACAAGCTATGCGACCATCCAATCGAGAATTAAATCAAATGCGTGACATTGTGATTGAAACAGACGTCACCCGACATGCAGAGGGATCTTGTTTGATCAAGATTGGCGACACGCATGTGCTTTGTACAGCCAGTTTGGAAGACCGCGTGCCGCCTTTTCTGCGGAACTCGGGGTTGGGTTGGGTCACGGCAGAATATGGGATGCTGCCCCGCGCCACCCATACAAGAATGCGCCGCGAGGCCAAAAATGGTCAATCGGGGCGTACGCAAGAGATTCAGCGTCTCATTGGGCGGAGTTTGCGCGCCGGTGTGGATCGCGTCGCCTTGGGTGAGCGGCAGATCAGTATCGATTGTGACGTGATCCAGGCAGATGGCGGGACACGCTGCGCTGCGATTACAGGTGGCTGGGTTGCGCTTAAGCTTGCCGTTCAAAAACTCATGAAGGCTGGGGATGTTATCAGCGATCCGCTTTTAGATCCTGTGGCTGCGGTGAGCTGCGGTATCTATGCCGGCCAAGCAGTTTTGGATTTAGACTATCCCGAGGACAGTGAAGCCGGGGTTGATGGCAATTTCGTTATGTTGGGATCGGGCAAATTGGTAGAAGTCCAAATGTCGGCTGAGGGCTCAACATTCTCGCGCGACCAAATGGGGCAACTGATGGATCTGGCTGAAGCGGGCGTGGCGCAATTGGTCGCTGCTCAATTGGCGGCCGTTGGCTGATGCGAGCGCTCACCGAACCAAAGATCGTTCTAGCCAGTCATAACAAAGGCAAATTGCGCGAAATACAGGCGCTTTTGGCTCCCTTTGGTGTCGCATGTGTAAGTG
>Ga0228674_1002275_pt1 | contig 10665 bp, 10 predicted proteins | sample 1D_rmetaG_FD_189054 | JGI IMG/M metagenome (GOLD analysis project Ga0228674, IMG submission 189054) | Seawater microbial communities from Monterey Bay, California, United States - 1D_r | ecosystem: Environmental > Aquatic > Marine > Coastal | place: USA: California | collected 2016-09-26
AGCGTGGTGTATTTGTAAAGGAATTTGAGGCTGTCGCATTTAATTTACGCAAAGGAGAAATCAGCGATCCATTTAAAACTGAGTTTGGTTATCACATTGTACAGTTGCTTGAGAAGCGTGGTGAAGAATTGGATCTTCGTCATATCCTTATAAAGCCGAAGCTTACGCAAGAAAACTTGCAGGAAGCGAAAAATTTCCTAGACAGTGTTAGTGTAGCCATTGCCGATGGTAAAATGACATTCGAAGAAGCTTCTAGACGTTTTAGTGATGATGAACAAACTCGATTCAATGGTGGTCAGATGAGTAATTTCCAAAGTGGAAATAATAAATTCGAAGTATCCCAATTGGACAGAGGTCTGTTCGGCTTAATTAGTTCTCTCACAGAAGATGAGATTTCCGCAGCAACATTCTACAGGACAGAGGATCAGCGAGAAGCATTTCGTATTGTTCGTTTGGATGCGAAATACGAACCACATAGAGCAAATCTAGACCTCGATTTCACGCGTATCAAAGGTTTTGCCCTTCAACAAAAACAGGCAAAGACGGTTGAAGAGTGGAAGGAAGAGAAATTAGCAGATACTTTTGTTAAAATCAACGAAGGCTATTACGATTGTGATGATGAATTAAATTCCTGGAACAGTAATAATGACTAGCGAAGAAATTATATCGATTCTCGAGAGTGCTCCTGGTAAACTTCAGTCCTTTAAATCGGAAGTAGGTAAGGTTATTATTGGGCAGGAAGAAGCGGTTGATTTGATCACAATGTCTATTCTGTGCCAAGGTCATAGTCTATTAGTAGGTGTTCCAGGATTGGCAAAAACCTTATTGATAACATCTGTGAGCGAGGCGCTTGGTCTCGATTTTTCTCGCATCCAATTCACTCCAGATTTAATGCCTTCTGACATTACAGGTACGGAGGTATTGAATGCTCAAAGAGAATTCACTTTCCATAAGGGACCAATATTCTCTAACGTGGTACTGGCGGATGAGATCAATCGTACGCCTCCTAAAACCCAAGCAGCCTTGTTAGAGGCCATGCAAGAGAAAAAGGTTAGTGCTGCAGGTGAAACTATGAATTTGCCAAAGCCGTTTTTTGTTTTAGCTACTCAAAACCCAATAGAGCAAGAGGGTACTTATCCATTGCCAGAAGCGCAGTTGGACCGATTCTTATTTAATATTTACGTCGATTATCCGGCCTTCGATGAAGAACGAGCAGTAGTGCGTGCTACAACCATTGGAGAAAGTAAAAAGGTGAACCCCGTACTTTCTTCGAAGGAAGTGCTCGACCTTCAGTTTGCACTACGTGCCATGCCGGTAACCGATGCAGTAGTAGATTACGCTGTGACACTAGCACGCATGACGCGACCAGGTAAAGAAGGCGGCAGTAGCATCGCGGAAAACTATTTCTCTTGGGGCGCAGGACCGCGTGCCTCACAGAATCTTGTTTTTGCAGCAAAGGCATTGGCCATGATGAAAGGCGAAGGAACGCCTAGCACCGCACATGTGAAGCAAATCGCTCCTGCTGTACTGCGCCATCGTGTAGTTATAAATTATAAAGCGAAAGGTGAGGGGTTGACTGTAGATGACCTCATCGGTCAGTTGCTCTGATCCGTTCTTCTGTTAAGACGCGTTAAACTTCTAATACATCCCGTTAGATAGTTCTATTTTCGTGCTATGTTCAATCAATTCATTAGAAAAATTCGAAAACATGCATTGACGGCAGTACTTACTGCGGCAGTGCTTGGTGCCTTATTGCTGCAGTTGAATTTACTTTCTGGCGAATTGGAATTACAGAAACAACAGTTTGATTCTGATGTTAGCGCTACTGCATCTAGTATTAACGAGCGGGTGCGACTTTTTGTGAAAAGAAAGAGTACAGGTGCGCTTAAACGCAGTACTTCCAATGATTCAACCGTAACCATCAATACACCAATGGGAACAACAACCTTACGTTGGTCTGCTACTCAAGGTGCGGTTCCTTATGGTTCGGGATTTGGTATGGACACTACTATGATTTCTGGATTTCTTGACGATTTTCAAAGTTCTTTGCCATGGGAAACGCTTATTTCATCACCAGAAATGGACAGCTTATTGCAAAGCGAATTACGCGTTCATGGCATCCGTACCGTACCTAAATGGGCCATCGTCGAGAATGGGTATTTAAACAGTTTACTCAGTGATGCTTTTTCCACGGATAAAGTTGCTTACAACTTTGTTTTAGCCGAGAGCTTTTTTGGTCCTACGCGACAGTTGCTGATGTATTTCCCTTCGGGTAAGTTCTATTTAGCATCACGTGTTTATCTCAATCTTTTTGTGACATTGCTATTCTCCACCATCATTTTGTTCGCATTTTTCAGTGTGCAGCGTCAAGGGCGTAAACAAAAACGCTTAGCTGCAGTAAAAAGTGATTTCATTAGCAATATGTCGCACGAATTCAAAACTCCGCTAGCGACTATCAGTTTAGCTGTGGATGCCTTGTTACGTAATGGAGAGAAAATGAATGCAGAGCAAATGCAGCAGTATCTGGGCATTATTAAGAGCGAGAATAAGCGAATGAATGCTCAGATGGAGAGTGTATTACAAATGTCCATGATGGATAAAGAGGAATTGACCTTAGCATTAGCTCCCATGAATTTAGAAGCTTGTTTACGCGAAGCGGTCGAGCATTTTAAGCTCACAGCTGAACAGCGAAAGGGCTGGATAGATTTAAGCTGCGAGGCAGGCGAATACGATATGAATGGAGATTTGATTCAATTTAAAAGCGCATTAACCAACCTTATAGATAATGCTATAAAGTACAGTATTGATGCGCCTGAAATCAGTGTCAAATTGGGCCAAGGTATCGACGAATATAAAATTATGGTCAAGGATCGAGGCATAGGAATGGATGAGGTCACTAAGCGACAAGTATTTGATCGGTTTTATCGCGCAACGAAAGGAAACATTCATGATGTGAAAGGGCACGGTTTAGGTCTTTCCTTCGTTAAAGATATCATAGAAAAACACGGTGGAACGATACAAGTAGATAGTGCTCCTAACGCCGGCACGACCTTTACATTAGTATTGCCAAAAACAACATAATTATGGAAAAGCAGCGAATCTTATTAGTGGAAGACGATGTGAACTTTGGCAACATGCTCAAAGACACACTGGATTTTAACGATTACGAGGTCACTCTTGAACGCGACGGTGTACAGGGCTTGCGTGCCTACAAACAGGGCACATACGAACTGTGTATTTTCGACATTATGATGCCGAAGAAGGATGGTTTGACCTTAGCCACTGAGGTAAAAGAAATCGATAATGGTCAGCCGCTAATTTTCTTAACCGCAAAAGGACAAAAGGAAGATATTATCGCTGGCTATAGCGCAGGGGCCGACGATTATTTAGTGAAGCCTTTCGATACCGATGTTTTACTCTATAAAATACAGGCTATAATCGGTCGAAAAGTGTCTGAAATGGATGAAGAGCCCGATACCTTCAGTATAGGAAGTTTCATTTTAGAGCCTAAAATCCGTCAGTTAACTCGTGAAGGGGAAGTGGTCCGATTGAGTCCTAAAGAAAGTGATCTCTTAAAAATGCTCATTCAACATAAGAACCAATTGATGCCGCGCAGCAAGGCACTCTTGAAAATCTGGCGTGAGGACAACTACTTTACAGGACGTTCTATGGATGTTTATGTTGCGAAACTCCGTAAATATTTAAAAGTTGATGAGCGCATCCGCATAGATAACGTTCACGGAGAGGGGTTCCGGTTGGTCGAGGAAGCTTAAGATTTTCTAGGGTTCGGGTTGACCAGTTTCTCTAAGATAAGTTGAGCCTCTTTTTTAGAAGCTTTGGTCTTTTTGATGCTGTAGAGTTGGTCACTTGCGTATTTTCTCGCGCGGTTAAGATCAACAATAGGGACCTTCGGATAGCCTCCTGTATCCCATTGCTCCATTTCCCACATCATCGGCGGAATGGCCCATGGCTCATGCAAATGTGGTAAAGGCAGGTTCTTAAGCTCAGGCAGCCATTGCTTAATGAATTCACCCTTTGCGTCTTGATCATAGCTTTGTTTAATAGGGTTATAAATACGGATGGTATTTACCCCGGTGTAGCCGCTTTGCATTTGAAACTGAGTATAGTGTATGCCCGGTTCAAAATCTGTAAAGGTGCTGGCGAGGTAACGTGCTCCAGCTTCCCAAGGCAACCAGAGGTATTGGCTGTAAAAGCTCACAACCATTGCGCGCATCCTGAAATTGAGATAGCCTGTTGCAGCAACGCAACGCATACACGCATCAACTAACGGTACACCGGTGTTGCCGTTTTTCCATGCCTCGAATTTCTCTTCGTCCCAAACTTTTGAGGCATCTACAGCCGCGTAGGCTCTATTGATAGGGTGGAATTCGTAGCTACAGGCGCTTTCAAATTTTTGTATGAAGTGTGCCTGCCAACGCAAACGATCAACAAATGCGCGTTGGTTTCGCTTACTTCCCGCAAGCTCTACGACCTCTGCCATATGCCATATTTGACGAATACTAAGATTCCCCCAGGCCAGATGCGGAGAAATACGACTGCATCCTTTTCTACTGGCTAAAGGTTTCGAAATACTTTGGGCATAACCTTTAATACGTTCTGTCAGGAACGAATACAAAACACGTTCCGCCCGTCGAGCGCCGCCTTTTTGAAAGTAGGGATGGGGTTCGTAGTTGTTAGTATGTTGCCATGAATCAAAAATATTGGGGTGCGCTTGCTTGCAAACTGCATTTAAATCAGTCTTAATTGGCGCTACATCCACATAATCGTACCAATCTTTAAGCCAGTTTTTACGATGCTTAAGTCCTCGTTTTACGCCTCCGTAATCCCATTCATTCCAAGAAATATCGCTGTTTTTCAAAAGACGTTTAACGGCCTTATCTCGATCAAAAGTCTTGCCTATGCCTGTTTCTCTGTGACTGTAGATGGCCTTCACATTAAAAGTTGAAAGGCAGAATTTGAAGAAATCTATTGCTTCAACTTTTAGAAAATAGACTACTTCTTTACCCGCAACTTCATTAAGGTCTCTAATAGAATCCCAAATAAACCGTTCGTGCCGCGGATCGTACGGTTTTGCGCTCCAGAGCGAAGGTTCGTAAAGCGCTACAAAAAGTACCCGTTCTCCTGCTGCTAATGCGCTGCGAATAGGGGCGTGATCGTCCCATCTAAAATCACGTTTAAACCAAACAATATGAATGGGTTGTTTAGTCGCCATTTTTTGTTGGATTTACAGAAGGAAAGGGGAGGTGCGCTACCGATTCAGGTATAAAATAATGTTGTAGACCGAGCGCTAGCAAGGGCGGTGTGCCGAAATGTAATGTGCGATCTTCAAGAACTACTGCCTTGCCTAATCCCACATGTTGAACCTGTCCTACAGTATATATACAACCGTTCTTCAGTTTAAAACTCTCATCAAATTCCAATTCTACTGCCCACAATGCAGTAGTCGGTATGGGGTGCGTCCAACCAGTTAGTCTCTCGCAACGCCCGCCCAAATGTTCCCATTCAAAAACTTCCTCATCATAAGAGGCACTACAATCATGCAGTCGCTGCATCTCAGCCTCTGGAAGTGCGACCAGCGTGATGCGTTTGTCTGACCTATAATTTGTGAAGGAATGTCTATTGCCATTATCTGGACGGAATAAGATGCTCATGCATGCAGGATTTGCTCCTACATGTGTTACGTTCGTGAAGACTCCAGCATTCCAGTTGCCCTGTGTTCCAGATATCGCCAGAAAAGCTGTGCGTATACCGGAAATAGCGTTTATTAATCCAGTACGTTCTCTACGCTCAAGACCGTTTAATGCTAATGCTGTAAACGATTCCTTCCACATGGTTAAAGAACGCTCTGTCCGCCGTCGATATGAACGATCTGACCCGTCATCCAACTGCTTTTGTCGCCCAGTAGGAATGCTGCCATTTCAGCGATATCGCCGACTTCACCTACCCGCTTCATTGGGTTATTCGCCCCAATAGCCTCCTTCTTTTCCGAAGTGCTCAGTAGTTTTGAGGCTAGAGGAGTATCCGTTAGGCTTGGCGCAATGCAGTTGATGCGTGCCTTCGGCGCCCATTCTGAGGCAATGGCGCGTGTCAAGCCCTCAATTGCGCCTTTAGATGTGCTTACTGTGGCGTGAAACGGCATTCCGCGCTGCACGGCAACGGTAGAGAACAAAACGCATGAGGCAATGCTGTCTTTATTAAAATTCTTTTGGGCTGCCTGTAGAGCTTTGATGGCACCCATTACTTGAAGTTGAAAATCTGCTTCGAATACTTCTGGTTTTAAACCTCGAAAGGGTTTAAGGTTGATGGATCCGACACTGTACATAAGACCGTCAATATTTTCCGGCATAAAGTCGTCCCATGAGTCGGTGAGTACATCAAATTCCTCCCATTCAATAGTATGCGCAGGTCCTTCATATGGAGTTCTACTAAAAACAGTGATTTGGTGTCCTTCTGCGGCCAGTAGTTCTGCCGTGGCTTTGCCGATACCTTTGCTTCCGCCAACGATTACGTAGTGTTTCATAGTTACTTCTTCTAAGATTCTAAACCCAATTTTGGCATCAAGGTTCGCAGTTGTGCGGTATTAAAGACGTTGTGGCGTATTTTGTGGTTCCTTAATCACAGCACATGAAACGACTAGAAATAGGAACAACACCACTATCGTATGTTGACTATCAGTCCATTGCGGACGGTTCAGTAGAAATTACTCTTTCCGAAACTGCTCGAAAGAACATTTCAGCATCACGAAAATTCCTCGAAGAAAAATCAGCACGAAGTCTTGCGCCAATTTATGGAGTGAACACAGGTTTTGGAAGTTTGTGTTCCATTGAAGTGGGTACGGAAGATTTGGGCAGGTTGCAAACAAACCTTGTACGGTCTCATGCGTGCGGTACAGGTGATTATGTAGATCAGTCTATAGTCCGATTAATCATCGCTTTGAAATTAAAAAGTTTTGCTGTTGGTGTGAGCGGCGTTCGCCTTGAGGTATGTGAAAGCCTAGTTCAACTTTACAATAGCGGCGCGCTGCCGGTCATCTATGCGCAAGGTTCATTAGGCGCTAGTGGTGATTTAGCGCCGTTGGCTCATATGAGTCTTCCATTATTAGGGGAAGGAAGTCTATGGTTTAATGGGGGAATTTTAGAAACTCAAAAGGTGCTTGACCAATTAGGCTCCAAAGCCTGGACGACTCATACGCTGGCTTCGAAAGAGGGACTAGCGCTATTAAACGGCACACAATTTATGTCTGCGCACGGGATCTACGCGACACTACATGCACGCCGACTAGATTACTTTTCAGACTTTATCGGTGCACTATCAACAGCAGCGCACGACGGTAGGATAGAGGCCTTTTCTCAAGGTGTCCACGCGACTCGCCCTCAAAGAGGTCAAGTCCTTACTGCCAAGCGTTTGTTTCAATGGTTGAATGAGGCGCCCATCATGCACAATGAGAAAGTTCACGTGCAAGACCCCTACAGTTTTCGTTGTATGCCGCAGGTGCACGGGGCTTCTAAAAACGCCTTATGGCATGCTATGGAAGTGATCGAAACGGAGGTAAACTCCGCAACGGACAATCCTGTAGTATTAGAAGAAGAGGATGCTGTTGTGAGTGCAGGTAATTTTCACGGTCAGCCATTAGCGTTGGTTCTGGATTATATGGCATTGGCCCTGCATGAACTGGGTTCAATTTCTGAACGCCGAACCTACCAGTTAATTTCGGGTAGGAGAGGTTTACCACCTTTTCTAACGCCCAATCCGGGTTTGAATAGTGGGCTTATGATCGCGCAGTACACGGCGGCAGGAATCGTTAGCCAAAACAAGCAATATTGTACCCCAGCATCGGCAGATAGTATTGAGAGTTCAAATGGGCAAGAGGACCATGTAAGTATGGGGGCGAATGCGGCAACAAAATTGGTCAAAGTGGTGGATAATATGTACCAAATTTTAGGTATTGAGCTGCTAAACGCATCGCAAGCACTGCATCTTCGTAAAGCCGATGTTAGTCCTTTTATGCAAAGCTTTGTAGCGTCTTTTCAGGAGTTGGTTCCTGTGATTGACGAAGACCGCTATTTACATCCTGACCTAATCGCATCACAGGATTTTTTACGTTCGAAGTCTCTAGAAGATGATGTACTTTTGTCCCTCTAACCCCAGAGTATCATGAGTAAAGACCCCTATGAAGGATTACGAATGCAGCTTGAGGATCGCGATTGGCCAGCTGTATTTCTATTTAAGTTTATTGTTCCCGCAGATAATCAAAAAGTTGCAGAGGTAGAAGCACTGTTTGATACTAAGGTGGCGCAAATAGAATTACGTCCTTCTAAGACCGGTAAATTTATTTCGATTAGTGCAAAAGAAATGATGATCGACGTTGATAGTATTATTGATCGTTATAAAAAGGCTACAAAAATTGAGGGCCTCATGGCACTCTAATCTATTTCCAACCTTCGTAGACGCCTAGGCCGAAAAGCGCATAATCTAGTCGTGCAGGATCAAGGGGTTCAATTTCACGAATAGATTGATCCAATTCTAGTACGGATTTCCAGTCGTTTTGTTTCCGTTTTAACAGACCTAGACTCCTGGCTACTCGACCACTATGCACATCTAAAGGCAGGGACAAGAGGGCCGAATCTATATCCCAAAGACCAAAATCTATACCTTCTTTATTCGTTCGAACCATCCAACGAGTAAACATTATTAATCGCTTACATGCGCTACCCTTACTGGGGTCGCCAAAGTGTTTTCCCGCGCGTGTGGGAAGTCCATTATCTAATAAATATCCTTTGAATTCATGAAACGCATGGCCCAAATGGGAATCCCCTTTACGCACATGTGTTTCGAAAAAAATACCTAAGCTTTCATGCTCTTGGTATAGTGTTCTGAGGCTGCGAGCGAGTCCTTTGATGTCTTCGGATTGGAACGTACGGTGCACAAACCCATTGAATGTTTTTAGATCGGACTCACTCGCGCCACGAATAAATTCAGCCGGTGAACGGTCCATTCGGTCCATCAGGTCGTTGCTTTTTGCTATGATGGTTTTTCGATTTCCCCAAGAAAGCGTGGCGGCGATAAGACCGCTAATCTCAATATCCTCTGGGGTAGAGAAGGAATGAGGAATTTGAATGGGATCATCCTGTACGAAGCTGTATTTGGCGTACTGATCGGCCTTTTCAATTAAAAATTGAGCCAATTCTTCACGCGATAACTGCTTCATAAATATTGAAGGAATTAAGCCTTGAGCAGACCGTCGGTCATGACCCATTGTTTTTTACCCAATGCAGCGAGCTGGTCATTATGGGTAACAACAACGACTGTTTGACCAAATTCTTCGTTTAGTTGGACTAATAATTTATGAACGGCGCTCGCATTCGCACTATCTAGATTTCCTGTAGGCTCATCTGCGAGTAAAATGCTAGGGTTATTAATGAGCGCTCGCGCAATGGCAACACGTTGCTGCTCGCCACCGCTCAATTCATTTGGTAAATGGTGTGCTCTGTCGGCAATACCTAAAAAAGCTAATTTCTCTAGAGCATCTTTTTCAGCTGCGTCTTCTATTTTTTTACCGATCCACCTTGGGAGCAGTACATTTTCTAATGCGGTAAGCTCAGGGAGTAGGTTGTGAAATTGAAAGACCAAGCCAATCTTTTCATTGCGCATTTGATTGAGCGCTGATTTATCTAAATCTTGAATGGCGCTGCCTTCGAAATCTATGCTGCCCTCTGTGGCAGCGTCCAAACCTGCAATAAGGTGAAGTAATGTGCTTTTACCCGCCCCAGATGGGCCGACAATACTCACAAAGTCACCGGTTGCGATGGTTGCGTCAATGCCGCGAAGAACCTCTGTGGTTCCGTACGATTTCTTTATTCCTTTTAGCGCGATCATAGGTTGCAAATTAGGCTATTTCAGTAACTCCGCATAATCTAAGAAGTATACTAGGCGTATTGAGAAGACCTGATCTGTTCCTGTTTGGCTGATGTCCTTCATATTGTTCCAATAATTTAGAGTTATCGCATCGTCTGCTCGAGCGAATGATGCACGATACAACAGATTGAGTTCACGTCCCGGCGCCATCCACCAAACGTATTTAAAGTCTACATTGAAGATGTTGATGCGTAAATCTTGATCGGTATATGCTGAAGAAGGAGTTAAGCCACCCTCAGGAGTGAGGTGAAACAGTTCTTGGGAGTCTATTCTATTCCAAGCATGTCGCGCATTTACAGTGAGGTAGGAATTTGGGCCAAACAAATATTGGCCTTCCAGACTTTGTGTAAATTCTTTACGCTCTCGCATCGCCATACCGATACTGTCGGTGGAGATTGTTTGTGCCCAGCCTACATTTCTGTGGTTGCCTAAGGATATTTCAGTTCTAAAATTGAATTGGTCATTTACCCTGAATATCAAGAGAGAAGAACCATAGTAGCCGCGAGCACCCCAATCTGCCCAGCGCCATTGCCCACCTCGTAATTCGTAGGCAAAAGGTTTTCTGAAATCGGAGCTTACCCATGCGTTGTGCCAAAATGATGCAGGATTTATGCGGTATCTGCCCCAAACACGAGGGTCGTAAAAGTCATACTCTTCAGGACGTGCCTCGATGTCATAGCCAAAGGCTAAGAAGCTTTTTGTTAAAGCGAAATAGCTGTATTCTAAATG
>Ga0228674_1002277_pt1 | contig 10662 bp, 17 predicted proteins | sample 1D_rmetaG_FD_189054 | JGI IMG/M metagenome (GOLD analysis project Ga0228674, IMG submission 189054) | Seawater microbial communities from Monterey Bay, California, United States - 1D_r | ecosystem: Environmental > Aquatic > Marine > Coastal | place: USA: California | collected 2016-09-26
TAGCTTGTGCAGTAGATGAGATTGAACTTTCTCTGTCTGTAACTTCTAAGTCTATTACTTTAGCTTCTGAATGTACGAATACTTTACCAGCAACTTCTTGTAATGTATCGCTTATCTTAAACAATACTTTGTACTTTTCTTCAAATGGCTTGATACCTTCTAAGATATCTTCTGCTGAACGGTATTTGTACTTACCGAAACTGTTGTACTGATTCTTAGGTGCTTTAAGCTCTAACTGAATCCTTTGTAGTTTTTCTAAAATTGTCATACTAATTTGTTTTTAATAATTCTGTTCTAATAACTTTCTTATAATCTCTCGGACACTTATCATCCGTAAGCTCGAATATCCACGTTTCTAGGATTGCTATTCTTGCTTCTTTCTGTGCATTACTGTCTTGTAGTGCTGTAATCTGTGCATTTTTAAAGTCTACTAAATCTTTCATACTTGTTGTTTTGAGTTGCAAACATAATAAATATAATTGACATACGCAAGAAAAACTTTAATTATTTTACTTTTTACGTTGTTCTTCTGCGTTTCCAAGCTTTATTTCTGTTTAATACTGGGTTCTTTTTTCTGTTACTTTCGACTGCTTCAACTCTTTTAGCACGTCTGTCTTCTGTTTTTGTAATCATAATAGTTAATTTAAATTGATGGTGGTGGGTTACCTATTGTTTCGTTAGGAAAGTCATCTTCGCAAATAATATCTCCTATACTGTATAAATGGTAGTTAGCTTCATTAATAACATAAGTATTGTATATAAGCGATTTATTGCAAGGGTTTGTGAATGTTATTCTTAATGAACCTGTTACTTCACTAACTTTTAAATCTGTAATCTTCCAACACTCTGGATTACAAGGAACAGGGTCAGGCTGACAGCTGTAAAATCCTAAAGATAATAATACTAATAATAATTTTTTCATAATATATGTTTTTAAATTCTAGGCAAACTTACAAAATTAAAATGACATACACAAGTATTTTCTAATATTTCTTTTTATCGCACAAAAAATAGGGAAGATAATAATGCACCTTCCCTACAAAAAACAAATGAAAAAAACTAAACGTGACGGAATTTTAATATAGAACCTTTAATGTTCTCAGTATCAAAGTAGATACTATTATCGTAGATTGTAATACGCTCTATACCATATTGCATTAAGCTTCTTACGAATCTAAGTCTATGCGAAGGGTTAATACATTTAAACTTTATCGCTTTACCTATCCTGTGTTCAGACTCTAAACCAAGTCCTATTTTGTCTGCGTAAGTTTTCGATGTGTAGCCTAAAAGTATAGGACCCTTTAATCTTTCTGTTCTAAATACCTCATCTAATATCCAAACAGGCTCACTCTCCATAAATCTTTTACCACTACCTAATTTATCTGGACTATCAAACATAGACCATTTAAGTATAGTTAAACCTTCTTCATCCATCTCCTTAGTATAAGTATCTGTATACTTAGGAACGAAGTCATTAAAGTTTAATCTCTTTTTATATTTCCCTGCCATACATTAAATATAAGAATAATATATATAACTACCAAATATACTTTTAAACAAACGAATATACGAATGTTGATAACTTTATTTGACTTTCTCGATTTTTTTTTGTACCTTTGTTTTATATTTAAAGAAATAACAACCTTTGCTTCTCGCAAAGATATTAAATCATAAATATTTGCCCCTAAAGGCAAATGTTAATAAAAAAAGATATTGAAGAATTTGCGATAGTTATGTTCAATTTTTTTTAGTAGTATATTATTAAAAAAATAGTCTTTTACTTATGACGTATCTTTTCAAGTGTTCTAGCTCCAAAGTAACCACCATACACTAACATTAATAGATTACCTAATAGAGATATCCATTGCTCATCTATTTTAAAAGTATCTAAAGAACTATCTAATATAACATATATAAATAATGCTAAAGTTAAGAAAGCTAGGCTTAAAGGTCTTATATTGGATGATAACCAAGAGTTACTAGACATATCAGATTGCCAACGTTTAGTTACTTCTTGCATTTCTATTACGTCTTGCTCTAGTTCTTTAATAAGCATTTCTTTTTCAACAGCATTTAATTCTTTACTACCACTAATAGCATTTAATATATCAGATACTTTACCACCAGTTATAGCATCAAATATAGGAGATGCTTGTTTACCAGTCTTAACTAAACCTCTTAGTAAGTTACCAAAGAAAGTACCCTTACCGTTATTTTTTAATTTTCTATCACTCATATCATTAAGTATATTAAGAGTCCTATAAAGGCTATTCTATTAATTAACATTAGTGTTTTAGGATATTTAACTGCATCTAATGGAACGTATGCTCCAGAAAACAACATAGCTAAATTAAATACAAACACTAATACGTCCATACTACATCACTACTTTTTTGTTTATCATCATCAACGTGAATAAATGTATCAGCAATACCAATACGATTAAATCCAACGTGTATAAGAGCTTCTAATACCTTGTATCTAGTTCTACTATCTTTAGCTTTAATATCTACCGCTAAGCCTCTTAAATGACTTGAATTAGGTTTACCACCTATTCTAGCATTATGTTCTGGACTTCTATAAGCAGAATTAATTACAAAAGGTATTCCAGCATACTCCCTAGCTTTATCTAGTTTAGCTAAAAAGTCTACATCCATATTATACTCTATTTCTTTAAAGTACTTACTCATAATATATTTATTTAAAAAAACCACCAAACCAAGTAGTAATGCTAATAAAAATAGCGGCTATACCTATCATAACTTTCTTATTAGTTTCTAAACTAGACACCCTATCGTTCAACTCTTGCTGTTTTTGTACAACACCTACTTGGTTTGTTTTATCATTGTTTTCTAAGTAGCCTAATAGTCTTTCGTTTATGCCTTCTTGTTTATTTATGAAGTCGGATAATTGAACTGCGTTTTCTAGTTGTTTTTTAGCTATTGTGTTTAGCAGGTCTTTATTTGTCATATCAAGTAAGTTGTTAGGGGAAATAATATAGGTATTGCACTATAAAGAAAGTCAGCTAACTCAGGCTTACCTTTACCTAGAATCCAATCATACACTATCTCTTTTAAAGCTACTATAACTATACCTGCAATAGCACCAGATACTAACATAAAGTCTACGCTATATATCTGGTCTATTACAAAGCCTAATATCATTAAAGGATAACCTACAAACATACCTAGTAGTACGTGATTTTTCTTATCTAATGCAATATTATTTATTATTCTCTTAATCATTTAGAATATTTTGTGTTTAGGGTTTTCAGGTTCTACTTCATAAGATTTCCATCCATAAGGGCTTTCATCTAATTCTTTCCATATTACATCTACTGCATAACCACTAGATAATACTGGAGCTACTATCTCTTCTCCATCTTCATCATATTCTCCTTGTTCTATTACAAGCTTATTTAGCTTAATAAAAGCAGCTTTAATGTTTTGTGATTTGTTACCATCTTCATCTATATCAAAGAAAGCATCTATTTTACTCTCTGCTTGTTCTTGGTCGTTAAACTCGTATCTTTTATATATCATAATTATTACTTTTATTGTGTTAATGCTTCTAATTCTGCATCTGTTAATGCTGTGTTGTAATATCTTACGTCTTTTACTTTTCCGTAGAAATCTCTATCAACATTACCTCTATTAAAACTTAATGTGTTTAATGTATTAGTAGAAAAAGTTACTCCACTTGTATCTGTTGCTACTTCAATACCATTAACGTATAAACTAAAATCATTTTCCTTGTATTTAATCGCTACCTTGTTGTTAATTGTAATATCTGGAGATGTGTACTGTAAAATAGCTTGATTTCCTCCAGTAGATGTATTTGTAACTACTGCCCATATAGCGTTGCTAACTGTTAGATACTCTATCCTTATAGTATTTGACGTAGTTCCATCACTAATAGAAACACTTCTGTCTGTAGTATCATCTGCCAAAGCACTTATCTCTGCATACAATACACCTTCACTATCATTAAAAGTACTTGCATTACCTGCACCATTACACTCATCTGCTAGTCTAGTTTGAACACTACCATTTGTTGGTATATAAGAAGTTGCGTAAGATTGCTCTTCTAGTTGCGCTCCCCAAATCTCAAAATCAGTTGCAGTTGCAGAATAGTTTCCAATAATTAATACTGAACCACTCGTGCTTTCTTGAGTTATTCTTTGCCAGTTACCATTTAAAGTAATTGTAGTTCCTTGAGCTGTATTAGTACCTACTCCAAATTGAATAGATTCCCCACTAACTCCTTTAATATACAATGAGGCCACCTCAGTATTGCCCGAATGTGTTCCTGAGCCTATATAGATTTGCTCATTTGATGTTGAAAATTGTACTCTTGTAGAGTCTTGCAATCCACTTGGAGAAACCCCATAATCTGACGTTGTAGTTGCTCCACTTGTTTTATTCCACTCACTAAAATCTTCACTATACTCAACCAAATTAGTACTCTGTGGCTCTAATAATAAACTAGGACAAGAACTATCTGTATAGTCTAGTCTAGGTAGGTCTAAGCCAGATATAACTTCTTTAACAGATACGTTGTCGATTTCGAATTGTCCTACACTATCATTGCAAAATATTCTTATAGAACCATTATCTGCGTTGGCAGTATAAAAAACTTCATAATCTACAAAGCTACTTGTTAGATTAGTAGTAAATATTACATTTGCACCTTGAGTTATCCTTAAATTTGAGTTACCACTTACATTTCTTGCTTTAAATGATGCTAAATATACTTTATTATTTACAAAAGAAACATCTTGAGATATGTTTTCGCTATGCCAACTTCCACTATTAGTGTTGTTTGAATTTAATGCACCACTAACAATAGTTGCATAACTACCTCCGTTTTCAGTCCAATCTGTCAATCCATTAGAAAAATCTCCATTAACAATTAACTCACTACCTAATTCTAAAGGCATTGTTTCTATTAAACCATCTTTATTAACTCTTGTTGCATTAGAGCCTCTAGAGAACGTAAAATCTCCGTCTCCATTTGTAGGAAGTACACTATATACTTTCCCGTCTTTATACCCTGAAGGTATCATTGCTAAACTTGGTATTGCCATTTTTAATTTATTTTAATTATATTATTTTTATTTATATTGTTACACATTCTAAAGATTCTACTATACCTCCATCATCAGTTACTCTAAAGTAATAAGTCCAGTTATCAGATTTTAAATCAATATTTCTATCAATACAATCTAAAGACTCTACTACACCACCATCAGCAATTACTCTATCACTAAATCTAGTTGTTACTTCAGAGGGAACTATTACTGCATACTCATAGTAAATACTACCCCAACCTGTAGAAGTAGGACTACCCCACCAACTATTCTCGTATATTTCGTTTGCCATTGTCTTTGTCTTTTATTTCTTTATTAAACTTATTATAGAATTTATCTAAATTTACTATATTCTTTTTCTTTGTTTTATACTTTCTCTTCATCTTATAATACAAAACTTGAGAAGCTATCTGCATCTTTATCAGGATACATATCTCCATTACTATTATTATTGTACTCTGGAAACTTCTGGCTGTTAAAGCAGATGTAATCTATAAATCTTTTAGTATAGAACTCTGCTCTATCTGTAATCTTACTCTGCATTCTATCTACATCTCTAAAGTCTACCGTATCTGACTCTTGTCCTCTATGTCTGTTTATACCTCCATTATCTATTTTAAACATAGCAAATGGTAAGTACTCTAATTGAGTGAACCATATTAGCATAGGCTTAATATAATCGTCTCTAAGAGCTTTATAATCACTATTAGCAGGTAAGTCTATATCTCCAGATAATATTAAGTCTTGTAGCTTGTCATATAGTTTACCACCTAAGTAGTTTTGTATATGCATATCTTGTGCTACTTCAATTTGATGAATTAGCTTATCTGCATCTGTGTTACCGTCTATTATAGACTTAGCTTTTAAGTCTGCTATACTTATGAATAATGCTTTCATAGTCCTAATATGTTTTTAATTTTACTTAATGTACTTCTGTAAGCACCGTTATCATCTCTGTCAATCATTCTTTCTCCCATTTCATCTGGATTGTTAGGTTGTTTTAAACCTTTCTCATAAGCTGAATTAGGGTCTACTCTTTTATCTCCTTTTAATTTAAATACTCTTAACTCCCAGTAGTGATGACAGTTTTTACCTCCTTTAAATTTAAGTAAGCTATAGTTCTGTTTGTTATGACCTAACTCTTTATTTACACCTCTAAAAGACATCATATTAATATCTTCTTTTCTAAATACTATATTTCTAGAAGTAAATGTTTCCATCTTTTTACAGAAGTCTCTACTATTAGGATTACTTCTTACTGGCATATAAGCATATCTAATTTTATAGATATCACTATCCTCTTTAGATGATTTGTTGCTAGACTTAATTGTAGCCATTCTAACGTCACTTATATCCTCTGAATATATTTCGCTATGCACAACTTCCCAATCATCGCTTAAAACCTCTCCTAAGCCTTCTAACTGCTCTAGCATATCATCTCCTTGTTCTTCAGAAAAGTCCTCATTAACTTGTGAAGATAATTTCTCTCCAGTTTCTTCTTCTTTTCTAATCTTAGTAGATATGTTATCTAATTCTGTAAACTCTATTGGTTGTAATGTTACAAAGTATAAATCTTGTGTAATACCGTTAAAGTCTAATATATCTTCTAAACAGTATTTAATCTCATCTTGGAATGGTCTAATAATTACATTGTCCATTAATACAGATGCTGTTCTTAATTCTTCTGCATTGTTACCAAATCCTGTATTGTCTTTAATACCTAATAAGATAGGAGATACAATACCGTGTCCTAACATAATCTTTTCTCTAGCTTCATCAGATAAGAATTGATACTGTGCGTGAGCATCAGGTAAGTGTATAGCTTCTATTTCTGCTTGAGTTTCTTTAGACTCGTTAAATGCTATAATAGTTCTACCTGCATTAGAGCTACCAGAAAACTTATCATTAATCTTTCTTTCAATAGCACCTTGTGTTTCTTCGTTAGGAATACCATTGTTAAAGTTAATAAATAAACTAGGAGCTAATCCATTTTGTATATTAGATATATGGTAGTTAGATACTTCACATTCTAAATCAGCATATTGTAAACAAGCTTGGTAATCAGGAGTAGAGTAATAGTAGAAACCACTTCTATAAGGCTTAATTACATATATCTCTTCTCTTTGTGATTTACCTCCGTGTTTGAAACAAGGTATTCTTTTAGGCTTATCACTAGGTTTAGCATCTGCCCAATTAGGATGGTAGTAGTATGCTTGTATAATTCCTTTAGAGTTAGCTTTCTCAGCTCTTAAAGTCTCCATAGGAAAGTGAGATACTTTTAATATCTTAGTTTTATTTCTATTGTAGGTTAGTTTAATTGCACCTTGTCCTAATTTCTTTCTATCTATTACTACCTTTTTAATTTCTCTAGGTCTTAATAGTTTTTTCATTCTTACATAATGTTCTGGTAATAACTCAGAGTTAGTAGATTCTATACCTCTACCAAATACCATATCAGCTATACCGTTATTACATCTAGCATTAGTTGGGCTAGAAGTATCTAATTCTATAAGTCTACCAAAATAATTATTATCAGCACCCCAAGAAACCCAATCTCTATTGTGAACTTCTTTTACTTCTGGTGCTTCGTAAGATGATAAATTAAGTATCCTTACATTTTGTTGCTTCTTATTATCTTTCATTATATAATATATGTGTTATCATTTATCTCTCCTGTAGGTTGTATATATCTGTCTTGTGATACTATATGTTTAACAGTATAATCATCTTGACTAGTACAGAATATTTTATCTCTATATGCTAGATTGTCGTCAGCTTCTATCTCCATAAAATAAGTAGAGCCTTCAGAAAATATAGAACTAGAGAATTCTAATGTTGTGAAATCATTATCACTACCTACTACTGCGTCAGTTATTGTATCTGACTTAGCATCTCCATCTCTTCTTAATTTAATAGATAATGTTATTACAGTAGATAAGTCTACTCTAGGCATTATAGATATAGTTTGAGATGTTGTTATTGGTTGTAATATTATCATACTAAGATAACGTATTTTTAATTATTTTGTTTTATAATAAAAAAAGCCTCACATAATGCAAGGCTTTTAAATAATTGATTTATTGGTTATTAAGAACCAACAGTAACTGATACACCAGCAGAAGATAAGTCTCCGTCTTTTACGAAGTTAGCAGGTGCTTTTTCCATTCCTGAGAATGTTAAAGTATATCCACTCATATCTCCCATAGCAGCTCCAGAAACGATAGTACCACCAGATACATCTAATCCGTGTTCTAAACCTGCAACAAATACGTTTCCGTTATTGTCTTCGATTAAAATGTGAGGACTACCGTAAGCTAATAACTTAACCGTCTTGTGGTCTTCTTTAGTTAATTTTGTCAATTGAAGCTCTAAAACTTGCTCAAAGGTAGTAGTTCCATTCTCTCTTGAAGAGGTAATGTTTTCTGTATATGTAGAACCACCTTTAATATCAAATTTATAAGCAGTAGGAGAACCTAGGTCATCAATAACGTCAGTATCAGTAACGTCATAACCAGCAGTTATTCCTCCTTTGTTAATGAAATAAACAGCGTTTAATCCACCAACTGAATCTTTACAAGGCTCTAAACGTCCTCTTGAAATATCACAACTCATTATATTATATTTTTAAAAGTTAATAAAAAGGGCAGATAGTTAAACCTACCCTTTTAGTTTATTTATACTAATCTTAGTTAGCAGAGTTAGAGATTCCGTAAGTTACGATATCTTCAACAATTCCATACTGAACACCAGCAGTAAACCTCATTATGATTCTTACGTTTTGAGAACCATCTAAGTCAGCCATATCTAAAATCTTAACTTCGTTTTGGTCAGACATTAAACCTGTACCGAAATGTAAGTTATCTTTAGTAGTAGCAATCATAGTATCAGAAGCAAGTCCGTTAGCCATAAAGATTTTTACACCATCAAAGCTCTCGATATTGATATTCTGATTGTTTCCTCTATCTTGGAAACCAGCAGCTCCTTGACCTCCAGATTGGAAACCACCTAAAGCTCTCTTGTAAGCTCTAAATACGTTTTGAGCAACATAAATCATTAAGTCATCTCTTCCGTATAAAGCAGCAGGAATAGCATCTACAACTTTTCCTAATTCATCTACAACGTTAGAAGCATCTACAGAAGTACCAGCAACTTCTTGTGAAGCAGGTAAATCAGCATCAGCAGCTAATAAAGTAGAAAAACCATCATACTCTCCAGCAGTAGCGTTAGCTCCTCTCCATACATTGATTTCTTGTTTCTGTGCTACTTTAGCAGCAACGTGTCCAATTAAATAATCTTGGAAAGAAGAAGGTAAGTTATCGAAAGCAGAATATCCCATTGAGATAGCATCCCAGTCAGAACGGAAATCTTTCTTACATAATTCTAAGTTTACTTGAAATTCTTCTGGTTGAAGGATTCTTTCAGTAAGTGTTAATGTAGAAGTGTCAGCGAAATCACAAGTACCGTCTTTTACGATACCGTCTAATTCTAATCTTTTTACAACTTCTTTAAATTTAACGTTTGGTCTAATAGTTAAACCTCCGTTAGCGATTGTGTTACCAGCTAATAAAGCTGCCGAGATGTATTTCCCAGCACTTTCTCCAGCATAGGTAGTAGTAATACTTGTACTTGTTGCCATAATTTTAGCGAATTTTAAATTTAATTTAATTAATTATTAATCATTGACCACACTCGTTCGGCAGCAGTCATTCCTTTATTGTTAAAATTTTTCTGTCTAGTCTCAGTTACACTCTCAGGAGAATGAACTACTTCTTCTTCTACTTCTTCAGAAAGCTCTACAGCTTCTTTTTCTTCAGCAGATAATTTAGCAGGTACATCAGCCTCAGCGTAATCAGATTTGTCTTCCATCATTGCTTTAATCATAGATAACAATTCTTGTTTAACTTGAGATAGTTCTTCTTGTGTTGCAAAGTTCATTTGAACTGGTGCTTCTACTGCAGGTGCAGCTTCTTTCTTAGGCTCTTCTTTTTCTTCAGCTAATTCAACTGCTTCTTCAATTACCTCTTCTTTAGTCTCTTCTGCAGATAACTCTACTTCTTCAACTTTTTCTTCGATAACTTCTTCAACAACCTCTTCTGTAGATAAGACAACCTCTTCTGTAGCCTCAACTTCTTTAGTAGCTTCTTCTTTAGATAAACCTACTAATTCTTTGATGCTTGTAAGAATTTCTTTACTGTTCATAATTGATTGATTTTAATATATTAATATAACGTATTTTTATTTTAACTGTTTTATATTCAAGCATATAACACTAATAACCAAATAGTTACGGAGTGTCAGTTACTATGTTCGCACTTGTCATATTGTACATTTGAAAGATGCAACTAGCCTCAGTACCATTGTCTTGCAAGTAAGGATATGAATCTCCGTCTCCCATTCTCCACCAATGTTTAGGTTCTGTTGTTAATGTAGATAAATCAAATGTAGAGCCACTATTGTATATGCTAGATATATTACCACCTTGATTGCTATCCCATATTGCAAACTCATCTATCTTTTCTCCGTTTAATGTATTACCACTAACTAATTTACCTATTCTTAGGTTCTGACCACTT
>Ga0228674_1002287_pt1 | contig 10636 bp, 12 predicted proteins | sample 1D_rmetaG_FD_189054 | JGI IMG/M metagenome (GOLD analysis project Ga0228674, IMG submission 189054) | Seawater microbial communities from Monterey Bay, California, United States - 1D_r | ecosystem: Environmental > Aquatic > Marine > Coastal | place: USA: California | collected 2016-09-26
AGAATAAAATTAATATAAATAACCATACAGAACTTCATACAAAAGCCACGACGAGCCAGTGCATTCGGCGCCCGACACCGCTGGGCAAACAACTCAAATTCCTACTTGATTATCGTCATGCCGATAAGGGTTTATGCAAGCTGGAAGTTCACCAGATAAATGTAGCTGCTTTACAAAAAAGCAAATAATTAACCCGCTCATTACGTTTAGCTTGCTTTTTCGTCATCAGATATATGCCCTTCTTTTATAGCCCAGTCCAACCAAGGAATGTCTATACATTTTTTCTTTGCCCATCTAACACAATAGGTCGTCTTCCAAAACTTTGTAAAACTCTGAGCATAATATTCGAGTTCTTCTGTTTTATGCTCAGTCTCTTTCCATATCTCTTGAAGCTTATCTCTTAAATCTTGCTTGGCCCCTTTACGCCCCTCTTCCTCTATTTCGACACATGTATATTTTCCATCTTCGGCCGTCTCAATCAGGCCTGCAAGAATATGGCATACTTGACTGTCGGTCCAGAAGCCCTTTAGAAGCTCAGGTTTGAGCTTTTCCCAGCAATCGTTAGACATCACTTTTGCTCCAAGGGAAAAGAGACTTGTCGCCCGTGAAAACAAACTTGATTGGCCAGTGAGCGATTGCAAGCCAAAACGATAAGAAAAACCAACCTTCCATGTCACTAAAGCTTTGATTGAAATTAAATAGAACTCGAGAAATCTCTCCAAAAACCCCTGGGCCATGAAAAATAATTACCGCATACACAAGCAACCAAAAAAAATCTATCAATGCTAAAAACCCTAGCCAGTGAATCAGCAACCCAATTCGATTGCGCATTAAATCACCTCGTTGGGCGAGGTATAGAAAGGAATTCTACTAGCCGAATTTGAGACACCCATGCTTAGATTAGAGAATCAAATCCAAACGTTTAAGGTATAAATGTTTCGTCCAGCATAAATAGTTCAACTCCACCCGTAATTTTATCGTTTTCCATAGCCTTTGCGGTAGCCGGATCATTAAATATTTTGGTAAATTGACTCGGATCATTCGTCTCAAAAACTGCAAGCACCTTGTCCTCGTCTAAGGACCCCATATATGCAAGAGACACACCCTGACTCTTAAATAAATCATTATGAGTTTTGAATTGCTCCCTCCAATGATTAACATTCTCAACTTCTGCTCGCACGGCAATTAACATATAAGGTTCCCCATGAATTTATCTTTCAATCCGAAATGCCATAATATTAAAGAAAGAATAATCTATTAACAATTGAAGCAAGGCACCTCTGACCAAGCTTTTCCTGGACAGACACAAGAAGCGATATAGTTAATAGCGGCGGACGGATCTGATTTTGCGGCTGAAAATTTTAGTTTTGGGGCGATCAATAATGCTCGCCCCATCTATTGTAAAGTAATTATTTACTGACTATCTCCATTACTCCTGCATCGTCTAACACGGGCACTATTGCGGACTCACACAGTTCATTCCATCCATATGCGAATTCCATTACAAGAGTTGGGTCATCGGCTTCTACTAGCACTATGCCGCTTCCTGTAGTGAGGTCATGATATCTAGCAAGCTTTGTCGAACCTGGAAGGAACTCTGCATCAAGTTCAGCCAAGGTCATCGAACCAAAGACCTCATATGCCTCTGGTTCGCATTTGAAATCAATCATGTACACGGCTGCTTGTGTGACGTTAGAAAATAACAAGATAATCGCAAGACCAAAATACTTCTTCATCTTAAACTCCATTACATTTTGTGAGAACTGATTATTATTGAGAAAGAGAAAACTACCGCATAAAGATAACACCATGTTCGGTGAATTCCCATAAAATACCATGCAGCTTTAATTCTTCTAAATCCATACCTCTCTGTTGTCATGCCGACCCATTTGCCGCGAGAGGCGCGCTTCCAATAAATCGCTCATACCGCAACTCTGCAATAGTTCTAGAACATCTTTTTTTTCAATACCAGTCAACGAATGAATAAAATCTTGTACTCGTTTTAGTAAAAAAAACCGATAAGGCTGCGCAATAGCTCTAACGGTTGTGCCTCCGACATCGAACTCGGCAACACCAACACTTCTCTCAGCTACGGTGCCCGTCTTTAGTTGACTGTTCTGACATAACCATTCGTTGATTGTTTCTGCAGCAGCTTTCGTTTCAGGAACAAAATCAATAGCGATTTGATTTAAGACTGCGATAAGCGAGGGCGGCACTTCATCGTCGGGCAGATAGCTCTCTTCTTTGGAAGCAAATTCTCCAATGTCGGGCTCTGATCGATTCATGCGCTCAACCCAGCGATAAAGACGAGTAGCTTGGGTTTGCATCAGGCGCAATGGTTTTGGATCCCTACCAAGATGACCAAACATAGGCGCAATCAAACCAAAATCGCCGATGCTCGGTTTATTACCGAAAAGATAAGGATACAGACTAAAATGTTTATCTAATTTTTGTATGAGAGAAACATAAAGAGACTCAACAAGTTCGAAAGTTTCTGGCACCGCCCCGAAGCTCTCACCACTTCTGCGCATCTTATCCATCTGTTTTTTGGCCAGCGCATTCCTATCCATATTTGGAGGAATATAACATTCAAAATGAAAAGTTAAGAAATCCAAGTTCTCCTCGGGAAAATTCCATCGATAGTGCATAGCGGGGCGTAACAAACCCTCGGTTCCAATAACATCAAAAAGCAAGCTTAGCGCTTTTTGCTTTGCAGTCGCCGGAGAAAAGCTGTCACCATTTATTTTTTCATAGTGATCGATGATAGCTGCCCCATCGCGAATGACCACACCTTCTCCAGTTTCAATAACTGGAACACTCCGTCGCCCACCCATTTTTGGAAATACCTGCTCCGCATAATGTGCTGAAACTGGCACCATCTCCCTATACATTAGTCCCGACTTTATCAGGTAACTGCGTGCCCGCCCGGTAAAAAGAGAAAGGGAAGAGCCATATAAAGTAATATTAGACATAAGTCCGCATGCTCCATTTTAAAATTCTAAATGCAATAAGTTTTTTATCTAGCTCAGTCTATAACTTTGCACACAGACTGAAACCCAGAAATAGATTCCTACAATTGATCGATACCTAATCCCCCTTTAACTTCAATGTTAAGCTGTCCATCGAGACCAGCTCTTCGGTGTATCGCACTCGCTTGATAAGCAGGGTCTTGCGTCATTTTGAACATGGCCTGGCGACTGGGATACATTACCAGCGCAACACTATCCCAAAGATCCCCAACCTCACCAAGCATAAGGCGAGAAACTTTGCCGCTGAAAATTGCCTTGCCGCCAACTTTTTCTATATGAGCCGTTACCTCTCCAGCGTAGACCCCATATGCCTCTGCACCAGACAGATCTGTCAAACGGCTGTCATCATAAATAGCCCTTTTTTTAAACTTAAGTAAGTTCAACATGTAAATGGGAGTAGAGGTATCACCCTGCTGGAACTCTTTAATTTGTTTCTCACTCGGTTGAATTTTATTTTCAACTATCATTTATCTAGTCGTCCTTTAACGGCTAACCAAGCGGTTTTCGATTATAAACTAAGACCAGCTTTTCTATCAGCTTACCATCACCGATAAGCTGGCGCTTACCGAGCAAGCAGAGTTGATTTAAAAATGAGAGTTTTGCTCTTCATCATTTTACGACTCATTCAAATATATTCCGACTCACCATAGCACTAACCACTCTTTCCCGTCTTCAACAAAACCGTTCGATCCCCACCCTCGGGTGGTAGACCCCATTGTTCAGAAAGGTTACCTTGCAACCGTATACACACTACTCTGCACAAAGAATTAACTTTTTCATACAGGGCATCAATTTATCAAGGGCATGGTTTAACGATGAAGATTCTTATCTCTCTCCTTCTAGCAATTATCGTATCTTCTCCCACCTCTTATTTTTATTTTAAATATTCTTTTCTCAATGATTTAAAAGCTAATTCTGAAATAGTGGAGACTAATTTAGGTTCTGTTGAATACACCCTGAAGGGGAATAATGGTCCAGTTTTACTCTTCATTCATGGGACGCCTGGCGGGTACGATCAAACGACTGAGGCGACTGATAAGTTCAGAGTATTGACCCCATCAAGACCTGGATACCTAAGAACATCTATTCTTCTTGGGAAAACTCCTCTTGAGCAAGCCAAGGTTTTTAAAGCACTACTTGATGCATTGGGTATCGATAAAGTAACAGTAATGGGTGTTTCTGGTGGTGGTCCTTCATCTTTAGAATTTGCTGCAAAATTTCCAGAACGAACACATGGGTTGATTGCTTTTGAGGCTGTAAGCTACGCAGAAGATTTGACTGAAACTGATGCAGAAATCATTGGCGCTTCTGATTTTAGTCTTTGGATTCAACTTGCTTCCATGTCTTTTCTGAGCAATGAAAATCTTGCTTCTGCGATCCTTCCTAATCCAAAAAACAGGGAAAAGCTTCTTAATAAACCAAAAAATGTAGAGGAGCTAAAAAGATTGGTATGGTCAATTTGGCCTCTAAGCGCAAGACAAGAAGGGATTAAAAATGATTATGAGCAATTTTCAAGTTTCTCCGCTCCGCTAAATGAAATTACAGTCCCGACATTAGCTATTCATGGAAATGAAGACATTAATGTGGACATAAGTCATGCAACAACGCTAATTGAAAATATTCAGGGTGCTGAGTTATACACAGTAAAGGGAGGAGATCATTACATGAGTTCAACTCATGCCGAAGAAATAGATCCTTTGATCGAAAAATTCATTCTTAAATACAGCGTTCAGTAGCTGGAAATTTTAGAAATCACAACAAACTTTGTTTTTTCAACTATTTACTGTGGGGTCAGGGCAAGTGGCTAATATGGTTTCGGGCGGAGTAAATGAAGTATTTTTCTATCAGGTAACGCTCGCTCCTACCACCCCCCAAAGTCCAGCAAGCCCGAAGGCAGAGGATAAAACCCTTAGGTGTCACGACATTTTTGCTGTCATGCCCACGGATCTTTCATAGCCTCAAAAAATGCACGATGGCCATCAACTATTTCGCGTGTCTTCTTTGGATCAGGTGTTGTATCCCAATTATTTCTTTCGAAAGTTCCGCCGAGGAGTATGCCATCACTTCGCGGAAACATATAAAGCCCCCCATTTCCGATGATTATGTAATCGACTTCAGCTTGTGGTAACAGAAAGGTAAGCTGTCCTTTTATAGGAATTAAGTCGGTGTCGTTGAATAACGTTCGCGACCCTAGTCCCGTACAGTTTATGATTACGGGTTCCCCAAGCTGCAGAACTTCATTGGTGTCTTGAAACTCTTTGACAAGTATTTTCCCACCAGCAATTTGAAAATCATTCATCATAGCGGGTAAGTAAACTGCCGGTTCAATCAACATAGTATCCATGTGCAAAACATGAGTAGCATCGAATGGGTGTTGTGAAGATTTTAATTGACTACGCTCTGGATACATATCGCTATGTGTTGAATACAGACTGTTGGGCTCATCTGGATTGTCAGCTATCATATAATTACTGATCCAGCGAACCCCGTATTTTGCGCCTACTAGATTTTGAAAATAGCGATAAGAATGACGCATTGCACTCTCAAATTGAGCAAGAAATGCCGGTGAAACCGCATCATTGTCGTAGACTGAAGTCGGTGACCATTGCCCACCTGCAACATTAGATGTAGTGTTTGGCGGTAAATCTTTCGCATAAATATTTACCTCCCAGCCGGCATTTTGCATCAATCTAGCTGCAGAGAGTCCTGCAGCTCCGCAACCCAAGATTGCGCAGCGCTTATATTGAGTTTGAGAAGCAAGCTCCATGGCTAAATGAGAAGTGCCCCAAGATAATGTAATACCGCCACCACCGTGACCATAATTATGGATTACCACCTTATCATCCATTTTCTCAGCTCTAACAACGAAACCTTTGGACCGAAAGGGACGTAATCCTGCGATGGAGCGAATTATGCGATCTTCAGAGACATTCACGCGACGTAATCGTGAACCCGAAGGCGTATAGTTTCCTGTATATTTTTGATTCGTGGTCACGCAACTCGTAAGTAAAGGAAGAGCAGCCATTGACTGCAGAATTTGTCGTCTGTTTATCACGATCTTCCTCTCATTTTTCTTAGGATACGCCTATTCATTTGACAAGCCCCTCTATGCCTTCCAAAAATCAGTCCTATAAACTATCTAAGATCACATACTATTTCATTGGCCTGATTATTTATAGTAGGCTAACCGACTTACTAAAGGTGAATTTGAAATGAAAAAAATACTCGCAACAATAACAGCATTCCCGATGTTTCTTTTCATATGCGCACCCTCAAATGCAGCCAACGATGTGTACTTTCCAACAAACGACACTGATTGGGAAGCCAGTAGCCCGAATGAGACAGGCTGGGATCCAGCGCTGCTAGAAGAGGCATTAAAACTCGCTGAAGAGAGACAAAGCAGTGGAATCCTAATATTAGAAAATGGAAAGATTTTAGCTGAGCAGTATTGGGAACAACCAGCGGCCTCTGCCAGATACCAAAATGCACTCATAAAATTAGACTCAAAAAATCGACCTGTTGAGGACGTGGCCTCTGTTCAGAAAAGTATCACAGCTATTCTAGTCGGTATGGCTCAAGCCCGCGATTTTCTGACTCTTGGGGATTCCGTGAGTGCACATATTGGTTCAGGCTGGTCAAATGCTTCTCCAGCACAAGAGTCAGCCATTACCATTCGACACCTACTAACAATGACAAGTGGTCTTACGAGCGGTCTTTCTTTTGACGTTAAACCCGGGAAAAAGTGGCTATACAATACGCCCGCTTACCACCTACTAATGCCAGTAGTTATCGCCGCTACAGGAAAAACAAGGGATGAAATAACGCACGAATGGTTAACAAAACCTCTGGGCATGACAAATTCTTTTTGGGTGTTAAGAAATTCAGCTTCCTCTGACAGTGCCTTTGGCTTTGCTACCACTACCCGAGATTTAGCTCGTGTTGGTCTTATGCTTCAAGCTGGCGGTATATGGAAAGACGACGTAATTTTCGAAGATGAAGATTTTCTGCAAGATATGTTAAACCCTTCACAAGACCTAAATCCCTCATATGGTTTTCTCTGGTGGCTGAATGGACAGAATTTTTCACTAGGATTCTCATCTGAGGCTGCCCGAAGCAGTGGCTCAATAATTCCTGAAGCGCCCGCTGATCTTGTTGCTATGCAAGGAGCTCAAGATCGGAAACTATACTTAGTTCCCAGCCTTAATCTTTTAATTACACGGCTCGGAGCAAACGGAAGTGCAAATGACATACCCTTTAATAACGCATTTTGGGAAGCTCTTCTCAAAGCAAAGAAGGCAATTAAAAATACGCACGCGTCTTTTGATTCAGACAGCGGAGTGCTTACTATCCCTACTTTGAATATTGACAAGCGATCTTTTTATGTAGAGATGACACTTGTCAATTCTAAAACTTTAGATTTCGTTTTGAGTACGTCATCCATCCAACCAAAAATCTCTGACCCACATGCGGCCGTGTTTTCCCTTGAAAACAACATACTCTCTATTCCAATTGTTAATACAATTTCTAATGCTTACAGGGTAGACCTCCTACTAACGAAAGATACCCCGCCAACTTTCCGCGTCGTAGCAACTCAAACGTTGGGCTAGCCCACTGACTAAAGGCAAATTAAAAAAAGGTATTGGAAATGACCAGACTGTTAACTGTAATAACCCTACTCCGTTTTTCTGTTGCTACGCAAGCGAGTGTCAATTCCTCAAAATTCCCAAAGCATGAAGTCATTTTTAAGACTTTTTCGAGTTGAATGCAGAACTCAAAAACCCTTAGCAGGCATCCTATATGCTTCTCCTAATAATAGCTGCGGTTTTAGCAACTTTGGTATATTTACCTTCTGTCTGGGTTCGGCACGTGATGTCTAAGAATGGGAAAGAATTAAGTGATTTTCCCGGAACCGGCGGCGAGCTTGCCGAGCATCTGATTAATCGTTTTGAGCTAAGTGGTATAAAAGTAGAGGAAACCCAACCTTTTCGAGATCACTTTGATCCTCAGGAGCAAGCCGTCAGACTTAGCCCTGACAATTTTAATGGTAAGTCTTTAACGGCAATTGCTGTTGCTGCACACGAGGTAGGGCATGCTATTCAATTTCATCGAAAAGAAAAAATATTTGAACTACGAAAAAAATACTTGCCGATTGCACATATTTTAAACCGAGTTGGTATCGCAATAATGTGGTCCTTTCCAGTATTAGGTTTAGTTCTGAGGTCTCCCTCTGCGATGGGCGTAGTCGTTGGTTGTAGTTTATTGCTGCAACTGATCGGGGCTTTAGCCTATTTGATAATTTTACCGGAGGAGTGGGATGCGAGTTTTAATAAAGCTCTCCCTATACTGATGGAGGGCAATTACGTTGCCGAAAGTCAACTCCCTAAGATACGCAATGTTCTGCAAGCGGCGGCATTCACTTATTTTGCTTCGGCACTTGCGAATGTGTTAAATATCGGTCGCTGGTTATTACTCTTACGACGATAGCCATTACGCTTCCTTGTTGGCAGATATCTATAGTATCTTTTAGGTATGAATATAAAAAAGTTAACCGCTGTAGCCTTTCTATTAACGCTAGTCAGTATTTCTTATTCAGATGGGATAGCCAACAAATTTGCTATTTCAGAGATGCTCGCTGAATACTCGTATCGCTGGGATACTAAAGCATCACGAGAATTTGCTGACCTTTTTACCGATGGTTCTATTTTAGAGACTTGGCGTGGGGAAGTCTTAGTAAATAGGATAGAAGGGAAGCAAAACATTTTGAGTTACGCTGAACAGTCGCACAAAGTTCGCCTTATTGATCGTCAAACGCGGCATCATTTTTCTGGGCTAGTGTTTAAAACTCTTTCTGAAACTGCTGCAATCACAGAAAATATGGCTTTGATAACTCATCAAACTGCCGATGATCAACAGCCGATAATACGAAGTTCTGGTATCTACCGTATTAGTTGGGAGAAAAAATCAGAAGAGTGGAAGATGAGCAAGCGTATACTTTTTATTGATAGCCTTGAGGACACCCGCTGAAAAATCCCTCGGTTTCAAGGCTATAAGCTAGTAAGTGAAACTTACGACAATGCGTTCGACCTTAAACGCGATGCTCGAGAGGAACGTCTGGCTGTCCAGCTAATAGTTACTGTCCAAAAGAATTGAATGCTAAAATGATCTAAGAAAAATTCTGAGCTTTAACCCGAGGACAATCAATTGTCATATTATAAAAGCGGCGAACTAATCAAGTATGAAAGCATCACCCAACTATATGACAGATCGCTAACTGTTCACGGAATTAAAATTGTTGCAGGCGCAGAAGTTAGCGGTAACAAGGCCGTGCCCGACGACTGGGTAAATAAAACGGCCAGGGTAATACAGCTGCTTTTAGACCCAAAGGGACAAGAAATAGACACGGTTGCACAAGAAAATGCCATTAAGATACTCAAGGGGGAAAGTGGTACTTTCCATGCAGGTTCACCTACTGTTCAAAGAACGCTTTACGGCAGTGGGGACAGCTATGAATCCAACCCATTACGCTCACCGGAGCTATGGAAGGGCCTGGATGAACACAACGATACCCATGTTAGTAATGATATGGTCTGGTACAGAAATATCGAATCCCCGAACCCTCCCACAGGAAGAAATGATATCGCTGAAATCATGGAGCATGTGCTTCATACAATCCATATGCTCGGCATTAAAGGAGCCGTGGAAGGGTCGTTACAAGCTCTAAATGGATCGGATCAATCCAGTGAAGTATATAAGGCGATGAGTGAAGCGGTTGAGAATGATGCGTTTGATTTGGAGGGATACGGCGGAAGCTTAGATAGGGACCTTGGTTTTACGGGTGAGGTAATTTTAAAAGAATATCTCTACTTGTTAACGTTTGGAATGTGGGAATACAACGAATTTTGGGATGAAGGGTCGTTAGCACCTGAATGGTCAGATTCGGCTAGAACACCTGAAGGAGTTTTAGATTTGAACCCTCTAGGTTATGCACTTTTTACGAAGTATCTCGCTCCAGTTATTTCTCGACCGAGCAAAGAAATTTTGCTAAATGTGTTCCAAGATAATGATCAAGGAGCTCATGGCTATCTTTCAGATACAATCGAACGAAACGTCATTTCGCTGATAATAGAAGAGGGCATTGTTGCAGAATCGGCGCTGACAGTTTCTGACTTAAATGAAGAAATAGTGCGTAACGGTCAGGACGTATTAAGTCATACGATAGAGTATGGAAACCAAGTTTATGCATATCAGGACATTGATCAGTTTATTATGGTTTACCTGAGAAATGACGAGTTTTCTTCAGAGTACCAAAAAGAAATAGCTGATAGTTTTCCCGACTACAGTACCGTTAGCTATTCTGAAGTAGTTTCACTTGTTGGGGTAACCGGGCTGAGTGATGCGATATTACAAATCGCCGGTGCTGACGGGACCTTTGTCGTCTAAAATCGCAGAATCATTCACCCTAAAAATGGTTTTAGAGCTTTATTTGGTGCCGAAGGCCGGCATATTAATCTCTAAAACCCCTTAAAAACCGTATGCTTTACTTACAGTTACAACTGCCCTTCTCACAATTCCCGTAACGATTCCTGTAACTGATTTTATATATAGGG
>Ga0228674_1002288_pt1 | contig 10634 bp, 5 predicted proteins | sample 1D_rmetaG_FD_189054 | JGI IMG/M metagenome (GOLD analysis project Ga0228674, IMG submission 189054) | Seawater microbial communities from Monterey Bay, California, United States - 1D_r | ecosystem: Environmental > Aquatic > Marine > Coastal | place: USA: California | collected 2016-09-26
TTCACTGAACAGGTCTATTCCAAGAATGAATTTTGAGAGGACTAAAAATCTTAAAGCGGATGAAATTGCAGATCTCAAGAAAGGAATGTACACGTCAATAACTCGATTTGAATCTGAAGTCGCGAGTTTTGACAATGAATCTGCGATAGTCGCCAAGAATAAAAAGGCAGTAATGGTTCGCGCCAACCCTTATTCACTCATTCGTCAAACGAATCTGTTGGATAACACGATTTATCTTGAAGAATCGGCCGAGAACGAATGAGATTATTCGTAAATTTGAAGCAAGAATTTTTCCCAAATATCGGGTGTAAACTGAACAAATGAAACTACTTATCACCACCACATTTTTAGTCGCTTTCGGCTCTGTTTTTGCACAAAAATCTGAGAACCTTCTTCCGAAAGATGCAGTATCTGTTTTTAGCATAGACAATGTAAATTTATTACAGAAGATTTCTTTGGACGATCTCGTGAAGTATGAATTCATGGAAGAGGTTCAGCAAGAACTTTTTGATGGCTCCACGTCAGGAAAAACACTTAAGGACGCTGGAATTGATTTCGAACAACGAATCAACTTCTTTCAGGGAAGTGGTAAGCGCTTTCGTGTAACCGGGTTCACTTTCGGAATTGAAAATCGCGATCAGTTATTTGAAGTTTTCGATGATTTTCATGCAATCGAAAGTGATTACAGTGGAGTTGACTTTTATGAGTCATACTTTAATCGTATTGCCATTCGAGGAAATTCGGCGGTCTTGTTCCGTGTCCAAGGACATAGCGATCATGTAGAGCATGTAACTGATTCTATTTGGTATGCTCGAGGAAATGATTACCCTTGGTACGAATACCAGTACGATGAAATGATTCTGGAAAGCCTCCAACCAGAGGATGCTGTTTTTGATGGAAATGAAACGATCGAGAATACGAACTCTCCTAGTGAAAACAACCTTCCACAAGCAGATGAGGATCCTACACAAAAAACGTATTATGAGCTACGTGATTCTGTAGAACTAGATTACCACTTGCATTGTGTCAAGAGATTATGCGATGAGCTATTTCTACGCAATGAATCATTGATGTTGGAAGACGAGAGATTCGCAGAGCAGCTAACACATTCCGCGGATGGGATATTCTATTTAGATTTGGAGCGTAGTGTTGGTAATGAGAGAGACATGAAGTTTCTCTATACCTATTACCCAAACTTCAGTGTAAAATCTGAGGAGTTGTATGCGGGAAGTATTGTTCTGGGAGATATGAAGATTTTAGATAATGCTATCGAGCTTGACCTAGACGTGGAATACGGCGAGAAACTTGGGCCGATATATAATGAGCTTACGGACACAAAATTCGACAAGCACGTACTCAAGTATATCCATAAGGACAATAATGCGTATTTCACTCAGAATGTGAATCTGAGAAAAGCATATGAGGAGGCTTACGATGTTGTAATGCCAATTCTAAGTAATTCTGAGCGCTCAATAGCAGCGAGTGCAATCATGATTGAATTAATGGATGCACTTGTTGATAAGGATGCGGTCTTTGGTGTCTATCAAGGAAGTATGTTTGGTGCATACAATGGACTTCAAACCGTTAAAACGAAGAAAATCATTTTTGATTACGACGAGGAAACATTTGAGTATTCGGAGATTGAGGTAGAGGCAGAAGAGGATATGCCTGTGTTCGTTATGGGATTCACAACTAAGAGAGGTGATGTGCCGGAAAAGGTACTTAACCGTCTTTCGAAGATCTACTCTAAAATGACAAATATGGAAGATTATTGGTTATTGGAAGATGTTCTTCTTGGTGCCGCTCCAATGTATTTCATTATTAAGAATGACTTATTTATCATGACAAATGACATGGATTTGGCAACCAAGCATCCAAACGGATATGGTTCTGAAGCCATTGGAAAACGTGAAGCGAAAAAGGCAAGAAAAAGCGGTGCTCTGTATGGCCATGTTGATGCAGGAAAAGCACTTCAAAACCTTCCGAGAGGAATATTTAGCGATTATGAAAATGAAATGATCGATGTTATTAGAGGCAAGTCGGGAACAATGGAAGTAACGAGCACAAAGTCTGTGGAAACTTCAACTTCGTTCAAGTTGGCATACCAATTTGAAGGAGAGTATGAAAATTCAGGCACTTACTTCCTTGACTTAATAAATAGCCTCTACGTCGTTACCAAATAAATTGAGATGTATCGTAAATTAGGACTAATCCTAATTGTCGTTTCGACAATATCGTTTCTATTCCTCTACTTGAGAAATAGAAACGAGGTCGAACCTACTCGTTTTATTGATCGACTTCCCGACGCAGATATTATTGGAAGAGCTGATGTCCTTGAGATGGCTACGGAGTTTATGCCTACGCTCTACTATTACAAGATTCCAGTTCGCGAATTCGTTTCACCTGACTTTTTTCTGAGTCAAGGAAAAGCTTATGGGATTGATTTTCAAACTCCGCTTTACTTTTTCGGAACGGAAAGTGATGAGAAAATTAAAGATTGGGGAGCGCTTATTCCGGTCGATGATAGTAGTAAAGTGCTAGATGGGATATTGGCAATAGGAAGTGTTTTTGACGTCAGAGACACAATTATTTTCGATAAGAAGATTTATATCAGTAACTCACTTAATCTTGCTGTTAGTTATGGAAAGGATTGGTTACTGGTAAGCTCCACTAAGAAATTCCCAAGGTATTTGCGACATGTAATTCAAGCTAAGCGTAATAGTATTTCGCCGCGTTGGAAGAAGTTCCTTAATGATGAAACCTTCTCTGACAAACCTTTGGTTGTGCGTGCAATCTCACCAAGACTAAAAGAGAACGGGATTGAATCACTACTCATTGCACCTACCGGTGATTCAACAAGTATTACTCTCAATACAAGGGTGACACAATTTGATTCTCTTTCATTTCAGTTGAAGGAGGATGGACCAAACTTCGATGCGGAGGAGTATTCGAATCGCACAATTAATGCACACTTCAACATCGATAGATTGCGTGGTAACACTTCGGCGCCACTTTATAGATTACTTGAAAAAGTAGGAAAGAAAGTGAGTTTTCCACTTGACGAATTTTTGGATGCTTGGGGTGGAGACGTCGCGTTTAGAATGGGAGGTATACAGAAGATTAAAGAAGAGTATATCGAATCTGAGTTAGATGAAAATTTCAACGTCACGGAAGTGGTAAAGTATAAGGAAGTTAAGATTTCAGGTTTTTCACTTTATCTCTCGATGAATAAAAGGAAAAAGAACTTCTTAACGTCGATCTTTCAAAAGGGAATCCTTACGACTGAAGGAAAGAAGATGCGACTTTTATATTTCCCTCCTATGTATATGAAGGACAGCGATACATCACTATTGTTTCATACAGGTAGATATGCGCCAGTTGTTCGAACTGATTCATCTCACTATGGATTGTGGACTTTCGACTATACACCTGTTTCTTTTAGCCTGGATTCTGCCGAGACCAAGTCTATATATGGTAAGGTTCAGATTCCTCTGAAGAAGCTTATTCGAGATTATCTTCCTGAAACTCTTGAGCAGGAATGACACATGATGAATTCAGTGAGAAGAAGGGTGGGGCTTTTACAAACGAACTTAGCCTAGTCCATCGATTGATTCTCGATGCTCATCCTGCGATATATCGCACGGTGAAGTATGGTTATCCTTTTTACTGTATGAAGAAGAATCTTTTTTATTTGGATGTTCAAAAGGACAGGCCTCTTCTTGCCCTAGTATATGCTTATAAAATGACGGACGTAATCGAGCTATTGGATTTTACAGGCAGGACTCAAATCGGACACTATTTCATTGATAACCTGAATGATAAGAAACTGTCCGAGGTTGGACTTTTAATTGATACGGCAGTGCAATTTGATCTTGGCCGCAAGCGTTAGTAAAGGAGATACAAAGCATTAACAGCAGGCTGTCCATAACTCCAGTGGATTATTCCATATTCAATGCTGAAATCCGTTAACTTCAAAGTAAACAATTACCCTATGCCAAGAAAGAAAAGAGTCTTTGTACTAGACACATCCGTGCTACTTCATGATCACCAATCTATAACTTCGTTTGAACAGAATGATGTTGCCATACCGATCACTGTTTTAGAAGAGCTAGACAAGTTCAAGATAGGACATGATACAAAGAACTTTTCGGCGCGAGAGGTTATCCGATTTATAGATAAACTTTCTGGAGACGAAGGTTTACAGGATTGGATTAGTTTGGGTAAGAAGAGAGGCGATTTTAAAGTAGTTATGCAAACTACGCCAAAGGGTGTTAATGCAGAGGATGTCTATGCGAGAGGAAAGAACGACCATAAAATAATAAACGCTGCACTTCATCTTCAAGAGACTGATAAGAAAAAAGAGGTTATTCTTATTACAAAGGATATTAACCTACGTATTAAAGCAAAGGCTCTTGGAATTGTCGCTCAAGATTACGAGACAGGTAAAGTAAAAACGGATATCGCACAAAAGAATACTATCCGCACTATTGAAAATGTAGATTCAGAGCAAATCCGTCAGATTTTTACGAAGGGTAAGATTGATGAAGAGGGGATTTTAGGTGAGCACAAAATTGCAAATGGTTATTATATACTAAAGAATGGTAGATCCTCCTCTTTGGCTGTTTACAATAAAGCACTTGATCAAATCGAACGCGTTGAGAAGGAGTTCGTCCATGGGATCAAACCCAAAAATGCAGAACAAGCATTTGCGTTTAATGCACTATTAAATCCAGAGGTTAAGCTTGTGGCATTACAGGGAGTTGCTGGAACCGGTAAAACATTACTGGCATTAGCTTCTGCTCTAGAGCAGCACAAGAAATTTCATCAAATCATTCTAGCCCGTCCAATTGTTCCACTCTCCAATAAGGATATTGGCTTCTTACCTGGTGATGCCGGTGATAAAATTGGTCCATACATGGAGCCGTTGTGGGATAATTTGAAGTTCATCAAATCTCAGTTTGGCGAGAACGAACGAAAGAATAAGGCAATTAAAGAGCTTGAGGAAAGTGGTAAAATTGTGATTTCTCCGCTCGCTTTCATTCGCGGTAGAAGTTTATCAAACATCATGTTTATTGTGGATGAGGCGCAAAACCTTACCCCACATGAAATCAAAACGATTATTACCAGAGCAGGTGAGGGTACTAAGATTGTATTTACAGGCGATGTGAACCAAATAGATACTCCATATCTTGATGAGCATAGTAATGGACTCGCTTACTTGGTGGATAGACTTAAAGGACAAGATTTATTTGCTCATGTAAAACTTGAGAAAGGGGAACGATCTGATCTTGCGAATCTTGCTAACGATTTGTTATAGGATACTCAGGTTCTAGTCAAATTTAAAGAATAACCTTCCGTTGATCCATTCTGGATCTAATGTTGCATTCTTCTTGTTATAGAATTTGATGGCTGGTTCATTCCAATCGAGAACTTGCCAGTCCATACGCGTATATTTTCGCTCTTTACAGATTGCTACCAGACGATCAAATAAGATGTCGCCAATTCCAGCTCTTCTGTGTTCAGTTAGTACGTATAGGTCTTCTAAGTACAGGCAGGGTCCCTTCCAGGTGGAATAGGACGTATAGAATAAAGCAAACGCGATAATTTTAGAATCTACCTCTACAACTAACGCTTCACAGTGACCAAATTCAAAAAGATCCCTCCTTAAACGTTCAGGAGTATTCTCGACGGCATCAGGCTCATTTTCAAATGTTGCTAAGCCCTGAATAAGATCGATGAGTGCATTTTCATCTCCTGGCAGTGCAGCACGAACCGTCATCTATTGAACTCCAGCTAGATTAAATCGAAGAGTAATTCCTGTCGACATGTTCCCAGTTGGGTAGGAGGTTGCAATCTTCGGAGTATTCAATGTTTGATCGTAGTAGTACTCAATTACAAGGTTGTTTGTAAGATTGTAATCTACTTTCGCGGTAATCTTAATTACTTTTTGACCTGCGGTTGCTTGGTTACTGTTCTCAACGATTTTACGAATCACTGTTAAGTTATCTCTAAACGAGACATCAGCTCTGACATTCACCGGTGAAGGTTTCTTAATAAATTCAAATGGCAACTTCACCTTGGCGAATTTGTAACCTAATCCGATTACCCATTCGTTTCCGAGAACTTCAGTAACCTGATTATTGTTGAGTGAAAGCGCGGCACTACGATCTTTTTTATACTCGAATTTCGTAATTAATCCTTGCCCTTTAATGTTCCATGTGGCATCAAATCCAATTAATGGAGAGAAGCGTTCCGTCACGATAATGTTTTGAATTTGTGATCCTGCAAGGAAGTTGTTATTCAAATCTCTAAATGATGCAGATCCATCTGAATCAAATGTCGCGTTAAGATTTGTTTGCATTCCCGAAGCAGATATCGAAGAGCTATATGCATGACGCATTACGAAGTTTTTCAGTGCTTTCTTCATGAATGGGAACTTTTTAAGTCCGTTGTAATTCACCGACCAGTTTGGCAATGCCAAGTTTCTCACTGGATTGATATTCTTCTCGTTCACACCTCTATTTGTATAAGATGTTAAGAATGCTCCAGTTACTACTTCCTGTTGCGATCCGTCATATCCATCATAATACCCAGATGAGAGCAACGCAGAGTTTGAGTTTGCATTTCCTAATAGGTCCGATACTCCTGCACGGTTTGCCAATAAATTGTCAAATATCGTAGACTCATATTCCTTACCAATTAATGCAAAGGCAGATCCAATTGAAACATTCGAATAAGTTAATGTCCCTATTTCAACGCGACTTTGGCTTTCAAACTGCGTTGTTAGATCATTCCAACGATAGAATTCATTTGAACTTAAACTATACGTTCTATTCAATGTAAGCTCAATTGACATGTCTCGTATTGGCTCTAGATTAGCTCGGAGATTCAAGTTCGTGGTATGCGTACTTGTATGTTGCTGATTCAGGTTTTCATTTTCAACTAACCATTTGTTATTTGGATTAGATGCGATCGTTGCAATATTATACCCCGTTTCTCTGCCCCAAACATTATGACTTTGTTGACCAAATATGAATCCGCTCATTCCACCATCGAAACTTGGATTGTATCCAAGAATTCCAACTTCCTGATTGTAACCAGGGAGGAGCGTTCCGTCAGTGATTGCATAAGTACCTGAGACATTTCGAACAGTCATTAAAAGTCGCGCTAAGAATCCAGCAACAGGGTGAACCTTCCCACCACGTTTCTTTTCACGTTCTGCGCGCACTTTCTCACGTTCTTTCTTACGTTTTTTACGTTCCTTTTGTTTTTCAGATAAGGTTGGATCATCTTCTGGATCAACCTCTGGTTTTGTTCCCGGCTTCTTGCCACCATTTCGATCAACAGAACCAGCTCTACCTCTTGGATTTCGTCCGTTATTATTGACCTTCTTAAAGAACTTAACCTTGTTGTATAGTGATGTGAAATTCAGTTGTGCTGCCATATTTACATCACGACTGTTCTGAATAACGTTACCAAACTCGCGCTGAGCAAGAGGAGCTCTCTGCCAGTTATATGAACCTTTCCACGTCACATTTGCAGTCATCCAGTTTGTTGCTGGAATTTTGTCTAATGGAAGCGTATACTTAAACTGATAGTTATGCGCATAGTCCATTGAACGTCCAAATGTTTGAAGTTGCGTTCGGATAGAATCTTTGAATTCTTGGAACCCAACAGGATCTAATTTACGATCGACACGAGAATTCCCCTCTTCAAAGATGGATCTATTCGTCGCATTGAATGTAAACTTCAATTTCTTAGTGATATCCCAACCTAGTCCATACGTTCTATTCCAATCGAATTGTTTTACATAGACTGGTGCAAATTCATAATCAGGGACGATGTTGTTTCTAATCTGACGCTCGTTGTACAAACGCATCATATCAGATGAGAAGGATACATTCTTAGGTGTCAATGATAGATTGAAGTCACGCACAATTGCCCACCATTTAGAACCCTTCATGAATTTTACTTTCTTGAAAGGAGTCAGTGGTTTTGTAGTAAACGAGTGCGAATATCCAAGGTTTGTCGTCCAGGTTTTCGTACGATCATAGTTTGTATTGAAGTCTCTTCTTAGGTCTTCTGAATGTGCAAATCCTGCAGTCCAGTTAGATAGTCTCCAGAAATGGTTTTTAGCCCCCGCTTTTAGTTCTTTTCGAACTCCAGTAAAGTTGTATGAACGTCTTTCGGTAAAGTCTTGCCCAAGTTTAGCTCTTTCTTTTCGAGTGTCCGCATCATAGTCGTTGAGACGGATATCAGGATTAAACGGATCGTATTCAGGGTTAATTATACCAAGCGAATAACTATAGAAGAATGGAAGGTTTACACCGGCCTTTTTTCCGAAGAACTGTCCAAGTTGAACATTGAAGTTCATATCGAAATTCAATTGTTGGTTTCGTTGACGTTCTTGAACTCTACTATCAACAGCTCCCCAGTTTATTCCAGAGTAGCTTCCAGACATATTCACAGTGGCAAAATCAGCCATTGTAACAAGCATTTGAGCAATAGCGGCTGAACCACCTTCGCTTACAAAATCTGTCAGTCGTAATTCATTAACCCAAACTGTGGCGCACTTTGCCAATCCGTCATCAGACCATGGCGTTGCTTTATTCACGTGTGGATTTCTAAGACCTATCATAATAACCTTCATTCCTTGAAGGTTCGGATTACCTTTTACTTTTAGTACACGATCATTTGTGGCATCAATCAGGGTATACTCAACTGCAGTTGACGCTGTCCCTGAACCGGATTCAATGATTTTATTTCTATCTTTTTTCAGATTTAGTAGATCTTCAAAGACGATTTCAACAAAGTTCTGTTCAGGCCAAATATCAGTGTCTACTGTAGATCCCCATGCAGTAGTCTTCAGCGGTAATTCGTATTCGTAATAGTTGTCAGTAAAGTCAGTTCCTAATCGAACGAAGCATGTGATATCATCATCATTGAGAGCTTTCGCTACGTCCACCTCTTCAGCGTGCACGAACATTTTCAATTTCTTGTATGTTCGAACATCGAAGGTTACGTTTTTGTATGCAGCACGCGCATCACCATCTTGCAGGTCGCATACTTCTAGTGTTAAAGACTGCTCGTTCAATTGTCTTTCGTATGTCTGTGAAGGATCCACCTCACGAATGATACCTGGTGGAATCTCATACTTAATAGGAGTACGTTGATCGTTTTCTTCAACGTTTACTGCACCGATATTGAATGTTGTCAGGTTAGGATCAACCGTTACACCCTCACCAGGTTCGGTCATATCATCTCTAAATTGTCTCCATTCTCCACGGATGAATTCTAACCGAGCAAATCGAACCATTACCTCCTCATCGAAGTCCTTCAGGAACATACGCATGAAACGGATAGTTCTGAAATCTTGAATACCGTTAATTCTCTTTTCGAAATCTCTAATTGGAACTTTGAATTGATACCAGTTCTCTGTTTTGTTGCCGTTTTGGAAAGGTTGAACATTTGTAATAAAGTTCTTACCAACCTGCATATCTCCTGGACGAAGGCTAATTTTATATTGGAAATAACTTTCCGTTTCGTCTAGGGTGTTGTTATTGTTGAAATCCTCAATATCTGGTGAATTCGTTGATTGAGTCGGGTAACCTTCCGCATTTAATGCATCGGACATTTCTATGGTCGGAGAGTTTCCTTCCATCCCATTGAATCGTTTGTATCGATCAAGAATGTTTGTCGATGAAGCGTCGTACTCATCATCTCGGTAGTAAGTATAATCATCATTCGATGGATCATTTACCATGCGCGATTTAGCGGCCGCTGAGAGCGTAGTGTTTGATTGAACCCAATTGACATAATTAGCGTAATTAACGCGCTCCTCAACATTGTTCCAACCATCGATACCTACATCTTGGTTCGCTCTTGCTACAGGGTCATTGTCGAATGCGTTGACGGTCTGTTGTAAAGTGGAGACCCTTGCCCAGGCTGTGGTGTCCAGATCGTCATCAATAGTTGCTCCAAAGGGTGGTAGTCCATTTTCGAAACTTCTTCTTGAATCGGGAAGTACATCTTCTGAGATACTACCGAGGTTGAAGTACAAGTCACCTCCCGTATGATTAGATGATGGGTTAGCAGCTTCTGCGTCATCATTAAATGGATCGAGGATCCAGAATTGGATGTATTCTATATTCGTTTGTTCGAAATCGTTTGTTGTTAACGAACGCATTATTCCACCCCAACGATTCTCAGGGTCAATGAAATTACCATCTACATCTACCGTATTTGTAGTGTCGTAATTGTACATTCCACGCTCCTTAGGGTAGTATCCTAAATCAAGAACTGGGACATTAGGAATCGAACCGTAAGCTTGTTGTAGATTCGGGAAAATATCCGTTTGATTAACTAAGCGAATACGGCTATCCGATAGTTGCTCAGGATTGTTTACGATATGTTGCGGAGTAGTATTGTCATTTCTAAAGAACAATGGATCAATTACATACCAAGCTGTTTTCGCACGCTTAAATCCAGCTGAAAGGTCAGGATTGCTCGCTTCAGGGAATAAATCAGGTTGTCCTTTTGGTATTGAGGCTAAGCGCCAAGCTGAAATTGATCGTAAATCGATCGCACTTTGAGCACCTTCAAAATCATCAACATACGAAGTTCCTTCTTTATTG
>Ga0228674_1002298_pt1 | contig 10580 bp, 10 predicted proteins | sample 1D_rmetaG_FD_189054 | JGI IMG/M metagenome (GOLD analysis project Ga0228674, IMG submission 189054) | Seawater microbial communities from Monterey Bay, California, United States - 1D_r | ecosystem: Environmental > Aquatic > Marine > Coastal | place: USA: California | collected 2016-09-26
GTCCGCCACTGAAGTAATACACTGCGGGCGCACCGCCCATGCCCCCCAAAGCCGTCATGGCACCACTGGCCAGGCCGGCGGTCAGCGTGGCTGCGACGCCACCCTGATGTCGCCAGCGCCAGCCGCCCACATGCAGCAGCGTCAGCAGAATGACCACCGCGCCCATGAGCCGATGCACTTGCGTGTTATCGCCATCATTGAACAGGCGCGTTGTTAGCATGGTGCATGCCAAGGCCACCAGGGCCAGCGGTGTCACGCTCTTCCAGCGTACTAGCCGGGACCAGTTGCGCCAGCCCTGTAACGCTGTTGCTGCGTGCAGCAGTATCACCAATGCGCTGGCATGGGACGGCGTTAGCCACAGGCCAAACAAGGGCGCCATGATCAGCGCTGCCCCGAAACCGCTGACCCCTTTGATCACACCGGCAAGCAAACTGACTGCTGCCAGCCAAGCCAACAACGTGAGCGACCCGAAAAAAAAGGATGAAAGCATGAGCGCAGTACACAGCGTGATTGGCATGACGGCATCATTGCATTGTTGCGTGCGGCGGTATAACGCCAAGAACGGCAATCGATGGGTCCAGCACGGTAACGGTCAGCGGCCGCACTAAAATCGTGCGCGCCGGCTGCGTTTGCACAAATCATGACCTGTGTGACGTACCGTCATCGGTAGGGCCCGCAGGGTAATGCCCCTGTCCGGGAATAGCTCGCCCCGGTTTGTAACGCTGCGCACATGGATGGCATGAAAGATGCAGTTCAGCACGCTGTAAAACAGGGAGAGCACTATGCGCAACAACGACGTCTATCAGGTCATGTGGCATCAGATTTTCCCCAATCCTGACCGTCAGGCGTCCACGCTGCAAAGTCAGTTGCGGGTTGGTTTTGTCGATGCCATGCGGGACGGCCGATTGCTGGCCGGCATGCGGCTCCCGTCAAGCCGCGAACTGGCCGACATGTTGTCGGTGTCGCGCAATACCGTGGTATTGGTCTACGAAAAGCTGGTCGAAGACGGTTATCTGGAGAATCGGCCGCGCAATGGCTATTACGTCAGCGATCAGTACCTGAGCCACGCTCGCACAACGACGGCAACGGCACCCGCCATCGAGACGAAGCCGGCGTCATCCAATCCGGTGGACTGGCATCGGCGCATGATTGGATTGCCCGCAGGAATGCGCTGGCTGGACAAGCCCGGCGATTGGCAGCGTTATCGCTATCCCTTCCTGTATGGTCAGTTCGATCCCAGCCTGTTTCCCATTGCAGACTGGCGTGAATGCAGCCGTCGCGCACTGGACGTGAGCGCCATCCATCGCTGGGCGCCGGATGCCATCGACCACGACAATGAATCGCTACTTGCCCAGTTGATCTGGCACGTGCTGCCACGCCGGGGCATCGCCGCCAAGCGTGAAGAAGTGTTGCTGACCGTCGGCGCGCAGCAGGCGCTTTATCTGATCAGCGAATTGCTGGTGGCGCCTGGCTCGACCGTCGCAGTAGAAAATCCTGGCTACATGGATGCGCGCAATATCTTCCTGCGCCGTGGGGCGCACCTGGTGGGACTCGATATCGATCATGAAGGCGTGCTGCCGGACCGCGATGTTCTGGCCGAAGCGCAAACCGTGTATTGCACACCGAGCCACCAGTGCCCGACCGGCATCACGCTCAGCGCCGCGCGGCGGGCCGCCTTGCTGGCGTGGGCCCGTGAGTGCGATGGCATCCTGATCGAAGATGATTACGATGCCGAAATGCAGTACACGGGAAAGCCATCCCCGGCGCTCAAAGCCATCGACCATGATCACCGCACCATCTATATCGGCAGCCTCTCCAAGACGCTATCGCCCGGATTGCGCATCGGCTATATCGTGGCGCCGGCAGAAGTGATTGAACAATTGCGGGTGTTGCGGCGCCTGATGATCCGTCATCCCGCCACCAACAATCAAATGGCCGCAGCACTGTTCATTGCGCATGGCCACTATGATCGCTTCGTGCATGCCATGCGCGAGGAACTGGCACGGCGCGCGAAGGCACTGACCCACGCGCTGCAAACGCATTTGCCGGAAATGCAGTTCCAGCCGCCGGATGGCGGTTCGGCCTTATGGGGAGAATTTGCTGCCGGCTTCGATACCCGGAAGTTACGTCAAGCTGCGCATGAACATGGCATCCTGATCGAATCTGGTGAAAGCTTCTTTCTGGCACAGGCGGACCGGATCAACCATGTGCGCCTCGGGTTTTCATCGATTCCGGTCGATCGCATCGAGCCGGGTATCAAGGAACTGGCGGCGCTGGTCAAACGGCAGCGCACGCCCTCGCCCGGCACGCCTAGATGATTTCATCACGCAACCAGTACCAGCGATACAGCATGCGCTGCCCGATACGGCGAAACGGTGCCGCCCATTCTCCCTGGCGCGGAAACGGCAGCGGGCTATCGTAGATCGGCAAGGTGATCGTGCTGTCGCGCACGCCCGCAATACGCTCAGCCATGCGCCTGCCGGCATGCGCAGAAAACGACACGCCATTGCCACCGTACCCCGTGGCGTAATAAATGTGTTGCGACGGATCGGGCTGCACCACACGCGGCATCAGATCGTGGCTGACATCCACCCACCCCCACCATGAATAATCGATCTGGATGCCAGCCAACGCCGGGAATTTGCGCGCCAAGCCCTCGGTGAGCAAGCGGTAATGCGCATCGCGGCCGGCATCGGCGCCGGTGATGGCGCTGCGACTGCCAATCTGTACGCGGTTGTCAGGCAACAGGCGGTAGTAGAAGCGCAAAGTGCGGGTATCCGTCATCGGCTGATGGGTCCGAATGCTGCACGCCGCGAGTTCTCCAGCGGTCAGCGGCCGCGTGACGATTGAATTAGACAATACGGGGAAGATGCGGTTTTTCAATAACGGCGACAATCCCGGCGTCGCATACGCCCCTGTTGCGATGGCAACGGCGCGGGCACGTACGATGCCACCGGGCGTATGCAGGTGATGCACGCCATTGTGTGTTTCCCATCCGGTTACCGGGCTGGCAGGATGCACGCGGGCACCCTGTGCGCGAGCCTGCCTGAGCATGCCGAAGGCCAGCTTGAGCGGATGCACGGAAATGCCTTCCGGCTCATGCATGGCGCCAACGGCTTCCTGATCGCCGCACCAGTCGCGATGCACGTCTTCCTTGCTGAGCAGGTGGGCGTCATAACCGAACTGCTGGCGCAAGACATTGACTTCGTTTTGCAGGAAGGCCAGTTTTTTGCGCCGATGTGCAATCTGCAGATGCCCGCCCGGCTGCGCATCGCAATCGATCTGTGCCACCAGTTGCTTGAAGGTGTCGAAGCCGCACTGGATTTCCTCATGCATTTTCAGGGCCGTCTGCAAGCCCCAGCGGGCAATCCATTGCGAACGATAGAGTCGGCCGCTGGCGTTTTGTCCTTGTCCGCCATTGCGGCTGGTACATCCCCAGGCGAGTTGGTTGGCTTCCAGTACGGTGGCGCGAATACCGTGCTCACGCGCCAGGAACAAGGCTGTCGACAGACCGGTAAAGCCGGAGCCGATAATCACTACATCCGCATCCATATCGCCGGTGACGGGGCCATCGTGCGGTGGCGGTTCGCCAGCCGAGGCGACCCAATAGGTCGGTGCATAGGCGGCGTCATGGCCGATCGAAGAAGAGACCAGCGGATCGAAGTGCGGATCGTATGCAGTGCGGCTGTTCATGGTGTTTTTTGCTGAGGGTGGAAGACAAGCTCGGAAGGCAGCTCAGCGCGCAGGCAGGCGCGGGCGGTCTTTGCGGAAGACATTCTTTTCGAGGATCTTCCCATCCCGGAAAATGAACAGATCGACGCCGCAGGATTCCGACCGCGTACCGTCGGCGGCGGTCCCTGTAAAGGTCCATTCGGAAACGCCGCGATCGCCACTGACCCAGTGCCGCGCATCCCGCCAGCGGGCATCGGGGAAGGTTTCCCAGGCCGAAGCAAATGCCTTGCTGACGGCAGCTGGCCCGGCATGACGCGTCCCGTGCGGCTCGTTGCCGGCGGCGGTCAGAAACACGCAATCGTCATGCATGCAATTCATCAATGCCGCCAGATCATGACGGTTCCAGGCATCGGAAAAACCTTCCAGCAGGGCCAGCAAGGCCTTGTCGGAGTGCGTGTTTAGCGGTGCATGTTGATGCTGATTCATGGCCAGATCCTGATCAAAATATAAGCAAGGATCACAGCCTAAGGGAGCCTCAACACTATCGATAGAGCCACGTGCGGATAATGATCGTGCCAGGACAGATCGCTTTGCGGCAAAGCCGGCAGGCCACGCGCATGCGGCTGCGCAGGTCTTCGCGGGAGTCGTCGACATGCTCGTCGAGCCTGCTGCCTTGGCGCCCGGTTGGCTTCCACACGCTGCCCGCAAACTTTCCACTTTTACAGTGAATTCGTCGGGCAACAACGGAAACCCGCCGCGGAACTGTCAGCCAGCGCGGCGGTAAACGAATCACGGTTGCTGCAAAGCCCGCTGGATATCCCCCACCATATCGAAATCCGCACCCACCCAGCGGCGCGCCAGCTTATCAATGGTGCCATCGCGCGTCATGTCGCCAATTGCCTTGCTGACTGCGTCCTTCAATGGCTGCTGGCCCTTTGGCATGGCCGGTGCCGACAGCTGGTAGATCAGCACCGGTCCGACTTCCTTGATCGGCAACTTGTTCACATTGGCGTATTTCATGCCGCCGAAGTGCGAACTGATGACCGCATCAATGCGCCCATTGCCCAGGTCATTGAAGACGAAACCGCCATTGTCATAGGCGCGGATGTCCGATTCCTTCAGATTGGCCCGGGCCCAGCTTTCATTGGTGGTACCGGTGGTTACGCCCACCTTCTTGCCCTTGAGATCGGGCTTGTCCTTGATGCTGGCGTTGCTGGCCAGTACGAAGATACGGAAATCCTCCACGCCATAGGGTGCCGCGAAATCGACCTGCTTCTCCCGTTCCGGCGAGGGCGTCAGGTCGTTCATCACCATGTCGTACTTGCCCGCCTTGAGCCCCTCCACGAAATTCTTGAAGCTGTCAGCCACGAAAACCACCTTCGCCACGCCGATGCGGCGCGCCACTTCCTTGGCCACCTCGACGTCATAGCCGGCCGGTTGCAGCTTGTCGTCGATCAGGCTCCAGGGTGGACTGCTCTGGGTGTTGGCGATGCGGATCACGCCCGAGGCACGGGCACTGGCCAGGATGTCGGCCGGAATGTTCTGGGCTGACACGGCAGCCGCTGCGCTGCCCAGGAGCGCTGCCACCAGGCAGGCCGGAATGAAATGATGCAACTTCATGTACTGTCCCCTCTTGATCATCAATGAAAACGGAAGCCCATTCTGTGCCGAGGCAAGGGGATCAGCAATCCGGGGACGTTTCTTGAGTGATAAGCGGAGCTTATAGTTTCAGCGATGAAATTGATGCATCCATAAGAGATCTTGCACCAATCCGGCACCGCAAAATGAAGCGGCCCAATCGCGTTGCGCCCTTCCCTGCGCTGCTTCCCTTGGGGCGGCGGCTCATCGTGCGATCTCTTGCGGTCGCGCCTTGCCCCAGACTTGTGCGCAGCGCTCAAACCGGTGCATGGCAGCGAAATTCAGAAAGCGCCGGATTTCTGGTACAGCACCTGGCGCAATGAACTCATGTCCGACTCCATCTGGATGCGCATCACCCGCAGCAGCTCCTTGGCATTCTCCGACATCGGCACACCAGGCCGGAACACCAGCAGCGCCGTGAAATTGGCCGTCACCTCCATCGGCTTCAGGCGCAGGCCCCGCGTGACGAAATCCAGCGCCAGGATGGGATGCGCCATGCCCATGCCGACACCACGCATGGCGAATTCGCAGACCGAATTGGAATAAGGCGTTTCCAGGATGGGGCGCAAAACCTTTCCCTGCAGGATCAGCTCCTGCTCCAGACGCCGGCGGCTGGCATCTTCGGGATTGAGGGCAATGAAGGGATGTTCCAGCAGGTCGTCGGCCGTGATGACCGGCTTGCCGGCCAAGGGATGCCGGTCATTCATCACCATCACACCCGGCACGCTCATGAATTGCGAATGCTCCAGCCCGGAGACGGACAGTTCATCGGCCATCAGCCCGAAATCCAGCTGTCCTGCGCTGACCTGCTGGTAAACCTCGCGCGAGCTCATGATCTGGAACGACATCTGCACACGCCGCTCGCCCAGGCCGAAGGCGGCAATGGCGCGCGGCATGAAACCATTGCCCAGTGCGGGAAAGGAGGCAATGGCCAGGCGACCCAGTCCGAACGAGCGCAAGCTGCGGATACGGTGCTCGATCATCTCGAACCCGGCAAAGCAGCGATCCACCTCCACGATCAAGGCCAGCGCCTCCTGCGTCGGCACCAGCCGGCCACGGGTGCGTTCGAACAGCCGCAGCTCGGAAGACGCTTCCAGCTTGCGGATCGACTGGCTGATCGCGGGCTGGGATACGTTGAGCAGGGCGGCGGCCTTGCTGGTGGTCCCGGCGCGCATGACGGCGCGGAAGACCTGGATGTCTCGCATGTCCATGTATAAGTACCACTTATAAAGTTAGTCCGGCGAGCTGTTGATGGCAGCGGCGCGAATTCGGATACTGGGCTTCTCTTTTTTAGATTAACAAATTAATCGCATGAGCCACCCTGTTTCCTCTCAACCCGCGTTCGCCAGCCTCTCGCCCCCGGTGATGCGCGCCTCCACCGTGGTGTTCGACACCTTCGAGGACTTTGTCCAGCGCAAGCAGCGCCAGCCCGATGGCTTCAGCTATGGCGTCACCGGCACCCCCACGGCGCGCCTGCTGGAGCAGCGCGTAGCCGCGCTGGAGAACGCCCGTCACTGCGTCATCGCGCCCTCCGGCGCGGCCGCCCTGATGACTACCGTCATGGGTTTCGTGCGCGGTGGCGACCATCTGCTGGTCTCGGCCGCCTGCTATGGTGCCCTCAAGACCTTTGCCGAAAAATGGCTGGCGCGAATGGGCGTGGAGGTGGAGCTGTACCGGCCGGACATCGGCGCGGAAATCGCCGAACTGATCAAGCCCTCCACCCGCCTGATCTGCATGGAGGCGCCCGGCACGGTCACCATGGAAATGCAGGACATCCCGGCCATCACCGCCGTGGCACGGCAGCACGGTGTGCTGACCATGCTGGACAACACCTGGGCCAGTCCGCTGGGACTGACATGCCTGGACATGGGCGTAGACTTCAGTATCCAGGCCGCCACCAAGTTCATGGGCGGTCACTCCGACGTGCTCATGGGATGCATCAGCATGAATGACCACGGCCACTACGAGATCCTGCGCGAGACCCAGAGCATCCTCGGCCAGCAGGTCAGTCCCGAGGATTGCTTCCTGGTGCTGCGCGGGCTGGAAACCCTGCAATTGCGCGTCCAGGCGCAAAGTGCTTCGACCCTGCAGGTGGCGCGCCATCTGGCCAATCATCCTGTGGTTGCGCGCATGATGTACCCGCCGCTCGAAGGCGACCCCGGCCATGCTCTGTGGAAGCGCGACTACAAGACCAATGGCTGCCTGTTCTCGATGATCCTGCAACCGGCACCGGAAAGCGCTTTCCACGGCTTCTTCGACGCCCTGCAGCACTTCGCCATCGGTGCCAGCTGGGGCGGCGTGCACAGCCTGGCGGCTTATTATCCGGCCGCCCTGCAGGCCAATCGCGCCTTCCCGGCGACCGACCAGCCAGTGGTGCGCCTGTCCATCGGCCTGGAAGATCCTGCCCTGCTGATCGCCGATCTGGACCAGGCACTGGCCCAGTACGCAAAAGCTGCCGCACAGGCGTAATGCACGCGTCCATGAACACTGAAGCAGCGCCCGTATGCAGGCGCTGCAACCGGGAGGAGAACCATGATTGATCTGTTTGTCAGGGCGCTACCGCTGCTGGAGAAAGCGGTGGTGGTGACCATCGGGCTGGGTATCGGCTCATTCGTGCTGGGTTCGGCGCTGGGCATGCTCATTGCGCTGGCCCGCATTTCCGATGCGCGCCCGCTGCGCTGGCTGGCGTTTGCCTATGTGTCGGTGTTTCGCGGCACGCCCTTGCTGATCCAGATCCTGCTGATCTATTTCGGCCTGCCCAACTACGGCATCACCATCGATCCCATCCCCGCCGCCTTGCTGGCGCTGACCTTGTTCTCGGCGGCCTACCTGAGCGAGAACTTTCGCTCCGGCATCAATGCGGTCGATCGCGGCCAGTGGGAAGCCGCCTGGTCCATGGGCATGGGTTACTGGAAGACGCTGTGGCGCGTGATCCTGCCGCAAGGCCTGCGCATCGCCATTCCTCCCGTGGGCAGCCGCCTGATCGCGCTGATGAAGGATACCTCGCTGGCCTCCACCGTGACCGTGGTAGAACTGACGCGCGTGGCCGACCAGCTGGGGGCGACCACCTTCCGCTACATGGACATGTTCATCATCGTCGGGACCATCTACTGGGTCATCAATCAACTGCTCACCCTCCTGCAAACCTGGCTGGAAGAGAAACTGTCGAGGCGCTATCAATGAATCCGTCATCCTCCTGTACTGTGCGCGTGAGCGCCTTGGCCAAGGCTTATGGCGCCAATCAGGTACTGCGCAACATCAACCTCGAAGTCGCGCGTGGCGAAGTCGTGGTCATCATGGGTCCCTCCGGGTCCGGCAAGACCACCTTCATCCGCTCGCTGAACCTGCTGGAGTTACCGGATCGCGGCAGCATCGAGATCTGCGGTGTGGCGCTGAACAATCCGGCGACGCTGCCCGCACGCGAACTGCGGCGCAAGACGCTGCAGATCCGGCAGCAGACTGCCATGGTGTTCCAGTCCTTCAACCTGTTCCCGCACATGACGGCGCTGCAGAACGTGATCGAAGGACTGGTTTCGGTCAAGGGTGTCGCCAAGGCGGAGGCCCGCGAGCGCGGCCTGGCGCTGCTGGGCAAGGTCGGGCTGGCGGAAAAAGCCGATGCTTATCCGGGCAAGCTCTCCGGTGGCCAGAAGCAGCGTGTGGCCATTGCCCGCGCACTGGCCATGGATCCGGAAGTGATCCTCTTTGATGAGCCGACCTCGGCCCTGGATCCGGAACTGCGCGACGACGTCTTGAACGTGATGCGCGCGCTGGCGGCCGAAGGCATGACCATGCTGGTCGTGACGCACGAAACGCGCTTCGCCCGGGATGTCGCCGACCGCATCCTCTTCATGGAAGGTGGACACGTGCTGGAAGATACCACCCCTGCCCTGTTCTTCGGCACGCAGGGCAGCGAGCGCTCGCGGCAGTTCCTGGGGCGTCTGCACGAATGATGTGCGCAGGCTGGCGAACTACCGTGGCCGCGCTGCAGGCCACGGGGTCGAAAAAGATAGAGCGGACATTGTGGTGCTTCGGCACGTCTGCAAATGATCAAGAAGCCGAAAGGGAGTCAAAAAGTTTGCTGCGCTCTGACCATAACTGCTGGAGCGACACGTCCAGAAAGAACGGCTCGTCACCGTCTTCTGGCCACCATTCGAATACACGTCCCTCCGAGGTCATGCCCCAGGTAGACCCGATGCCATAATCGCCGAAGGCCACCGCTGCGTTCCACAATGATGCCGCAGTCGGCAAGCGGCGCAGAACTTGCGTCAGCCTTAGCATGGTCACAAAGGAGAACGCCTCCCTTCGCGCCAGCGGGTAAAGAAACCGGGCTTCGGACGGCCCGGTAAAGCCGTTGGCGTTGAGATAGGCGTTGCGCAACTCGGTCGGCAGTGAAAAGCCAAGCATGCATTCCGCATCGAGGATTTCCCGCTCAGTACAGGGCCGGCCGCTCTCCAGCACTTCCAGATCCGACATCAAGAACATAAGAAAACAGCGAGCCCGAAGCCCGACTCAGGATGCAAACCAATCTTCAGCTGCCGACTGGTCGCGAATTGATTCATTCGGATACCATCTGCCTGCCTTGCAGGAGTTGATGATTGTGCGACCAATCGAACTCCCTTTGTCGAATTTCATGTGCGACATATTGTCGCTATGTCCGCGCCTGTCAATAGGGTGAAGACGGCGCCGTCTTGTTCAGGCAGCCAGCTTTTCCGTCTCCCACGGCGCCGGGATCCTGCCCTGCATGAGTTGTTCCAGGACTTGTGCCAGCCGAGTCATCCAGAGCCGTTTCATAGCAGCGTGAGCTTGCCCGTCAGTAGACAGGCGCAGATGATTGCCGAGCTGCCCCTGTACTGCGGCAAGGATTTCCGGCGGACATTCCATCGTCTTGAGCAACTCTACAGCGGCACGTCGGAGGTCATTGGGAGTCCAGTCCGAAATGGGCAGGCGCGGTCGCTGATATTCAGGGCGGGAATCGCAGTCCGCGCGTGCATTCCAGACGGCCACGCCGACATTCTTGGGGTCAAAGCGTCCGCCCTTGCGTCCCTCGAACAGATAGCCCGTCCTGCTGGCCAGAAGGCGACGCTGTACGATCTCCAGCGCCCGGCCCACCAGGGGAACACGAAAATCACTAGCGGCACCGCGTCGTTGGGGACGCAGCTTTTCCTCCGGGATCGTCCACCACCAGCCATCTTGCTCCTGGCTGATCTCGCGGGCGTGCATGGCGCAAATTTCCTTTCCGGGAGCGCATGTCCACGCAAGCAGCATCAGGA
>Ga0228674_1002305_pt1 | contig 10552 bp, 11 predicted proteins | sample 1D_rmetaG_FD_189054 | JGI IMG/M metagenome (GOLD analysis project Ga0228674, IMG submission 189054) | Seawater microbial communities from Monterey Bay, California, United States - 1D_r | ecosystem: Environmental > Aquatic > Marine > Coastal | place: USA: California | collected 2016-09-26
GTACTTGTCTGTATCCGTATGTCCTTCTACAACAATTGAGATATCATCATTTTTAGCCAATACACCCGATAATTTTTTGATAGCTGATTTACCTTTACTGTCAACCATATATGAACCAGACTTAAATAAAAGTTGATTTTCAAGGCTTACGTAAACCTTTCCATTCTTTAATTCAACTGATAAACCTTGGTCTCTGAATCCATATAATGCATCGGCCACTTTATCTTTCAACGCGCCAACAACACTATCCTTTCTATGCAGGATATCCTCTAATTCTCTAACTCTTAATTCTCTTTGCTCTAACTCTCCTCTTAACTCTTCTAATTCCATTTGAGAATTCTCTAAGGTCTTACTTTTTGCTGCTAAGCTATCAGCCAAAGCTGTTAACTCATCTTGTTTTCCAACTAAGTCTGACTGCGTATCGTTGATCTTCAAACGCATTTTTCTCATTTCGTCAGCTGTACCTCTTTGCATTTGATCTTGAAGATCTAAAAGCTCCTTATACGTTCTTGTTAAGTTTTGATAGTTCTCGTCCAAGTTTCTATAATCTCTACCTAATCTCAATGTATCTTTCTTTAAGAAACCTAACTTATTTGCTAAGTCCTCAATTTTTGAACTTAACTCTGTGTTATCTGTTTCTAAAGATTGATTTGCTCTCTTTAATCCACTTAATTCTTCTTGACATGTTTGGTATTTACCTTCCATATCTTCGAACTTTCTCTGTGGAACACAAGCAAACAAAAGAGCTGACAAAGCAATAAAACCTAAGGGTTTTTGAAATAAACGCATAACAATCAAATATTTGGGGTAAAGTTAAATACGATGCTATGCTTTAACGTGAAAAAGTTAAGGGTATTACTGACAGTGGGATGTTGATATTGTGGTAGGGGCTACCCTTGCGGTCGCCCGACTTGTACTATCGGCTTTGGACTATATGGGCGACCGCAAGGGTAGCCCCTACGTTAATACTCCACCGCCTCCAATATCAACCCTGAAGCAGGAGCTTTAAACGGCAATAAAAACTCATTCTTATCCGCCAATACTTTCTGAAGACTTTCAATGCTCAACTCTCCATTTCCAACACGAACCAAAGCCCCCATCATTAATCTGACTTGAGATCGCATAAACCCCTCTCCTTTTACTCTGAAAATAAATGTTTTTTCTGGAAAGAAATTGGCTTGATATTTCTCGTTATCAATGATTTCGGCTAACAAAATCTCGCGATCTGTTTTCGTCTTTTCATTCGCTGCTTCCACAAAGGCATGAAAGGAATGAGCTCCTTCAAAAACCTTTGCTGCTTCTTTCATTTTTTCTACATCCAAGTCTTCTAAAAAGCTTGCCACTAAGGCAGCTGAAAATGGATGTGGTTTTTCTCCAAAAGCAAAAAGGTAATTGTACTCCTTTACTTTAGGGTGTTGAATGATATTAAATTTACCATCTACCTCTTTAATCGATAATGCTCTAATATCTTGAGGTAAATTACGATTGAAGTTTTCGAAAAAATCCTCTGGCATCGGCTCTTCTTCTAAAAACAATTCGAAGAAATATTGATTGGCAGACACCTTTGCGTCTGTCCTGCTTCCACCAATGGTTTTCACCCTTCTATCCGGTAAAACAAATCCCAAGGTTTTATTGATCATTCCTTGAACTGTTTTCACCGTTGGATTCTGTTGCCAGCCGTGTAAGCGAAATCCCAAATACTGGACTTCTATGAGGTAGAAAAACTTTTTGCGCTGCACTAGTATCCTAATCTAGTTCTAACTCTAGATAAAGTTGCTTGGCTAACCTTTCGTGCTTTATCAGCACCAATAGCTAAAATCTCATCTAACTTCTTTTTATCAGCCATTAAGTCGTTGTACTTATCTCTAGCTTCTCCGAAATGCTCATTGATTTCTTCTAATAATGCCTTTTTAGCATGACCATAACCATATCCTCCAGCTCTATAATTATCTTCCATTTCCTTCACCTTTTCAGGTGAAGCCAAAAGTTTATATAAATCAACAACAGTGCAGTTATCAGGATCCTTAGGGTCTTCTAATTCTAAACTATCTGTTACAATACTATTTACCTGCTTCTTCAACTTCTTGGCAGGAAGAAAGATGTCAATGAAGTTTCCGTAAGACTTTGACATTTTTTGTCCGTCAATACCAGGAACCAACATCGTAGACTCATTTAAGCTAATATCTGGAACAACCAAGGTGTCCTCTCCACACAATTGATTCACTTTAGAAGCTAAATCCCTAGTGATTTCAAGGTGTTGTTTTTGATCTTTTCCAACAGGAACGATATTCGCATCATACAATAAAATATCCGCTGCCATCAATACAGGATAATCGTATAGGCCCACATTAACATCGTCTAACTTAGCAGACTTATCTTTAAAAGAGTGAGCAAGTTGTAATCTATTGAATGAAGCAAAACAATTCAAGTACCATGTCAATTCCGTTACCTCTGGAAGATCTGATTGTCTGTAAAACACACACTTTTCAGGATCTAAACCTAAGGCAATCCATGCTGCTGCAACAGCATAAGTATGCTCTCGAATATCTTCCTGATTTTTAACAGCAGTTAAAGTGTGAAGATTCGCGATAAAAATAAAACTGTCGTTTTCATCCTTATTACTTAATTCGATTGCAGGAAGAATTGCTCCTAATATATTTCCTAAGTGCGGTACCCCTGTACTTTGAACTCCTGTTAGTATGCGTGCCATTTTCAGTATTTTTGACAAATATAATCAACTATTACTGGGATGAATTTATTCAAAAAGGCATTTTATTTACTTTGGAAAATATACTTTCTGTTGGTTTTTCTGGCTGCCTTTTTAGTTCTGTTTATTCCGTTTTTGATTTTATTCTCCATTGGGAAACGTCCATTTAAAATGGCTATGTTTTTAATGAGATGTCATTCTTGGTTTATTTCATTGATGACCCTTACAAGGTTTAGTGTTAAAGGGAAAGAGAACTTTCCTAGCGCTCCATATATCGTTTGTTCCAACCATTCTTCTTACACTGATATCGTATATGCATATTGTATAATTCCAGACTACTTTGTCTTCTTAGCGAAGAAAGAATTGGGATCTGTACCAGGGTTCAAAGTCTTCTTTAAATCCATGAATATTCTAGTTAACAGAAAGAATTCTGCAGAGGCTAAAAAGTCTTTAGAGAATTGTGAAGAGCGATTAAAAGAAGGTGAATCAATCATTATTTTCCCTGAAGGAACCATTCCTGAAAGCGCTCCAAAGTTAAAAAGCTTTAAAAACGGACCTTTTTCTTTAGCTATAAAAGCAGGTGTTCCGATTGTACCCGTTACTTTTCTAGATAATCACAAAAGAATGGCAGAAGGAAGCTGGTTTGCAGCAGCCTCTCCTGGTAAAGCAAGAGTAGTTGTTTACCCTGCAATTGAAACGAAAAACTTAAGCAAAGAAGATTTAGTATCTTTGAAAGAGCAAACGTATGAGGCGATTGCTAAACCATTAAAAGAGATCATCAATGAAAGTAAATGATGAATTAGTAGATCACTTAGCGCACCTATCAAGATTACAGTTTGATGGAGAAGCGAGAGATTCTATCAAGACAGATATGGAGAAGATGTTAGCTTTTGTAGATAAGCTAAACGAAATAGACACAGAAGGATTAGAGCCTTTAACATACGTTAATGAAGAAGCTGACGTTCTTAGAAAAGATCAGGTGACTTCAACGATTACTCAGAAAGAGGCTTTAAAAAATGCACCAAAGGCAGACTCTGATTATTTTAAAGTGCCAAGAGTACTTGAAAAGTAAAGCTTACCTAAATCAGCTAAATACCTGATTAATGGGATTTATGCTTTATTAGAATTGCTTAATTTTGTGCACCAAATCTTTTACTTATGTTAGATTTAAACTTACCAATAGATACTGTGGAGGTTAAAGACCTTAGCGTTGAAGATTTCAAAAAGAAATATTTCAAACCACAAATACCTGTTATTCTAAAAGGTTTAGCTTTTGAGCAGCCTGCTGGAGACAAGTGGCAATTGGATTGGTTTAAAGAAACCATGGGAGACGTTACCGTTGATTTATACGATAACAGAAAAAAACACCACGAATACTCTACTACTACGAAGCCAGATGTTCAAATGAGCTTTTCAGAGTATATCGATATCATTAAAAAAGACGAGAACACTCCTTTAAGAATGTTCTTATTCAACTTATACAAGCACAACAAAGACCTGAAGAAAGATTTCGCTAATCCTAAATACATCACTGGTTTGATGAAAGGAATGGGTTTCATGTTTTTCGGTGGAAAAGACACAGATGTTCGTTTACATTACGACATCGACAATTCAAACGTAATCTTAACTCAATTTGGAGGAAAAAAAAGAGTGGTTTTATTTGCTCCTGAATACTCCGATTTGCTTTATAGAATGCCTTTTAACACCCACTCTAACATTGATGTTTTCAATGCTTCTCATGAAGAATATCCAGCTCTTAAATATGTTAAGGGTTATGATATGATCTTAGAACATGGTGATGCTATATTTATGCCTAGTGGTTACTGGCATTACAACACTTATTTAAGTGGTGGAATGGGAGTTTCTTACAGAATGATGCCTTCAGATCTTCCTGGATTATTTAAAGGGATTATGAATGTTGGTCCCATGATGGCTTTAGATAAAATGCTTAACAGCCTTGTTGGCGGACCATGGATTCGTTACAAAGCTCGTTTGATGGATAGAAGAATGGAGAAGGCTGTAAAAAAGTATTCTAAAAACGATACCAACTCTGGTAATCCGGTTAAATCTTCAACTCCTAAAAGAGAAGCGATAAGAGCATAATCATTTGCTATCTTTATTGGAAAGATAGACTATGAACGTTGCCATTATACAAGCTCCTTTACAATGGGAGGACCCTTCTTACAATAGATCCTTTTTTGAAAGAAAATTATCGTTTGTTCAAGAACAAACCGATCTTGTTATTCTTCCAGAAACGTTTACTACTGGCTTTTCAATGCTTTCTAAAAATCTTGCTGAGAAAATGGAAGGAGCTTCCGTTTCATGGATGATTGAAATGGCAAAAGAACATCAAGTTCATATAGCCGGATCTTTAATCATTCAGGAAGGACAGCAATACTTTAATCGTCTTTTGGTTGTAGGTCCTTCAGGAATTGAAGCTATATATGACAAGCGACACTTGTTTACCATGGCTCAAGAAAATGAGCATTATACTTCTGGTAAAGAACGTGTGATTGTAGATATTAAAGGGTGGAAAATACTCCTTCAAACATGTTACGATTTAAGGTTCCCTGTCTTTTCAAGAAACCAAAATGATTATGATGCGGTCATATATGTCGCGAATTGGCCTGCAGTTAGAAGTTACCCGTGGACAACTTTATTAAGAGCTAGAGCTATGGAAAACCAGTGTTATGTTTTGGCCTGTAATCGAGTTGGTAAAGATGGTAACGGAATTGAATATTCAGGAGATTCAGCAATATTAAATCCTATCGGAGAAGAATGTATTGACATTCCTGCATTTGAAGAAGGTGTATTTTATCACTGCTTAGATCAAGAGCTTTTAGAAGATTGTAGAACAAAATTCCCGGTATTGAACGATGGTGACCTATTTGAAGTAAAACTTTAGAAAGTTAATCTTTGCTTCTTGAATCGGGTAACGATTTTAGCTAAATGAAGATCGTCTGGTTCGTTTTCTAATAAATGCTCGTCTATTTCTAGAATTAATAAATCCAGCTCCGTTTCTTGTTTAGGGCTCAAATAGCTCTTTTCAAGCAATTCAGAAACTCTAAATAAAGCTGATTTTATTTTGTCTCTTTTAACTAGCACTCGCACAGAATTTTACCCAATTTAGAAACTATTTTAAAATCGTCCTAATAAAAAAACTCCCAAGGAGATTAAACCAAAACATTTTTACGTAGTCTAATAACAAATTAAATAAACATGAAACCATTAATTGTATTGATTTTATTGGGGCTAGGAAGCTTTCTTAATGCACAAGTTATCGTAACTGTAAAACCAAGTCGACCAAAAGTTATCGTTACTAAACCAGCTAAAGCCAAGCGTGGATTCGTCTGGATACCAGGTCATTGGAGGTATGACAAACCTGCAAAAGAATACCGTTGGGTAAAAGGACATTGGAAAAAGAAAAGGAGAGGACATACATGGGTTCAAGGGCATTGGAAAAAAACTCCACGTGGACATCAGTGGGTTCCAGGACACTGGAGAAGAGTTTAATCAAAGCGTATTTTCGGCGTTAAATTCCTTACTTTTGATAAGGAATGAGCATTGTTGCAGATATAAAGTCACCCATCGAAAAAGAACTTAAAGAATTTGAAAGTCTTTTTCGAAAATCCATGAAAACAAAAGTGGCATTACTGGATAAAGTAATGCACTACATTGTTAAAAGGAAAGGGAAGCAAATGCGTCCAATGTTTGTCTTTTTAGTTGCTAAAATGATGAACAATGAAGAAATCAATGAAAGGTCTTATCGTGCCGCTGCTTTAATTGAATTATTGCATACCGCAACCTTAGTGCATGACGACGTTGTTGATGATGCCAATGAAAGAAGAGGTTTCTTTTCTGTTAATGCACTTTGGAAAAACAAAATAGCAGTTCTTGTTGGTGATTATTTATTATCACAAGGATTACTGTTAAGCGTTAAAAACGAAGATTTTGATTTGCTTAAAATCGTATCTGAAGCGGTAAAAGAAATGTCGGAAGGAGAGCTTCTTCAAATCGAAAAAGCCAGAAGATTAGATATAACCGAAGACGTTTATTTTGATATCATTCGTCAAAAAACGGCATCATTAATTGCTTCTTGTTGTGCTGCAGGAGCAGCATCTGTAGATCAATCTGAAGAAGATATTGAGAAGCTACGATTGATAGGAGAAACTATCGGTATTGCTTTCCAGATTAAGGATGATCTATTCGATTATCAGGACAGTCGATTAATCGGTAAGCCAACTGGGATTGATATTAAAGAGCAAAAAATGACTTTGCCTTTAATTTACACCTTGCTTCAGTCTGATAAAAAGACTAAAAAATGGATTATCAATGTGGTTAAAAAACACAATGAGAATCCTAAAAAAGTTGCTGAATTGATCGATTACGTTAAAGCTAACGGAGGTATTGAATACACTATTCAGAAAATGAATGAGTACAAACAAAAAGCCATTGATTTGTTAGGTGATTGTCCGGATGGACCTTCAAAAACAGCTTTACTTGCGCTGATCGATTATACCACAAACAGGAAAAAGTAAACGGAGAGCTTGCCCTTTCGTCATTACTTAACTAACTTCATTCTCCTGTAAAATTCAAAGCGTGATACCACAAGAAACCATACAAGAAATCATAGAAACTGCTCGTGTAGACGAAGTTGTTGGTGATTTTGTTGCCCTGAAGAAAAAAGGAGCAAACTTGTGGGGTAATTGTCCTTTTCATAACGAAAAAACACCTTCGTTCACTGTATCTCCAGTGAAAGGAATCTATAAATGTTTTGGATGTGGTAAAGGAGGGAATTCTGTGAATTTCATTATGGATCATGAGCAGATGACTTATCCTGAAGCACTTCGTTTTCTTGCCAATAAGTATCACATCACTGTTCCTGAAGTTGAAAAAACGGCAGAACAGATTCAAACGGATAACATTCGTGAATCACTGTTCCTTGTTAGTCAGTTTGCAGAAACAGAGTTCGCTAATAACTTGTGGGAAAACCAAGAAGGAAAAGCAATCGGACTAAGTTATTTCCGTCAAAGGGGGTTTTCTGATGCCATTATTGAAAAATTCAAGCTTGGTTATTCCTTAGAAGGTTGGACAGGTTTAACCGATTTAGCTATTGAAAAAGGCTACTCCAAACAAGCTTTAGTCAACACAGGATTAACCATTGAAAAAGAAGCAAAACGTTACGATAGGTTTAGATCTAGAGTCATGTTTCCGATTCATAATTTATCAGGTAGACCAATTGCTTTTGGGGCAAGAACTCTACTTGCTGATACTAAGAAAACACCTAAATACCTTAACTCTCCAGAAACTGATATTTACCACAAGAGTAAAGTCTTGTATGGAATTTACCAATCTAAGAGAAAAATCATTTCTGATGATTTATGTTATTTAGTTGAAGGATATACCGATGTGATATCATTGCATCAAGCTGGAATTGAGAACGTTGTTGCTTCATCAGGAACATCTTTAACAACAGAACAGATAAAGCTAATCAGTCGATTCACCAAGAACATCACCATTCTTTATGATGGCGATGCTGCTGGTATTAAGGCTTCATTCCGTGGAATCGATATGATTTTGAAAGAGGGAATGAATGTTAGGGTATTATTATTTCCTGACGGAGAAGACCCTGATTCATATGCAAAATCTCATAGTCAGCCTGAAGTAGAAAATTACCTAGAAGAAAATGTTGAAGATTTCGTTTCCTTTAAGTCTCGGGTTTTAATTAAGGATGCTGGAAATGATCCAATTAAAAGAGCAGGTTTAATTAATGAAATTGCAGATAGTATTGCAGTCATTCCCGATGCGATTGTTAGAACGGTTTACATCAAATCATCTAGTGATCAATTAGAGGTGCCTCAAGACATTTTAACAGACAAGGTCAACCAATTACGTAACAAAGGCGCAAAACAGCAATACAGGCCACAAGATGAGCCGCCACCGGAGTTCTTCGTCCCTCCAGAATTTATGGAGGAGACATCTCCTACGAAAAAGACCGTTAAAAATGCAGCTTTATTGCATTGGGAGCGCGAAATCATGCGTTTACTAATTAAGTTTGGCGAGAAGGACGTTCACGTTGGTGAATCTAAAGAAGGCGATCCTCATTATGTTTTAGCTGCAGATTATATTCTTCATGACTTACAGAAAGATCAGTTAGAGCCAATAGATCCCGAATGTTTAAGAATATTTGATGAGGTTTTATTGAAGTTTCAAGAGAATGAAATCATCAATGAATCGTACTTCTATAATCACCCAGATCATGAGTTGAGTAAGTCCGTTATTGACTTATTAACGAAGCAACATAGTTTATCTCAAAACTGGAAAGAGAAGCATGAGATCTCGGTTACCATGGAAGAAGATAACCTGGAGAAAAGCATCAAAAACACCATGTATGCGTATAAAATGAAGCGTATTGACTTGATGGTAGAAGAAAAGCAAAATGAGTTAAGAGCTGCAGATGACGTTGAGGTACAAATTACCTTATTAGCAGAAATGCAACAACTCCGTGAAATTAAAAAGGCTTACGCTAAAGAGCTTGGAATCGTAATTGGATAATGAATCCTACTTAATCAATACACCCTTTTTCCCTAGTAATGGAATATCAACCAGATACTTTTCTTGAATGGTATCAGCTAAAAAAATAAACTTGCGGTCTAACAGTTCATTACCTGAATAAAAGGAAATCCAATATTCATTATTCAGTGTAAACATCTCCTCCATTATAGGCTCAACCTTGATACCCGACTCTGGTTCTACCGTATCAAACATGTGACGCAAAACAGAACTTTTGATCATTTCTCCTGATTCCTTTTTCAAGTAACCTTTTGATGTGACCAAGATCGTTGTTAGAATTTCTTTTCTAAAGTTTAAGAAGTAAACATTCCAGATTTTATCTCCTGTTTCACTTAACTCTTGAACTGCTGCAACACCTATTTCTTTGGCTTTCTCCTTAAGTAATTCTTTCGCTTTCAACCTTTAACTTTTAATGATTTTCAATGCTTGATCGATGTAAAAGTACACATCATCAGGATGTTTATTATCCGATTTTTGATCTCTTATTCTTCCTAATCTTACAACAATTGTATTCTTACTCGGAATACAAATTACATACTGACCAAAAATACCTCTCATGTAAAAGACTTTCTGGTTCTTATAACTCATCGTCCACCACGAGTAACCATATTCCGTATTCACTTCTCCATTTTCACTAATTAAACCTGCTGGCTTAATCGATTCAAAAACATACTCTGGAGAAACTATTTGACGGTTATTAAACCTTCCTGCATTCATGTATAACCTTCCTACTTTAGCAAAATCTCTAGCTGTAGCATACACCCCGGTAAAAGCCTTTTCGTGTCCGTCTTCTTCATCCAACACCCAGTAAGCCGTGCTTTCTGTTCCGATTTGACTCCATAGTTTCTGCTGAGCATATTCACTCACACTGGTCTTGGTTACCTTTTCTAATAAAAAAGCCAATATCTGAGTATTCCCACTTCTATACTTAAAGTGTTTCCCCGGCTCTTCGGTAACCTCATAATTAGCCACTAAACCAGGTAGATCTGTTCCGTAATAAGCTTTTGCTGTAAACCCAAATGGATTGTTGTATGACTCATCAAAGTTGATTCCTGAAGACATCGTTAAAAGGTGAACGATTCTCAACTCTGCATTCTTTCCTTCTGTATATTCCGGAAGATATTTAGATACAGGATCGTTAATGTCATCAATTAAACCTTCATTGAGGGCTATTCCGACTAGTACTCCGATAATCGACTTCCCCATTGAAAAGGAATTAGAAACTTTATCTGCTGTGTAACCTGCCTGGTACTCCTCAAAAACAATCGCGTC
>Ga0228674_1002306_pt1 | contig 10552 bp, 10 predicted proteins | sample 1D_rmetaG_FD_189054 | JGI IMG/M metagenome (GOLD analysis project Ga0228674, IMG submission 189054) | Seawater microbial communities from Monterey Bay, California, United States - 1D_r | ecosystem: Environmental > Aquatic > Marine > Coastal | place: USA: California | collected 2016-09-26
AGGCTATACAAATTTATTCTCAACACAATAGAGTAAAGAAATCTATTTATTGCAGGGTAGGACTTTGGGACTTTAGTTTTATTGAAGTAATACGTTAAAATTAGGGCTATGGCATTCCAATACGATCCAAAATATATCCGCAACTTCTCAATCATTGCCCATATCGACCACGGCAAATCAACGATTTCCGATCGTCTATTGCAGGTAACGGGAACGGTACCTGATCGTGAGATGCAAGAGCAGCTCCTAGATGACATGGAATTGGAGCGGGAACGGGGGATTACAATCAAAGCCCACCCGGTCACAATGTACTACGAAGCAAAAGACGGAAACACTTACCAGTTTAATTTTATTGATACTCCTGGTCACGTAGATTTTTCATATGAAGTCTCGCGCTCCCTGTCGGCATGTGAAGGAGCCCTTCTTATTGTTGATGCGGCCCAGGGTGTGCAAGCACAAACCTTGGCGAATGTTCACCTTGCTATCGAGCGAAATCTAGAGATTCTTCCCGTATTGAATAAGATCGACCTCCCTGCTGCAGACCCTGAAGAGGCAAAAACTCAAATTGAAGAGGTCATTGGCTTAGAGGCACAAAATGCGATCCTCTGCTCAGCAAAAACAGGCGAAGGAATTGGTGATATTTTAGAGCGGATCATCACGGATACTCCGCCACCCAAGCCTCCTGAAGATGGAATCCTCCGCGCTCTTGTATTTGATTCTCACTATGATCCATATCGAGGGGTGATGGTCTATGTTCGGATAATCAGTGGGGAGATTAAAAAAGGTACCCCGATCAAATTGATGGCCACAGATAAGAGCTTTGAAGTTCTTGAAGCGGGCATTTTCTCTCCCAATGAAAAACCCATCGATATCCTCCGTCCGGGAGAAGTGGGGTATATTGTTGCAAATATTCGAAAAACCTCCGATGTTAAAGTCGGAGACACGGTGACTTCTTTCCGCCATGGAGCCTCAAAGCCCCTTCCGGGATTTAAAGTTATCAAGCCGGTTGTTTTTGCCGGGATTTACCCCATTGACACCTCTGACTTTGAAAACCTCCGCGATGCAATCGTAAAATTGCAGCTCAATGATTCAGCCTTGCACGTCGAACAAGAAAGTAGTCTAGCTCTTGGCTTTGGCTTCCGTTGCGGCTTTCTCGGCCTCCTTCATTTAGAGATTACGTTTGAGAGACTCCAGAGAGAGTTTGATCTTGATATCATTACAACCGCTCCAAGTGTTGTCTATAAAGTGACCCTCTCGAATGGAGAAGAGAAGAAGATCGACAACCCAGCCCATTACCCCGATCCGGCAATCATAGAATTCGTGGAAGAACCATGGGTTGTCGCCCACATCATGGCCCCTTCTGATTTCTTAGGACCTATCATGGCTCTCGGCACAGAAAAGAGAGGCACCCTCGATAAAACTGAGTCAATGGGAGGAAACCGCCTCCTTCTCACTTTCCGCTTTCCAATGAATGAGATCATTACTGATTTCAATGATAAGCTCAAGTCGGTAACGCGCGGCTATGGCTCTTTTGATTATGAGTTTGATCGGTATGATGTTGGCTCTGTGATAAAGTTAGAAATCAAAGTCAACGACGAAGTTGTTGATGCTTTCTCTTGTCTAGTCCACACCACTAAAGCTGAGGCAAAGGGGCGAGCCATTTGCAAAAAACTAAGAGATGTGATCCCACGCCAACAGTTTAAAGTCCCTATTCAAGCAGCAATCGGTGGAAAAATTATTGCTCGAGAAACGCTCTCAGCCCTTTCAAAGAATGTAACCGCCAAGTGTTACGGTGGAGACATCACCAGAAAGCGTAAACTCTGGGAAAAACAAAAGAAAGGGAAGAAAAAAATGAAGGAGATTGGTAAAGTCACCATCCCTCAATCCGCTTTCATGGCAGTGTTGAAAGCAGAAGAGTAAGTCCTTACGAAAGCCAACCAAAGGAGTCAATATTCGCTAGTATTATTAAAAAAACCGCTACTACAGCTTTTTCAAGCCTATCCAAAGGGTTTGAAAGTCTCGTAGAATCTATACTACCTGCTGAGCCTCGCGTTCAACAAAAATCAAGCCCCTTAAACACCTTTTCATCCTCTTCTAGGGTTTATCACTCAAAACTCCACCTTCACGCGTCCCATCTCTTTCATTCGGTTATCACTAAACGTAGCCAGTCAACGTATTCCTCAAAGAATATTAAAATTGAAGAAGACAAGGATCTATCATATCAATTCAATTGCTATGGTTTTGTAAATCACTGTATAGAGGTGTGTCACCCTGAGGCATACGAGCAATTAGTTTGGGCAATGAATCATGTTCTTGCAAACGCAATTCCTCCATCAAGTGATGGGCAACCCTGCCCCTTTAACTACACATCTGCACTCACCCACCTTCCTCTATCTGAATGGCAGACAGTGGAAGCTCTCAGCGATATTATTCCAGGAGATATTCTGGTTTATCTACCTCATAACTTTCACCCACCAAAGGATGCGGATTTTAGTAAAAAAAGCACAGGTACACATATCATGATTGTCGATCAAGTTCTCGAAAAAATAGGGGATACCTATCAGTTCATAATTATTGATTCGACACGTATTCCTCACAGCAAGCAGGATACGCGCTATCCCAAAGGAAGTGGGATTGGAAAATCCCCCGTGTTTTTAACCCCCTGCAAAAACTTCACTCAGCTCCAATGGAGCCCAAACGGGAAAAAGCATGAGAAGGAGTTTACAATGGGTCGGATACGCTCTTGTAAACGTTTCTCCCCTACTTCAGTTTGAACCTATGCCACGAAATAGATGGCAGTCCGGGATACTAGCCAAAAAAATCTCCCTAAGCGTAAAATAGGCTTAGGGGTCGTGCAAGACTCCTTAGGGGAGCACTACACATCAGAGGGAAAATGCATCAAGACATTGATTATGAAGAAGCCATGAAAATGATCAACTCTCATTTGCAAGAGATGAAAGAAGAAATGGATGAAGTAGAGGAGATGCACCTTAAAGGGGGAAAGAAAAAGCTCGCTAGGTATATGAAACGGATATACAAGAAGTTAGAAGAAATGGTCGATGTCTACGCAAAAACGCAAGAACATGGAGATTTTAATAACATCTGCCGTGAACTCGAGGCTCTTCAACCTGCTTTCGTCCTGAACTACAATGAGATCTGTTATGAGCAAGGGCTTGAGGAGCTCAATGGAACCCTTGATGAAATGGAAGACGAACTTGAGCAAGTCGATGATCTAGAACTTTCTGGCCCACAAGAGAAACAAGTCCAAAAAATGCATGAGATTTACGATGAGATCCACGAAAGAGTGGATCAATATGCTCACTCCCATGACCACGAGGACTTCGAATCAGCAGTCTACCAAGTGGAGAGGCTCCAACCCGATTTCATCCTCAACTATAACGAACTTACAGATTAGGCGTTGTAAGTCGAAGAACTTACATCACCGCCAGTTCCTGTCCAATTCGTGTGAAAAAACTGACCACGGGGCTGGTCTACTCTTTCGTAAGTATGGGCGCCAAAGAAATCACGCTGCGCCTGCAGAAGATTTGCAGGAAGACGGCTTGAACGGTATCCATCAAAAAAGGAAAGAGATGTGCTAAAGCAAGGAGCAGGAACGCCAAACTCAGCAGCATGAGACACCACACGACGCCAACCCTGTTCTGCTTTCATAATTTCTCCTCTAAAAAAGTCATCGAGAAGGAGGCTTTTGAGATCCTTTGTCTTATCGAAAGCTTTCTTAATCTCACCTAAGAAACGACTACGGATGATACATCCTCCTCGCCACATAAGAGCAATGGAACCATAATTTAGATTCCAATTGAACTCAGTTGCAGCTGCGCGCATCAACATAAACCCCTGCACATAGCTAATAATCTTTGAGGCGTAAAGTGCTTGCTTGATATCGTCAATCATTTGCTTTTTATCGCCTTTAAAGTCTTTGCCAGGCCCTTCAAAAAGTTTGCTCAATTCAATCCGTTCTTCTTTAAGAGATGACAGGCACCGCGCAAAAACTGCCTCACCAATAAGGGTGAGGGGCATCCCCATATCAAGGGCACTCATTCCAGTCCATTTTCCTGTTCCCTTCTGTCCTGCTACATCAAGAATACTTTCAACAAGAGCATTTCCCTCTTTTTCTTTGTAAGCAAAGATTTGGCTGGTAATCTCAATCAAGTAACTATTTAGCTCTCCCTTGTTCCACTCTGCAAAAACTTTTGAGAGTTCATCAGCATCGAGCCCGAGTTTTGAGGAGAGGAGTTCATACGCTTCGCAAATGATTTGCATGTCCCCATATTCGATTCCATTGTGAACCATCTTGACGTAGTGACCCGCACCACCTTCTCCTACCCAATCGCAACAGGGCTCCCCATCTTCGGATTTGGCAGCAATGGCCTGAAAAATGGGTTTAACAGTAGGCCAAGCATCGGGGTTTCCTCCAGGCATAATTGAAGGACCATGACGAGCCCCTTCCTCTCCACCTGAGATTCCAGTCCCAATAAAAAGGATCCCTCTTTCTTTCAGATCTTTAAAGCGACGCTCACTATCAGGGAAATGACTATTTCCTCCATCAATAATGATGTCCCCTTTTTCTAGGAGGGGTGCAAGCTCATCAATCGTATCGTCTACTGAGGAACCAGCCCGAATCATCATCATCACTTTCCGTGGCCGTTTCAATGAACCCACCAGTTCTTTGAGCGAATGAGTCCCGACAACCTCAGTCCCCTTGGCAGGACCTTCTATAAAGGCGTCGACTTTAGACGTTGTACGGTTGAAAACAGCAACCTTGTAACCATGGTCGTTCATGTTGAGGACCAAGTTTTGTCCCATAACTGCGAGTCCAATTAGTCCAATATCTGCATTCCCTGGCACATTTACCTCCAAATTCTTGAGCTTATCACTCCGTTACGTTACAATTTTGGCCTTCGGTCCTCGTAGCTCAGCTGGATAGAGCAGTTGCCTCCTAAGCAACAGGCCGCGTGTTCGAATCACGCCGAGGACACTTTTCTCACTTATCTCACGTTCTTCTTTATTTTTTAAGCTTTTTTCAGATATTGCTCGATGCCAACGGCAATGGCTTTAGCCATTTTCTCAACATAACCTTTATCAGAGAGGTTAGAATGTTCCTTGGGGTTTGTAATAAACCCTCCCTCAATGAGTATTGCAGGCATATAGGTTTCCCGAATCACATGGAAGTTTCCATACTTTACACCGCGGTTTTTTGCACCTGTAGCTTCGACCATACCACGGAGAATGGTATCAGCAAGTTTCTTTGAAGCATTTTGTCGCCATTTCGATCCTCTATTATAATAATAGATTTCAATCCCATGAGGTTGGGTCGATTTATAGGCATTGAAATGAATGCTAACAAAGAGTTGGCTTTTCGTATCATTTGCGATGGCAGTGCGCTTTTTGAGCGGAAGGAAAATATCTCGGCTTCGAGTTAAAATGACGCGATACCCCTTCTCATGAAGATACTTTTTCACAAGTGTGGCTGTTTGAAGTGCGAGTGCCTTTTCTTTGATATTTTTTACCTGCGCCCCAATGTCATCTCCACCATGCCCAGCATCGATCACAATGAGCTGCTTTCCTTGAGACGGTTTTGAAGTTGACGTAGCTGCATACATCTCGCAGCCCACTTGAATGGGTTGTGAACAAGAGGCAGTAATTGAAAAGCACAGGAATAAAAATTTAAACATTGCGCTTAGTCTAGCAGTCTTTCTTATCTAGCGTCAAATGAGAAATGTCATAGACCAGGGATAACGCATTAAAATTGAGTTGAAGAAATTTTCCCTACGAAGAATTGAAGCAACATTTTAATGTGCTGTCACTGTGTCATATGTTACCTGCCTATCGTCAAAAGGGATTCTTCTTCCCCCAATTTTCTGGAAGGGTTCATGTCCCCTTCCTGCGATGAGAACCGTATCATTTTCCTTTGCCATAAAAATACCCCTTTCAATAGCTGAGCGTCTATCCACTTCAATAATAGCCTCTTGTTTAAGTCCCTTTGCAATGTCATTGCAAATTTCAAGAGGATCTTCTCCCCTAGGATTATCAGAGGTAACAATCACTTGGTCGGAATATTTTTCTGCAGCCTCGGCCATTAAAAGGCGTTTTCCCTGATCTCTCTCACCTCCACATCCAAAGATTGTGATGATTTTTCCTCTTTTGACACTCTCCAGCGTTTCAAGCACCTTCAAAAGTGCCTCAGGGGTGTGGGCAAAATCAACAAAGAGGTGGATCCCCTGGGGATTTTCAATCCTCTCGAGCCGCCCCGGGACCCCAGGAAAAGTCATAAGCTTTTTCTTCATGGAAGCAAGAGACTCTCCCTTTGATAAGAGGACTGCAAATGCAGCTAAAACATTGTAGACATTATACTGTCCAATAAGAGGAGATGAAACCTTAACAACACGATTTTTATAGAGCAGATCAAAGGTCGTTCCTTCTAATGAAACGGAGATGTTTTCCGCCTTGAGGTCGGCATCGGCATCGATTGCATATGTCATCCCTTCATCAAACTTTTCAACAGCAAGGTCGTCCCGGTTATAAATTGCCAACTTCGATTGGTCAAACAACTTTAGCTTTGCTTTTAGATAGGCATCCATTGATTTGTGGTAGTCGAGGTGATCTTGAGAAAAGTTTGTAAAGACTCCTACGTCAAACCTGACCTCTTCCACACGATTTTGATCAAGTGCATGGGAGGTCGTCTCCATGACAGCGGAATTAAGTCCTTCTTCTGCCATTTCTTTTAGAATTTTATGATTTGTCACAACGTCAGCCGTTGTCAATTGCGCGGGAAATCGCTGTTTCCCAATAATCGTTTCAATTGTCCCCATAAGTCCACATTTTGGAAGGAGGTAGTGAATCAAATATGCCGTTGTCGTCTTTCCATTCGTTCCGGTAATTCCTATTAAAAAAAGAGGGGTATTCTCCGTTCCGTAGTAACGCTTTGCTAAAAGAGCTTCTATCTTTGCTACGTTGGGAGTCACAATTTGAACAATCCCATGCAGAAAGGGATTATAAAAATCAGTGAGAACAGCAACAGCTCCTGTCTCTATCGCCTTGGGAATAAATTCTGTTCCATCAAAAGTCTCCCCACGTTTTGCAATAAACAAACTCCCAGGAGAAATAAATTGTGAATGGGAGGAAAGTCCCGTCACTTCAATTTCGCGACTCCCTTTAACGTCAACATCAAGGTCTTTAAGTAGTCTTTTGAGTTTCATGTAGTTATTTTATTCATTCCAATTTTTGTAGAGTTCTTTGAGAATCTGCACTTCTCGGCTCCAGTCTGCTTGCTCTGGATCAGCATCGGGATGCCCCTTTGGAAATCCATGAGGATCATCGGGAGGGATGCCCAAATATTTGTAGGTCTTTTCCATAATACTCCTAAAGGCAGGGGCAGCACACCTCCCACCAAAGTAAGTCTTTCCAATTCCTGGAAGGTACCGGTACTCAGGTTCATCGATCGCTACATAAAGGAGAAATTGAGGATCGAAAGCAGGGGTAAATCCTATAAAACTAGAGTAGTGGTGTTTTTTTGAGTACGTTCCTTTAATAATCTTCTCCGTTGTTCCCGATTTTCCTGCTTCAGTATGTCCTGAAATGCTGGCGCGCCAACCTCCTCCTCCAGATTTCGTCACGGATTTTAACGCATAGATGATTTCTCTGCTAATCCTAGGATTTAAAAGTTGCTTCCCTCTCTCCGTCTCATGGGTATAAATCTCCTCCCCACCCTTCACAATTTTTTTTACCAAGGTAGGTTTCACAGAGTACCCTCCATTAGTCAGAATTGCGTAGGCGCGCAGAAGCTGCATACTATTGCTAAGCATATTGTACCCAAATGAAAGGGAATAGGGAGTGATTTTTGACCAGAGAGTTGTCTGATCTGTATGAGGAAGGAGACCCAAACTTTCACAGGGAAGCTCAATATCTGTAGAAACTCCAAATCCAAACACCTCTTCGAGTTTCTGGCGATACCAATGATCTCCAAGCGTAGCAACAATTCTTTGGACGAGCTTGGCACAATAAATGTTCGAAGATTTTTGAATCGCTAAATACATATTAAGATAGCGGTGGTTCCCAACGTCTCTGATTGGATTTTTCCTTCCAGGGAAATTACCATCACTTACAGGAATCATATCCTTTGGGTCAAAGATCGGCTCTTTCCCTTGCCTAATCAGTTCTTCGTTCGCAAGCATTGCAATAGCAATCGTAATCGGCTTCATTGTCGACCCCGGTTCAAAACAATCGGTAATCGCTGCGACTTTCGTAGCATCTGTTTTATCAGGATCATTATAATAGCTACGGTAGTCCGAAGGATCGAAGAAAGGGTATTGTGCTAAGGCGTAGATTTCCCCTGTATTGGGGTTCATCATGACTGCCCATCCACTTCTGGCGCCCGATGATTTGACAGCACGTTCAACTTCTTCCTCAGCAATCGCCTGGATATAATGATTAATCGTGAGGTAAACATCCGCGCCATCTTCAGGTTCATTGACAAGGAGCCCCTCTTCCATCGAATTACTGGGCGATCGAAGGAGGAGTCGTTTTCCCGGCTTCCCTTGAAGGTACTGGTCAAAGGAGAGCTCAAGTCCACCTGTAGGAATGGCTTGATGGCTTTCCAGGTCTCGATTATCTTGCACAGTATGAAGAACCGGGCCTAGCAGTTTTCCATATGGATAGGCCCTCTTATAGTCCTCTTCAAAGTAAAGGGCATTTCGAGGGATTTTCTTCCACCGAGCGTAAGGGCGCCACCAGGCGGATAATAGTTCTTTATCTTTCTCGGTGATCCACATCTTTAATCGACGACTGCGGCAGTGTTTTTCGAAGTGCATTCGGATCCCATTCTTTTCTTTCCAATCAAGAGAAAGAAGCTCTCCAATTTTTTCTGAAATTTCGTCCCTTACCCCTGGATAAATAGAAATAGGATCGATGAAAAGATGGTATCTTTTTACATCAAAGACAAGGGGTTGAGCAGTTTCAATATGCCCCTCTTTAAGAGTGTTATTTGCAAAAAAACTCCCTCTTTTGAAGGGCTCTTTTACTGAAAACTGATGCTGGGCCCGTGCTTGGCGCGCCCATTTATTTCCCTCTATTATTTGCAGCTTATAGAACTGCAAGATGATGAAACAAAAGAGAATCAACATTCCAATAGACAATGCTAAGAGACGACGGAGATCTTTTGCATCGACTTCTTTCACTTGAGTACCACCACTTCATTCACATACGGATAGCGTAAATGGGAATACTCCTTTTCCCTCAAGAGTTCAATAAGACGGCTTGGATTTTCCAAACGCTCAATTTCTAGACATAACTGATCATTTGCTTCCTCAAGGCTTTTTAGCTGCTTTGTAAGCTCTGGGATCTCCATCTTGAGTTCTGTCAGATCATTTTGCTTATCAATGTATGTATATAAAAATCCCCCAAGAGCAAAAATACAGATAAGAAGACGGAATAGTAAACCTCGATTCACTTAACGCCCCCACAACATATTTAGATCCGTTCCGCGACTCGAAGTTTTGCGCTTCGAGCACGCCGGTTTGTGCGGCTCTCTTGGAATGTAGGAATAAGTGGCTTCTTAGCCAGTAGCTTCAGCATGGGATAGATGTGAGTTTCTTTCATCTCGATCATTTTCTTAAGAGGTTTGGATGCTGTGCGGAAAAGATTCTTCACAATCCGATCTTCAAGGCGGTGGAAGGCAAGGACACCAATGCGTCCCCCTGGAGCAAGCATTTGAATAGCACTTTTTACTCCCTCTTCGATCGAATCGAGTTCACGGTTGACACAGATTCTAAGAGCTTGGAAGACAAGGGTTGCAGGGTGAAGCTTCTTCTTACTGCGACCAATCGACTGCGATAAGATTTCAGCGAGTTCTGTCGTGGTTTCAATGGTTTTTTTTCTTCGCGCCTCTACAATTGCGCGCGCAGCTTGTCGCCACCGCCTCTCTTCGCCATATTCACGAAATAAATTCGCTAAATCTCTCTCAGACCACTTGTTAACGATCTCTTTTGCCGTTATACCAGTCGATGGATCCATTCGCATATCTAAGGGGCCTTCTCTAAGAAAACTGAACCCTCTTTTTTCTTCATCTAACTGCATTGATGACACTCCCAAGTCAAAAAAAAACCGTCTAACTTTTCAATTCCCCGCTCTTGAAGTTCCTCTTCCAATCGACTAAAATTCGAATGGACAAAAGTCACTTTTCCCTCAAAATCCTTTAAATTCTCTTTCGCGATCGCTAAAGCATTTTCATCCTGGTCGCACCCATAATAGGTTTCAATCTCAGGGTGAGCCTCAAGCATTGCCTTTGCAAATCCTGCTGCTCCTAGCGTTCCATCGAAAAAGGTCTTGAGCTTTTGGTCCTTAAAAATTTCCAAACTCTCCGTAAGCATGACTGGAATATGTTTCATTAAATCTGCTCGTATTCTTCTTGCTGCTCAGGAGTTAACATCTCTCCCTCATCCCCTTCATCTAAAAGGGCGAAGGCTTCTTCGGTCATCTGCGCTAAATTTTCGTCTTTCCCACCCAAAAAGCTAGCCAAATCGTACTCATATTTCTC
>Ga0228674_1002309_pt1 | contig 10531 bp, 12 predicted proteins | sample 1D_rmetaG_FD_189054 | JGI IMG/M metagenome (GOLD analysis project Ga0228674, IMG submission 189054) | Seawater microbial communities from Monterey Bay, California, United States - 1D_r | ecosystem: Environmental > Aquatic > Marine > Coastal | place: USA: California | collected 2016-09-26
CTAACCATACATACGCATCACAAGATATGTTTGATCCAGATGACAAGATCAGTGGTGGACAAGGTTTTGTTTATGCATCAAGTATTGTTGTTGCAATGAAGAAAATGAAACTTAAAGAAGACGAAGCCGGTAATAAGATTTCAGAAGTACGTGGCATCAGAGCAGGTTGTAAAGTAATGAAAACTCGTTATGCAAAACCGTTTGAAGCAGTGCAAGTAAAGATTCCATACGAAACAGGTATGAATCCCTACAGTGGTCTTATTGAACTATTTGAGAAACAAGACTTGTTAACAAAGCAAGGCAACAGACTCAAGTATATTGATCTAAACGGCGAAGAACACCTAGAATACCGCAAGGCATGGATGGATCCTGATAAGATGAATTTAATCATGTCAGAATATGAACAAAAGATTGCACCTGTGGTAAATACCTCTGATGACATCGACGAAGTAGTTGATGCAGATTTAATTGATGAAAATTTAATAGAGGAATAGGTTATATGGATGAAAGTCAAATTCCAGAAGTTTGGACATGTTTCAAAGAGTATCTTGACAAAAAACATATTGAAATGGCTGCTGAAAGATATGTAGATTTATTAGCAGACTATGGTGTTGGTGACGACACGCTAAAAGAATGTTTTGGGCATTGCTCATATTTTGACAATGCTATAAAATATTATTTAGATATCGAAACTGGCGATGGCTATGAAGATGAAGAAGAGTGGGATGAATAATGGGTTGGTATTCTGAAGTATCACGAGACATATCTAATATACCTAGTGCTGTAGCATTTTTTGAAAGCGAATTAATTAATGCAAGGCATGAGGTAAAATTAAAAGGTAATGTTGAACGTGCTGCATCAGAGATGCCAGGCATTGTTGAACACCGATTCAATCAGCTTCAAGAAATTGAAGCAATACTTAACTACTTAAATATTGAGCTACGTAGGTTGCGTAGTTCATTCTTTAAAAAATATCTTGAAAACTATCAACGAGCTCTGTCAAGCCGTGACGTTGAAAAATACGTAGACGGTGAGGCAGACGTTGTTGACTATGAAAAGATCATTAACGAGTTTGCACTAATGCGTAACAAGTGGTTGGGTCTACTTAAAGGACTTGATCAAAAGCAATGGCAAATTACAAATGTAGTTAAGCTCAGAGTAGCAGGTATGGAGGACGCAAGTCTTTGATAAAAAGTTTTATCATTCGACTAGAAGAAAATGAACATTCGAGCCAAATGGCAGAAGAGTGTTTATTGCAGGCAGTCAAACACGGACTTCGTCCAAAATACTACAAAGCAATTAACGGAAATGACTTTGAATTCCATTATGCTACAACAGGACTAAAGAAACAAGGCAAGTTTAAAAAAGGCCGACTAGGCGTTATTGGTTGTTTCTTTAGTCACTACTATTTGTGGCAAACGTGTATAGAATTAAATGAACCAATTATTATTTTAGAACATGATGGTTATTTAATTCGTCCTATAGAAGATAATATACTAGATCAATTTGATGAAGTATTAAAATTAGATAGATTAGATCCGTACAGTAAATTTTACGAACGTGACTTAGATGCTGAACAACATCTACCCACAACAGTCGAATCATATACTAACGATCCATCTAAAGTATTAAAGCAAGGACTTACAGATTATTTTAAAGGCGCATATTCTTATATAATAAAACCATATGCTGCTAAAAAACTTATAAGATATATCAAAATAAATGGACATAGACCAGCTGATCAACAAATCAACGCAACCATAGTTAAACTTCAAACAACAGTACCTACAGTTGCTAGATTACATCCTTATTACGCTATTGGTAATAATATAGACACAGCGAGTCTTACTAAAAACTTATGATAATAACTGGCTTTAAACAAATTGTAAAAAAGAAATTAGAACAATTTGAATTAGGAGTCAAACGTCATAATGACAAGTATCTGTGTACAAAGTATGATCCTCACAAAAAATATAATACAGATTGTTTTGTACAATTTAATATTTACAATCCGTACCTTACTTACAACAGACAAGATAAAGCTGATGCATACAAGCATGTACTAAATTCACAACTTCCTTTTCTTGTGTGTGAAGAAGGTGCAATGCGTCAACTTCCAAATTATAGAAGATGGGGTTGGACTAGTTACAAAAATGGTATTGGTCAATTTAATAATACCAATGTAGATAACAGTCGATGGTTAAAAATACAAAAAGAAAATAATCTCCATTTTAATGATTGGAATAGTCCTGGAGATAATATTTTAATTATGGGACAACTTGAAGGCGATAGTGCATTAATAGAAATGTACAATGCAGGATATAAATCTTTTGATGATTATATTATAGATCAAATAAAAGACATACGTAAATATACTGATAGAAATATTGTTGTTCGTCCCCACCCTCTTGGAACTACAGCATTATACAAAGAAGAAAAACTTATAAATGACATTTATAAAAATGTTAGTATAAGCAAAAATTATAATTCTACAACAACACTCAACGGCGGCGCCGGACTACAAGAAGATTTTAGTAATGCATATTGTGTAGTTACATATAGTAGTAATAGCTGTGTAGAAGCAATTGAAAAGGGAATTCCAACATTTACATTAAGTAGTACTTCGTCTGCATATGATGTAGGGCATAAGTGTTTTTCACAAATTGAAAACCTCGACTATAGCATAGACATAAGTACTTGGTGTAACATGATATCATATACTATATGGAACAACGAAGAAGTTTTAAATGGTGATATGTGGCAACATTTAAGGACGATAAAATGACATTAGCAAATCACTTAGGCGGACATATGGGCATAACACATGTTGATTCCGGCGTATTAAAATACTTTAAATCTAAAGGATGCAAAACATATTTAGATGTAGGATGCGGCCCAGGAGGAATGATAGACGAAGCATATAATCTTGGGTATTATGTACAAGGCATAGACGGCGACAATACAATTAAAAGAAATTTACCAAACAGTGTTGTCATACATGACTTCACTACTGGTCCATACGAATTCCCTTCAACATACGACTTAGTTTGGAGTTGTGAATTTGTTGAACATGTAGAACAAAAGTTTTTGGATAACTTTATGAAAGTATTTCAAAAAGGCAGAACAGTATGTATGACATATGCTCCTCCAGGTAAAAAAGGACATCATCATGTTAACTGTAATACTAAGGAATATTGGATTGATGTATTTGCACAATACGGATTTGTTTTCAACAAAGAGCTTACAGAAGAAGTAAAACGCCATAGCACAATGGAACGTGAGTTTTTTAAAGATTACGGATTAGTATTTGAATGCGAACGTTAATAATTAGTCAACCCAAATCTGGTACATATTTGTGTGCTAATCTTTTACAAGAATTTGGTATTAAGTTTGGCGGACATCATTTAAATGAATATAATTATCAGCGATATGATCTTGGAAACTTACATAAAGGTTTAATTGATCCTATTGAATATACTTTTACAGAGCATATTTCTAAAAGTATTGGGCGCATTAATAATAACTATTTTGCCGTTACACATTTAAATTATACAGACGAATTATTTGCTTTATTTAGGCCGTTCAAAAAAATTATTATAACTAGGCCTCAAAATGAAATAAGAGAATCATATGAACGTTTTAAAGGCATACGAGGCGGCAAAGGCCCGTTTGAAGCTGTGCTACAACAGCACTATTGGTTAGATTACCCTAATACATTTCATCTAACATTTAACGATATGATTGAAAAAAATATAAAAGTTATTGATGAATTGCAAGACTTTTTGTTTAATAATAGACTCCACAATTCTCGTAAGTGTATTCGTAATGCATTAAGGAATGACTCTCTCACAAAGAGTAGTATTCGTTAAACCCCAATATAAATATCTACATGAAAGTAGTATTAGTTACAGGTGGGTTTGACCCATTGCACTCAGGGCATCTAGCCTATTTCGAAGAAGCAAAGAAGCTGGGCGACAAACTTATTGTTGGAGTGAATAGTGATGAGTGGCTTACACGTAAGAAAGGCAGACCATTTATGTGCTTTGAAGAACGTGTTGCAATTATTAGAGAAATGGAAATTGTAGATAAAGTAATTGGCTTTGACGACAGTGACGATAGTGCTTGTCATGCAATTTTTCATACGCTAAGTACACATGGAGACATCAAAGTAATCTTTGCTAACGGCGGTGATAGAACTAATACAACAACACCAGAGTATGTTACATATGGTGATATGCCTAAAGTAGAATTTGTATTTGGAGTTGGCGGCGAAGATAAAAAGAACTCAAGTAGCTGGATACTAGACGAGTGGAAAGCACCAAAGACTGAACGTACATGGGGGTACTACAGAGTGATACACGAATATGACCAACACACTAAAGTAAAAGAATTAGCAGTGCCTCCGGGTAACAAGTTATCAATGCAACGACATCAAGAACGTTCAGAGCATTGGTTTATTGCAGAAGGTACAGCAACAGTTTATACGATAAACAATAAGACAGATATAGAAACATTAGGCATATACAATCAACACGAGTCATTACACATACCTGTAGGAACTTGGCATCAACTTGCTAATGAACATGACACAGATTTAAAATTAGTAGAAATACAATACGGAAAAAATTGCGTGGAGGAAGATATTGAGCGAACCCCTTAAGATATTTGTAGGCTGGGATAGCAGAGAAGACATTGCATATCAAGCATGTAAACAAAGCCTAGTAGATACAGCAAGCGTTGATGTAGATGTTGTTCCATTAAAGCAACGACTATTAAAGCGTGAAGGGTTATACTGGCGCAAGTCAGATAAACTAGCAAGTACAGAGTTTACATTTACTCGTTTCTTATTACCTGAACTTACTAACTTTAATGGTTGGGCATTGTTTATAGACTGTGACTTTATTGCATTAGACGATGTTAAGAAGTTATTTGATCAAGCAGATAACAAGTATGCATTAATGTGTGCCCAACATGATTATACACCTAAAGAAGGTTTTAAAATGGATGGACAAGCACAGCTAAACTATCCACGTAAGAACTGGTCAAGTATGATGTTAGTAAATTGTGGACATCCTAGTAATGCCAAACTAACTAAAGAACTAGTTAATGATCCTGAAATTGATGGCAAGTATCTACATAGATTTAGTTGGTTAGATGATAGCGAAGTAGGTAAGATTAGCCACGAATGGAATTGGCTAGTAGGTTGGTATAAAGAACCAAACGACGGCAAACCAAAGTTTCTACATTATACTGAAGGCGGCCCTTGGTTTGAACAATACAAAGATTGCGAATATAATTTAGAATATTATAGAGCCGAACGCAAATATTATGAAACAGCTATTAAGGGTGCAGAACAAAAAGTATTAGCAACAAAGCATAAAGGATCAAACTATAACTCTTTATCAATACCGCCGGAAATGAAAAAGGCAGTACAAGCTATAATTAATGGACCTATTGATCCTACAGGAAAATATTATGGCAATACACAGGAAGAAGCTATGAAGATTATTCAAAATAAATTTATGAAGGGAACAGTGCATAAAAATGCAGCAATTGATCCCGAAGAAGGCATTTCAAAACACAAGAACGATTTTCAGTATGACGAATATTTACAGAGCTTTGTAATTGGTAGCGGTGGTAGACTTAGCGACTGGAAAACTGAAGAGACAACTTCTACTCCGTTGATCATTAGAGGACTAGGTGGCGGCAGTCGTAAAGCAATTAAACACTGTTGGGAAACTGGCAGAGAATTTTATGCTATTGACACTGGCTATTTTGGCAACGAAGGAAGTAAAGCAAAAATATGGCATCGTGTTACAAAGAATGAATTACAAAATACACAGCCAATTATATCTCGACCAGATGATAGATTATTAAATTGGAAATATAAAAAGTTTAATGAAGGCACTAGAATATTACTTGTGCCACCTAGTGAAAAAGTAATGATGCTATGGAATCAACCTAGTCCTGAAGATTGGGTTAAGCAAGTTACTCAAGAGCTTAGACAATACACTGATAGACCAATTGATATTAGATTAAAACCTGATCGAAGACACAGAATTACTAATCAATCATTAGAAGCAGCTATGGCACGTGATGTACATTGTATTGTAACATATAATAGTATTGCTGCATTAGAAGCACTTAACTTTGGTAAGCCTGCTATTGCATTAGGTCCAAACTGTGCTACAGCGGTATGTAATACTAAACTGTCAGATATTGAAAACTTAAACAAACCAAGTAAAGATGAGATGTATGCCCTTATGTGTCATCTAAGTTATTGTCAATTTAATCGTGAAGAGATGATGAATGGTTATGCTTGGGATCAAGTTAAATGAAGGTAGTTAGTTACTACAATGTAGTACCTGTTGTAAATAAAAGCCAAGAAAAATTTGATATACTAACTAAGTTTATTAAGGGTGTAAATGCTGTAGGCGACGAAGGCATATTGCACAAAGGATTTGATTTACAAAAGTGTGATGTAGGAGTAATACAAGGTTGGCAACACGACCTTGGTAAGAACATGTCACATCTAAAGCTACGCAAAAGTGTAATGGACAATACATCGAATACACATGTATGTACAGCAGATGCTAACTTATTTTTATACGCTAACAAAACAAACGAACCACATCATTATTTAAGATATAGTTTTGACGGAGTATTTCCTAATACTGGAAATTACTTTGATGATACACCTGATCCTAAAAGATGGCAACAGATATCAAAAGATACTGGCATACAATTAGAATCAACAAAACGTAATGGAGCAAATATTCTTATATGTGCCCAGCGTAATCAAGGATGGAGCATGGGCAAAGTTAGTTTAGACAAATGGTTATTAGACACTTGCTATGCTATAAGACGTTTTAGTGATCGTCCTATCATAGTGCGACTACATCCAAAAGATAATGCTACTAATAGACGAGCTCCGCAGATACAACAAATGCTTCGACAAATTAAAGGTGTTGTACTAAGTCGTAATAAAACAATTGATGACGATTTAAAAAATTGTTGGGCTGTTGTAAATCATAATAGTAGTAGCATAGTTGGTCCAATAATAAAAGGCTATGCATCTTTTATTACAGATGCAAGACAAAGCCAATGTGCGTCAGTTGCACATAACGGTTTTAAAGATATTGAAAATCCTAGCGAGTTTGATAGACAAGCGTGGCTAGAACGTATTAGTATGTTTCATTGGAAGTTTACAGAATTAGAAGATGGTCAAGCCTGGCGACATATGCGTCAGTATGTTAGTTCCTAATTACACCCCATATATGTTTAGAGTCTGTTGTAACAATTTCAATTTGAATGCCGTCGGCTATTAATTCTTTAACAAACTTATTCACACCAGTAATTTTTACATCATCAAATACAATAAGTTTACTATCCTTAACTTGCTCATAGTCGTGCTTAACTGTTTCATAACTATGTCCGCCGTCAATATAAACAAAGTCAAACACTGTTGGTTTTAGTGTATCAGTAGTAAATCCTTTGTGTAGTTTATAATCTACATTAGGGTATTCTCTTTTCATTCTTCTAAAAGTTTGTTCAGCTATTCTTAGTAGTGCAGGTGCTTTACCGTTTCGTTCTCTTTTATGAAACTGTAGATCTGGAACTTCTCCGTCAAAAATATCATAACCATAAAATGTTAACTTGCTAACACGCGGAGCAAATAATTCAATAAATTGTTTAGACGTCCCGCCTTTGTGTGTGCCTACTTCTCCAATAAACTCGCACTTAGCATCGCCTATAATTTCTTTCATTGTTTCGAATAAGAATGGTTTCATTTATTCGTCCAATATGATTCAGTACGATTTACCATTAAATCTTTAGTGGAACTTTTGCCTGTATCTTTGCGTCCACCTTTCATATGATCAATCCATTTTCCTAACACACCATTAATTAATGGATGACCACCGCCGCCGGACTTTGCTTCTTTCAAATACATCTCAGCACTATAATCTAGTACGTTACCTATACCTTTCATTTTGTTTAAGATATGTCCAAATACATAACTATCATGCCATTCGTCTAATGTAAAAATACCTTGCTCAGCTTGTTCATAATACAATTCAAATTCTTTAAGAAATGCTCTGCAAATATTATCATTAAGATTCATTCCATAGAAACCACACTCGGGCCAAGTTTGCGATCCCTTACCTCGACCTACATATGTTAGCCATGTGTCTTTTGGTAATAGGTTAATAAAGTCTTCATAATGCCATCGACTGTGTACAAAGGTATCTGCATCCATCCATACAACCCAATCCTTGTTTGCTTTTTCACAAGCGTCAAACACAGCATAGACTTTGTTAGCAAATCTTACAGCGTCCCATTTAAACTTTTTATCCCAATCTTTTCGTGTGCGTCTTTGAGGTTCGTTACTTACATCTCCGTTTGCTTTAGGAACATCTTTCCATTTTTGTTTAAATGCATTTAGTTTAGGAAGTACTTGTTCAGCTTCGTAAATTGTTATACGACTAGGATCAGGATTTACAGGTTTGCATCCTTCAGCGTATACTAATAGTCTAATTCTTTTGTCTATCTGTGACGCAAAACTTTCTAAGAATCGCTGTCCGTACTTTGTATATCCTTCTGGATGAAAAGTTGTAACCACTGTTATGGCTGGCATTTTAGCTCCTTGTGTAAATAACTATATGGAAGTATTTAACAAATGATTTTCTGCTTGTACACTGATTATGGCGCATTAAATAGTAAGCCTGTATTCGAGGCGTTTGCTAAAAGTTTAATTGATGCTGGACATAAAGTAATATACAACGAACCTTATAGAGTACTGGATCATTATGATAATTATGATGTTGCTGTTATATGGAGTGTATTATGGAATGGAAGAATGTCAAAGAACAAAACAGTATGGGAACAAAACCGTAAGTTAAATAAACCAGTTATAGTATTAGAAGTTGGCGGTATAAAACGTGGAACAACTTGGAAGGTGGGGTTAAATGGAATTAATAGAGATGCTTATTTTGGGGATAGTAATAACGATGATAGGCGTAAGCGTTTACTTGGACTTGAAGTAAAGCCATGGAGAACAAACGGCGAATACATCCTTATATGTGGACAGCATGATAAAAGTCTGCAATGGACAAACATGCCACGTATGAGCAACTGGTTCTTAGATACATACGATGAAATACGTAAATATACACAACGGCCAATTATATTTAGGCCACACCCACGCTGTAGATTAGAACACATAGAACGTGGACTTAAACACGTATATAGACAGGAGCCTCGACATGTTAACGGCACTTATGATTCTTTTGATATGGGGTTTGATAATATACATTGCACTATCAGTTACAGTAGCAATCCTGGGATACATAGTGTCATCGAAGGCGTTCCTGCTTTTGTTAGTACTCATAGCATTGCTTATGATGTGGCCAATGACATAGACTTCTTACACGATATTGAAGATCCTCTAACACCAGATAGAACACAATGGCTTAACGACTATGCTTATACTGAGTACACTGTTGAAGAAATTACATCAGGAATGCCACTTAAATGCTTGACATCATTGCTATAATATAGTATACTGTAAGCATGGATCAACTAAATTACACTATTGAAGACAGCCTTGAGCTGTTGGTCGGACTAAAGAAAACTGTTTCGTTTGAATTAGAAAAATCTGATATTACTTTTTTATCAAGTATTGCTAGACAGACCTTTAAGGGTGTTGCACTTACAGATAGACAATGTAATGTTGTTAAAGAAAAACTGTTAAAATATAAAGATCAATTTGCAAAAAAAGAACAATATAATATTCATGTTGCATTAGATAATTTAAGAATGCCACTGAGAGAAATTGATCGTAGCAAATATGTTAAGATAGTAGATCGATCAAATGAAAGGTGGATCAAGGTACGCTTTCCATTTAGTAAAAAACTAATAACTGAGATTGATAATATATCAAGGAATTTCAGGATAGATTACATTCATGATAAAGGTAGCCACGAACATAATTTTAAATTAACAGAACGTGCTGTATTTGAAATAGTTAACAGATTTTTACCTAAACATTTTGTAATTGATCAAGAACTACTTGACCTTTACGAAAAGATATTAATAATGAATAATAATAAAAATAAACACATACCCGGAGTATACAAATTTAAATTACAAAATTTAAGTGACCGGGCAACAAAGTATATGATTAGTAGTATAGGCGAGCCTACAATTGATAACCTAGCATTATATAAAGATAGACAAGATCAATTTGGATTGCACTATTTTGACCAAGACGATCTTAATAATAGTTTGAGTAATTTTACAACACTATCAAAAAATATAATTAATCGCACATCAACTAATGTATTTGTAAACAATACAAAATACACATTGAATAATGTAGCTGAATCACTTTTAGAATTAAACCGGTTTCCGTTATTAGTTGTTCTACCAGAAAATACTAATCCGCTAGACGATCTGTATGATGTACATCGAGCGTTAAAAGGTTTTATTGAAGATAGCGAATCATCAGTATTGTTTAGACTTGATAATGATA
>Ga0228674_1002314_pt1 | contig 10523 bp, 6 predicted proteins | sample 1D_rmetaG_FD_189054 | JGI IMG/M metagenome (GOLD analysis project Ga0228674, IMG submission 189054) | Seawater microbial communities from Monterey Bay, California, United States - 1D_r | ecosystem: Environmental > Aquatic > Marine > Coastal | place: USA: California | collected 2016-09-26
CCTCAAGGAAGAAGCCGAGAAAGCTCAAACGCTCTGTTTGCGCGTGCTCTCCGGATGCCGCTACTGCTACAACTACGACGAGAAGAAGCCTTTGAACAGGTTCGTTACCAGCTCTCAAATATTATGCCGGTCGACGCTGCGAGCCTTCGCCAACTACGCCTGCCGATTCGACATGAGGAAGGTGGCGATCGACTGCATGAAGCGCGCCAGCTGCGTCGCCGTCACCGTCATGGACATGGTCTTCGACTCGTCGATGATCGATCATCTCAAACAAGTAGTTCCACTTTCACGTCTTGGACTCGAAAAGCTGCCGCTCTGTGCGGAACCCAATCCAAACAGGATTCCCGAAGGCGCCGTTGAAACGAACAGGCGAACCAGGGTCTCGTTCGCGGGTCTGGTTCGCGGCGACAAGCGCTGTCCGCCCAAGAAAGCCTCTCCTTCGAAGCGCACGGCCGAGGACAGAAACGCCGCCTTTCTTCTCATAAGGATGAGGAGATCCTCCACTTCTGCGATCGCAAAGTCCGGAAAGCGAGTTGAACGATGTCCCATAACGAGCGGTTACGCGTCCGACTCGTGCACCGAGTGCGCGGGCGATTCGGACGGTGGAGAAATGGACGACGTCCCAATTGCGCTGTTGTGAGGCTTAGGCGGGGCCTCGTCGAATTTGCCAAAGTGAAACATGCGCGTGTATAAAACTTTTTAAAAGTAGTTTGTAAGAGGAGGTGAGGAACAATCTGCAATGTCGGTTGCCAACGGCACCGCAAGAAAGGAGATGCGAAGCAACGTGTTTGAGATGCCGTCTCTGGTCTCGCTGACGATAGGCATGTGCAACGGCACTGCTGACGGTAATACATCTGAGTTTCACTTGGGTCGCGACGTTAAGGAAGTTTACGAGCATGATTTGGAACACAAGATTATCATTGTGAACGATATTGATCCGGACAAGCCCAGTGATGAGCATCACTTTGCGTTGGCAATCGCAATAATGGAAGAACATCTGGACAACAAAAAGTTAGCCTTCGACAAAGTTTCTGATAAAGGAATAAAATTCAACCGCACCATAATCCAAGAACTGATAAACGTGAAGAACAACGGTTACAAACTGACTTACATCATTCAACCGCCGTACAGGGACACCGACGGAAAAGAATGCAGGGTCTACGCTCCCAAAAAACCACGTTCTGAACCATATGGTTTTTTATGCAGTTTGCTTTCGTGGCTGACCTACATCCTTGTCGGGTTCAACGACAAAACATACGCTGTCATGTTGATACTCGAAGCCTGGCACAGACTTCCTTCTACAGATTTGATAAACTACTTGACGGATTCCTCCGATTCTACGAAACAAATCGTACCAGAATATACAGCTAAAATCACACCTTACATCGAAAGAATTGAGGATTCGAGTCAACGCAGTAGCATGATGAATGCATTTCATTTTCTTTCTGAGTGGGCCAACAAAGCATTCGACCTTTATCTAAAAGAACCAGATATAAACTGGGTCTTCATTGAGAATAACTACGTGAACTTCGTCTGTATTGAAGACGTCGTTCAGTGTTTAAAACTATTCGTCAGTATTGAAGACGGTTCCGATATTCTAATTTACAACAAAGATCTCACAATCAAGATTCTTATGCAACTCGGCAAGATCCAAAAGTTAGAAATGATATCGCAAACCCGTACTTCAGATAGGTACGAACTGTTCACTCGAACTCGAATACGCACGTACCGGCACATTTCATGACATTTCGAACGCGGCTCTTCCGCGCACGTTTCGCACCATATATATGTCCCCTGTCATTGCGTGTCTCTCTCTACGTACTGAGATGTTTCTGTTTGCACCCTTTTGCAAAGCAGGATATTAAATCACAAACGACGAATCTCACAAATAGAAGCTTCTCCATACCGATGGGACAGCGATACAATCGGTTTGCTGTAACAATTGCGAATGAGTGAGTGTGTTCGAGGCTCGGGAATGGGGGGGCTCGTCGGATTTGCTACACGTGTACAACACTTTCTTTAAAAGTAGTTTTTACGAGAAGGCGAGGGACACTCCCGTCCAGACGAAGACGCGCAGCGCGTTCCGCGTCACAAACAGCTTGGTGCGGGTCAGTTCGTAACAGTAACGCGCGCCTTTTATGTTGAGCCCTCCACTGGAACGCAGCGTCCCAAATCTTTGAAGACAATACAGAAGTCTGCATTTAATGGTTGCCCCTTGGACGCTGGATTTAAACAAGAACTCGACAAAATAATAAATTCGTCCATGGACACATCTTAACATCGTTCAAAATTGCCTCACCTCTCACATCCGCTCGAGAAAGTCCCGCCTCTCCCACGCGGGACGCGCTCGTTCGATCGGAGAAAAGGTTATGCTCACTCCTTTGACTACAAGAAGAACGCACTCCTGACTGGAGTGGAATCCCGTGCAACGAAAGTTTTGCACGTTCGAATCCGTTTCCGATTCGTACATCTCTCGAAACGCAACGCTCGAGGACGTCAACTCGAGTCGACGGAACGCGGCGGCGAAGAAGAGGTCCACTACACATGTCGAGGTACCCGCTTTGGAATGGAGGTACACGTGTTGCTCCGAGGCAAATCCGTTTGAAGAATGGACGTCGACTCTCTCCCCTACGAAGGAGAGCTTGCAAGTCGGAGCGTCCCTCCCGTGAGACGCGAGTGCGCAAACGTAGATCTGAGGGGGCCTTTCCCCCACCGCTTCCCTCAGTCTGCAGATGGACTTGAATCCACACACGTCGCCCCTCAAAAACCGCTCGACGTGTTCCAAAATGTCGCTTCGCAGAGCTCGCTCCGCGACGGACTCGAGTGTGTCACAGGAACGTTCTATCTCAGGTTGCATCTCGGTTGTGCAGGTCGAAAAAAGTTTAGTTGCAGTTTTCAATCAGCTCATGCCTGTGTTCCGACGTTTATCAACGACGAAGACACCAGTACGTTGTCGAAACTGTTCGCATCGCCTGGAATGTAGTTGGACGGTCCTATCCAGTGTACTGGTCTGTCGTACTCCGAATTAGTCGTTTCTTTCCGCAGCAAGTAGGGGAGAACATAAAACTCATTTTCCAAGCTCATGTACCATGGTTCGTAGTATTTTTTTGGATCCTTGAACACTTTGAATAAGGCACCAAGCGTCGTTTCGTAAAGGATTTGATCGTCGAATTGGACCTTAGTAAGCGTACAAGTCGTGTTGTCGTACGACATAACTGTGTCCAAACGAACTGCATCGAATCTCACGTAGTATTTGTTATCTCCTTGAACATATACATCCGTTCGAAGCATTTTCACCAGTTGATTTTGTGCTTTGAGCTTGAGTTCGTACGACGACATCGGTGGATTGTACAATCTCAGACCATCTCTGTAAGGTTCATCGTCTTCACCCTCTTCACCCTCTTCACCCTCTTCACCCTCTTCACCCTCCTGACCCTCCTCGTCATACATCACGTCGTACATGTTACTATCACGACTTACATTGGCCAAATTGACGTGCCTGTTCTTCAAATCGTTCACTAGAACATCATTCTGTGCGTGAAAGCACATGAGTCCCCAAGCTTTACCACGGGCGTGATGACTGTGAATATCTACGTTTGACTTGAATGGATAATTCTCGTCTCGAGGTATTCTCTGCTGCCAATCGTACGCCCACTTCCATGTGTTCTCCAAAACAACGTCGTCGTATAACGTGGCCTTCCACTCCACCAGATAAAACCCTTCTTCAAGACCACGACGTTCTTGACGAGTAGTGAAATTGAGAAAGTCGTCCTCTCTCTCTATGATTTCTTCAGTCGAGTAAATGGGTTTGTATAATTGAAACAGCCATCCTACCTCGTTTGTAGGCATAAACTTGTACTCGTTTTTATTCGTGATATGTTTCTCCATGTGTTTGCGCACTTCAGATGGAGGTTCGAATTTGCGGATCGTTTGTTTCACGTAGGAGGGTACGACGTAGACGTTGCCCGATTTGTGTCTCTTGAGCAAAGGTATGTAATTGTCCAATATCTTGGTGGCACCCTCTGAGTTACAAAACGTACCCAATATTTCGGATACGATCATGTCGACGCTACCTCCCGATTTGTCTCTGATTGTTTTCTTTTCACATGTCTTCACATTGAACGACACAAGAACTGGAATCACTCGTTCTTCGTTGAACAAAGATGTTTGACTGTTTTTGATCAGACCAGACAAATTATTCACGTGAGCTTCGGACAGGTCCACGCACACCACCTTTTCAGCGCCCGCGAACACCGCGCAGGCCGTCAAGAAACCGGTTCCACACCCAACGTCCAGAACCACTGGATCCCGACCTTCGTTTACTTTGAACGCTTGAACGGCCTTCACGATTGCCTTCCAATATTGATTGTTTCTGTCCGTGTCGAGAAGCATCGCAGCAAAGTATTGTTGCATTACGTCTTTCGATTCGTCGTTCTTGCAATACTCAGGATCGTACTGAGTGGACATGCCTCCAACGCTGGAGGTGTCGTGCGCGTTCAAATCGTGAGACATCTTTAAAAAGGGGAGCGTCGCTCGATCGAAGGGTTGTTTGAGTGAGTCAGCATTGCTTTTGTGAAGAGTGTTTCTTTTTGAAAACATGTCTCAATGTTGTTATCCCAATACTTTTTATTCAAATGGCCGATTCGCGTCGTCCACGTTTCGGGTTGTGCAGTCGTAAATTTGTCGTAAAATGTAACATTTCATTGTACCTGCTTTTGAGCGACGGGAACCTCCGCCCGTTTCATGGCCAATGGTGCGCATACACACTTGCGTTCCGCAACCTTTCGTAAATGCGGAGCGCGTCCTTCAACTTATACTTGCACCAATCGGCAGGACTGGTGCACCACTTGAACATCTGCTGCATTTTGGGGTGGTTGTAGTGCACTTCAATCATCATTTCATCTACCAGTTCGTGTGTTCCATCTTCCATCAACTTGTCGACAATGTCGTACTCAGCGCCTTCGACTGCGTCAGACGAGACACCGATGAGCGTCACATTCAACCCGAGAGTTTTTGAGAGCTGTGACGGTGGTTTAGGTTCGGACTGTGCGGACCATCCATCTTGACGACGACCATATCTCGTGGAGCAAGATTCAGCGCCGTGCGTAGCAAGTCCGAGAAGCCAAGTGTTGGAGGGGTTGTCGACGGCTCAGTACGCGGTCCTACAAATGCCTGAAGGCACGACATGTGAGAAACAGTTCGTACGCAGTCCTCACGCGGGAAAGCTCATCGAACGCGTTTCAGTGCTTACCTGAAAAAAGAAGTGGCGTTGAGTGAATTTGGTTATGCGTTCTGGACTCATTTTCCCCCTCAAGATTCGCTCCAGATCCCGAGGAGCTGGCATTTTATATTCGCCAGGGGTGATCTCGAACGCGTAGAACTCGTCGAATTCGGCAATGGGTGGATACAATTTGAAGAAGTCCATCATTCCCCCATGCAAGAAGGATTTTGCGCCGACGTCTATGTAAACCTTTCGACCACATCCAGAGTAGTTGGTATGATAAGCAAGAAAATGAGGAGGCACACGTTTGAAGTAACTCTGCGGGCCGTTGAGGGGCCCTCGGAAGTGTTGCTCGGGCCATAAGTGTTCTATTTTACGAAAGTCTTTCTGAGGACAGGGTTCGACAGTTGCTTGACTGACACACCGCGGTTGCAAATCTGAGAGCAAGCACAAGCGCAGCACGACACGTGTTCGACGCATAAAGGTATCGGTTTTTATGTCCAGAGACTTTTGAAAAAAATTATTTGCGTCACATAGCGCGTGAACGCTCCACAAAAATGGATTCCCTTTGAACGTGTTTCACACCTCACGAACTCCAGATTCGCATCTTGGTCTGCGGAACCATGCGACACATGGGACACGTGTCGCACGCTTCGGCGCAAGTCTCGCAGACGCAAAGATGGCCGCATGGCACGAAAGCTGTTGTCTTGCCTCCGTCCATGCAAACTACGCACTCGTTACTGTCCTCTGTATCGTTCCGCCCCGACGTCGCTTGCTGCTCAGCGTTCAGTTCGCTCGACTCCTCTTGCTTAGCTTCGTCTTCGCTCGCTTCTTCTGGCTGTTCTTCGTCCACAGTGGAGTGCATTTCGGAGGTTCCGGCTGCGGCATTGCGCGCCTTCTTCTTTCGCACTCTTCTGGAAGGTCGCTTTTTCTTCACTCTCGCCTCAAAAGACGTTGTCTCGTATTCTGTTTGATCTTTCATGACCTTCGTCATCAAAGTGTCGACTCGACGTAGGAAGTCGCAAAGTGGATCTTCGTCTGGAAGATTCCATTCTGTGACGTACTCGTCCAGTCGAGATCGTGCAGAGGTCACTTTCGAAAGATCGAAGGGAGGGCAAGAAAACGATTGCATCGTTTCCACCTGGACAACGTTATCCACCAGTTGCATCAGATCGACATACTTCCGATCGTGGCAAGTGTGCTCGCCACGTGTGAGCGCCTCGACGCATTGAAATTGTTCTATCATCTGTCTGTCTTCGGGAATGAAATTCTCCAACGACAACGACAAGGCGCCCAACCGACTTGAAACAAACTGTACTACACTTGCAACCTCTCTTTCTTCGTTTGTAAGACCTACTTTCGTATTACGCAATCGATCAAAGATGCCGTTGAGAACGAACGTAGCGTACGGCAATGCCATTTCGTTTTGACACGCGGATTTGACGCAGCTCGCGACGAGTGAGTGGAATCTGGCGAATGGCGTTTCTGGACGAACTTCACTGACTTTCTCAATCAGGTTCTCGCCGTACAAGGCCGTGGGGCACACGCCGCATTGTTGAATGGTTGCAAGCGCGGAGCACACGTAGTCGTACGCCTGTTCGAGATGACGTCCGTATTCGTCGGTTCTTTCGATCGTGAACGGCTCGTGTCGATCGGCACGTTCTACGTACATGTCCAACATGTGAACGATCAGCTTGAACTGCTCGACGTGTATCGTCTTTGTGGCGAGTAATGTGGCGTGCCACGAGAACAAAATTTTGGCCATGAGCAACGTGTACTCGTTCATCGTCAGCGACGACTCCGTAGCAAAGGAGAAGAAGTGGGCCATGATTATTTCGATCCCCGTCATCTTGTCTGGTTCGTCGCGGCAGAAGGCCGTCAACGAACGGATGTCGATGCCGCACAGGCATGGACTGTCTTTCATCATGGTGTAGTTGCACATGAACAACAATGGCAGTCGCTGCAGACTGTCGACGTCGGGCTCGATCTCTTCGTATACAAACTTGTTGAGAAGATTCCAAACAAGATCCAGCGTACGAACGACGAATCCATGTTCGTGCAACACACTTTCGTTCCTGGCCAACCACAGACGCAGCTTCATAACGCTCTCTTCCGACCACGACGAACGAAAAATCGCCGTCGCAAACTCTTTGGTCACCGACTGTGCGACCGCGGTCTCGTTTGGGGCGGTATGCTGGTGGTCTTCGCAGGGTGTGGAGCACGTGGGAGCGTCGTCCTCCACAGAACTCGTTGCGTGCAAACTCGAATGACTGGGTGATGCGTGCTGATCGTGGTCTCCGTCCACGAGCTCATTCACCATTGGACGGAACGCCTGCACGACTCTTTGAACTGGATCACATATGGGTAGATTCCATTTCTTGGTGTAGTCGTAGAGAAAGTTCCACGAGCAGCAAATATCAGGATCGTTTGTACGACTACAGGATGATTTTCTCAACTGATCGATGCATTTGATGTGTTTCGTCAGCTTTACAAGATCGGTGTACTTTTCGTCGTTTGCAGCGTACTTGAGCATCGCGTCGGGGCCGACCGATCGCAAATAATCTAGCACGTCTTTGTAGAATTCGGAGGATCTGCAAATTGAGGAAGACGCGTCCGACGTTTGAAGAGCATCGGAAATGGAGTTCAGAACGAACGTAGCGAACGGGAGAGTGAGCCCTTGCTCGTAGGCGACCTTTACTGCGCGCATCAAGAAGGATTCGAATGCGAATCGTTCCATTCTTGAACGAACGTGCAAGTCAATCATCAAAAGACAATCGTACACGGCATACGCAGCGTAGGACATTGCTTGCTCTTGCAAAACAGCGAGTGCGGAACACACGTAGTCGTAAGCTTGCTCAAAATCATGTCTGCTTCGACCTTCGACCGTCGCCACAAGGAATTTGTCGCCTAGTTCGACGTACTCTTTCAAATATCTATTGATAAAGTTGACGTTGCCAACTTCCATCTTTCGACGAATGAGCGCTTCCGAGTGCCATAAGTACAAATTCTTGGCCAGTAGCAATGTGTAGTCAATATTCGTCGTCGAAGGTGCGTCGACCTTCCACATCAAAAACACCATGACAGTTTCCACTGCAATCATTCTGTGTCGTTCGTGCACGCAGAAGGCCAACAGCAAACGCATTTCGATGCCGCACATCGACGGATTGTCGTCCATACACGTGTAGTCGCACAGAAACATCAATGGCAGTCGGTGGTGGCTTGCAACGTCCGTACCAAAGCGTTCTTCCAAGTAGTCACGGAGAGAGTTCCAAGTCAAATTCATCGTATACAATGCCATTTCGTTGTCTACCAAATGCGCGTTCCTGCGAAACCACGAGTTCAATTTAGATGTGATGTCAATGTCGGAAGAGCAGACGAAAATCATTTCCACGAGCTTTTCCACTACGGATCTTGCCACCGCGGTTTCTTGAGCGGATGGAGGCTCGAGCGACGAGCGACGGGCGAGCTCTTCTGCAAGCACTTCGTAGGCCGTAGAGCGTTGCAGAACGTGTCTCAGGGTGAGATCGCACACGGCACAGGTCGAGCGCGTGGAGGCGCCACTCTCGGTAGAGCTCATTTTGTGTGCTTGCTCTCTCGGTTGTGCAGTCCGTACACTTTCTACACCAGTTCGTACCAAGCTGCACAATTCCCTCGTCTGTCCGAATCACTCCCACCTCTGTCCGATCACAAGCGCCCTGCTCGTCTGATATGATGACTTCCGCAACCGAGGACGACTCGCCGCAAGCAGGTGGGAACGAAGATCTGATGGCTGTTTGGACCTTCCTGCGCATCGCCAGCAGTCGAAGCGCGAACCAAGAAGTTCTGCGCAACCACGTGGCGGATCAAAGCAGAATCAACTCTCCAGACGATTTTGACCTCTGTGTGCCCTTTGAGTACTGCACCGGAATAACGGAGATTGACGACGTGAGCAGCAGCAGCTCCGAAGGTAGGCAGGAGGAGAGGTCGACGAACAGAGAGCTCGTCGTTGCGAATCCCCCAACGTTGCTTCTTGCAACTGAGACGGCTTCCGAGATTGCGGTTCGTTACGAGCCCCACGACCAGGCACGAGTACATAGAGCTTCCGAGGAGTGTCCTTTGGCGTGCAGAGTTCGCGCCGCTCGTTCGATCGCAAGAGTACTCTGCGGTACGCTGGTGTCGTATTGCGCGGACAACCACTTCGCGCTGGACGCGCTCCAGACCGCGGCAAGAATGATCACTTCGAACAGCATGAAAAACATAGGAGTGTCGATCCCCAAATGGCGAAACGATCTCCTGGTTTTGTCACCTCCAAAGGACAGGATCCGATTGACGTCCATCGCAGCGTGTCTTTCGACTTGCACGGCTTCTTTGACGGAGGCTCCGAGCAAGCCCGGGGGGCCTACGCCCTCCAAGATCCAGCGCGATCCGCATCTGTACGTGTCGGCGATGCTGGGATGTGTGTTCGCCCTCTGTTCCACTTACGCTCCGAACGACAACATGTTCGCAACTACTGGCTTCTCGTACTGGTTGGCGCATCACGACTTCTTGGTCGAGTCCGTTCGCAACTGGAGGGAAGATATCAGGCGAGGTGTGGTGACGTTCGACATGCTTCTGGAGCAGGAGGTCGCCATTCTCGTGCCGATTCCCTGGCTGGACGATCGTGGAGAGTGGACCAACCAAGCACTCGAATCGGACTTTGCACATCCGTTCCGCGTTCGCTTCACGCTGATGGCGCACGAGATGATGTTTCGTCTTTCGAACAAGTTCACTTCGATTGGAGAACTCAACGAGAGGCAGGCCAAGGCACTCTGGAGAAGACTCAACGAGCACTTGTACTTCTCTCTGCATTCTCGACGGGCCGTCAGTTCGGCGCTGCATTCCTCCTTTGGAGCTCTGCTGTTGAGCGACGTTCCGCTTTTGGCGGTTCCTCAGTCGACGCTTCTTCAAATGATGGAGGAGCTCAAGACCTTACCCTGCTCCGACACGAGCGTGTTTCTTGCGCTGAAAGCGGTGGAGACCACTCTGGAAACGTTCACACCAATTGTCTCCACGAACAACACGTTCCATCCGATGCGCAGTTCGTACGTCTCCGATCTGTTGCAGCCGTGCATGCACAAGAACGCGCCTGTGACGGCAGCAAGGCTGGGCGTGTCCGCCAAACTGCAGGAGAACGGCGAGTTGCCCGCTTTCTCGGACACGATCTTGCGACTGTGTCGACCTGCGATATTTGTCGCAGCTGGAGCGGGGATCCATCGCGAACGTCTTCGCAGAAAGAACATTGTTCTCGACTACACGTGCAAAAGTTTGGACTCGACGGTTTTGA
>Ga0228674_1002315_pt1 | contig 10520 bp, 14 predicted proteins | sample 1D_rmetaG_FD_189054 | JGI IMG/M metagenome (GOLD analysis project Ga0228674, IMG submission 189054) | Seawater microbial communities from Monterey Bay, California, United States - 1D_r | ecosystem: Environmental > Aquatic > Marine > Coastal | place: USA: California | collected 2016-09-26
CTCACCGTCTTTTCTACTTTTTGTTTTGTCATCATCGCTTCCTCTTGGAGTTAACGATGAACTAAAACTGTCTCTTACGCAATTAGCCTATTTGGTCCACATAGTGTTGACGGGGTACAGGATCAGGTTTCTCCTATTGTGTGGCAATTAATACACTGTGCTTTCCCTTTGAATAAACTAAAGCCACGGATAGCTTGTGTGGAAATAGCTTGTTTTTCCTTGCCGTAATACCAACGATCGAAGGGTGAGTTACCAGAGACGAGTACCCGATTATAGCTGGCAAGTGCCTGGCCTATGGTGACAGGATTAGCTTGATGGCCATCAAAAGCGGTTTCGAATAGGCCTTGGTAATCAGGTAGGTTTTTGATTCGTTTAATGACCTGGCCAATCGAAGGCATGGCCATTTCATTGTGCGCGAGTAGAGGGCTCCAGACCAGTGTTTCTAATGAACTTTCTCGGCCATCATGGAATAGCCGTTTTAAATAGGCAGTATTATAAATTGTCGGGGAATTTCGACGATGTAAACGACCTTCTACGCCGACGGCTTTTTCTAGCTCACTATTGGTAAAGCCTTGTTCGGGAATATGACAAATAGCGCATGAGAATGTGTTGTTGAGAGATAGGCGACGATCAAAGAATAATTTACGGCCTAGCGTGATTTTTTGTTCCGTGATCGGATTGTTTGCTGGTACCGGAATAGGAGGTAGGCCGAGTGGAGGTGTTTTGATGACGCGGATAAGATTGGCGTGTTTCCCTTGCCTAGCCTCAATGGCTTTTGAGTCGGTGGTGTAATCTTCGGTTTCATATCCGGTTTTACTATCCCCAGCACCGATGCGGATATTATTTGATGTATTGTCAGATGAGAAAGAGGCGTTGCTGTATAGACTAAATAAGATGAATAGACTAACGATGGTGTAGTTGGTTTTATTTGACAGTATCATTAATTGGGGCTGAATTATTAGGTTTTAGAGGCGTGGTTAATTTTACATTAAGGCTGCTTTAAATAAGCCCCGTGTTTATACCAGTACTTTTTGTGCGTGTATTTTGTTTGGGTGGGTCTTTAAAGATGTCTTTAAGGTCAAAGGCATTTTAGAGATGTTAATCTAATGTTACTTTTCAGTGATTAAAGCGATTTAAATGAAATCAGTTGAGTTCGAAAATGAGCAGGTCTGCCCATCAAAAATAGTTTGTGTCGGTCGTAACTATATTGACCATATCACTGAGTTGAAGAACACAATGCCCGATCAGCCGGTTATTTTTATCAAACCTAATTCGTCTGTTTCTAGTTTGTTGCGTTGCGGGCAAGGCGGGTTACATTATGAGGGAGAACTTAGTTTCCTTATTCGTGAGAATAAATTATTTGGTGTTGGGTTTGGTATGGACCTGACAAAAAGAGATGTGCAAAAGGGATTAAAGGAAAAAGGGTTGCCATGGGAGCGAGCTAAGGCATTTGATGGTTCGGCTGTTTTGAGCCAGTTTGTGACGCTAGAAGGTGACATTTCTGAACTATCTTTACGTTTATCCATTAACGGTGAAGCGAAGCAAATAGGCGGAGTTGAAGATATGCTGTACTCACCGCAAGTGCTATTGAGGGAGGCGCAATCTTTTTTAACATTTGAAGAGAATGATATCTTGATGACGGGTACGCCAGCGGGGGTTGGATTAGTAAATCGGTGGGATGTTTTTCTAGGGCAGGTTTTTCTGGGAGATAAGCTATTGGTTGAACAGGAGTGGGTTGTTAGTTAGTCGTTTGCTCTTGCTTTAATAACGCTTTTTTTGTCTCTAAGCAGCCAGCATAACCGACGAGTTGCCCATTATTACCAATAATGCGATGGCAGGGAATGATGATAGAAAGGGCATTGGCTGCGTTGGCATTGGCGACGGCACGCACAGCTTTAGGCTTACCTAATTTTTTGGCCAGTTCTAAGTAGCTGAGCGTTTGTCCGTAGGGAATAGTTTGTAATGCTTTCCAGGTTTGTTTTTGGAAGTCAGTGCCGGCCATGATGAGTGGTAGGTCAAATTCAGTTCTTTGTTTGTTGAAGTATTCATCAAGCTGTTTTATTGCAAGATTTAGAGTGGCATTGTTCCCTTCAAGTAATGGTCCACCTATGTGTTTGCTTAGCCTTTTTTCGACGGCGGCTTTGTTTTTTTGTTTTGCCAATTACATAAACACAGTTTGTCTTCGACACTGCCAAGGACAAGGTTACCGACGGGTGATTGATAAAGTTGAGTTGTGATTTGTGTCATAGGGTCACAATACCATTTAACGATTGTTTTGATTAGCAGTGATTCATATAATGACGTTTTATCAATAGTTGAGTTAACGATGGAAATCACAGCTGTGCCTTTTGCCGCGCATAATGGCATTGAAATTGACGAAAATGGCGCTGTGTTTTTGCCGTTTCATGACAGTGTACAGAACCATTTTGGTGGTGTGCATGCTGGTGCTCAGTTTTTGTTAGCGGAAAGTGCGAGCGGTTATTATCTATTAACGGCTTTTCCTGAGTTGGTTGGTCATGTTGTACCTTTATTACGTGAGTCACGCATTAAATATGTTCAGCAAGCCCGTGGTGAATTGGCATCAAAAGTGTTGTTGGAAGAAGCGGAAAAGCAAAAGTTTTTGCAGACATTGATGGCACGTGGTCGGGCTGTGATTAAAGTTGCGGTAGAGGTGAGTGACCGTGATGGTAATATCATGTGTTCAGGCGAGTTTAAGTGGTTTGTTCAGCTAGAGAGTGTATTGCCTAAATAATGTCGAACATGACTTGGTGCCCTGCCTTGAAGTGCTTTCCGGCATAGTCTGATAGCCAACTTAGATCGAGGGTTTTACTTTTAATCGCTTTTGATTTTGCGTGGTAATAGGCAAGCATGAAGGTCTCGTCTTCTGTGCGTAGCCATTTTTCTGTTTTTGTTTGGACTGCCACTGATTCACGACGGAAGAGTTCTTCAAAAACGGCATCAACGATAAGATTAAAGTGACTTTCGTTAATTTTGTTAGCGATGGCATAGCCGCGACATGAACCCAAGACCGAGCCCGTTATTTCATGGCTCGATTGCATTTTTACTGGGACGTTGCCCAATTCATCTCTCAGGGCGTTAAAGCAATTTGAGAAGGCTTTGAGTAGATGACGTTTGTGTTGATTGTTTTTAAATAATTTGAACATGGTCTCTTATGTTGTATGTCTTACCTCAAAAGCGGCATCAAAATGTGCCTTTGCATAAGTTTGTAACCACGTTAAATCTAGTTCTAACGAGGCTTTATCTTTTGCGTGGTAATATGATTCCATAAAGTCCTCATCGGCTTCCGTTAACCATGTCTCAGTTCTGGTTTGAACATCAATAGAATCTTGTCGGTAGACTTCTTCAAATACGGCATCAACGATAGAAGCGAATGCTTTTTCAGATAAGTTGGCGGCCTCGGAATATCCTCGGCATGTCCCTAAAATAGCGGCTGTGACATATTTGTCTTTTTGCATCGGGATAGGAACATTATCGAAGATACTTTTGAGTGGCTCGAAGCAGTCAGAGAATGCGTGCTTGAGTTTGCTTTTATGTTTCATCATTTCAAGCATAAATGCTCCCCTTTTGTTAAATTAAAGTTGTTGGCCTAGTGTACTGGCTTTTTCAAAATGCGTTTGTACATATTGACTTAACCAGTCTAAGTTTAGTTCGACTTCTGCAGCCGATCTTGCTTGTTGATAAGCGGCCATAAAATCACTATTTTCTTCGTTTAGCCAATTTTGTGCTTTGGTTTGCATCGCTAAGGATTCACTGCGAAATACTTCTTCAAAAGCATTGTCTATCAATTTATTGACGACGGCTTCTTTTAGTTTATGTTTAACAGCGTAACCACGGCATGTACCAAGAATGGCACCTGAGATATAGGGACTCTGTCTCATATTAGGATGGACATTGCCTAAATCACTTCTTAATGGGTCTAAACAATCTGAGAAGGCTTGTAATAATATGGGTTTATGTATGGCAGCAGTGAACATTTTTTCGTTTATAACATGAGGCCTGTTGCTTGATCGAAATTCTCTTTGGCATAAGTAGTTAACCAAGCTAAATCTAAATCTGCTGTTGTTTGAGCCTTAGCGACTTCATAAGCTTGAGCAAAAGCATCATTACTACCATTTTTCCATGCATCGACACGTTCTTGGACGTTAACTGATTCCATGCGATAGACTTCTTCGAAGGCGGCATCAGCCATCAGTGCAATATCGGTCGGTTTAGTGACATTTTGCAGTTCAGCATACTTTTCACACACCGCTAGAATTGACCCGTTGATAGCTGGATCAGTTTGCATAGGAATAGGCACATTACCTAATTCATCTATCAGGGGCCAAAAGCATTTTTCGAATGCTTGTTCTAGTTTCCTTTTATGTTTACCAAGACCGATGCCAAACATGTTTTTCCTCATCACAATTACGGTTATTAATTATTGAGAATATACACCAGTCATAGCAGAATAAAAGGTTTTTTATGTTAAGACATTTATTGGTGTTATTTAAGCATCGATTCTTTTATGTCGTAATGACTTAATTTTGCTGCGATGCTGTTTATTTGCGAGCCGTTTTTTGATCGCATTCTTGCTGGGTTTGCTGAGTCGTCTTATTTTTCTTTGCTCCATCTGTTGGAGAATAATCTGTCGTAGACGGTTAAGCGCATCTTGACGATTTTTTTCTTGGGTTCGCCATTGTTGGGCTTTGATGATAATGCAACCTTGTTTAGTAATTCGGTTATCTTGTGATGACAGTAATCGCTGTTTGATAGCGTCTGGGAGGGAGGATTTTTTGATATCAAAACGAAGGTGGATAGCGGTAGCTACTTTATTGACATTCTGTCCCCCAGCTCCTTGTGCACGAATTGCTGTTAAGACAATTTCGTGATCAGGTATAGAGAGGTGTTGGTTAATGTTTAACACGGGTGATTCCTAATGGTGATGCTACCAATATGGATTATTTTACGGGTTTGCTTGTCGAAGGAGTCTACGTGGTTGTGCTTATTCGCTGTCAGATGAATGTCAGACGTGAGGTTTTATTGGTTCTATAATAGAGCCAAGCCACTTTTGAAAATGTTAGGAATTTGAATGGGAAAGGTTATTAAAGTTGTTGCTAGTCTTATGGTTGTTATATTTATCGCTGCTTTTTATGCACTGTTAAATATTGACCTTAATGATTATAAACAGCAGATAGAGGATGCGACGGCGGATGCGACGGGACGACAATTGCAACTTGAAGGTGATGTCTCGATTGCTTGGTCGTTGATTCCAACTTTATCGGTCGAGAAAGCAATATTTTCAAATGCAAGTTGGGGGACGGAGCCAGAGATGGTGTCGTTAGATAAATTTGAAGTGCGATTGGCTTTGTACCCTCTACTACAACGGCACATACAAGTGACAAAAGTATTATTGCATAGCCCACATATTCTGGTTGAGACGAATAAAAAAGGGGTTGGCAATTGGGTGTTTGATATTGAAGCGACACCAGAGCTTGAAGAAATTGAGCAGAATGACAATGAAGAATCAGATATCCAATCTGTTATTGTCAATGAGCTGGATATTACAGAAGCGAAAATTGACTATATCGATGGCGTGACGGGTGAGAAAAAGCAGTTTTTAATTGAACATTTGTCAATTGATGTTGCTGATTTAGAAACGCCGATAGATTTGCTACTGAAAGCAGTGGTTGACGATATTCCTGTTGCAGTTGAGGGCGAAATGGGTGGCGTTAAAGCTTTAATGGATAATGCGAATATGTCGTTAGATTTGAAAGCGGACGCGGGTGGTATTGGGCTTGAACTTGATGGCAATATTGCTCAACCATTATATGGCAAAGGTGCTGTGCTCAAGCTAGCGGTTAATTCAACGGATGCTACGTTATCTAAGTTGTCTGGTGAGACTTTACCTGCTTTCGGTAATGTCACGATTGAAGGCGACGTTAAGAGTGATGAGGTGACTGATAAAATCACATTGGATTTGTTGACAGCTATAGATGGTCTTGATTTAGTACTCAAAGGCCATATTACCAAGCCAGAAGAAGTTAAAGGTGTAGCGCTTGATATTGACCTAAAAACAGATTCTTCAACGTTATCATTGTTATCTGGCTCTGATATACCAGAGATTGGTGATGTTGAATTAAAAGGTCAGATGTCTAATCATTTGGAAACGGAGGCAGTTGCACTAGATTTAACTGCATTGGCAGAAGCGATAGTGTTAACGGCGAAAGGGGACGTTCAGAGTCCTCAAAAAGCTGATGGTATTGCACTTGATTTAAATTTGGTGACGAACTCTTCTGCCCTGAGTGTCTTAGCTGGGGATACATTGCCAACGATAAGTGAGATTAAGTTGTCCAGTGCTGTAACAGGTAATGACAATGTCTATAAGTTAACGAATTTAGCGTTAACTGCAGATAAAACCGATTTGGGTGGTGATATTGTTGTGTCATTAACAGGTGATAAGCCGAAAATCACTGCGGCATTGGTTTCACAAACTGTTGATCTTATAGCATTAGAGCAAGGTGAATCCTCAGCAGAATCAGAGCCAGCCAAGGAACGGTTATTCTCGGATGATGCCTTGGTGTTTGATGCATTAAATCAACTCGATGCTGATGTCACGCTCAAGATACAAACTGTTGAGTCAAATGCGTTGAAGCTCAGGAATGTCGATGTTGCAGTTGATTTGCAGGATAGTCATTTACAAGTCTCACCTATGGACTTGAGTTTTGCAGGGAGTCGGTTGACGGGACATGTTGATTTGAATGCGCAGGGTGAAGCGGCGGCCTTGAGCACAAAAATGCAGGTCAATGGGTTTAAGTTAGCGAAAGTAGACGCTTTAAAAGATGTTATTTCAGGCGGTAATACGGACGTTTATATCGATGCTAAGGGCGAAGGTAAAACGGTAAGACAATTAATGGCGGGTTTAGATGGTAAAGCTATTATAAAAGTAGCTGAGAGTCATATCGAAGACGGTACATTAGATTTGCTAGGAGCTGACTTTATTACTGAATTGGTTAATCTTTTAAATCCTTTTAGTAAGGAGAAGAAAGGAACGGAGCTCGCCTGTGCTGTTGTAAACTTTAATATTAAAGATGGTATCGCGACGGCAGATAAAGGTATTGCGGTGAGAACGGGCAAAATGAATATCGTGGGTGACGGAACGATTAATCTAAAGAACGAGAAGTTGGATATTGGTATTACACCTGAGGCACGGACCGGCATTGGGATGAATATGGCTGATCTGGTTGGCTTAGTCCGTGTAGGTGGCACCTTAGCAGCGCCATCAGCATTAGTCGATAAGGCGGCTGTTTTCGAAGCAGGTTTATCAACAGGTGCGGCTGTTGCGACAGGGGGATTATCAGTTGTTGCCGAGGGCTTAATCGATAGGGCAACTGCGGATGAAAACCCGTGTCAGACTGCGTTAGGCATTAAGCAGGCAACACCCTAAAATGTGTTGAGCAATGGTTTTTAGGAACGCAATTGTTCAATGATGCTTTGTGTTTCTGGTTTCACACCGCACCATATTCGGTAGGATTCTGCTGCTTGTTCAACTAGCATACCGAGCCCGTCCATTGTTTTAGCTGCTTGGCGTGTTTTTGCCCACTTGATAAAAGCGGTATCGGTATTGCTATACATCATGTCATAACAATTTGTCTGTCCCGAAACACTGCTATCTGGGATGGGGGGTATTTCACCATTTAAGCTTGCTGAGGTGGCATTAATGATGAGGTCAAAAGGCCCCGAGACTTGTTCAAACCCACTAGCTGAAAGCACTGCGTTATCAAACAAGCTTACAAGGTTATGGGCTTTATTGACTGTGCGATTTGCAATGATGAGTTCAGCCGGTTTATGGCTTAATAAAGGTAAAATGACGCCTCTTGCTGCACCACCGGCACCCAATAACAGAAGACGTTTACCTGATAGGTCTATCTGGTGGTTTTGGGTGAGATCCTGGCAGAGTCCGATACCATCGGTATTATCTCCATAACGGGAGCCATCAGCGTTAAATGTGATGGTGTTGACTGCACCAGCCATTGTTGCATGAATACTTTTCTTTGAGAGGCATTGGGAAACTTGTTCTTTAAAGGGGACGGTGACATTCAGGCCTTTGAAGCCTTTTTTTTGTAATGTGCCTAGCCCTGTTTCTAACGCTTCAATAGGGAGCAATTCTGCTGTGTATTCTAGGTCATGCCCAAATTGTTTGGCGAAGGCATGGTGGATGAGCGGTGATTTACTATGTGCTATCGGATTGCCAATAACGGCATATTTATCAGTCATTATGTTTTGGCCAATTGCTGTGCAACGTCTTTGGCAAAGTAAGTCAAAATACCATCTGCACCAGCCCGCTTAAATGCTAAGAGGCTTTCCATAACCGTTTGTTGTTCATCTAGCCAATCATTTTGTGCTGCGGCTTTGAGCATGGCATATTCACCGCTGACTTGATAAACGAAAGTGGGTTTTTGGAAAGTGTCTTTAACGCGTCTGACAATATCTAAGTAAGGCATACCTGGTTTAATCATGACCATGTCAGCGCCCTCATCGAGATCGAGAGCCACTTCATGCAAGGCTTCATCGCTATTAGCTGGATCCATTTGATAGCTGTATTTATTACCGGCTCCTAGGTTGCCAGCTGAACCAACGGCATCGCGGAATGGACCATAAAAGCTTGAAGCATATTTAGCCGAGTAGGCTAAAATTTTGGTATGGATATGGTCTTGTGCTTCTAGTGCTTGCCTAATAGCGCCAATACGGCCATCCATCATATCTGAAGGTGCGACTATATCGACACCTGCTTCTGCATGTGAGAGGGCTTGTTTGACAAGGACTTCGACCGTTTCATCATTGACGATATAGCCATTGTCATCAATAAGACCATCTTGGCCGTGTGTTGTAAAAGGATCTAGTGCAACATCGGTAATGACACCTAGTTCAGGGAATTCAGATTTCAGGGCACGTACTGCGCGCTGTGCGAGCCCCTCTGGGTTGTATGCTTCGCGTGCGTCTAATGATTTAACATCGTCGGGTGTGACGGGAAAGAGTGCGATCGCTGGAATACCTAATTGGTGGATTATTTCGGCTTCTTTAAGTAGGAGATCTATGCTCAAGCGGTTAACGCCCGGCATTGAACTGACCGCTTGCGTTTGTTGTTGTCCATCAAGGACGAAACTGGGGTAGATTAAGTCATGTGCAGTCAATGTATTTTCACGCATAAGATCACGTGAAAAGGTGTCTTTTCTTAGACGTCGAGGCCGTTGTAGTGGAAAACCAGGGTTGGTGAAAGAATGAGTCACAATGATTCCTTACGTTGAGTTGTACCAATTTTAGCAAACTTTGTTATATTTCATTGAAAATATCATCGCTAATAAATAGGGGCATCATGAAAAGCCGAATCGGTGTTGTACAAATGAATTCTTCTAATCGGGCTGCTGATAATGTGGCTTTTGCTAAAGCTCAGATAGCACAGGCAGCAGATCAGGGCTTAGATTTAGTGAGTTTTCCTGAAACTTTTGTTTATGTGGGGGAAAATCATAGTGAAAAACATTAGGTTGCTCAGACTTTAGATGGTGAATTGGTACAGACCTTTCGAGATTTAGCGAGCCAACATGATATTTCTGTTCTGTTGGGTAGTATTTATGAAAAAACACCTGATGAAGATAAGCGCTTATATAACACGTCAATTTTGATTGACCGCCAAGGTGAATTGAATAGGGTGTACCGTAAGATTCATATGTGCGATGCCCCAACATTGGGTTATAACGAGTCGGTCGGTATTAAGCCGGGTAATATTCCGGTTGTTGCAGATCATGAAATTGGTAAGCTGGGTCTAACGATTTGTTATGACTTACGTTTTCCGGAGTTATTTCGGCATTTAACAGAAAAAGGGGCTGAGGTTATATTTGTACCGGCTGCTTTCTTTTTATATACAGGCAAACATCATTGGTTACCGCATTTGACAGCACGTGCCATTGAGAACCAAGTTTATATTGTGGCGCCAAACCAATGGGGAAATCATTACCCTGGGCGTACTTCTTATGGCAGTAGTGTGATTATTGATCCATGGGGTAGTGTGGTCTGTTGCGCGCCCGAGCGACCAGGTATGGTTTCGGCGACAATCGATTTAGGTTATTTACGTGAAGTGCGTGCGAGTATGCCAATGTTAGGCCATTGCCGGCCAGAGCTGTATCAGGCAAGTTAATCGGATTTAACGAGCACGGTTAAGCACATCGTCGAGACCATTTTTACATGGACTCGGGTGTTTGTTTTGCGCTAAAATTAGTGGAATTTTGTGTGGATGAAACGTTCCGTTTCGTCTGGAGTTGATATCCGTTGGAGGTTTCCCTTGCGAACAAGCGCTCTACTTGCTCTTGAAGATGGCACGGTATTTCACGGCGAATCAATTGGTGCTATTGGGCAATCAGTTGGTGAAGTCGTTTTTAATACATCTATGACAGGCTATCAGGAAATTTTGACTGACCCTTCATATTGTCGCCAAATTGTGACATTAACTTACCCGCATATTGGTA
>Ga0228674_1002317_pt1 | contig 10515 bp, 9 predicted proteins | sample 1D_rmetaG_FD_189054 | JGI IMG/M metagenome (GOLD analysis project Ga0228674, IMG submission 189054) | Seawater microbial communities from Monterey Bay, California, United States - 1D_r | ecosystem: Environmental > Aquatic > Marine > Coastal | place: USA: California | collected 2016-09-26
CTGCTGACCCTGCCGATGGTGCTGCCGCCAACGGTGCTGGGCTATTACCTGCTGGTGCTGATCGGCCGCAATGGCCCGATCGGCGCGTGGCTGCAGTCGTGGTTCGGTATCAGTCTGGTGTTCACCTGGCAGGCGGCGGTGATCGCTGCGGCGGTGGCCTCGCTGCCGCTGGTGTTCAAGCCGGCACGCGCGGCGTTCGAGGGCGTGGACGGGCAGCTGGAGCAGGCTGCGCGCACGCTCGGCGTGTCCGAAGCGGCGGTGTTCTTCCGGGTCACGCTGCCGTTGGCCTGGCGCGGCATCCTTGCCGGCCTGCTGCTGGCCTTCGCGCGTGCGATGGGCGAGTTCGGTGCGACGCTGATGGTGGCCGGCAGCATTCCGGGCCGCACGCAGACGCTGTCGATCGCCATCTACGAGGCGGTGCAGGCCGGGCAGGATGGCAAGGCCAATGCGCTGGTGATCCTGACCTCGGTGGTCTGCATCGTGATCCTGCTGCTGGCCGCACGGCTGGTCGGCGGACGCCGCCGGGAGCTGCGTGATGTGGCTTGACCTGCAGGTGCAGCGGCGCCTGCAGGCGGCCGGACAGGATTTCGTGTTGGACGTGTCGCTGCAGTGCTCGCAGCGGCAGGTGGTACTGTTCGGGCCCTCGGGCGCGGGCAAGAGCCTGACATTGAAGGCGGTGGCCGGGCTGCTGCGGCCCGGCCAGGGCCATGTGCGCCTGCAGGGACAGACCCTGTTCGATGCGGCCACCGGCGTGGATCTGCCGCCGCAGCGCCGCCGGCTGGGCTACGTGTTCCAGGACTATGCGCTGTTCCCGCACCTGAGCGTGCGCCAGAACGTCGCGTTCGGGCTGCAGAAGGGCTGGTTGAATCCACGCGGCCGCCAGCGTTTCGATGCGGTGGAGCAGTGGTTGCACGCCTTCCGCATCGACACGGTGAGCGATCTGTTGCCGTCGCAGATATCCGGCGGCCAGCGCCAGCGCACCGCCCTGGCGCGCGCCCTGGTGACCCAGCCGCAGGCACTGCTGCTGGACGAACCGTTTTCCGCGCTGGACCACGACCTGCGCCAGCACCTGCGCCAGGAACTGGAGACGGTGCTGGACAGGACCGGCATCCCGTTGCTGCTGATCAGCCATGACCCACAGGACGTGGCCGTGTTCGGCCAGCAGGTAGCCCGCGTGGTGGATGGCCGCATCGTCAGCGAGTGACCCGTGATGGACGCACTGGCGATGGTGGGTTGCATCTGATGGTAGTGCCGGCCGCTGGCCGGCAACCATGGAATCCGGAGCAGCCGGCCAGCGGCCGGCTCTACCGCGTCGGGGGTTCAGCGGCATCTGATGGTAGTGCCGGCCGCTGGCCGGCAACCATGGAATCCGGAGCAGCCGGCCAGCGGCCGGCTCTACCGCGTCGGGGGTTCAGCGGCATCTGATGGTAGTGCCGGCCGCTGGCCGGCAATCATGGAATCCGGAGCAGCCGGCCAGCGGCCGGCGCTACCGCACCGGGGGTTTTGCGGCATCTGATGGTAGTGCCGGCCGCTGGCCGGCAACCACGGAACGCAGAACAGCCGGCCAGCGGCCGGCGCTACCGGTTCAACCGTTGGTCGCCCACTGGATGAACGCCCAGCGTCGTGTCGGTGCCATGCCGAACCGGTGTTGCGGCGAGCGTGCATGCCACGCGCGCACGCGGGCTTCCTCATCCGCATCGAGCGCACCGAACAGCTCCACGGCCTGGCGCACCAGGCCGTCGGCATCTTGGGCGACGTCGCGCACCGATTCGGGCAGGTAATCCACCTGCGGCTCCCGGCCCATGTCCAGCAGCATGTTGATCGGGTAGCGGTGATCGGGCATCGGCACCCACTCGCGGCCGAGCAGCTCGGCCAGCTCGGGCACGCCGGCACGCGGGCCGGTGGCGAAGGTGATGCAGGCGCGCTGGCGGGCGTGCGCGTCCAGCCTGCGCAGCGCTGCCTCGAGGTCCGGCACCATCAGTGAACGCGAGGCAATGGCAAGGTCGCAACGCGGCACGGCGTGCCAGTCATCGGTCCACGACAGCTGCCACGGCGTAACGTTGCTGGCATCTTCGCGTGCGATCGCGGCGCGCAGGCCGTCGAGCATGCCGCTGCTGTAGTCCAGGGCATGCACGTGCTGCACCCGTGCAGCGATGGGCAGGCTCAGCAGGCCGGGCCCGCAGCCGACATCCAACACCGTGGCCACACCCCCCAGATCAAGCCGGGCCAGGAAGGCATCGCTGTAGTCGTCGTGGCGGCGCTTCCAGCTGGTCTGCGCGGCGCGCGCATCCCAGGCACTGGCCGGCTTGGCCTGGAAAGCACAGGCCAGCAGGTGCTGGCGATAGCGCGCGGCATGGTCGATCGGGGTGGGGAGCGGTGTACTCATGTGGAAGATCCAGAAGCGGGCAGGGCGGCAGCGACGCGTGCCGCATCGACGCCATACAGCGTGGCGAGGCGTTCGGGGGTGGCGATCTCCCGCGCAGGGCCCAGTGCCTGCAGGCTGCCCGCCGCCATCAGTGCGATGCGGTCGGCGACCTGCAGCGCGTGCTGCGGTTGATGGGTGGACAGCAGCACCCCGATGCCAGTGTCGGCCAGGCGACGTACCGTATCGAGGATGCGCAGCTGGTTGCCGAAGTCGAGGCTGGCAGTGGGCTCGTCCATCACCAGCAGGTGCGCCTGCTGGGCCAGCGCACGCGCGATCAGCACCAGCTGCCGCTCGCCACCACTGAGCGTGGTCACCGTGCGTTCGGCGAACGCATGCAGCCCCAGTTCGCGCAGGCACTCCCCGGCGATGGCTTCGTCGGCACGACCGGGGGTGGCCAGCAGGCCCAGGTGCGCGGCGCGGCCCATGGCCACCACCTCGCGCACGCGCCAGGCGAAAGGCATGGGTGAGGCCTGCGGGACATAGCCGATGCGGCGAGCAATGGCAGCGCGGTCATGCACGCGCAGCGGCGTTCCCTGCAGGTCCACCTCGCCACGCACGGCGGGCAGCAGGCCGAGCAGGGTGCGGAACAGGGTGGTCTTGCCACAGCCATTCGGACCCAGCAGGCAGAGCACTTCACCGGGGTGTACCGACAACGCGAACGGCGCACCCAGTGCCACGCCGGCATGGCCGATGACCAGTTCGCGCGCTTCCAGCAACGGTGTGTTGCCGCTCATGGTCGACGCTCGCTGCGCGCCAGCACCAGCAGGAAGCAGGGCACGCCGACAAACGCGGTGAGGATGCCGAGCGGCAGCTCGATCGGGGCCAGGGTACGGGCCAGCGTATCGGCCGCGAGCAGGAAGCTGGCGCCGAGCAGCAGGCTGGCCGGCAACAGGCGGCGGAAGTCGGCGCCGACCAGCAACCGCGCGATGTGCGGAACCACCAGTCCCACCCAGCCGATGATGCCGGCCAGCGACACCGCGGCTGCCGTGCACAGCGTGGCGGCGGCGATCAGTGTCCAGCGCAGCGGCGTGACCGCTACGCCCAGCGCGCGGGCCTCCTCGTCGCCGAGGCCGAGCAGGTTCACCCGCCAGCGCAGCAGCAGCAGCGGCAACAGCCCGAGCAACAGCAACGGCGCGGTGACCTTGAGGTCGTCGATGACCACCGCGTTCAATCCGCCCAGCAGCCAGAAGGTGATCGACGGCAACTGCGTGTACGGATCAGCCAGCAGTTTCAACAGCGAGATGCCGGCACCGAGCAGCGCGGACACCGCGACACCGGCCAGCACCAGCACCAGTACCGGGTCATGACGACGCACCAGCGCCGCCACCAGGCAGACCAGGCCGACGGCGCCCAGACCGCCGGCAAAGGCGATGCCCTGCACCAGCAACATCGGCAGGCCGAGGAACAGGCCCAGCGACGCGCCAAGACCCGCGCCCGCGGAAACGCCGAGGATGTCCGGCGACACCAGCGGATTACGGAACATGGCCTGGTACGCCGCGCCAGCGGCGGACAGCACCGCGCCGATCAGGACGGCGGCCAGCACGCGCGGCAGGCGGATGTGCCAGAGCGCCGCCTGCACTGCAGGCGCGGGGGAATCACCGATGCCGAACAGCTGCCAGCCGATGGCGTGCAGCAACGCCGCCGGTCGCACCGGGAACTGGCCGACCGAGAACGCCAGCAGCAGCATCGCCAGCAGCAGGCTCCAGCCACCGGCATGCCAGGCCCAACGTGGAAGCGTGCGCATGCTCAGGCGTTCGCCCCCAGGCTGCGCGCAAGCGCGGCGGGCAATGGTTGGCCCCACAGCAGCTGATGCAGCGCGCTGATGCGGCCGCGCAGAGCGGCGGGTGCCAGCGCGGGCGTCGCGCCGGGATGCAGCCTGGACAACAGCCACGGCAGGCCAGGCAGGCGGTTGATGCCGGGCGGGCCATCCAGCCAGCCGAACGGCAGCACCGGCGCGCAGTACAGGCGCGCCTCACGCACGGCGCGCAGTGCGCGCCAGCGTGGGTCCTGTGCAGCATGTGCAGCGAAGCCGGCATCCTGGGTCAGAATCACGTCCGGGTCCCAGGCCAGCAGTTGTTCGAACGAAACGCGGGCCAGGCCGCCGGCACCGGCACTGGCCGCCACATTGCGGCCGCCACAGAACTCGATCACTTCGGTATTGATCGAGCCGGCCAGGCCACTTTCCAGGCCATCGCTGCCGCGCCCATAGTAGACGCTGGGCCGCGCCGCCTCCGGCCGCGCCGCCAGCACCTCGCGGACCAGCGCCAACTGCGCTTCGGCTGCCTGCGCCAAGGCTTCGCCGCGTGCGGCCACACCAAGCAACCTGCCGAGGTGGCGCAGCTGCGCCGGATGATCAGGCAGGCGCCCGGCAATCAGCTCGAAGGGAATCGCGGTCTGCTTCCAGACCCGCTCGGCCGAGTCGCGGTAACTGGCGTCGAAATCTCCTGCATCCAGCACCAGGTCCGGCTGCATCGCGAGCAGGCGCTCGAGGCTGACCGTACTGCCGCGCCCGGCTAGGCGGCCGACCACCGGCAATGTGCGCACGACCGCCGGCAGCTGCGCCAGCGCGTCGGGCGAGACCTTCATCGGCCACCCCAGCAGGCGCTCGGGCGCCACCGCGGCCAGCAGCACCGCGGCCGGCGGACCGGCCGCGAACACGCGCCTGGGTGTGGCCTTCGGTGCGCCCAGCCGCAGCACACGCTGCGCCGGCATCGCCAGCAGTTCGGCACGGGCGGCCAGCAGGGGCGCCAGCGCGAACGCCTGCAGCAGGGCGCGCCGCCTCATGCGGCCGCCTCGGGTGCGTTGCGGCAGGCATCCCACCAGGCCTGCACGGCTGCGTCATCGGCGGGCAGTTCAATGGCCATGCCGCCGGTGAACTGCCGCCACGCGTCGAGGTAGGGCAGCTTCACCGCGGTCAGCAGCGGGATGCCCGCCAGCATCAGCGCCAGTAGCTCATCGGCCATGCCACCGCCTTCGGATTCCAGCGTGCCGAAGCGGTTGGCGATGGCCAGCTCGGCATGGTCCTGCAGTGCCCGGCGCAGCACCACGCTGGCATCGGCGATGCCGCCCGGGTCGAGGTTGCAGCCACACGAGGCCGGGCCCAGCGCCTGGCTGATCGGGTAGCGTGACGCGGGATCGGTCACGTCCATCAGCGCCATGCGCTTGCCGCCGTTGGCCGCGGGCTGGTGTGGCAGGTGCACCAGCCAGCGCACGCGATGTCCGGCGGCCAGCTGGCGCGCGGCGAAGGCGGCCAGCAGTCCATCGGGCTCGCCGCTGTGGTCATGCACGATCGCCGCGATGCGCGGTGTCGAGGTTGCGGTCATGCTCAGAACCTCCAGTTGGCATTGGCGAACCAGGTGCGCCCCGGCATCGGGTAGCCGTCGGCCAGTTCGTACCATTTGTCACCGATGTTGCGCACGCCGAGGTCGAAATCCCAGGCCTCGCGCGGGCTCCAGCTGGCCTTCAGGCCGGTGATGCCGTAGCCGGGCAGCGCACGTACCGGTCGCGCCGCGTCGGCGTAGCTGACCTTGCGGCCCTGCTCGGCTTCCAGCGTGGCCTGCAGTGTCCACTGCGGCAGCAGCTGCCAGCCCACCGCCATGAACAGCCGCTGGCGCGGGCTGTCGAGCAGGGCCACGTTGCGGTCCTGCAGGTTGGTGCGGCGCAGCCAGGTGTAGCTGGCCTGCAGGTCCCAGTCGTCGCCGATGCGCTGGCGCAGGCCCAGTTCCACACCCTGGTGCCGAGCCTTGCCGATGTTCTGCGCCTGGTTGCAGGTGCTGCCGCCGCACTCGCGCGACGCCACTACCGCGTTCTGGATCAGGTCGTCGATCCGGCTTTGGAAGATCGCCGCCTGCAGCTGGCCGCCTTCCCACCAGCGGCCACGCAGGCCTGCTTCGAAGTGGGTCGCATGCTCGGGCTTCAGGTCCGGGTTCGGCAGTGCCGCGCCCATGCGCGCCGAGTAGCGATCCTTGATGGTCGGGAAGCGCGTGCGCCGCGCCACGCTGGCGTACCACTGCTGGTCCGGCGCCAGCTGCTGCACATACTCCATCACCGCATTGGTGGCATCGGTACTGCCGGTCGGCCAGAAGTACACGCGCTTGGCGTCGCGACGGTCATGGCCGATGCCCACGCGCAGGTGCGAGGTATCGGTCAGTGCGATGCGGTCCTCGATCGCCACGGACGTAGTGACATCACGGAAGTCCTTGGTCGGCGAGTGCGGATTGCGTTCGCTGTGCTGGTCTTCCTTGTAGTGGATCGCGAACTGCAGTTCCTGGCGCGGCAGCGCCGTCGTGGCCAGGGTCACCGAGCCGCCCACGGTGCGGTCATCGTAGATGCTGGGGAAGCTGCTGTTGTCCATCGCCACCTGGTAGCTGCCGTCGGTATAGGCGTCCAGGCCGTTGCCATAGGTATCGCGGTAGACGCGGGTGCGCAGCGTGGTGTGCTCGCCCAGGCGGGTGTTGCCGATGAAGTACAGGCTGTCCTTGTCCCACCACGGCCAGCGCCAGTAGCGGATGCCGCTGCGCGCGGTGCCGGTGTAGACCGGGTTGTCCTTTTCACCATCCTGGCGCGCGTAGCCGATCGCATACTCGTCGCCCTCGCGTGGGGTATAGCCCAGCTTGAACGACAGGCGGCGGTCGTCGCGCGAGGCGTTGCGGCGGTCCTTGCCGGTGTCGGTGGGCACCCGCTTGTAATCGACGAAGCCCTTCGGCAGCGGGAAGTCATCGGCCTTCAGGATCGATGCACCCAGCTGGAAGTACCAGTCGCCGCGGCGGCCGCCAAGATTGACCGCCGCCTTGCGCTCGCCACCGTCGGCGATGCCCAGGCGCACATCACCTTCCAGCGGGCGCTCGGGACGGCGGCTGACCAGATTGATCGCACCGCCCAGGATGTTCGGCCCGTACAGCAGCGAGGCCGCGCCGCTGGCGACCTGGATCTCGGCCAGGTCGAAGGTGGTGAAGCGGCCGAAATCCACGTAGCCGTCATAGGGAACGTAGAGCGGGATGCCGTCGAGGAACACCGGCACCTGGCGCGCATCGAAGCCGCGCAGGTAGACCATGTCCTCGTTGCGCGAGTTGCGCGCCAGGCTCACGCCCGGCAGCACGCTGACCGCGTCACCGACCGTGTTGCGGTCCAGCTGCTGGATGCGCTCGGCGTCGAGGCTGCGTTCGGCCACGGTGGGCGAGGTGCCGCGTTCGGCATGCACGTCGATCGTGCCCAGGGTGAACACCGGTGGCGGCGAGGCGGAGTCGGCGGCGGTGGCGGCCAGCGGCAGCAGCAGGGCAGACAGGGGTAGAACGAAACGACAGGTACGCATCCTCGCGAGTCCTCGGGTTCGTTATATCCAAGATGATATAACGGTTGGCAGGGGTCAACTTGATGACCGACCCGGGGATTCTCGGCGCCGGCCGGCGCGGCCACCTTGATCGATATCAAGCCCGGTGCAGGGGAGCGACGCCGTACACTGGCCGTTCGCGCGCAACGCAGGAAAACGAGCACGATGAGTGAGGCCGGGCCACCGTTGGAACTGCAGGGCAACCTGTGGCTGAGCATTGCCGGGCAGAGCGTGGGGGGCCGCGGGCGCTTCGCGCTGCTGGGACTGATCGATGCCTGTGGCTCGATCAGCCAGGCCGCCAAGCGCATGGGCATGACCTACAAGAACGCCTGGGATGCGGTGGATGCGATGAACACCGCCGCCGGCGAGCCGCTGGTCGTGCGCAGCGTGGGCGGACGTGGAGGAGGCGGTGCGCAGCTGACCGAACGCGGCCACCAGCTGATCGCCCGCTTCGAAGAGGTCGAGCGCGCGCACCGCACCTTCCTGCAGTCGCTGCAGGCCACCCCCGGGCTGGACGAGGATCTGGCCCTGATCCGGAGAATCGGCATGATCACCAGTGCACGCAACCAGTTCCATGGCCGGGTCAGCGCGCTGGCCACCGGTGCGGTCAACGACGAAGTGCAGATCGAAGTGGCGCCGGGGCTGGCGCTGGTGGCCACGATCACCCACGGCAGCGTGGAAGCACTGGGGCTGGCGGTGGGCGTGCCGGCCTATGCGCTGGTGAAGGCCTCGTCGGTGATCGTCGCGCAGGGGGAGGGGCGCTATTCGGCACGCAACCAGTTCAGTGGCACGGTGGAGCGGCTCACCGAGGGCGCGGTGAACGATGAGGTGGTGGTGGACATCGGCCATGGCTGCAGCGTGGTGGCGGTGATCACCCGTGCCAGTACCGCAGCGCTGGCGCTGCGCGAAGGCAGCGCGGCAACGGTGCTGTTCAAGGCCTCAAGCGTGATCGTCGGGGTGCCGATGTAGCACGGTCTGGGTAGTGCCGGCCGCTGGCCGGCAGCTTCATGGATCGAAGCGCAGCCGGCCAGCGGCCGGCTCTACCCATGGTGTCAAGCGTGATCGTCGGGGTGCCGATGTAGCGCGGTCTGGGTAGTGCCGGCCGCTGGACGGCAGCTTCATGGTACGAAGCACAGCCGGCCAGCGGCCGGCTCTACCCGACGGACGGATCAATACAGCTCGCAGTGGGTGCGGCCTTCGCTACGCAGCGTGTCCCAAAGGCCTTCGCCGCCGATGCCATCGATGGCGTCGCGCACCGCGCCTTCCAGGTGGCGCTTGTTGCCGCACAGGTACAGATGCCCGCCACGGGCCAGCACATCACGTACCTCGCTGGCACGCTGCTGCAGTACATGCTGCACATAGACCTTGTCAGCCCCATCGCGCGAGAACGCCGTATGCAGGCCAGCCAGCGCGCCGCGCGCGTACCAGTCCTGCAGCTGCTCGCGATAGAGGTAATCGTGTTCGCGATGCTTCTCGCCGAACACCAGGTGCACTTCACGTTCGCAGGCGGTCGCCTGCAGTTCCAGCATCAGGCCCATCAACGGTGCGATGCCGGTACCGGTGCCGATCAGCAACAGCGGTGCTTCGCCGCTATCGGGCAGATGGAAGCCCGGATTGGAGCGGCAGTACACACGGGCGTGGCCGCCACCATGCAGCAGGCTGCCGGTGGCGGTGCCAAAGCGCTCGCGGCCGCGCAGGGTGTAGCGCACCTCGCGCACGCACAGGCTGAGCTGGTCATCGCAGGGGTGCGAGGCAATCGAATAGGCACGCGGCAGGCGTGGCGACAGCAGCTCGCGCAGGCGCGGCAGCGGAATGCTGTCCGGGGTGGCGTGATCCTGCAGCACATCCAGCAGATCCAGCCCGTACAGGTACGCCTCCAGCTCACGCTTCTGGCTGACCTTCAGCAGGCCCTTCAATGTATCGCTGCCGCCGAGCCGGGCCAGTTCGCGCAGCACGTTCTTGCCCAGCAGGCGCAGCTCGCGGTCGTGCAGGGTGGCCACGGCGGCGCTGTCGCCGTACCAGTTGGCCAGCGCCTGCAACAGTGCAGGGTCGTTCTCCGGCACCACGTGCAGGGTGTCACCAGCCCGGTAGGCCATGCCGCTGCCAGCAATGTCCAGCTGCAGGTGCCAGGCGGCGGGATCGCTGCTGTTCAAGCGGCGGCGTTCAACGATGCGCGCGGCAAAGGCGTTGTCTTCGCCATAGGCGGTCACCTGCAGGCGCAGGTCGTGGCCGGCGGCGGTGTTTCCGTCCAGCACCTGGCTGAGCACCGGCTGCCATTGCTGGAAGAACTGCTCGTAGCCGAGATCGGCATCCACGCGGTGCAGCAGCGGTTGTGCCTGGCGTTCGCTCAGTGCGGCATCCAGGGCTTTGGTGAAGCCACAGAAGCGGGGGTAGCCGGTATCGCCAAGCCCGAACACCGCATAGCGCAGGCCGCTCAGCGTCGGGGTCTGGCGCAGTGTTTCGAAGAACTGCTCGCCGTTGGCCGGCGGTTCGCCGTCACCGAACGAGCTGGAAATCGCCAGCAGCACATCGCCGTGGCCGAGGCTGGCCACGTCGATGTCGTTGAAGGGAAGCACCTGCGGCGCGTGCGGCTGCAGGTCCGCGCCCAGGCGCTGGGCCAGGGCGCGGGCGTTGCCCGACTCGGACGCGAAGCCCACCAGCAGGCGGCTGATGGCGGTGCTGGTCGGCAGGGCGTTCACGCGGCCTCGTAGAAGTCGTCGAACTTTTCCTTGCTGAACTCGACCAGGTCGTAGTTCTGCAT
>Ga0228674_1002323_pt1 | contig 10496 bp, 9 predicted proteins | sample 1D_rmetaG_FD_189054 | JGI IMG/M metagenome (GOLD analysis project Ga0228674, IMG submission 189054) | Seawater microbial communities from Monterey Bay, California, United States - 1D_r | ecosystem: Environmental > Aquatic > Marine > Coastal | place: USA: California | collected 2016-09-26
TGCAATGATGTTTGAAGGGATAGGAACTATGGCTCTGATGCTTGTGATTTTGATGTCTGGGAAACTGCCTAAACAAGCAATAACTCAACCTTTAGCAATAGCGATTACTTTAGGTATATTGATTTATATGATTGCTCCATTTACGCAAGCAGGTTTTAATCCATTTCGAGATTTTATGCCACGTATGGTCGCTTTCGTTTCTGGATGGGGAGTAGAGGCATTTCCAATGTCGGTTAAGTCTGCCTTTAGCGTGTATATCCTTTCTCCAATCCTTGGATCTTGTATAGCTAGTATTGTCTACAAGCGCTAAATAAGCTGATATTAATCATCTATTTAGACAGATTCTAATTAGAATACCACATTTTAGGTATTGTAGTCTCAAAGGTCAGACTTTACATTTGTCATGGTTTAGAATAAGTCTAAATAAATGAAAAGATTAACGATCATATTGAGCCTTTTATCTGTTGTAGGATTTACATCTTGCGAGGACGATCCTTTATTGGAAGAACAAATTACTTCAGAAGAAACGGGAGGTAGTTACGGTAAGACGAATTTCGTTGATGTGGAATACTACGAAGATATTTTAGAAGACCAGAAAAATGACTAAGTTTTTATCTATCCTATTTCTTTTGGCTTCCCTGTTTGTTGTTGCAAACGGAGGAGATGAAAGTGCATTAAGATATAATGTAAAAGGAAGATTGTTGTTTGAAGGAACAACTGAACCTGTGATTTCGGCTATGATTGGCTTTGAAAAAGACGGTCATTTTAACTATGAATTTACAGATGAATTTGGTCAATTCGGTTTAATAGATTTACCATTGGGTAAGATTCAACTTCAAGTTTCTTACTTGGTATGTGAATCCTCTTATGAGATTGAGATAATAGCCGAAAATCAAGAAGATGTTACTTTATTCATGAAGGATTGCTCTGTTATGTTGGATCCAGTTCCGATTATTGGAGATAGACAAATCGTTCAAAAGAAACAGACGGGTACCGGAACGGTTTTATCCGTGGAGAGATTGGAAATGTCAAATCCAATGGGGACTCAAGAAGCACTTGAAATGACTCCTGGGGTTCATGGCTTTAGTGATGATGGTGCAGGTAATTCAAGACAGTCTATTGGTATCAGAGGACTAAATCCGAGAAGAAGTTCAAGAGTGTTGATTTTAGAAGATGGAATTCCTATTCAGCCTGCCTTATATATCTATCCAAACATGTATTACAATCCGCCTATCGAAAGGATTAGTACAGTTGAGGTGGTGAAAGGTTCTGGGGCTATTTTACATGGTCCACAAACGATGGGAGGAGTTATCAATTATGTAACAAGAAGACCTCGAAGTGAGTTTGGAGGCTTGGTTCAAGTTACTGGTGGGAACAATACTTACTTAAGTAATTATGTTGAAATAGGAGGGTTTGGAAACAAGAAGATTTCGCCAGAGTTTCAAATGCTTTACAAGAAAGGAGATGGCTTTAGAGACAATAATGCTTTTGAGCAATTGAATGGAACGTTTAAGTTGAACTATCATTTTGATGATAAAACAACATGGTACCTCAAGTTTAATGTGAACCAAGAAACTTCTAACGCTACGTATACAGGATTAACAGAATATAATTTTGAAAACAGTCCATTTTTCAATCCTAAAGAGCATGATCAATTTGATGTGTTTAGAACATCATTAGATGCGATAAGAAATCGTCAAATCAGTAAGAATATAAATGATGTAACGAAGGTTTATGTGAACTACTTTACTCGAGATTGGTGGAGAGAAAACGACGTGTTTATTACTGCAGAAGATTTCTTGGATGGGGATAATCAACAAACAGCTGTTCCTTGGTATACAGATGGAGATTTAATGAGAGTAGGGAATGGACGAGATAACTTCGGAATACTGAGAACTTTTTATGTGGGTGGAGTGGAAAAAGCATATCACATTAAGCATGGTAAGAAAGCAGTAAAAGGAAATTTAACCATTGGAGGAAGATTCCATATGGAGAGATTTGAAGATCATAAGAAGCAAGGTTTCGCTGTTGATGATAGAGAAGGGAAATATTTCGTGATCAAAGGTATTGATGAAGAATGGGATACTTGGAATGAATGGACGGGAGAAACAGATTCAATTGCCATTTTAGGTCAGGCTCATAATTATGAAACAATGGCTTTAAGCTTTTTCATGCAGGATGAGTTAAAGTGGAAGAAATGGATATTTACTCCAGGAGTTAGAGCAGAGTTGTTTGAACAAAAAAGATTGGATTTATTAAGAGGAGCTAGCCATCAGGACAATGCATTAGGAGTTTTACTACCAGGATTTGGACTTAACTATCAGATTGGTAATACGAATTTATTTGGTGGTGTGCATAGAGGATTTACTCCTCCATCTAGTGGAGCATTGAAAGTATTAAATTTTGGATCAAATGTAGGTCTAGATTTGGAAGCAGAACAAAGTTGGAATGTTGAGTTAGGTTATAGAGGATTTAAAAAAGCCTTACGTTGGGAGGTTGCTGTATTTAATATGGATATTGAAAATATGGTTGCAGCTGGAAGGGGAACAGCGTTTAAAAATTTAGGGAGAGTTAACTCTAGAGGAGTTGAACTTGCAGCGGTACTTGAATCTTCATTGTTTGAATCTAAAATAGGTAAGTGGTTACCAAGTGGTAGAATTACATATACCTTCTTGAATACAGAGGTTATTGATGGAATTATAGCAAGTTCTCAATCAACGGGTGATGTTTCTATAGCAGGAAACGAATTACCATATGCACCAAATCATACCTTCGTAATAGGTTTAAATAAAAAGATTAAAGATTTTTTGAAAGTAGGATTAGAGCTTAAGTCTGTTTCATCTGTGTTTACTGATTTTGAAAATGTGAGTCAGTTAGAAAATAGAGGAGATCAAGGAAAAGTACCTTCTTATCACTTAATTAACTTCAATTTGATGTATGATGTTAGTAATCAATGGAGGATTCAGCTCTCGGTTAAAAACTTACTTAATGAAGTGTATATAGGATCAAGATTACACTCCAATCCAGGCCAACCAGAGGCCAATTTAAGTTCGGGGATTATGCCCGGAGCTTCCCGTCAAGTCAACATAGGGATCAAATATAAATTCGGAAAATAGATCATTCAACAAATAATTAAAATGAAAAATAAAAAGGTAATCCTAGGCGTAGCCCTTGCATTGATTTCACTGTCTTCTTGCAAGAATGAAGGGTGCACGGATCCAGCTGCAACCAACTATAATGTGGATGCAGATACAGAAAATGGATCTTGTATTTATGAAGGAGAATTAGTTCCTGAAACGTATAATTTTGATAATGTAAGCTATAGTGGACAAACAGTTCGTTTAAAGTTATTAGCGGAGTTAGAGACAAAAATTTCAGAAGCAACAACTTCACATGTAACGGAACAAGATTTACTTGATATCTATGAAAATAATAACGCCTTGTTTGCTGATATCGCTAGTAGTAAAAATCTATCAGGAAAAACGGCTACCGAAGCTGACGTATTGGTTAGAGCATGGTTCTCGGAAATTGATTCATTAAGTGAGGCTGGAGCAGGTTATACTACTGCAGATAATGTAGACTTAAAGCAAATGATTGGGAAAGTATTGATGGGAGGTGTTTTCTTAAATCAAGCTTTAGATGATTATTTAGTAGCTGTAAATACGGATGATAACTCTACAGTTACTGAAGGAAAGGGTACTGATATGGAACATCATTTTGATGAAGCATTTGGTTACTTCGGTGCAATGAGAAATTACAATAATTACTCTGATGACGAGAATAAATCACCAGGTGAGTTTGATGCTAACTCTGACGGTAACATAGACCCGAGCTCAGAAAAAAACTTTTACTTTGCTTTTACAGCTGTTAAAAGAGATTTAGGATCAGCAGCATTAGGTTCAGACGCTACGGATTATTCAAGATCATTATTTAACGCATGGTTAACGGGTAGACACGGTATTACGAATCAAGATTATACAAGTAGAGATGAAGCTATTGCTACAATCAAATTGGATTGGCAAAAGATCATAGCTGCAACTACAGTTCATTATATCAATGATTTCACAGCTGATGTAACTAATGCTTCATCACAAGAGGATATCAATAAGCATTATGCTGAAATGAAGGCATACTTCATGATGTTATCTTTTGTTACTGGAGCAGAGATTGAAAGTGATTATGATGCAGTAATGACTCACTTCGGAGATAGTCCTGATGAGTTTACAAATAACACAGCTTTATTAGCTAATTTAGAAACTGCTAGAGATTTAATCCAAGCAGCATATAGCTTCACGGATACTCAAGCAGCAGCTTGGTAAATGAAAAAGACTGAAATAATTCAATACTTAAAAAGCAGAGACTTCCTCAAGTATGGGGGAGTCTTTGTTTTTATATTGATTGTTCAGTACTGGAATACCATTCATTATATAGAAGATCCTGATTCCTTGCGTTTTGCATTAGGTGTGCAAAATTTCAGACCTGGAGACGGAATACCTCATTTTCCTTTATATCCTGTATTTATTTATCTTCTTAAGATTCCATATTTAATACTAGGGAAGTTTTCATATGCCTTTTCACTGGTTAATGCTTTGGCATTATTTGGCTTGTTTTATTATTGTTTGAAATGGACTAAGAATTATTATCTCTCCATAATCGTTTTACTTCTACCTATTCATTGGATTATGGCGGGAAGATATATGCCGGATTTACTAGGCGTAACGATTGTACTAGGGTTGTATTATAGTCTTACAAAAGAGAAGCGATTGACTTGTGCTGTTTTATCGATTCTTTTAATTGGTGTTCGCCTTTCTTACTTTCCTTTTTTAATTCCTATTGGTATTTACTTGATTCAAAAGAAAGCTTGGAAGGAAATTTTCATATCCATATTATCTCTAGTGGTGTTGCTTTCCAGTTTACTTCTTTTCGCTGATTTAAAAGACTTACTAGAAGTTGCTTTAAAACAAACAGACGGACACTTCAATGATTTTGGGGGTGCTTATACAAGTGAATCTCATGGTGTTTTGGAAAGACTACAATTTTTCTGGCAAAGAATTTTAAACGATGGATTGTCTTTCGGTTTTTCGCTTAGTCTTCCCGTTGGAATACTACTATATGTCTTGTTTAGTAAGAGTAGACTTAAGGAAAACAAATACTTTATTATAGGTCTACTTCTATATGCTGTTTGGATTCTGTTTTTCCAAAACATAGTATATAAGTTTAGGCATGTTTTACCTCTAATAAGTGGTGTAGTAATAGTGTTTGGCTTTGTTTCGTCCAGATGGTCAAAATGGATTTTTATTCCGTTAATAATTCTCTTAATGTATTGGGATGTGAAAGTGATAAAAGAGCATCAAAAGCCATCCTCCATTGCTCAACTGAGTGAATTTTTGGTAAACAAGAAGTTGGATGAAACGGTTTTGATATCGTCAAAATTGTTGAATTATTCACTTAGGTATCAGACAAAAGGTCTTCACTTTTGGGATTTGGAAAGCATAGAGGAATTCGTTCAGAGTGATACCATAGCTTATGATCATTTCATTTTGGTTGGAGATAATGAGTTTTTCAAGAATAAACCTTTGTTGTTAGATACTGTTTTTCATCATAATCCGAGTATTAATCCAATGTGGTCTAGACTAAAAGTTAGCGTTTATGGAAACGATTAAGGTGGATATTTTGGTTCTTGGAGCTGGTCCTGCAGGACTTTCAACTGCTTATCGCTTGCAAGAGAAAGGAGAACAGTTTATTCTATTAGAAGGTAGTAATCGAGTTGGAGGTAATTGTTTTACGTTTTGGGAGAATAACTTTGCTTTTGATTCAGGAGCTCATCGTTTACATGATAAGAATAAAGAAGTAAGTGAGTGGATTAAAGGTTTGTTAAAAGAGGAGTTATTTGAGATAAACTTACCCAGTAAAATATATTCTCGAGGAGATTGGTTCTCTTTTCCAATTAAACCAATGGAGGTTTTAAAGAACCTAAGTGTTTCGGAAAAAGTTAAAGTATTTAGAGATCAATTTGTGAAAGCTAAGAATGGTGATTCTTTTGGACACGATATTGACACTAAGTTTGGTAAGACGATTGGAGATAGGTTTTTACATAACTATTCGAAAAAGCTTTGGGGAGAAAGCACCTATGATCTTATTCCTGAAGTAAGTGGTAAACGACTTGGGAAGCTTAGTTTTTCTAGTTTGTTAAAGGAGTTAGTTTTAGGTATTGAACCAGAGCATATTGACGGACGTTTTTACTATCCGAAATACGGAATTCATCAAATTTTTCAGACTATTGGAGACCTAGTCAAAAATCATATTAAGTTCGAGGAAAAAGTTATTTCTATAAATAAGGATGATTACAGTTTTAGAGTAGAAACTACAAAAGCTATTTACTTATCAAAGCAATTGTATTCGTCATTGCCCTTAGGCTTTTTGAAAGATTTTTACGCTCAACAGATTAATTTTAATTACAGGCATTTAAAACTTGTTTTTATGGCTTTAGATACCGAAAGTATCAGTAATAATGCAACCTTATACTTCCCTGAAGAAGAGTATGCCTTCACTAGAATCACGGAACCGAGGAATAGGAGTAAGTATATGAGTCCGGAAGGTAAAACGAGTGTTGCAATTGAAATACCTTATTTCTCGGGAGATGGATACGACGAAATGAAGGATGAAGAGTTAATCAACATGGTGAGAAAACAGTTGCCAGAATTCATATCTAAAGAGAAAGAGTTATTTGCTTGTGTTAAAACTTTGAGAAATGCTTATCCCGTTTTAAACTCAAAATCAAAGCTGGAGGTTCTTCCGGTTTTAAAGCAACTGAGAAAGGTTGAAGGTTTACACCTTATAGGTAGGGTAGGACAGTTTGAATACCTACACATTCATGATTTATTATCGCAGGAAGTTTAGTTTTTAAATACGATTAATGGTCGCTCTAAATTGTTTAAGAGTTTCTTAGAAATACTAGGGTTAATAATCTTTTCGAATGTTCCTCTTTTATGAGTTGACATGGCTATCCATCCGTTTTCTAAAGATTCCAGACAATCAACTATTGAATCTCCATCTTTATCACTAAAGATTTGTTGCGTCATTTTTTGATAGGGAAACCTATCTTGAACGGAATTAATGAAGACACTCAGAATATTTCTATCACTTTCCAGATCATCATCGCTACTAAAATGAGATAATGATATATTAAACTGTAACTGTGCAAAAAGGCGATACAGTTTTAGTAGATGATCCATATCCTTTTGGTGAAAATCAGTACTGAATAATAATTGTTTTGGCAATTTTAGTTCATTAACATCAGGAATGAAAAATATAGGTATAGTAACTTTTTCTAATAAAGGATAAGCAAGACTACCTAGCAGTTGACGGATTTTACCTCCTCCTTTAGCATTAACAACGAGCAGATCATAATCCTTATCATTTGCATAAGAGCTAATGATTTTAACCGGATCTCCAGATTCAACAAAGGACTGTACTAGACAGTCCTCTATTTTATTATTTCTAAAAAGTTCATTTCCTTCATCAACCCATGAAGCTAATCTAGTATCAAGCGTTTCTCGATTGGATAAAGAAGAAGTTTTAATCCCAGGAGAATCTCCAACCAGAGACGAATTAACATCCTTCTTATTTACATTAAGAACATGAAGACTAGCTTCAACTTTAAGGCAAACTTTCATGATGTAATCGAAACTCCTTTTGGAGCTATCGCTTAAGTCGCTGGCAATTAAGATTTTTTTCATTCTAGTAAATTCCAATCAATAATATGTCCATCAAAAATAAGCAATGGAAGCTTGGCGTCCATTAAAAATTTCTTGGTCATACTTTCATGGAAAAACTTACCTAAATAACCTCTTTTTTCGTGATTAATAACCAGTAGATCACCTTGAATTCCAGACATAAAACCTAACAATCCGCTGTAAACATCAGAACAAGTGAAGCAGTAATCATAAGCACTGTCTTTCCATGATTCTTCATTGATGTACTTTCGGTAATCCAATTCGTTAGGGAAGACTTTGACGTTATATATTTCCGTACCCATTTGAGCTGCAAGATCACGAGAAGCATTTAAGTTGTCCGTAAATTCAGATTTCTTATCATATGCGAATACCATTCTTTTGATTTCATAATCAGCAAAATCAGAAGGTATAGCTAAAACTGGAGTGTCAACGGCTTCGAAAAGTCTGTATAAGGTTGTCGGTTCAAAATGATTTGTATCTAAATCGTTAGTGATAGATATTATCAATAGATCTGGATTCTCTGAATTGATAGCCTCTTTAAGACCATTATCAATTGCATCAACCTTAATGTTATAAGTAATGTTCAGCTTAGATGTGTCAAGGTACTTTAAAAGATCTTCCACTTTGCTTTGAGATTGATTAACCACATCCTTATTAACCTTAGCTTGAAGGATATCCTCTTCTGAGTTATATGGGTTTGATAAGTTTAAAGGAACTGAGATATCAATCTTTTGTTCTTGATCAATATGGATGATATTTAATTCAGCCTTAAATAGCTTACACCAGTTTACAGCTACGTTTAGTAATTCGTAAGCGTTGTTTTTAAAGTCAATAGCGACAGAGATCTTTTTCATAATTATCAATTTGATTGCAAGTTATTTCATAACATTAAAGCTGAATATGATGTTTCTCAGTTTTTGCTTTGAGTTTGATCAACAAAACGACTTTGAATATGAGCCATTTGTTTTAACTTTGAAATATGAGAAAGCTAAGGATAAGTAAAGAGTTTAGATTTGAAATGGCTCATGCCTTATATGGTTATGACGGACCTTGTAAGAATGTTCATGGTCATTCATATCAGTTAACGGTTACTTTGATTGGAGAACCTATCTCAGACCCTGATAATGTGAAGTTTGGAATGGTAATGGACTTTACGGATCTTAAAAAGATTGTAAACGGTCAGGTTATCGATCAGTTCGATCATGCCTTAGTGGTAAATAAGAATTCACCTCATAAGGAAATTGCAAACCATGAAGAGTGGGCAGGTAAAATAATCTTAGCGGATTATCAGCCAAGCTGTGAAAACCTATTATTGGATTTTGTTGATCGCATTAAAAGTAAATTAAATGATGGTGTACGTTTACATTCTGCTCGTTTAAGAGAGACTCAAACAAGCTTTGCTGAATGGTTTGAGAGCGATAACCTATAAGTATTGTACTACGTTTTCTAGCTTAATACCTCTAGACCCTTTTATTAAAAAGCTGGCATTTTCTAGTCTTACTTGCTTTAGTTCTTCAATAAGTTCGATGTTCGAGTTATAGAACTTAAAATTTTTATACTCCGCTTCAAGTTGCTTGAATTCCTTACCAACAAGAAAAGCTGATGCAGAAGTTGGTAGAGTATTTAAAAGATCTCTATGCTCCTGAATACTTACTTCACCAAGTTCTAGCATATCACCCAGAATAACATGTTTGTTTTCCAAGGTAGAATTAAAGAAACTATTACATGCCAAAGTTAGGCTACTAGGGTTGGCGTTATAGGCGTCAAGAATTATGGTGTTACCTTTTTCGGTAGTTTTTATTTCAGAACGATTATTACTAGGTGTATATTCCTCTATTCCTTTGATACAATCTTCTATGTTCATTTTAAAATGAACACCAATGGCTATCGCCAAGCAAATATTTAACGCATTGTATTCTCCAAATAATTTAGATTGAGCAGGGTAGAGCTTTTCTTGATGTTTAAAAAGACAAGAAAGAAATGGATTACAACTATAGGATTCCAATTGAACCAAAGACTTGTCACCGTTATAATAGTTTGGCTTAAAGCTTAGTTCTTTCAGTTTTGATTGTAATGTTTCGTCTTGCTCGTTAAGCCAGATTAAACCATCTTTAGCAATAAGGTGTTGATATAGTTCAGATTTCGTGGCAAGGACTCCTAATTCACTCCCAAAGCCTTCTAAATGTGCTTTTCCTATGTTAGTAATAACACCATGACTTGGATCTGCAATGTTGCATAGTTCTTCTATATTCCCTTTATGACTTGCGCCCATTTCTATTATTGCAATTTCAGCATCACTTGGTATACTTAAAACAGTTAAAGGAACTCCTATGTGATTGTTTAGATTTCCTTGAGTATAAGAGACTTTAAACTGTCTTTCTAAAACCGCGTTAATCAATTCTTTAGAGGTAGTTTTACCATTAGTACCTGTAATACCAATAAATGGAATAGAGAATTGATTACGGTGGTGTCTGGCAAAGTTTTGCAGATATTCTAAAACATCTTCTACTAGTATATAGCTATCATTAAAGGCTTCTCCTTGATCGATAACAACATATTTTGCACCAAGTTCTATAGCTTTTGCTGCAAATAAATTACCATTGAAATTATCTCCTTTCAAGGCAAAAAAGATATCTCCATTTTTAATATTTCGAGTATCAGTAGTAATTGAAGGATTACTTAAGTAATAGTTGTATAGTTGCTCAATAGAAATCATAATCCAAAAATAAAGGCTAATCATAGATGATTAGCCTTCTAAAG
>Ga0228674_1002325_pt1 | contig 10494 bp, 11 predicted proteins | sample 1D_rmetaG_FD_189054 | JGI IMG/M metagenome (GOLD analysis project Ga0228674, IMG submission 189054) | Seawater microbial communities from Monterey Bay, California, United States - 1D_r | ecosystem: Environmental > Aquatic > Marine > Coastal | place: USA: California | collected 2016-09-26
CCTATAAAAGTATCAATGCTGAATTATGGGTTAAATATGGTGCTGGAAAAATATCTAAAGAAGAACTAAGGAACGCTAGATTTTATAGAACATTAAAAAAGTTTAAAAAAGACGATAAGATATTATCGGATAATATAGGTACTGCTTACATTGAAATTTCTCCGACCCAAAAAAATCTTTTCCCAAATACAATTGAAGTACTTACTGAATTAAAAAAAGAGGGGTATAAACTTCATATCATTACGAATGGATTTAAAGAAGTTCAGTACATTAAATTAACCAATTCTGGCCTTATAGATTTTTTTGACGTCATTGTTTGCTCGGAAGAGGTAGGTAAAAACAAACCAAATCCAGAAGTATTTATGCATGCTATGAAATTAGCAAATGCACAACCTTCTGAAAGTGTAATGATAGGAGACGATTTAAAAGTTGATATTCTTGGTGCTTCAAATGTTGGAATGCAAACAATCTTATTTGATCCAGATAAGAAATATAGAAAAGCAAAAGGGGATTACGTAATCAAAAATTTAAACGAAATCCCCTCAATATTACCTTGGATTTATAGGTCCTCTTCTTTTTAATTTATAATTAGTTGCACAAACCCCTCATCTTCTAGGGTTTCTCCTGAACCATTAGTCGCTTTGAACTTGAAGAAGTAAGTACCACTATTTAGCTTATCATCATCCCCTTTACTACCATCCCATTTAGGATTGGAAGATGTTTCTTGAAAAACAACGTTCCCCCATCTATTTGTGATGGTTAAACTAATTTCGTCAGAATATAATATTTCTAATTCAAAAACATCATTTACCCCATCTCCGTTAGGAGTAATAACGTTAGGTTTTTTATTTAGGATAGGTTGTTCAACGATTTCAATAATAATTGAGTCCTTATCTAAGCATGGTCCGTTGAAAGCTGTTAAAGTAACAGTGTAAAACCCCTTAGAAGAATAGCTTGTGGAGACATTACTTAAATTTGAAGAATTTGTGGATTGGTTATTTCCAAAATCCCACTCAAAACTCAAACTGTTTTCTGATAGGTTTTCAAAAGCTATTGAGGTATTACTTGGGTTTACAATTTTATCTGTTATTATTTCAGCTTTAATTGAATCTGTAATATCAATAAAAATACTATCAGTAATTGTACAAACTTGATCTTGTAATGATAAAAAGTACCAACCACTAGTTAAGTTGTCTTGATTGGAAAGAGATGGGTTAGATATATTTCCACCTGTCCAATTGTAATTTGCAGTACCATTTTCTCCAGAAATAATAGCGTTTATTTCACCATCTGAGATACAATAAGATGAAGGAGTGCTAGTTAGGACAACTTCAAGTGTTTGAGAAGTTTGGTAGTTTCCAACTAAAGGTGTAGAGCTTCTTCCGCAGTCATCTTCCACAGAAACACTATACCCATACACAGAGTTGTTTATACTTAAACTGTCAATCAAATACCTTGTGTTATTTGAAGAAATGAATCCATCAGACCATGAGAAAGTATATGGCTGAGTACCTCCAATAACATCTAAGTTGATTAAAACAGAATCGTCAAGACATAAGATTTCTAATGGGTTAGAATTTGTTGTTAACTGTGGGGGAGAAAAATCATTGATAATCTTAATTGAATCCCTTGTTGACATTCCGCAGATATTCGTGGCATCCACGTAATAGGTAACAACTTCAGCATCTAAACCACCATTTGTAAGGTTTGTGACAGATGAGGTGTTTTCACCGTGACTCCAAACGTAAGTGTATGGTGCATACGTATTATTAACCGGTTCAATTGTTGCAGATAGGTTTTGAGAAGGACAGGTGTTGAGTAAAGTATCGTTAGGAGACAGATTAAATGGAGAGGTTTCGTAGTCGTTGATAATTAGCACCGAATCAATAAAATTATTAGAACACGCATCTGTAATGTTTATTTTAAAGTATGTAGAGTCACTATTCACCTCAGTATTTGTAAATACTGTTGAATTGTTTATATCATTGTTTTCCCATAAATAATCGTAAGGTCCAATACTGTTTTTAGTGTTTGTGATATTGAGTGTAGGATTAATGTTTGAACAGATAGTTGTTACCTCATCTGTTAGGTCGTATGATAAATCATATTTATCTGTCACATACATTATTATTGAATCTGAAATCTCAAGACCGCAAGAGTTAAAAACAGTGTATTTGTATTGAATCCATTCTGTACCTTCAAGTGTTAAATCATCAATTGGGTCAAGATTTATATATGCTGTATCTTGTCCAATATTAAAAACGATTGAATCTTGAAACTGATCAAAATCAGAAGCATTAGCTGTTCCAGATATGTCGAAATGAAAAACGGATGCAGTATCTGAAGTTGGTCTGATTAACATTAGTTTATTAGTAGTACAACCTTCTTGAAGAAGGGTATCAGTTATAGGTTCGTTATAATCGGAGACAGAAGAAAGGGTAAGGGTATTGGTTGAAAAACTTTGTGCTTGAAGAAAAACGCCAGAATCATATCCTTCATCTGTAGCATCTCCAATTGCAATTTTGATATGATACGTTTCACCACATTGTAAATTCCCAACAGCTGTTAGAACAGATGTCATTCAGTTAAAAGTTACACTATTACCATATGTATTTGAAGTATTGTCGACGTAGTATACGCAGTTTCGACATGGACCATTATTAGTGGTTCCGTTGTTTATATTGTTTATAGAAACGTTATTACTTCCAGTGGTGGTTGTTGGAATTAAAGCAATATTAGTTGCGTTATTAGTATAAGGCCCATTAAAACCTGGCCCACTTATAAAGAAACCAAATACATCATTATAAGTAGGATTGTTAGCGTATTCAGGATATTCTTCTGAGGCAAAGCAGTAATTAAAGGATAATGAATCTCCAGAAGGTTCAAAATCAAATTCAATGACAATAGCATCATTTATGTTACTTGCCGGAGATACCGATTGTACTATGTCTAACAAGTCAACATCACTCGCATTAGAACCTATTTGGCCTGATCTTTCTGTGGAAGATAGTCCTTGGTGCATCTTGAACTCTTCCTGTTGAAAGAATAACACCAGAGTTGATTGGAAAAGATGAATTTCCGTTTGTGAAAGTACCAATTTGAGTATTAGTGCTTTGAGCACTTAAGGCACTTCCATTAAGGGTTATATTTGATACTGTAATTCCTTAACCTAACAACACACTTTGAACAATCTGTTCAGTAGTTAAGGAGTTATCAATTGTTATTTGTGCGTTTAACTTATTTGAAAAATTAAAAAAGAATAAACATAAAACCACACTTTTAACTATCGTATTAAAGAACTGCTTCATAGAATTTAAAATATTACCTTAGTCACTAAGATAATTCTTTAAACTATAATTTTCTCTAAAAAGGCAGTTTTAATATGTAAAAGACTGTATTTATTTATCTATCCATACAATTCTTGCCTTGTTTTTTCATACAAAACAATACCAGTAGCTACACCTACATTCATTGATGCAATCTCACCGCGCATAGGAATTCTTGCTTTTATATCAGCCATATTTAAGAAGTCTGTAGTAATACCATCTTCTTCTGACCCCATTATTATGGCAACAGATCCTCTTAAATTGGCTTGGTAAAGAGGTGTTTGAGTTTTTTCAGTACATGCTACTATTCGAAGACCACATTGTTGGATGTAAAAAAGAGAGTCTTTGATGTTATCTGATTTACAAACAGGGATTCTATTTAATGCTCCAGCAGAAGTTTTGATTGCATCAGATGTTACTTGTACAGAACCTCGTGAAGGGATTAAAATAGCGTCTACTCCTTCGCATTCTGCAGTTCTTGCAATGGCTCCAAAGTTTCTTACGTCAGTAATTCTATCCAAAACAAGAATACAAGGTTTTTTACCTTCTTCTATCATTTTTTCAACTAAATCCTCCACTTTATGATAAGAAACGGGTGCAACGTATGCTATAACCCCTTGGTGGTTATTTTCAGTTACTTTGTTTAATTTTTCAACAGGGACAAATTGTAGGTAATAGTTTTTATCAACTAAAGTGTCTTTTAATTCTTGGAATAAATCTTTATTCATTCCTTTTTGAATCATTATCTTGTTTATTTCCCGATTTGCTTTTATTGCTTCAATTACCGCTCGAACTCCAAATATAAATTCATCATCGTCTTTACGCTCTCTTCGAACATAAGATTTTTCTTCTGTAAATTTTCGGTTACTAAAAGATTCTCTTTTTGAATACCCTTCTTTTCTATTGTTGTATTTATTATCCATATCTAATTTCTTCTTTAATGCTTGAAAGTGAATTCTATTTCAACATTATTACCTAATGTTTTTGCTACTGGACAAGCTTTTCCAGCATGAATTACTTTGTCTGCAGTTTTATCATCCCACCCATTACCTTCAAGGTTCATCTCAATAACGATTTTATTTACTCTTCTAGGAGCTGCTCCCATTATTTTTGTAATCGTTGCATTTCCTTTCGTAAAAGGTACATCATGGTTTTCACAATAGATTCCCATTATAGTCATCATGCATGATGCATAGGATGTTGCTAATAAATCTGTAGGTGAAAAAGCTTCTCCTTTTCCATTGTTATCTACTGGAGCATCGGTGATTATACTTGTGTTGGATGCTAGGTGAGTACAGTTTGTTCTTAACCCTCCAAGATATTCTACTGTTGATGTTGCCATAGTTATCGTAAGATGTTGTAATTTTGTCTTTATAAATTCATTCTTACGGAATGAGAAGGTAAAAATAAGGTTTATTGTTTGAATAGTTTATAATGGTATGACTTATTATTTTTCATTAAAAATGTAGAAGCGATGAGTAACATAAAAGATACAGATAAAGTTAAGGAACGATTAAAAAAACCGAAATGGTTAAAGGTAAAGCTTCCAACAGGAGAAAATTATCGCAAAGTAAGGTCGTTAGTATCGGAGCATAAATTACATACAATTTGTGAGAGTGGAAGTTGTCCTAACATGGGAGAATGCTGGGGAGAAGGAACAGCTACTTTTATGATTTTGGGAAATATTTGTACTCGTTCTTGTGGTTTCTGTAATGTTCAAACAGGTAGGCCAGAAGAGGTGGATATATATGAGCCAGGAAGAGTTGCAAATAGTGTGAAATTAATGGAAGTAAAGCATGCTGTTATCACTTCCGTTGATCGAGACGATTTAAAAGATGGTGGTGCTGAAATTTGGGCACAAACTGTTCGTGCTATACGAAAGCAATCTCCAGGTACAACTATGGAAACATTGATTCCTGATTTTGCTGGAAAATGGGAAAACCTCCAAGTTGTTATGGAAGAAGCACCAGAAATTGTTTCTCACAATTTAGAAACCGTAAGACGATTAACTAAAGAAGTGAGAATTCAAGCAAAATACGATAGAAGTTTAGAAGTTTTGTTTCGTTTGAAGAAAGGAGGAATGAGAACGAAATCTGGCTTAATGCTTGGTCTTGGTGAAACCGATGAGGAAGTCATTGAAACAATGGAAGACTTGAGAAGTGTTGAAGTGGATGTATTAACTTTAGGTCAATACTTACAGCCGTCTCCAAAACATTTACCTGTTGTTGAGTTTGTAACTCCAGAACGTTTTGCGAAATATGAAGAGTTAGGTTTGAAAATGGGATTCCGTTTTGTTGAAAGTGGTCCATTAGTAAGGTCTTCATATCATGCAGAAAAGCATATGTTTTAGAATTTATTTTAGAATTTTAGTAAAGTGGTAATTCAGATGGTTACCACTTTTTTTGTGTTAACTTTTCTGAAATCAAATACTTAATGAAGTATATACTCATCTTTAAAGTCTATAAGTGTGTTTAACGAATCTTTTAACCATCATTTGTTGAACTTAATCAATTTTGTAGTAGTATGATATATAAAACCAACATTATTTGTAAAATTAAACACCTTGTCTAGACAACATCTCAATCCAACTTAAACTTACAATACTTAATCACACTTCCTCTTTTTGTAAACAATTCTTCGTAATGCGTTTTAATATGAAAAATCTCTTTTGTAATTGGGTCTAAATTCTCAGGAAGTTCATTGTATAAATCCCAAGTATGCTCAATCATCTTGTATTTTTCTTTTATTTCATCTACCGTATATTCAAATAGTAAGTCACTATCTGTTTTCATGTGAATAATCCCTCCTGGTTTTAAAATTTTTTGGTAGCGTTCAATAAAAAGTGGGGAGCTTAACCTTTTTCTAGGTTTTTTAGGTTGAGGATCTGAAAAAGTTAACCAAATTTCGTCGACCTCTCCTTCTGAAAAATAATCATTGATGTAATCAATACGTGTTCTCAAAAAAGCCACGTTTTTCATTTCTCGCTCTAAAGAATCTTTTGCTCCGATGAATATTCTATTTCCTTTAATATCACACCCAATAAAGTTTTTATTCGGATAAAATTCAGCAAGCCCAACAGAGTATTCTCCTTTACCACAACCTAGCTCTAAAACAATTGGATTATCGTTTTTAAACACTTCTTCTCTCCATTTCCCTTTCAACTCTTCTGTACCTTCTTTATCGTGTTCAAAGACATGAGGATAAGTTCCAATTGCAATAAATTTATTTAATTTATCTTTTCCCATTTGTGTTTACGCTTGTGTTGAATTAATTGAAATCGAGTAACCAGTGTGGCGTCTAATGTTTATAACCCTTCCTTCATCAAAAATTAAATATTGACCTTTGATTCCCATTAGTTTACCTTCAATGGTTGCTGTTTTATCAAAAGAAAGACTTTTTACTTTTTTTGGATAATCTAAAACAGGATAATTTATATGGATTATTTCATCGTCTTCACTAAAGTAGGTCGTTAAGTCGGATGGTAATTGATCGTGTAATTCCCATTTCTCTTCTTCTAAATCAATGGATTCATCCACTTCATTTTTGAGCATTCTTTGCCAATTGGTTTTATCCGAAAAAAAAGCTTTCAGAGCAACTTCAAGTTTTCCTGCTTCATATCGATTTGGAGTTTCAGCAATTCGAATAGCAGCACTTGCTCCTTGGTCAATCCACCTAGTTGGTACTTGTGTAATTCTTGTTACGCCAACTTTTACTTTATCGGAAGCGGCTAGGTAAACAATGTGTGGCTGATTATGGTTTCTTTGTTCCCACTCAACATCCCTACCTTCTCCAAGATGAGCTCTACATAATTCTGGACGAATAGTACATTCTGTTGCTTCAGGTGCAGTAGTGAAACATTGGTAGCAAAAACCGTCACCAAATGTTTTTTTTATTTTTTTAGAACAGGAACTACAAAAAATATCTCCATTCCATTCTAATAGAATGTTTTTGTTGATAAAAGAATTCATCTGAACCATTTCATCGTCAAATTGAAGAGAATAATTCACTTCATCTTGAAGACTAACTTTCATTTTTTTTAGAACTCCTTTCATTTTATTTAATCTTCTTTTAGTAAGTTCATTTTATCAGCAAAATGGTAGCAATAGTCCCTTAAGTCTTCAGTTATGTTTTTTTCTCCAGTTGCACTTTCAAAAGTATCGGCCATTGTAAGAAGCGTTTGGTGAAAAAACTGTTTCATTTCATCCACAGTTAAATCTTTCGTCCACAAATCAATTTTCATGGTGTTTTTTTCCTTTGGATCCCAAAGAGATAAGAACATTGCTTTTGTATCTGCATTATCTACGTTTCCGTCATTAGCAGACCATTTCATCTGAAGTGGTAATTTGTTCTCGTTTAATCCTATTTTTATAGATATCTCAGAGGTTTTAATAATTTTATCTTCCATAATTTCTTATTCTATTTCGTATTCTTGTAAAATATTATTGTAAGGTGTTTTGATTAATTCTTCTAATGAAATATCTTTTTTATGCATAAAGTCGTGTACAATTTTCCAACCTAAAAACTGACCAAGTCGATCAGGACTTTCTTCTGGTAATCCAATAGTGAATGGTCCTTCGTTTAATAAATTTGCCTTTTCAAGACCATTGTTTTTAAATAAGATTTTCTCTTGAACTAAATAATTCCAAAAAGAATTTTCGTTTTCTTTCGCCCATTCATATTGTTGAGGGGAATACCTTAATATTATATTTTTTTCTTTAGAAGGGAAAGCCGCTTCTGTTAGATACAATACTTTTCCCCAATAGATAATGTGTTCAGCCAATGACCCTTCAACTTCGGGTACATAATGTGTAATAATCCACGAACAAATAGCATCACGTTCGAGGTAAGTAACATCCATTGCTTTTTTTATCCAGTCATAAAATGGCTCTGAAGGCAGCTTTTGAACCATTTCATTTTCATGTCCTAAATACCTCTCTAAACCAATCCCAATTTCATTTTCAGTTGAAAAAGCATTAGAGTTAAACAAGGAATTCATAAAAACGATGTTGTCAGGAATCTTATTTTTAGGAAAATGAACTTTTAAGTGTTTTAGTCCTTTAGTAATTTCCGATTTATGATTGGATACATCAGCAAATTTTTCTTCGATACTTTTATGAATACCAATTATTCCTTTATCGTTATTGAATTGATTTATACTATTAACAAAAGCGGTATCACTTATTTCACCAATTCTGAGGCAATAGCCAATTTGGTAGTTGTAAATTTCTTCAATTTCGTTTTTAAATTTATTATTGAAATCAATAATTCCTGAAGAGTCAGAATTTGCGATAATAGAATCTAATCGAATAAACTTTGTTCCTATTTTCACACTATCAATTGAAACATTGAGTTTATCGCTTGAACAAGATAAGGTCGATACCAGAACAAGACCTACAATTAAAATGTTTTTCAGAGTCATTAATATTCTTTAATATTGTACTTCAAAAATAGTCAATTGAACTGAATTTTATAATAAATTCAAGAATTTTAATAAGGAAAATAGAATGAAAAAGTTAATCGTATTATATAGTTTTTTATCAGTAATGGTTTCAGGATTTGCTCAAGAAGCAGCAAACAGTAAAATTCAAGCAGGTTTAACTTTATCATCCGGTTTAAATTTTATTTCACCTAATACTAAAGTAATAGAAAGTAATGGTATTGGTTCCAATTTAGGTGTTGGTATGGCACTGCAGTATAGTTTTACCACTTCAATCGGATTCAGTACAGGCTTAATTTTTGATTTTGAAACTTTAAAATATAAGTCATCGGCATCTGATTCGTTATTTTACTTATACAATGATGCCAAAATATCTGCTAATAAAGATTATATGAGCGAAAGCGGAACATTAAATGCTACAGATAATATTTTGTATAGAGTTAATAGTAGAACGCAAAAACCACTTTATTTAACGATTCCTACGATGTTACTTTTTAGGACGAAATTCATTGGATATTTTAGATATTTTGGAAAGTTTGGAGTGAAAAACAGCTTTTTACTAACGAATAAAATCAACGATACTGGTGCCAACCTTGAATCAATTGATCCAAATTCCACTGCTCTAAGCATGGAAAATAGCAATATGCAAAACACAAAACGTAACTTAGCATTATACAAGGGGTTTGTTGGTATATCTGGAGGGGTAGAATGGAACTTCACAGGTACGACTAGTTTAGTTGCCGAATTAGGTTATTATTATGGTTTTGTAAATATTAATAGAGGAGATGCTCTAGGAAACGATTCAGATAAAAATAAAACGATTTTCACAGAATTTGAAAACGCTTCTCCAAGTAATTTCCAATCTTTAGATACTAGACAAAATCAAATTGTCTTAAGAGTTTCTATATTATTTTAAGGTGTATATTTTGAATTATTCTAAAGTTAAAGACCATATAGTTGATTGGCTATCTAGTTATGCAAACAACGCATTTGCTAAAGGTTTTATTATTGGAATTTCAGGAGGAGTAGATTCAGCGTTAACTTCTACACTCTGTGCGTTAACAGGAAAAAAAGTGATTTTACTGAGTATGCCTATTCGTCAAACAAAAGCTGAGTTTGACAGAGCAAATGAACACATTAAAAATCTTAAAAGCAGGTTTTGCAATGTTTCTTCGATAGAGACTAATTTGACAGAAACGTTCACTCAATTTGAAAAGAGTATTCCATCCGATGTAGTCGAAAACCATTTGGCAATGGCTAATTCTCGTTCAAGATTAAGAATGATGACCTTGTATGCTATTGGCCAGGCAAATGGATGTTTGGTTGCTGGTACTGGAAATAAAGTAGAAGACTTTGGAGTTGGTTTTTACACAAAGTATGGAGACGGTGGAGTTGACATTAGTCCAATAGCTGACTTGATGAAAACGGAAGTATGGAACCTTGCAAAAGAAGTTGATGTGGTAGAATCCATTATTACTGCTAAACCTACAGATGGTCTTTTTGAAGACGAAAGAAGTGACGAAGATCAAATAGGCGCGAGTTACCCTGAATTAGAATGGGCAATGGAGTATAAAGGCGACACTTCAAACTTAAGCGAAAGACAAAAAGAAGTTTTAAATATTTACACAAAACTTAATCGTGCTAACCAACATAAAATGAACCCTATCCCCGTTTGTGTAATTCCAAAATAATCTCGAAAGAGATAAAACCTAACCTTCTAATAAATAAGAT
>Ga0228674_1002329_pt1 | contig 10486 bp, 13 predicted proteins | sample 1D_rmetaG_FD_189054 | JGI IMG/M metagenome (GOLD analysis project Ga0228674, IMG submission 189054) | Seawater microbial communities from Monterey Bay, California, United States - 1D_r | ecosystem: Environmental > Aquatic > Marine > Coastal | place: USA: California | collected 2016-09-26
ATGGGGGTCTCCGGGTTTATTTTTTATGTGGTCAACAGTGTGTGCTTGGGCTCGGAGGCAATTTCCAATTGCGCTGCGAGGAACAATGCAACGATGAACTGCCATTACGGTGTCTCTGGCCGATTGCGAACAATGAACTTGATCCGGTCAGCCTTGATTCTCATCTTTTTTATAAGGATAGTAATCGATGCAGATTCCCAGGCTTGCTTCGGCCAGGCGTCCCATCAGCGCTGGTTCCAGCTCAACGACGATATTGAAATCGCTGAAGAGTCCGACAAACAATTCGGCCCGTCCTCCTTCTGCACGAACTTTCCTGAAAAACAAAGCTTGTTGGGAAAACGCTTCGACTTGCCGCACTATCTCCTCTTCTACCCACATGGTATCGGAGAGCACTGTTTTCTTCGTTAGTCTTTCGGTCCAGTAGGAGAAATCATAGGCACCTCCCAAAGGTTTTCCATGAATCGAGAAGCGGGGACTTCCCACAGTCCAACTGCGATTGGGCGTGCGCCCTATCGTTTTTGAAATCTCTTCGTGAGGCATAGCCGGATGCCAAATCCGAAGCGAAATATCGTACTGATAAGAACAGGGATCGGGTTCTTGCATGTTCATGACACCACGTTTTTGTTCAAAGGGTCGGTATCGGACCAAGCCGCTTCAGTCGAAGGAAGATTCAATCTTGCGCAATAATAGTCGCCTTCTTTCGCCTCTTTGTTCCAAGAAATTCAACTTCAAGAAGTCGTCGCTTCGAAAACCTGATCAGCGATTTCCCGACGTCTCTGCGACCCAAAGGCAGCTGTTTTACCAAGTGCTGGATGTCATGGCCCGTTGACTATTGCCGCCCCATCTTGCCAGCAAGCCACAGTAGCGGAATCACTGCCATCGAAAACAGGAGCACTGGCTGACTGTGTACCCGTAGTCTTGGTGTTGCTCACAATTGGCCTCGAGAGATTTCATGGATCATCTTTAAATCTCGGGATGGAGCCAAAATCCGCGAGCAACTTCTCCTTCAATTGATTTGCCTTTTCCATATCCGCGTCATCCATTTTGCCAGCCAGCCTCTTTAAATTCGATGCGAGGAATTGTTTTAGCTCTGCTTTTTCTTCATGACTTTCCGCGACAGAGAACCAAGCGTAGGCAAGTGGTAGATTCTTGATCGGAGAGCCTTCGCCATAAGCGAACGCAAGGTCAACTTCAGCTAAACGGAAGCCTTTTTGTGCGGCTCCGAGGAAAAACGGAACAGCTTCCTGGATACTGCGCTCTTTGCGAAGAATGACACCAAGGATATGAATTGCGGGCGGATATCCACTCTCGGCCGACTTGGTTTCCAGCTTGACGCCTTCATCACTATCTTTTCTTCCGCATTGACCCGTCAAAAGCTGAGTGCCCAATAAATATTGGGCCTTGGGATTCCCTTGCTGAACTTCTGCCTCCAGCAACTTTTGTGAGGCATCGCTGCAATCGCGGGGGAGTTGCGCATGAGCGCAGTTCAACAGAAATAACAGTAGAAAAAAAATTGCCGGGTAAATTTTCATTTTGAATCTCCGTGATTACTTGAATTCTTGGTTCCGGATAAATGGGATGTCTGCTTCTGGCCGATACCAGCCACCTTCAGCGATTCACAAGCAGAATAATCGCAGAAAAGATCATGCCCCAAAATACCAACACGCCTGCCAATCCCGTCAACATGAGGATCTGGCTCAGGTAACGAAGAGCTGATCGGGCTTGATGCAATCTGTCATTCATCTTTGCCAGCAACAGGATGGCGAGCCCCGAACAAATGGTGAAGAAGATGGTGCCGCCGATACGGGCCGTGACAACCCGATCCCCCGCCTTCAACCACCAGGAATAGGAATGATCCATGAAGCTCACTACTGTCAGCCATTGAATCGCTATAACGAGGGTCGCAAGGACCAGTCCAATTTTTGTTTTCATTGGAAATGAGAAGCCAGATTTAAGGCCATTCACTAGCGGTTGCACAGCACACCGATCACATCGTTATAGCTGCCGATTGGCCAACTCGTCGAGCGCCACCGATAGGTTCCGGGACCGATGAAACGCATCTCCCATTCACGATATTGCTCAGGGATTCCGGTCAGGTCGGCGTTGTATTTGATGATCAAAACGTTTGGGCTGCTGCTGATGATGGTCGCTGAATAGCGCTCCAATTCCTGACCATTCGAGGATTTCCATTTCCTGTCATTCTCGAAGACCAAGGTCCTGAAGTCGCGTGAGGGAGACAAGCGCTGGTGCAGATTGTCAGGGCTGCAGCCAAATTTCCCTTGCGCACTTTCTGCCCAAGTTCCCTTTAGCAGGGTCCAATCAAATCCTTCGGCATGGGCAGTGGAAAGCCCAAACCAGATGAGAAATATCGCCAGATGGCGAATGGGTCGTTGAGTCATCGCAGGATAAAAGTTTTAGCTGGTTATTGGTTGGGGCAAGCTGACTATACAGCCACTGAAGCATAATGCCATTTGAGAAGGTGGATGCGAGCTTCTGGCCGAATTCAGCCGTTCACGCCAGTAGAGCAAGTTGCTGCGCTGAAAAAAGCTACGGAGCCGAGACCGGCGATGGTCGATGGCCAACACCAAGCGGACCTACAACTACAGGCATTTGACGTGTGTGGGAACCAACTAAGGCGCGCGATAAGCGACCTTGTAAACGTTCGATATCGCCGCCGCCAGCTGGTCCATGCTTAGGCCGCTACGCTCCCAGAACATCAAGAAGTATTCAATCTTGTCGCAAGGAGCTTCAGCATCCATCCCATGCAGCGCACAAATCACGGTCCTGATTCGCAGTACATCGCGCTCATCTGACTGCTCGCGTCCTTGAATCCAGCTCCAAAGCTCTGCTCGGACTGCCAAGACCTCGTCGGCCGTTACCGCATCACTAAGGTATTGGCCGGCGGTCAACGCGGCGGATTGAGCAATAACAGGGAGGCATTCAATGACCCGGGCCAGTGCGCTTGCCATGAACCGATTTGCATTATCGTGTTCCGCCGGATCATCGAGATTCACTGTAGAAGAGATGAAATCAAAAGGATCATGACGGGGCATGCTTACTTCCTAGGAGTTGTATTTGGAGATTTTTCGACTGTCCGCCTTTGGCCGATAGCCGTCTGTAATGGAAGACCTCAAGTCGTCTAAGTAGGGTGCGAACCAATGTCGCCGTCTGCCGGGACGCATCGGACTATCAGACTAGCTCTTTGCTGCTGCAGCCGACTAGCGCGACTTTCCTGGCCTTTCATAGGCGTTGACCAATGTGTAGAGAGTCAGCAAAGCTGCACGTTCGCCAGACTCGCCTTCCAGAATGTCTATCTCATGCCGGATTCGGTAATACTCTCTCTCGCCCCTGATTTTTCCTCGATCCAGAATCTTCTGCAGAACTTGATGTTCCTTGGCACAAAACTCCGGGTAGTGCTTATGCGTAGCATCACTCCATGCCATTGACAACATCGTTCTCCACTGACGAGGCAGGCCTTGTATCAAAATGGGCAGCTCTCGCCACCCCTGTTCGAGACCTGACGCTATTTGAGAGGAAGTAGGCTTCGGAACGAAAGTGCGCACCTTCGCGACAAACACCCGAACCCCGGCGAACGTGTCATAAAGTTGCTTGACTCGTTCGTCGGGAATCCCCTTGATGGCATCGGCAAAGGCCTCGGACGCGGCACAAAGCTTTTCGACTTTTGACATTGCGTGATGAAATTGGAAATGTGTATTGCTGCGTGACGATAACGTGTCAGCTCAATAGCGGGCAGTGAAAGGCTGCTTCTGGACGATAGCGGACAAGCGGCAAGGTATTTCTGATGCGATATTTAACACTCAATGCTTTCCAATATATCGGATACCGAGTCCCATCGCAGTTCATCGCGCAATGAGACCTCGATGGAGATAGGCTGCAATGAATCGAGATATTCCTTCAACGCTGCACTATGATTTTGAAGATTTCTAACGTAGTAATGCATGGTGCGGCTACCGCTACCTGTGCGACTTATTGCATAGTAGCCGTCCTGACCAAGAATCGTGTCGAGCGCTGAATATAAAAGCCGCCCCCGCGTTATTTCCTGTTCAGTAGGCAGCCAATTGGGAAGTGACCTGTAGCCCCATGTAACGCTTAGAATTTGGGGGTATTTGATTCGTATGTCTTGGGCGGGTAGGGAATCCAATACGGTGACAATCTCCTTGTTGCCACGGTTATCGCGTTCCAGCAACAACCACCCCCGGCGCCCTTCAGAAAATTGCGCGGTAGCTGAAGAGGAAGCAAATATCAAGCACAAGAAAACAGACCAAACAGAAATGTTGGATCAAAGCGATCTTCGACAAATCTGTTTGTATCTTTCTGAGTTTCGATGTTCAAGTGAAGGTCTCCTTCTGGCCGATAGCAGATATCTTGGCCCAAATAAAATATGAGGATAGCCGGATGTGAAAACCCGCTATCCATCCCAGAAAATCATGCGCAAGGTTTGAGGCGCCCGGGGACCGGATTTGTCCGTTTTCTATCTTTCAGAATTATCGGAAGAGAAGGCTTTCTTTACAGACAACCTCAATTGGCAAATTCGATAGCCGGGAGAATCAGCTCACCGCCAAGAGAATTGACGGAGCTCTTGACTGCGGTATGCAGGGTTTCACCCCAAGCCACGAGCGCCTCGGGTACTTCGTGGATGTCAGCAGCCTCAGGCCTCCCTGCAGGCATTCCGAGGAATTTTTTGGTAGTCATGAGATTGACGCTCAGATACGTTCCGGCCTGCGAACCATATTGAGTCCGAAGTGAATACCCGCTGGTGAATAGCTGGATATTCTGCTGCTGCAGAGCCTGAACTACTTCCGCATCTTCCTTGTAGAACTTGAAAGGCGCAAAGGCACTGTTGACGACCAGACAGTCACGGGTATCCGGCTGCTTGTTGCTGCCGAAATCGTTCGTGAAATATTTGGGTCTTGGTTCCGGGCATTGCTGGCTGATCCAGCGAATCCGACTGCCGCGTCCGGCGTCAGTACTGGTTACGCTGAGTAACGCATTCACATTTCCAGCACCGTCAACCAGCTTGAATACCTTGGTGCGGAGAGGCATCTTTGAATGCTTATCAAAAATGAGATTTCCGTCGAATTCCGTCAACACGGACCAACTACCCGCTGGCAATTGCAGGTTGGTACGACCGATAGTCTCAGCCATGCATGGATTGAAACCCAGACCCACCAAGGCCAACAAAACAGCTGTTTTTTTCAATTTGACATCCCCCGTAGAAAAATAATTTTTGGCTGCAAGCAAGGCTTTCACGAAGGACCAACCGTGCAGTTGACCCTCGCCATTGAGAGCAACAGCATCTTATCTTACGGCAGGACTTCCGTCGGGCTCAGTGAACGCGGCACGCCAAAAATCCCCGGAACAACATGTGCCGGCAGATAGGTGGACGTCCTGCCAAATATCCCTTATCTACCCTTTAGAACAAGCTGAAAAATAACTCAAAAGATCCGTTTCTGGCCGATTGCGGACGATGTTGTTTTTTTTAGTAAATGAAGATCATCGAATACCCAAAGACTGGGCACAAATGGAATGCCAGACTACGGCGTCTAGCGGCATCACCCTTGACCAGTCGATCTTTCCTGCCAGAGCAGGATGTGGCGCAAAACCGAAAAATTGAAGGGGAGATCGTTCTAGCCCTTTTTGCTTAAGCAATGCCACCCCTTCGCTTAAGAGATGATATTCCTGCCATTTCCCCGAATTCATCAGCTCGGAAAATTGCTGGATAGTATCCGCTATCTGGCTGACTCCACCCTCCAAAACATCCAGCTTGAAGACCGCTCCTGATCTATTCTGATAGAAAAGGTCTCCGAAAACCGATGCGCCAATAGGCGCAACCTCCTCTTTGATCAAGCCTGGCCATTCCGAAAAGAGAGCCTCGAAATCTAACAAAGATGCATCGACAAATAAGTCGTTCCAAGAAAGATTTTTCATTTTTATACTTGAGTGCGTTGCGTTGTCGGTCTACGTATCGTCCGTTATTGGCCGGAAGCGGACATCCGAAATCCATCCGAACTATCATGCCGGCTTCTTTACTGGCGCCACCGCCGTTTAGCGCGATTCGCCCCCTAAGCAAAAATCCTTACACCACCATACCGGTGGATTCAGCCCGCTTCTTGATGGACGCGACGATTCGCAACGCGTCCTTGGCCGGCGGCATTCCAAACGCCCGTCCATACTCCCGACTGAACTGTGTGGGACTGTCATAGCCCACCTCATATGCCACTGTTGTGACGTTCTTTCCGGCTATGACCAGTAGCTTGCGAGCCTGCAGCAAGCGCAATTGCTTTTGATACTGCAAAGGGCTCAATGACGTAATCGATTTGAAGTGGCGGTGGAAGGCCGACGCACTCATCGCGGCTTCCTCTGCCAACGCTTCCACAGCCAAAGGCTGAGCGAACTCTCGGCGGATACGCTGGATGACCTTATTGACTCTGGCGAGTGTCGTGTCCGGTGTTGCGATATCGCGCAACATCCATCCCATGGGGCCTTGCAATACCCGATACAAAATCTCGCGTTCGTAGGCTGCCGCAAGAACCGGAATATCTGCTGGCTGATCCATGAGTCGAAGCATGCGCACCCAAGCATCCAGTAGCTCTGGCGTCACTGGCGCAACTGAAAAACCTCGCTCTGTGGGGGCCGGTGCAGCCGGATCAGGCAGCACAGAAAACAGATCAGCCAGAACTGAGGCATCCAATGTCAGGGCAACTGCCAGATAAGGTGATCCGTCCGCTGCGGGCCTCACTGCTCCGGCGGCAGGCAGGTCTACTGACATGACGAAATAGGTAGCGGGGTCATAGTCCAGCGCCTGGCCACCCACCGTCAGGGTCTTTCCACCCTGCAAGATGAGGTTGACCATGGGGTCATACACAGCGGCCAATTCGTGCTCAGGAATACTGCCTTGAACCATGAAAACACGGGGAATACCTGTCTCAGTGGGACGGTTTTCTGCACGGCTAGCCAATAGCCTCAATTCATTGAGCTGTTCTCGCATGGCAGGATTGTATCCACTAAGCCGACCGGCAGGAATAGGCAAGAATGAAGCAGAAACCGTTGCGGCTGAAAACGACCGCGTCTCTATAGTTCAGTCATCCCAACCATTGAACTTGAGGAGCTGAAAATGAATAGCAAGGTCATCGTCATCACCGGTGGCAGCCGCGGCATCGGCGCCAAAACCGCCATGGAAGCGGCTCGCCGGGGCTTTGGTGTCATCCTGACCTACAACACCGCCCCTGATGCTGCGCACGCCGTAGTACGCGCCATCGAGGAAAATGAGGGCAAGGCGGTTGCGCTGAGACTGGACGTTTCCAACACTTCTTCTTTTGCGGCCTTCCGCTCCGAAGTCGAAAAGGCGCTGAAGGAAACTTGGGGTAGCAGTCATCTGAGCGGGTTGGTAAACAACGCTGGATACGGCCTGTTCCGGCCTATCGCTGCAGTGACGGAGGAGCAGTTCGATGGCCTCTTCAATGTACATCTCAAAGGCCCATTCTTCTTGACGCAATCGTTGCTGCCACTGCTGTGCAACGGCGCTAGCATCGTCAACCTTACCAGCGCCACTACTCGTGTGGCCACCGCTGGCGTCGCGCCCTATGCCTCCTTCAAGGGTGGCTTGCAGGTGCTGACACGTTACATGGCCAAGGAGTTCGGTGAGCAAGGCATTCGCGTCAACTCGGTGTCACCTGGCCCCATCCGCACCGAACTGGGTGGCGGCCTCAATGACGAATTCGAGGCGCTGCTGTCTTCCCAGACCGCTCTGGGCCGTGTTGGCGAGCTGGAAGAGGTAGCACGCGTGATCAGCTCCTTGCTCACCGAAGACAGCGGCTGGATCAACGCACAAGACATCGAAGTATCCGGCGGCTATGTAGTCTAACAAGCCGTAGATGCGCATGTGACTCAGGAGAACCCATGTTGGATCACGTATTTTTATCGGTGGCAGACATCGATCGCTCAATTCGTTTCTACACCCAAGCACTCGCTCCGCTGGGGATTGTTGACCGACTGGATTATGACGGTCGGAACGGACCTCCTGGCCATCCCGATCTCAAAGGTTTTGGTGCCCATGGGAGAGTTTCCTTTTGGCTGCGATCAGGGCACGCGGACGCGCGCTCGGCACACGTCGGTTTTGTAGCGGATAGCCGAGCGGCCGTCGACGCAGCTTATGCGGCTGCGATGGGTGCTGGAGCAACAGATAACGGTTGCCCAGGCGCACGACTTCACTACGATCCCCGTTATTACGCCGCCAATGTACTGGATCCTGATGGCTATAGCCTGGAGTTTGTCTACAAGCCCTGGCAGCATCCTCAAGACGCTATCAAACGAGAAGACCATGAGTGAAGCGATGGAAATAACCACCTTCCAGTTAGCGAAGGGCCTGACAATCAAGGATTTCGTCGCTGCAAATACAGACGTTGATGCATGGCTAAGAAAGCAACCCGGCTTTATTCTGCGTCGCATCTGCGAAGGCAGCGATGGCTGGGTCATTGATATGTTGCTGTGGAAGTCTGCGCGCGAAGGGCAGCGAGCGGCCTCGAGAATAATGAGCGAGCTGCCCGACTCGCCTGTACATGCGACCATTGACCAAGCCACCGTGGACTGGAGCATACAATCGTGTCGGCATGGTCTTGGCTGATCTATTCCTCTCAAATCCAGAAAGAAGGAGGTAATGCCGATATTGGATCACATCAAGTTCGCGGTTAGCGACTCAAGCGCCACTCTCGAGTTCTACAAAGCAGCATTGCCCGATGATGACGGACTGCGAGTCAATCAGCATATAGAGAAGTCAGAACCCCTTGCCAACAACCACCCACCCCCGGCTAGAGGACGATGCAGCCAGCAACGACGAGCTCGACGACCCGACCTTGGTCGCCAGGAAGACGCTGGCTTCCCACAGCGAATCGCTGCTCCAGCGCAGGCCCACGCCGATGCCAGACAAGCTGACGCTGTTGTCGCCGGTGGTCCAGGGACGGCGATTGATCCTCACGCGCGCACTGTCGATGAAGGCCAGGGCTTGCAGGTTGCCGTCGGCCACGCGCCCCATGTCACGCCGCAGTTCGACGCTGGCGAGATAACCGGTATCGCCGGAGATGGCACCCACATCATAGGCACGCACGCTGTAGGGACCGCCGATGCTCATCTTTTCGGCCGAATCGAGGTTGGTATCGGCCCATTGCGCGGCCACATTGACGAAGAGGGAATGGTTCCTGTCCAGCGTCTGCAGCCGGGAGAAGTTGACGTTCCATTTGGAGAACCCCCCGCGTGTCTGCGCACTGGCTGCATCCGATGACGCTGCTGCAGCGTCGTCGAAGCCCACACGTCCGGCGGTCCAGCCCACACCCCACGCGCTCACGGCGCTACCGAGGAAACTGTCACGCAGATTGCCCGACAGGCTCAACAGCCAGTTGTCGAGATGGCGATCGGTACGCAGACCGGTAGCCCCTATGCGGTCTTCCAGTGTCTTGGCATCGTACTGGATCTGGGCATACACGTTGTAGTCCTTGCCACGCACCACGGGATGCTTGAGCCACAGGCTGGTCACCATGGCGTTGCCGTGGGCATCCAGCGCATCGACGTTGCCGCCCAGCTTGTAATGCACCTGCGAGTAAGCAGCACCGGCGCGCGTGCCCGCACCGTTGAGCAGCGTGTCGTAACTGAGGCGCCCGTAGGCCATGTGCTCGCCCGTACTGACCAGGTTGGCCGACAGGACATCACCGTGACGAAGCGGGTTGAACAAACTGGCCGTACCGCTGACGCGGGCCCTGCCGATGTAGCGATTGCCATAATTGTCGATCGAGATGCTGCCCGCACCGACCTCCTTGTGCGTGGCATCGACATCGAGATCGGAAGTGCCGACCGCTTCGCCCGGCTTGAGTACCGCATTCCCCCCCACCCCGGGCACATCGGACAGCAGCAGCAGGGCACGGTCCAGCTCCGTCTCGGAAACCGGCTGCCCCTTCTGCAGCGGTGACAGGATGGATTCCAGCAACCCGGTATTGACCCGGCTGCCATTGGAGAAATTGACGGATCCATAGCGGGCCTCGACCACCTGGATCACGACCACCCCCTCGGCAATGGTCTGCGCAGGAATAATGGCCCGCGCCAAAGGGTAGCCACGCTGCTGGTAATACGTACTGATGCGTGCGGCCAAGGCACCTAGCTCGACCAGCGTCAGCGTCTTTCCTTGCTGGTCTGCGACCAGGGCATGCAGTGTCGCGGTATCGAAGGCCGTGTTGCCGACGATACGAATTTCCTTCACCAGGAAAGGCGCGGAGGCAGGCAGCGCGGCGCTGTCCTTCGATTCGATCCGCAGGTCCGGTTGATTGGGCAAGGGTGCTGTGCCCGGTGACGGCTGCAATTCCTGCAGCAGCGACCCGGCGTCGGCAGGTGCCCCCGGACCGGCAGCCCAGGCAGGAGAGACCAACAGGAGCGCCGCCGAGACGGGCATGGCGATCAGGGATGAGGCGGATACGTATTT
>Ga0228674_1002331_pt1 | contig 10477 bp, 10 predicted proteins | sample 1D_rmetaG_FD_189054 | JGI IMG/M metagenome (GOLD analysis project Ga0228674, IMG submission 189054) | Seawater microbial communities from Monterey Bay, California, United States - 1D_r | ecosystem: Environmental > Aquatic > Marine > Coastal | place: USA: California | collected 2016-09-26
GACCGATGTGGAATCGATCGCCAGAAGAATCCATGTGGAGATGCGAGTGAGTATTAGTGCCAATAAGCAGAGATGTTAAGTTAAATCGCTATTTTGTTACACTTAACACTAACTCACTCTACTATGGATCAAAAATCACTATTTACATTAGTTTGTGCGTTCATTCTAATTACCGCACAAAATTTCAATGCACAAGTGTACAGTCCAGCTCCATTTTCAGATGGTTTTGAAACAGGATCTCTGGGGCCATCTTGGACCACTTTCAGTTCATTAGCTGTTGGAGGGAACACAGTCATCCAAACCGGCACACTTACTTGGTCAGCGCAAACCGCATATTCTCATACTGGAAATTATTTTTTAGGAATGCACTACCCAACAGGTGGAGCCTATAATCTAAATCAAAGTAATCTACATCTCGATTTATCCGGTGGCGCAAATTTACGCTTTGGTTTTTGGTGGAGTGAATGGAATGATGAAAGCGAAATTGAAGACGGAGTTTTCATCTCTGATGATGGTGGAGCTACATTCGTCAAAGTTCTCGATTTACCTGGTACTAGCTACGCAGATCTCGTATATACACATTTTGATATGAGTCTCGACAGTATCAATACAGTCCATGGTTTATCATTTACGAATGCCTATGTCATCCGTTTTCAGCAATATGACAATTACTATCTTGCTGGTGGTAATGACGGGTTTCTCATCGATGATGTCGAAGTATATACCGCTTGCAGTAATACTTCTAATTCAATTGCCACATCTGTGTGTTCTTCGTACACCACACCAAGTGGAAATGCAACGTACACCACAAGTGGAATTTACGCAGATACGATACTAAATGTTGCAGGTTGCGATAGTATCATTACAATTGACTTGAGCGTTAACGCATCATCTTCTACAATCAACGAAACGACTTGCTACAGTTATGTTGCTCCAGATTCAGCCGTCTACACAACTTCTGGTCAATACACTGCAATTATTCCAAATGCAGCAGGGTGTGATAGTGTGATCACAATTGATTTAATCATTAATGCCACCACCTCTGATACGCTTGTTGAGTCAGTTTGTGACAGCTATACTGCTCCTGATAGTAATGTCTATACTACGTCAGGTATTTACAGTTCAATCTTTCAGAATGCAGCAGGATGTGATAGTGTAATTGTTGTTGACTTAACGATTTCTAATTCTACATCATCAACAATTATTGAAAGCGTTTTAGATAGTTACACTGCACCAAGTGGAGCAGTTTACACTGCTACAGGAACCTATATGGATACAATAGCCAATGCTGCCGGTTGTGATAGCATCATAACAATAGATTTAACAGTAAACTCCACGGGAATTAGCGAGTATGAGATGAATGTACTGAGCATCTATCCAAACCCATCTAATGGCCTGATCACCATTAACGGATTAGATGCATTTCAAGAGATTTTTGCTATTTGCGTTCTAAATACTTCAGGACAGGTTATTAAGCAGGTTAGTATCGTTGAATCACAAATTGATCTTTATGACCTAAGTTCGGGAGTATACGTACTTGAGGTTCACGCTGATCAAAGCATTCAACGTATTAGAATAATTAGAAAATAAAGGGTAAAACATCAACCCTGTCAGGCCTTTAGCGATTATTTCAACGATACTATTTTGTCTTGAGATGGGTTTATTCTACATCATGCTCCCTTTTCATTTTGAGTTGCGTAAAATCTGGCGCATAATAATCCACATAATTGGTGCGCTATCGGTGATGTTCACCTTCTTTCTTTATACCGATCAACATGATCTCATGATCTTGATCGCTGGCATATTGGGAATAATCGCACTTATTGGAACCATGGTGGCCCTTCTAAGAAATAATTCCTACGCATTACTTTGGATTGGTTCGCTTTGCGTCTTTCTGATTGCTGCAAAATACTGCATGATTTCAGGGCGAATCTTCTCCAACATATACCGAAAGTTCCCAATTACAGGAAAGTTTCTTTTAATCGCATGCTTCTTTTGAAACATGTCATAAAACCCAACAAGAATAATTGGTCCAATGACAATTAGACTCCAAAGAACAGTTGGCCAAACAAAATAGATTGCTACGATTCCTCCTAGAATCAATAATGACAGTACAACAAAAATCACTCTTACTTTCATTTCTTTCGGGTTTATTGCCTAGAGCACTGAGCTCTTAATCACCATCAGTTTTTCACGCGTCATTTCTTGCATCGAATATTGAATTCCTCCGACACCAATTCCGGATGAATCTCTACCTCCGAAAGGCATCCAATCCACACGAAAAGCAGTGTGATCATTCACCATAACCGCGGCAGCATTGAGGTTCTTTACACAATGTAATGCCACATCTAGATTCTCAGTAAAGACAGACGCCTGAAAGTGCATATCCAAGTTATTTGCGCGCTTTATCGCCTCATCTATATCGGAGTACGAATAGATACAAACTACAGGTCCAAAGACTTCCATCGTCGATACCTTTGCATTCATTGAAGGGTTCAATAACACCGTTGGCTGATAACAAGTATCAGAAATTCTATTGCCGCCGCAAAGCACTTTAGCGCCCAAAAAAACTGCTTCGTTAACCCATGATTCAACTCTATCAACTTCTTTTGGAAGTATCATCGGTCCAACCTCTGTTCCTTCATCCATTTGATCTCCTACGATCAACTTCGATGCTAAATCAGCCATACCATTAGCCACCTCGTCAACTATTTTTTCATGAACAAAGACGCGCTGTACAGAGACACAAACCTGACCAGCATGATAGAATCCTCCCTTCACCAATGCAGGTAACATTTCTTCTACTTTTGCTTGCTTATCAACGATAACCGGAGCCACACCGCCATGCTCTAAAGCACAACGTGTTCCTGCCGCCAATTTGGACCTCATCTTCCAGCCAACATGCGCTGAACCAATGAACGATAAATAATTTATACGTTTATCCTCAACTAGTAACTCAGCAGCTTCGTGACCACAAACAACTGCCTGACACCAACCAGTTGGAAGACCCGCTTCTCTTAAAATTTCTATAAATAACAAACAGGATAGTGGCGTAACTGAAGCCGGTTTGATAATTACTGGGCAGCCTGAAGCGATCGCCGTTACGGTTTGATGTATCGTAAGGTTAAGTGGGTGGTTAAAGGCGCTAATTGAGGCAACAACACCGATAGGTTCTCTAGAGGTGAAAGCAACGCGTTGTTCAGATGATTTCGTCAAGCCCATTGGGATTTGCTCACCCTTCATTTGAGCAATACTCTCAGCTGCGATTTTAACTCCATTAATAGCTCTATCCACTTCTACTCTAGAGTCCATGTATGGCTTACCTCCCTCCTTAGCCGCAGTTGTAGTCAATTCATCAATCTTGTCTTTCATGATGGCCACAACTCTCTCAAGAATTTCAACTCTCTTGTATGCCGGAATCCAAGTTGATTGATCCTCAAATAAGTTATAGGCAGCTGCAATCGCTTTCTCAACATCTGATTTCGATTGAACGGGAATTTCTCTAATAATACTTTGGTCGTATGGGGAGGTAACTTTTAACATTCTCAACTAATTAACGCGCTTTCCAGTTGTGCGAAAGCGCTGATAGGTAAAGTTAATCATTCAAGCCTCCACTTTACAAATATCACCATAGAATCAGGCCTCCTCCTAATATAAAAACCGACTTTATTTTTCGTGATTTAGTGTAAGACTAAAAATACGCAATATTCTCTACACTACTTCGTCCTCAACCATTTACAACTTTGATAGACATCATTCCCATAGCATTTAATAAAATTGCTAATTTGGTAACTCATCATTGTGGGTACTAGCGCCCATCACTTTAGCGAATATGATTATGGATAAATTTATGCGCATAGCAATAGAAGAAGCAAAAAGTGGACTTGCCGAAGGGGGAATTCCGATTGGTTCTGCTCTCGTTAAAAACGGTGAGCTTATTGCTAGCGGCAGAAATAAACGGGTTCAAGAACAAAATCCTATTCTCCATGGTGAAATGGATTGTCTAAACAACGCTGGTCGAATTGGCTCGTATCGAGATACTGTCATCTACTCAACCCTTATGCCTTGTTACATGTGCGCTGGAACAATTGTACAATTCAATATTCCAAAAGTGATTGTAGGGGAATCTAAGACCTTTCCTGGAGCTGGAAAGTTCATGGAAAGTCATGGGGTTGAAGTGATCGACCTGAACAACGCAGAATGCATCTCAATGATGGAGAACTTCATCGCGGACAAGCCCGAACTCTGGAACGAAGATATTGGCGAGTAGATATTACCGACTACAGAAAAATTCCTATTCCTAGCTCGTGCGCTGAAGATTTTGCCGTAGTCAGTTTGCTTTGAATCCAGTCAAATGAATATCCAACTCTAATTTTTTTCTTTATATCCCATCCCAACATGAACGCAAAAGCGTCTCTATTTCGATAGGTAATCCCAGCCCAATAACGCTTCTTGTAGGTTACAAGTGCATTCAAATCGATCGAGGTAAACGATAGGTCCGTTCGAACCAAAAATTGAGGACGAATTTCCAAGTTCTTTTTAGAACCCAGGTTGATTTTGTAATGTCCATTCAAATAATAATTCCGTACTGGGCTTATATTGACTTCATCTTCCCTTAAATTGGAGATTTCCCCCTCCGCGATGTTGGTAATACCAAAACCGATCATAAAGTTTCGAGAATTATATCCAAGACCGACCGATGGCGTAAAATACACCCCTTTAATAACTAGTTGGATACTTGTATCTGATGGTAAATACGTGTCCCCATAATCATCAGGTAATTTGTTTGTGGTTACACCCAAACTTGCACCAAAACTTAGCCCTCGATCTTCGCTAAAATTTAATCGGTAGTTGTAATTCAACTTTGCAGAACTACTTTTTAAAAGTGAATAGGTACTCAAATCATATACAACTCCAACACCATGCTTCTCGGCTAATAAAATGTTGGCATTCGCCATGATTCTGTCCGCACTATACAAGGACCCAAACTGATCTCGCCTGTACATAAACGATGCATGCCTTCTAAATTCTAATGAACTCATAGCGGGGTTAACGTGTGCATAATTGTTCCAAAATGCTGATGAAACAAAATCTTGTTGCGCCTTCACTCCAAATGAAGTGCTAAAAACTATAAGTATCAGTGCTATTTTCATGTTAGAGGAACAAGCTCAAGATCAGATTTGTTACACCCGAGGTGAAATCATCCCCTGAAGATGATCCGTTAAAGAATGCAAAGCTACGTCGGAGGTAAGCAGATTTAGTTAATTTAGCCTTCAACCATATTCAATATGAAAAAGTTATATAGCGTCTCAGGTCTTATACTATCAGCCGCATTTTTAGTTGTTGCGTTCTATTTCATCAGTCAATCGATGGAACATTCGCACGAATTCAAAGTTGAAAAGGAGAAGATTTCGGAAATCCTGAATTTCAAAGATAGACTTCTCTCTTTCCGAGATTGGGTTTTTAGTGAAGAAGCGTGGCAAGAAAAGAAAGTCGAGTATGACACTGTTCTTGAGAAGTCGGAAGAACACTACAATGCAGCTGTTTCGAATGGCCATTACTTACTATTTGCATGCTTAGCATATTTCGCTATTGTCGTCACGCTTTATGCAAGAAAACGGATATACTTTGGCGTTACACTTGGATTAGCGACAGTTGGGATAGCGATGCTTGGTCAAGGTATTCTGAACCCAATTCTTGAAATGGGGGCATTCGAAGAAGACATGAAATTCCAGGTCTACTTGAAACCTAAAGACATTCCATACTACATGGATGCAGTGGAAAAAATAGAAGAAGCAAGTGAGCTTTCTCAATACATCGAAATCATTCCTTTCTTCGGTGAGACCATCGCTGATGGTGCTAAAGATGGTATGGGAAGCATTACCGAGTTCATGATGGAAAATGCCGATGAACCGTTCGGTACCGATGTAGTTTTCCGCGGCAGAACCTATTTTTATTATCAGAATAAAGGAATTATGGATGTGATTGCACTACTATGGGTCAACAACAAGCCAGTAGCTATTGCCATCGGAACCTTTAGTGTTATTGTACCCCTAACGAAATTAATCTTCACGCTATTTATACTGATTTTCCCAATCACAAGGGCCAAACGCTTGAGGAAAGTTCTTAGCTATATAGCTAAATGGAGTATGGCAGATGTATTCGTGATTGGTGCTTTTCTAGCATACCTTAGCTTTTCAAATATGAGTCCCGGTGTTCAGATGGACGCAAAAGCGCTCTTCGGCCTCTACTTCTTTGGTGGGTATGTACTGATCTCCATTTTTATGGGAACCATGCTCGACCTTAGCATAAAGGAAAAGATTAAGCGTATGGAAGAAGATAAGCTAGCAGAACAACCGGTTACTAATGAGTTAGAAGATTCGACAGGGGTTTTGGACCAAGGTGAATAAGGCCCGTAGAATCTATTTCACCCAGCTCACCGACTGATTACCTTGCTCACTTATTGCATGGATAATATAACTTCCTTTTTGTAGGGGCTCTGTAGATATCGTAATCTCTTTTTGTTTCGCTTCTGTTGAAATTTGAAGCCTTCCATCTGCGGAATAAATTTCAATGATATGTGGCTCTAAATTTGTGAAACTTATGTTGATGATATCCCTTCCAGGATTAGGGAATACTAAAAACTTTTCATCTTCATCTTCATCCAATGATACACTGCACGAGGGCGCATTGCCATTTGTTTCTTGCAACACTCCATTGTCGACATACCAATGTTTCCAAAGGCCCCCATTTCCTGTCTGCCAATCGCTAAGATCAAATGTGTTTTGTCCCGTTTGGTTTCCCTTGACCGCATATACTTTCACTGCTGCACCACCATGATTCCAATCTAACGCTAATCCTGATTGACACATCTCTGGAGTTGGATCTGCAAGCTCACAATTCACTTGGAGGAAGTATGCATTATCATTACTTGAAGGAAATTCACCATAAATTCGAGCCAGTCCATTTTCATCAATGCATACCGCAGTGTGCTCATCGCATGCAATTCCTTTTGCTATTACACCATTATCCTTAACCATTCTTGCAAGAAAAACCATGTGTCGTCCTTTTCTGTCGGGATCATCGTAATGCGTATCTGAAATAACATTTCCCATAAAGGGCGCATCGAGAAACGGTGTGTTATCAACAGTCACGTCACTATGGTACGGGTTCGAAAGAGCGATTCCTGAAGTGACGGTTCCATTCTGTGCGGAAAAATATGGATTCCCTAATATGGCCATTCCCGCGCTTGTCCCTCCGACAACGACATCTCGGTTTTCAATACCTTTATTAATCAAACTATCGATGGGCGAATCTCGCCAAAATGATATGTAGTTCCATTGATCCCCTCCTGCAAACCAAATTGCTTCAGCTTGCTTTATCTTTTGATGGATATAGGTATCATTTACCGCAAATGTTCCGTTAAACACGATCGTTTCTACCGAATTAAGTGTGATTCCGAGCTGGCTGTACATGTAGTCGTTATACCCATCTGATCCACTCGTACGAAGAACCAGCACATCTCCACCATCTGCTCGATTCAAAAACCACTTCATGGCTTCGTCATCCTCAGTTGCACCGCCCATAAGGCAAACACCGCCTTCCGGCGAAGCTATAACATCCATTGAACTTCCTGTAAAATAGGTTGTATAGGGCTGACTTAACGCAGCAAAGTTTACTAACAATACTGCAAGTAGGATCGATGTTTTACTCATAGTTCAATTTGATTGTAATCCCACTAAAATAAGTCAATTAGCGCAATGATTGTAATAGTAAAACAGGAAATGATTTGTTATTTTTACGTTAACTACTGTTTTTTGGCATTCCTTTTGAAAACAGGAACTTACAAATGAAAACAAACTTGGCAATCTAAACCAAAAACGCCAACAAAAACAAAGTCATGAAAAAAACACTACTATCGCTAACACTAATCGGATTCTATGGGCTTGCCTTTAGTCAGAACATTAGTGACAACAAGATTTCCTTCGGTTACACCCAGCTCCCGTATTATAAGATCGATGCCGCCTTTACAAATTACGACGTTAAGGTTGAACATGGATATTTAAAGGCAAACGCGGACAGCCTAGCTTTACATGAAGCAAGTAAAGAATTGGCCATGAGTCAATTTGAAAATGCAATGAGAGATTACAACAGGTCAAAAGATTCTGTCGATGCAATCTATCTTACGGCTATGGCTAAGTGGGAAAAAGACGTCAATTCAGGGTTGACACAAGTAAATGGACTAGCATTGCCACAACCAATTCGAGCGGCATATGCTCCTTTTCCGTCATTCCCATCTTTGGAAGCACCAAGATTACATACGCCTTATGAAGATAATAACGTGATTAACGCAATAGACATTCAAGGATATACTAAGGGAATGGGAGGTTTTGTAGCAACTATTAACCTACTACCCATACAAAATATTGTTATCAAAGAATCTAAGAAGGGTGCTGGAACTTCGACCAAGTATACTTACACCGCTAGTTATAAAATGCCTATTGAACTTACTGTGGAAAGTCCAACACAGGGTAAAGTAATGTATCTGCGTATTGTTGAAGGAACAAAAACTTATAAAATCGGTGAGTATAGCAGTAAATATGATTTCCAATTATATATGCTAACTAACGAGGATGCCTATAGAAACAATTTAGAATTGGCGGCTCGACAACAGGCTGTGGCGGAAACGAACACATACTTGAACAACCAAGTTGGATACATGAGTAAATCACGCACCACAGAATTCTATTCAGTGAAGAAATTCAAGAACTACGATTATTCTGACGTGAGCAAAGCATATATGACGTCTGTAACCGCGTTTCAATTAGTGGCTGCAGATAGAGACAGAGGAAGTGCTATTGATAAGATTGATGAGGCTCTTGCTGAATGGGCGGAAATCATGATAGAAAGTAACACATTTGATAATAAAGCAAGAATCAATGATAAGATTACGCAGATGATTCAGGTGAACATGGCTGAACTTATGCTATGGAAAGCTGACTTTGCAAATTCTGAATTGAATACAACACTAGCAATCGGTGGTGGGGGTAAATTCAAGCGACATGCTAATAGCGTGAAAAACTTTTATGCTGATCAGAAAAAGCGTTGGAGTGCACACTATTAAACCAGATAAGGCTTATTACAGGCAGGCGAGCAATCGCCTGCTTTTTCGTTCAATCAAGAATGAGGACATACAAGATTGGTTAGCATTCTTCGAGGAGGATGATGCGTATTATCGCTTTCTTGGTGCGGACCAATCCATCCCAAAGTTAACGCGAGCAACTAATTGGGTAGAGAAACAAATTGAGAGAATGATGGAGGGTGAGTTTGGACAACTCGCCGTCATTGAAGAATCATCAGGACAATTAATTGGACTTGGTGGTATCATCCCACGTGAGTTTGGAAACAATTATGAATATGAAATCACCTATTCTCTCATTCCACAATATTGGAGGAAAGGCTATGCTATAGAGTTAGCTCAGCATTTTCGAGACTATGCTAAATCGACGATGCCGATACAAAGCGTAATCTCCATGATTCATCCAAATAATGCTCCATCAATTAAGGTAGCTGAGAAAAATGCAATGATCTTGGATGGCGAACACTTTATCTTCGGAATGACCGTTTTGGTCTATCGATATACATTTTAGCAACTGACTCAGAAATAATTTTTTACTCTCGCAATAAACATCTAATTTTGCGGTTGTATTTAATACAAAACCAGAACATTATGAAGTTATTATTGACAGCTCTCTTATTGACTATTTCAACACTTGGAATGGCAAATGAAGCTACTCTCACAAGCTCAGAATCTGCTCAAATTGAGGCTAGTATTGCAAGTGACAAGGGTAAAGGAAAGAAAGCTCGTCGTAATAAGCGCGCTAACAGAAAGCGAAAAAGAAGATGTGCAAAGTCTGCCCACCGTAACTTTGCTGGTTAATCACCAATTACCATCTATAATTTCTTGACGTAATTCACTCTCAACTTTGGAGAGTGTCAAGGCTGTGAATATTTCGGCCTGTTGCTCTGGGTTAAATCGCCGGATTTTGTCCGCGGATATAATAGTTTCTTTTCCTCCAAAGGAGCACCCTGAATACCTCTGGGCTATCAATGCTTCCGGAATATAGATTAATTCTCTGTATTTATACTGAAGCGTGTGCGCTGTCTCATGAACAAGCCAAGTTAAATCTCTTCTGTTTTCACTATCAATCTCGCGTGAGAAATGAATGGTGCCTCCGACACCTAATCCTAATTGTTTTCTTTTTCCCAATCTCGCTCCCATCTTTGATAGCCAAGAATTCTCGATTATTCTAACACTCTTTAAATACATATAATCATTCGATTGAGACTTCATTACTTCAAATTCGTCTGAAGAAAACCGTCTCGCATTCCTCGAAGTAAGTAGGATCATAGCTGTCAATAGTTCTCCGAAAAACAGTAAATCTAAGACAGCCATCGTGAACGACAACAGGTACCA
>Ga0228674_1002335_pt1 | contig 10463 bp, 25 predicted proteins | sample 1D_rmetaG_FD_189054 | JGI IMG/M metagenome (GOLD analysis project Ga0228674, IMG submission 189054) | Seawater microbial communities from Monterey Bay, California, United States - 1D_r | ecosystem: Environmental > Aquatic > Marine > Coastal | place: USA: California | collected 2016-09-26
CTGCCCCCCGCGAGAAATTTTAGGGGGGGGGTCTCAAATCTGTGACATTTGCGCAACACTGTTACATTTGCGCAACACTGTGGCACTTATATCACACCCGATAATCAATCCGCATCATCATCAGACCCGATAGGCTCGGCGTCGATGACCTTGGCGCGATTGCTGGCCATGACTGATTGCACATTTGCCAGTGCAGATGCGAGTGTTGTGCCAGTCTCAACCTTCACATCAAGCGTATCCGCTTTTGGCAATAGGGCTGACATTGCGCGGATGGTGCCATTAACATCTCGCTCAAGCGCATCAGCCAATAGCACATCTAATGATTTGCCCCTTGCATCCAACTCAGCCAACGCGCCAGTAAAGCCACGGTGAAGCTTACTTATAATATCCTTACCGTATCCAGTACCAGCAGGACGCCCAACCTTTTTCTTAACAACATTTTTCGCCACGTTTTAATATCCCTAACCTATTGATTCACAAACAACATTATCACGCCAAAAAAAATATATAAATAATGCAAATAAATCATCATCTGTGTATTGACAAGCGTACCCCTATGATGCAATATACTAATCACTAGCCCGCAACTAAGCGGCAAACAAAAGGGACTAAACAAATGACTAAAGATTTCACAAGGGAACAATGGCTAAAGGCCGCCGTTGAATTGTTAAACGACAAGGTTTTTAAGCCTGCAGGATATGAAACGCCAAATGACGTTAAGGTGTCATGCGGCTGGCCTAGCGCGGGCGGCGTAGGTTCGCGCCAAGCGACAATCGGACAATGCTTCAACCGCGCCAGCTCATCCAATGGTGTAAATGAGATTTTCATTTCACCGCGCTTGTCAGACCCGATTAAATGCCTAGACGTTTTGGCGCATGAATTGATTCACGCCATTGACGATTGCAAAAGCGGACACAAGGGTGCATTTCGCACAATGGCCAAAGCAATCGGCCTTGAAGGTAAAATGACCAGCACGGTCGCGGGCGAGGAATTGAAGGGACGTTTAAACGCTATCAGCGAGTTTCTTGGCCAATATCCGCATGGCGAATTAACGGCCAATGGCAAAAAGCAAGGAACACGCATGAAAAAGGTTTCGTGCAATTCTTGCGACTTTGCATTTCGCGCCAGCCAAAAACAGATTGATGGAATCGACTTTGACAAGGGTTGCATCGCTATCGGTTGCGATGGTCACTTGAGCGTCGAGGCGTAGCCATGAGCATAGCGGGCGGCGTTTAAACGTTGCCCGCCTTGCTGATTGCTAGGCAATACTGCCACAATCAAACACAGAAAAGGGAAAAGACTATGATTGATTATCAAGATTACGCAAACTCACTTGCACAAAATTTGATTGAAGATATGCCCGATGATGAAGGCGAGTGTTATATTTATGATATGGCCTCAGAATACGCTGACGGCTCAGAACACGTTATCTATTATTACAAGGCGCATGATTTTGTGCAATGGATGCACGCAAGCGATGTTGAACACCTACAGGGTGAAATCGAGGCAGGCGGCTCATTTGTCGGTTACAACGAATTGGCAAGCCGCATCGCCTACTATCATTTATCCAATATGATTTCAGCCGCCGCCCTACAAATGCTCGAAGAAAAGGACGCCGCATAATTAACAGCTCAACAGGCTGGCATTGCTGGCCTGTTTTGCGGTTAATTGTGACCGATTAGAAAAGGGATTAGAGAAATGAAAAAAATTGACTTCAAAGAATTGTCAGCCGACCAGCAAGAATGTTTGCATTACGCGCTTGGCGACTTTCTGAATAATTACAACTTCAGAGAACGCGCCGACGATCTATTGAGAGACATAGAAAACATGATTATTCATGGCCAAAACGTGGGTCAAATGCAAAACCTTTCAAACATTGCCCAAGAATTGAGCATCGTATGCGATGAAGCCGCAAAGTTTTGGAACCGATACGCAGAAGACGAGTTAAGGCAGTTTGCAGAATATTCGGAGGAATAAAAGATGAAAACACTTGAAACAATCGGCGGCTTGCTTTTCTTGGCATGGCTTGCTGGCGTTGCGTGGTTCGCTCATGTCGCGCTATAGCAACACAACGCAGGGGCGGCGCGTGTTCGCGCTCACCCTGCAGGGCACCATGAAACAGCAAACCGCATGGCGTCTGCTATGGCTTAACATTAAACAGGCGTTTAAACGCGACAAGAAAGGGGTATAGAAAATGAATGAAAATCAAAAAAGAAAGCTGATGGACTGGCTGGCGGCTTGCCCAGACGCTGAGTTTACTGAAGTGACAAACACTGAGATTGATGGCGATATTTTTATTGTATCGATTGATTGCGCGATTGAGCGCGAGACAAGCTAGGGCATTTCCCCCTTTTACCCTAGCACGGGGCGGGCTTCACGGCTCGCCCCTTTTCTTTTTGCTGGAATAGCCGTAGAAAGCCCATAGAAGCCCATAGAGCGCGTTTCGTGGTGTCTTTGGCACCCCCCTACATGAAAGCAGGGAAGCACAAAAAACAGGGCGTTTCACAGGGCGTCGAAATCTGGCACCGATTTAACAGGGGCGGCAATGTCAAACAGCCCGTCCATGTCGTCGTCAAAGTCGGCGTCTGGTGGCAGGTCGTCAAACTTCGGCTTGGTCATGCCCTTGGTTATCAGGTCAAAATCTGGCGTCGATTCTGGTGGCTCTGGCAGTGGTGGTTCGGTCTTCGGCTCAACCTTGGTGGCTGGTGGCGTCTCGTATGGTGCCGTGTCGCCGCCTAGTCGTTTGATGGCGGCAAGCGGTATGCCTCGAAGGGATAGGCCAAGCGGCCTTGGCAAGCGACCATCGGCAATCATTTCGTCAGTCATAGTCAGTTTTTCGATGGCGCCATCTAGCGTCCAGTTTCCGCCTTTGGTGCGGCCAATATCGTCGGCAGATGGTTCGTTGCTGTAAGTCTTAACCTGTTTGGGGTCATCATATTTTCGGTGGCAATCATTGGCGACAGATTTGGTCGCGGCGATTACGTCATGCAACGAGAAGAAATATCTGCTCTTGTGCTTGCTGGTTGTGATTTTCCAAATATCGCGCAGGGCGTTGTTATAGCACTCTGTGTTCGGTATTGACGAAGGCAATCGGCTGTTGATTGCTTCGGCTATCTCTTTCATGTAAAGCCCCAAGCCTTCGGGGTTGTTCCTCAAGCTGACATGAGCGGAATATAGCAAAGCCATGTTCTTGGTAAAGTTCTCTTGCACCAAAGCAATTCTGCTTTCGTATGTCATAACCTGTTGTGTGTGTGTTTCTTTTTCCATTTGATTTCCCTTTGATTTCCCTTTGATGAAATTATGATACAGACTTTGCGAAGTCTGTCCAGTCCATTGGCTTCTTTTCTTCTTCATCCTCTTTTGGCATGGCCTTAACAGAAGAAGAAGATTTAACTGGTTTATTATTATGGTTTATTATGGGGGTGACGCTGGTGACTATAGGGGGCGTCTGTTTGACTATAGGTGTAGTCGCCGTGACGATAGCCCCCTCCGCCGATTTCAGGTCTACAGAATACAGCGTGGAAGTGTGCGAACCGTTTGGTCTGGTGCGCTCCTCCGCCGTAATTAAACCAGCCTCCACAAGTAAAGCGACCTTGCGCGAGATAGTGCGCTTGGCTAGGCCAGTTAATTCGCTGATTCGAGATAGAGACGGGAAGGCTTTCCCATCCTTGTCGGCGTGGTGACAGATTGCCAGCAACACCAGCTTAGCACTGGAGTCACTGACAGGCTGTTTAAACGCCCAGTCTGTAGCGTCATAACTCATGCTTTACCTTTCCAAAGCGTCTCGAATTTAGCCACAGAAAGATGCACACACGGCTCGTCGTGGTGGTCTTTCCCTTTAGGGTTGCGCCGTTTTGGGTAGCTTGTACCCTCATTCTCATCTGTCAATTTCAGATAAGCACACTCATCAGCCCATTGAACAACAAAAAAAGAAGGCAGGCCAGTAAACTCCGACATGAGCAACATATTTTTGTATTTGTTCAGCGTGATAAAGATTGTGTCAAAATCGTGGCGCGGTGTTGAGCGCACACGGATTTCGCAAAACGCCTTGCCTTGCGGCACACCATCAATGACGCCTCTGGTCAAGATGAAGTCGGCATAGCTGTAGCCCATCATCTTTTCAGATTCGCAGTCCCACATTTTTTCAACCCGTTCAATGATTTTGATTTCATTTTCTAGGTCATCTTTGTATTCATATTTCCAACTCATATTAGCCACTCCCTCATAATTGCCAGACCGACATCAAGGTCACAGGTCAAAGGCATGACTGCATTGCCTTCGGTCGGCCAACTAAATTGGTCGCTGTCAGACGCCCAGTCCGAATTGACTGCATAGACAGGCAGGGTCACACGGATAGGCTGGCGGTCATATTTCCAAATCAAAACAGGGATTGCTTCAGCTTTGGCGGCGGCGCGTTTAGCCTGAACCCACCAATCCTTTGCAAACCAGTTGCCTGACTTGTAGCGTTTACACTCGACCAAAAACGGCTCTAGGAAAATGTCCCCAAGGTCAGCGTCTTGATATTGAGATAAGTTGCGCTTCAAGTCATCTACGCCAAATTCTTCGCGCAATATCTTCACGCAAGAATTTTCAAAATTGTGTCCCTTATTGCGCGAGAGCTTCGACATCTTCAACATCCAATTCTGGCACGAAGTCCAAGGCGTTCACCTTGTTCTTGCTGACCTTGGTGATGATGGCAATGCGGTAAAGCGATGGGGTGGTTTTCTCATTAATCCATCGGTTCGCGCAGGGTTGGGTGACGCCGCACAGCTTCGCCAATTTGTAGGACGAGATGCCCTTGGCTTCACAGTATTCTTTGAGTTTCATTGTTGTCTCCTTTGTTAACAATGCGGATACATTATCATGTTCGTTCTGAATGGCAAGTGAAAAAAAATAAAAAAGATGCTTGACACGCATTGGGGGATGTGTTATAGTTATCACAAGAAGTCGGAAAAGGCCAGTTGTTTGAAACTTAAATAGTAAAGGGAAATGATATGAAACATCATGTTATCACGCAAGAAATCGTGAACACCGTAAAGCAAATGGAATACGAGGTGTTCGAGCTTTTAAGCGGCAATGATTTCGACGAGCGACTAGAGCGCATTGAAGATTGTGCGAGAGAAATTATAGGGCTAAAGGAAAAGCTATAATATTTTCGATAACAACGGCGGGGGCGGAAGCCCCCGTCACTCAAAGGAGAGAGATATGAGAACATTAGAGGAAGTAAACAAGAAGCATGACCAACGCAAAGAGTTTAAGGCGTTAGTCAAAGAGCTTGGGCAGAAACGAAAAGATGGGGAGATTACCCCAGAGGAATATGCCAAGCGGTTCGAGGATTTCGAGCGAACACTTTAACAAACAGGCGGGGGCGAGAAATCGCCCCTGCTATTTTTTTTACTTAGATGCGAAAAAAGTATTGCACACCGATTCGGCCTGTGCATAATGGGGATAGGAAAAGGACAAGGGAATGACAAAGGAATTACCAAAACATCTGGCAGATGCCAACCTGACTTACGTTTCTCATAGCCAACTTGAGAAGCCTGCTTGCCTTCGTATCTTCGAGTATCTGTATCTCAAGGACGAGCGCAGGGACATACCTGCTGGCGTTCCAGCTACGGCAGGTGGCGCGGCGCATGACGCAATCCAAGCTGTCGTGTGCGATGGCCTAGACATTGACGAGGCAATCGAGGCAGCGTGTAAACGCATCCAAGAGCATCAGCCAATCAGTGAGCTTGATGACCTGAAGCGCATCCAATACATCGAAGATGTTGAGCATATTGTCCGCAACGGTGTTGCTGAAATAGAAAAACTGGAGGGCTAAACCATGAATAAAGAGATGTTGGAGACGATAGAAGAGGCCGCTGAAATGCTTGTCGTCTTGCGTGACAAGATAACTGATGGCGAAGAGATGGGCATTGACGAGGCAGAGGCGGCAAATCACTACGCTCAAAAGATTTTTCGTAACGTTCTAAATGGGCGGCGCGGATGAGTAAGGGGAAATTCACAGCAGAGGAACGCATTAGCCTTTATCATCCAGCACTCGAAAAGTCTGGGTTTGAGATAATGGGATTTGTTGACCTGACTGGCGACAGAATACTGGTCGAGATTAAAACCAAGTGGAACCCGCTCGGCCCACCACGCAAGGATGGCTCGCGCTCATTCCGCAAGGTCAAGACACCAACGCGCCCCGACCCGTCACACGTTAGACAGGTCGCTATTTATTGGGCGGCGACAGGCAAGATGCCCTACCTCGTCTACATCAACACTGAGGGAGCAGTCACCTTCTCACACGAAAACTGTGACCTGCTGACAGTCGAGTCTCTCTCTCATCACTTTAATCAAATCCTGCACAACGCAGTAGTGTGGGAAAACCTGCTGACTATCAGCACCGACCCGCAGGTTTTGAAATACTGGGTGCAACCAAACTGGGAAGATTTCAGATGGCGCTTTATGCCAGACGATTACCTACAACAAGCAAAGGAGCTATTTAAGATATGAAGGAATTAGCAACAGCATTAGCAAAGGCACAGTCGGAATTTACCACCGTGCCGCAGAGTGGGTTCAACCCACACTTCAAAAATAAGTTCAGCACGTTCCAAGACCATGTGGACGCCGCCCGACCTATCTTGGCGAAGCACGGTCTAGCAGTTTCTCAAATGCCAAACATGATGGCTGAGAGTGACCGCTTCGTGCTGACAACAATCCTCATGCACGAGAGTGGTGAGTCGATTGTTTCCAACCAACCAATCTTCTCGATGAAGCAAGACGCGCAGTCAATGGGTAGCGCAATCACATACGCAAAACGATATGCGTATGGCGCAATCCTTGGGATGGCATCTGGCGACTTCGAGGATGATGGCAATGCGGCTACCGCACCTGCCAAACCAACACCAGCCAAAGCAAAGGCTACCAAGAATCAGACCATCGCAGAACGTGTAAACGCTACACAGCATGTCGGTGAACTGATGTCTCTCTATGAAGAAGTGAAGGGACAACTAGGAGAGGGTGACACAGAGTTATTCTCAAAACGTAAATCAGAGCTTACGAAAGGATAATTGATATGAGCTATGATAACACAGGGAAAGTCAGCATGTGGTCAAACGAAAGCTACACGGCTGGCGGAAAGCAACCGCGTCTCAAAGGCACGTTGTACGCGCACCGCGACTACAAAGCGGGTGAGCCAATCGACATCGCGCTGTGGGATAACGCAAGCGAAAACCCACGCGCCCCTGCCCTGACAGGCAAGGTCGAAGACAAGCGTGAGGCGCAAGCCCCACAAGCGCAACCAGAACCAGCACTCGCGTCAAACGAAGTGCCGTTTTAGGGAGACAGTAAGATGAGTGGGACAGCTTTCAAATGCGGACGATGCGATGGGTCAGGTGTCTTGCTCATCAATGTGTCAAGTGACGGGGAGGGCGGGAGCTTCATCGAGAAGCCCTGCCCGACCTGCGAGGGGAGAGGTATTTTGACCAAAGCAGAATTGATGACGCAAGAGGCTGACTATACCCTAGAGGATAGCCAGTTCTTGCCCATGCCGCTAACAGGAGCGTTTCGTGTCTATGTTGATGGCGTTGTATATCAGCGAAAGATGACTGCACGACAGTTACGCAGATTGGCGCAGTACGCACTAAACGTAGCAATCGAAACTGAGCAATATGAAGGGAACGAAGATGCAAATTAAAGTAGACGTTGAAGTAAATCTTGAGGAAGAGCTAGAGACAATCGCACTCACATCTGTCATTGATGCGGTGGGCGAAGTGTTCCATGTTCCAAAGCGTGAGATAATGTCCAAGGCTCGCCCTGCTTATCTGGCTCAGACACGGTTCGCCATTTACTACTTGGCTTGGCTGTTCACCAATCGCAGCTTGCCCAGCATTGGGCGGTTCATGGGGCGCGACCACACCACAGTATTGCACGGGCGTAATCGTGCCATTGAACTGATGCGGACAAACCCAGAGTATAATGCTCGCGTTGAAGCGGCGAAGAACCTCGCCTTTCAGGTCGAGAACAAGAGACTAGAGGACGTGCGGAAACTAACCGATGAACTTAAAAAAGAAATTATCCAAACAGCTATTGAAGCAGGAGCTTCAGGCATGGAGAAAAAGAGCCTTGCGAGCAGAATACAAGTTGATGCAACTGGCGGCAATACCGAGCGACAGCCCAGCGTGGAAGGAGTTTAAGGAATTCAAGGCAAGGCAATTATTATCTGAGTTTCTTGTTGACACAGATGATGCAGAGAAGTAATCTACATATATATTGAGAAAGGGAAAAATCAATGAGTTACAAAGACGAAAATCATTGCGAAGGTGATTACGACACCATAGCGACATGGGATGAAATGTCTGCTGTGGCGTCAGCCATGGAGGAGATTAGCGGAGAGGACACATTCACGCTGGACTATCCGACAATGTTTTATGGTGACGACCAAGACATTCCGTTTACCGATTCAGACTGGGAGAAAATATCCACGATGACTGACATCCCCAAGGGGCTTTGCTTGGTTATCGCGCAGGAGTACCTGCACGACGAGGGACGAAACACAATGGACTTGGCAGGTTAATCATGGAAGAAGAAATCAAACCCAGAACACTGGCCTATTTGCGTTCCGCGCCTGAGCCAGAACACGCCGCAGAGCTTTGCGTCTTGGATGGTGACTACTACACTGTCATCTGCATGTCAGACCAAGCCCTGCTCAACATGGCTCAAAAAGCCACCGCTATCATGGCAGAGAGAAACTTTTTCAAAGGGGAAGACAATGAATGAGTACGAGCTAAAAGAATTTGAACTGCAAAATCTGGAGCTAAAAGACTACAGCTTCGAGACAGATGAAGACCTAGAGAACGCCATGAGAGCGCAAGCAGTAGCCCTCATTGAGTGTGCTGAGACTGTCGCCAAGATGAACGAGACAATCGCAGGTGCCATCGCAACAATGCACCCAGACGTGGAGAATAAGTTAGAGGGTACAGCTTCTATCCTGTCTCAAGTGTTGCAGTCATTACATCACCGCAAGGAAGAAAGAAACTCCAAAAAGTAGAAATAGTATTCGCGCTCTACGACCCCCTCCTGAGCAGAGCGCGTGTGAGCCAGTCAAGATTAGCCCTTTGTCTTGGCTGGCTCTTTTATGCCTTCTTACGCATACGAGCAGTTTTTTTTGCAATCTTCTTTGGCTGTTTCGAGAACTGCTTGCCAGCCTTCGTGTCGCGCCGCTTCTTGGCAGAGGTCGCCAGATACTCAGCCGCAGATAGCTTCTCTCTGGTGCGCTTTGGTAGGTAGCGTTCACCAGTAGCCTTCTTACCCTGTGTTGATGGCTTGCCAGACTTGGTTCCCCAATCCTCTTTAGTCCATTTGCTCAGGCTCTTTTGTTTCTTTCCCTTGCCGCCACGGTATCCGCCACCAGCTTTTTTATATTGCTGTGCAAGCATCTGAGCTTTACGGGCAGACCATTGACCAGCCTTGCCGCCTTTACTGCCAGCCATAATCTTCTTCTTCAGACGCTCACGCAGTTTTGGTTTGGTGTACTTACTCATCGCCTAGACCTTTTTTATATCTCTTGCCATTATATGTCAGACACTCTTTACGATTTACATACGGAGCGTCAGCGCGATAGCTGACATGAACCCACCCGCTGTTGGGCTTCTTAGCACAATAGAACTCTAAGATGAGTTGGTCAAACTCCAGATTGTCCCGTATCCATTTTGCAAGCTCAAGGTTAGAAACGCCAGCCACCTCGAAGTCAACGGCCTGACCCTTGGCATGTTGGCTCGACACCTTACTGCCGATTGCCTTGCATAATTCCTTGCTTCTGTAGCCCGATGAAGGGGTGATACTACGGCCAAAGTGTTTTCTACACGGCTCTAGGACGTGTAAACACACTGCTTTTAGGGCTGTTTTGTGCTTTTCCGTAGGGGTGTTGTCTATGCCACGGCGCCGCGCTGTCTGACTCTTGGTCAACTCAGACAAAGAAAAGTTCTCAGAAAGATAGCCCTCACGCAAAGGTGCTATTTCTTTTTTCTGAGGCTCATCAGTTTGTCTGCTCCTTTTATTCCGAAGGAACTGGAGACAGCTATGAAGAGGAGATATTGATACCATTCTGGAAGCTCATTTAATACTGCGAAGCCAGCCTTAACATCATCTGTCAGGCTAGGGATGAAAACTAATATAGACGGGAGGAGCAGAACCACGAGAGCAAACTCATCTTTCCACGAGTCCTTGGTCGAATCTGCCATGTTCGCTTCCCAACTGATTTCACCAGAGGCAACCTTTTTTGAAACCTCTGCATCTGCTTTCGCCTTTTCAACTTTGGCAACGGCTTTCGCCTTCGTCTCTTCGACTTTGCCTTCCATCCAGCTGCCAGCAATGTTGGCAATCGGGCCGATTAACGTATTCAACATTTATCTCTCCGCGAATCAATTTGCTCAAGCGCATAGTCTAGCTGTTGCTTCTCATCATTAAGCAGGATTGTC
>Ga0228674_1002338_pt1 | contig 10458 bp, 7 predicted proteins | sample 1D_rmetaG_FD_189054 | JGI IMG/M metagenome (GOLD analysis project Ga0228674, IMG submission 189054) | Seawater microbial communities from Monterey Bay, California, United States - 1D_r | ecosystem: Environmental > Aquatic > Marine > Coastal | place: USA: California | collected 2016-09-26
GGGTCGAGGATACGCACGGTGTGGCCGCGCGCGCGCGCCGCCTCGACCAGCCGGCGGGTGGAATACAGGGAGCTGTTGCGGGACAGGATGGCGAGTTTCATCGCGGTGGGATCGGGCGGCAGGCGCGCAGCATAGCGCGCGCGTGTGGCGGACGGATGATGTCGCGCCGGGTGGCGCCAGCACCGCCGCACAGGCTGTGCCAAGATGGCCACGCCGGCCACAGGACAGGAACACGGCCGGCTTACACAACCCAAGGAGAACCACAGATGCGAATGGGAATTCCGCTGTTGTTGCTGTTTGGCCTGGTGGGGGGCGCCACCGAAGTGCATGCCGCGCCCACCCATGCAGTCTCCCGGCTCTATTTCGACGCCAACAACACACTGATTGGCCAGAGCCTGCGCTACTGCACCGGCAGAACCCAGCACCAGGGGGCTGCCTCACATACCAACACCCGCTGGATCGATGTCACCTATGCCTGCAACGGCGACTCGACCGAGGTGAGCTACGGAGGCTGGGTACCGGCCGACCTGCGGCAGGATTTCTGCGGCCTGTATGACGCCTGCACCTTGTTGATGCCGTGGCCGGAACACACGTTGCCCGGCCCGCTGGCGCCCGGATTCAATTCCGACTGACCGGCCGCCCCGCGGCAACGTCTCCGGCGATGGAGCCATCGTCGCCGGAGACACCTTTCGACAGTGCGATGATTTCCTCCATGCGTGCGCGCGCCTGTTGCATCTGCTCGGGCGCAAGCATCCCATGGCTGTACAGCTCCTCAAGCGAGTTGTAACCACACACACTGGCGCGGCACATGCGTTGGAGGATGGGGGAGTCGGCGCCGCACGGCACGCCTTTTCGGCAGCCCGCCAGCATCCACGCGGCCTCCTCGACGGGACTGCCCACCTTGTAGGGCTTCATTTCCTGGATGCGGTGGGAAGCGGCTTCCCCCATGATTGCCGCAAGCGCCATGTAGGCTTCGCCGTCATCCTGCATCAGCACGGCTTCGACAAACGTCTTGTGGTCCTCCACCGAAAGATCCTGATCCGCGAGGTGGAGGCCAGGCGCCGCCTGTTCGATCTGTGCAGCGAGGCTCCCCTGCTTCACCGCCAGTTCCCGGTAGCGCTTCCGATTGCGGAAGCCGCTCACAACGTCCTCGGATACTCCCTCGCATCGCGCCTTGAACCACGCTGAGCTGCGCTGGAGTGCGACCTTCTTTTCCTGTGCGATGTCCAACCCCGCGAGCGGGCCCCAGTCAGGAATGACGGCACAGTCGTCATGGATGCGGCTGAGTACAAAACTCGCGTTCGCGTCGCCACTCCTGGACAGGAGTTCAAGGTCCGCCAACAACGGTTGAACGTTTCGAGCGGTGTAGTACTTCTGATAAGCGGCGGGCGTATTTCCCCTGGCCGCCATGTTGGAACTCGCGATTTCTGTGGCGGGGATGGCAGGGGCCATTGCGGTGCGCGCTGCATGTCCGGCTTCAGAAGGGGCCGTGCTGTCCGTGCACGCTGTGGTTGTCAGTGCCAGTGCCAGCACTGGAGCCAGCAGAACCGTGTTCCATCGTGAGATGGCCCGCATCCTCATTCCTTGTCCCAACGTCATCATCCGGCGTGAAGGACATTCACTCTAGTGATGCCGCATGCCGCTCACAAGCCTGGATCGACAGGCACACGAAAGCGGGCATCGAGAGCCCGTATCTGCATTGCAAGAGAAGAAAGAAGGAGGTGCGATGGAGCGGGCGATGGGAATCACTTATGACAACCAACCCTTTGATTAATAAAGGATTTTTCTGGTTGCCCAGACCAGAAATCGCCTATCAGTATACCACCTCAACCCTCTTGACGAAAGGCGAGTTTCCAACGCCTTCCGCTGGCGGCTACCGACAGCCACGGCGATCAGGAAGTGACCGATTTTGCGATCTGCAGTGCCCTTCGCTCGAATCGCTCGGAAACAGAGTTCGCTTGTCCCTGGGGTCTATGCAGGTGCGTCACGATCTCGCAGGGGCCGTCGTCCAGCGGTCGCATGCTGATTCCCCATCCGTGGGCGCGCTTGATGCGCGATTGCGCGGATACCCCGACACCGTAGCCGGCGGAAACCCATAGCGCCATCATCTCGAAAGACGTGACGTACTGAAGATTTTTCTGGTCGGCAGGCAGGCGCGAGAGCAGCCGATGATCCAGCGAAGAACACGCCTCAGCCCTCCAGCGAAAGATCGGGTAGTCCTGTAGATCGGCGATGGTGAGCGATGCCTGATCCAGCAAGGGAAACCGCAGCGGCATCGCAACGGCCATGTGCTCAATCCACAAGGGCTGGGTTTGGATGGCCGGATCGCTCGACCCTTGAAGCGACATCCCTACGTCATAGCGGCCTTCACGAAATCCATCAAGCAACTCGTCACCTGCAACCTCAAAGAACGCGATGCTGACCTCGGGCTCTTGCGCACGTTGCAGCGCGAGCAGCGCCGAAAGTTGCGATGGCGATATGCCTGGCGCTATCGCAAGCCTGAGGTGGGCAGGTTGGCTGGTGATGTTGTCCATGGAGAACCCACAGAAGCGACGAAGCAGGTCAAGGGCAAACCAGCATCATAGTAAAGAGAGAACTTTAACGTCTATATGTTTAACGTGGTTAATTTAAGAGGATTGTTTGACGCTTCTGTCGATGCAGAAGCTTACTATTCAGCCAGGTCGCCCACCTGGCACACCCACCTATGAATCCGAACCAGCATTAGCTTTCGGGCGGGCCGTGCGTGCCGCTCGCGTCGCGCAAGGCGTCGCTCAAGACGACTTTGCATTTCAGGCTGGAATATCGCGTTCGCACATGGGCAAGATCGAACGTGGGGAGCATGTGCCGACGCTTCCCTTGATACTGAAAATTGCTGCCGCGCTCGGAATCAGCGCCAGCGAGTTGATGGCGGCGACTGAAAAGAACCTCAACTCTGGCAGTGAGCCGCCAGGCTCGCCATAACAGCCCGAGCTTCAGTAGCAGCTCTTGCCGCCCGATCAATCGCCCGAGTGCTCGTGCAGGCGCGCGATGAACCGCGCAGCCGACACCGGCAAATCCTCGCTGACGGGCCGAAGCAAGTAGGTCGTGATGACTGCGGAATCCATGGCCAGGGGGCGGATCACCACATCGGAGCGCTGGCTCGCCGCGACCCTGGTTGCCCTGATGAAGCCAACTCCGTAGCCCGCACCGACCAGGGTAAGCATCATGTCCAGCGAAGACACATGCTCGGCGACGTCAGGCTCACGCTCCAGCGGCCGCAGGAGCCGCGCCAATTCACGGTAGTAGCCTTCGTATAGCTGTGGATCGCATAAGACCAGAGGGTAGCTCGCGAGCTTGTGCAGCGGAACGGTCTTATGCGAAAGCAAGGGGTGCCGGGCGGGCACCGCGACCACCAGCGAGTCGTGCCAGAGTGGCTCAGTCAGGATGTCATCGCCGACCTCCGCAGTGTGCGCGAAGCCGATCGAGAAGTCGCCCGAGCGTAGCCCGCGCAACTGCTCGGCCAGCGGCACTTCGGACAGGCGAATTTCGATCTCTGGCTCTTCCTCGCGACAACGGGCCAGGAGGCCTGACAGCCGGGGATCGATTGCGCCGTCGGAGATGGCGATTCGAAGGCTTCCGCTCAGGCCCGACGCGACCGCCCGGACATTTTCCTGAGCCAATTTCAGCGCGGCCAACACCCTGTGCACGTCTTGCAGGAACGTTGCGCCCGCCTCGGTAAGCGCCGTACCCCGGCGGTTGCGCACGAAGAGCACCGCGCCCAGGTCGTCCTCAAGCTCCTTGATGGCGCGGGACAAGGGTGGTTGTTCGATATGCAGGCGCTCGGCGGCCCGTGTGAAGTGCAGCTCCTCTGCGAGAGCCACAAAGCAGCGAAGGTGTCGCAGTTCCATGGGCCGTGCTCCTGTTCCATATCAAGGATCTATTCGCATCAGTTTTCGTCCGCGATGGCCTGCTGGATGCACCCCATTCCACGCCGTTCCTGGTGCGCTCCGCTGGGCTGATCGCCTACTCGTCCGTGACAGATCATTCATTTGCGCCTCAAAAAATGGTTATCATAATGCAGCGTACTAGCAAACTCGCTTGGATTCATAGACGTCTTTTCAAGCAGCTCATATACTTTCTGCAGAAATCTGCATAAGCATTCGCTAACCCGAACGAGCCAACCAGGATGCCCCACGAACAGCTTGCCGATCTAACCCAGCCACAGCGTGACCGGCTCGCGTTCGTGGAGTTGCGCGTGCGCTTCATTGGGGAGATGCGCCGCCAGGACTTGGTCGCGCGGTTTGGTATCCAGTCCGCTGCTGCGTCCAGGGACCTGGCGCTGTACAAGGAACTCGCCCCCGGCAACATCGACTACGACGGCAAAGGCAAGTTCTACGTCCTCGGTCCGAGCTTCCAGCCGATCTTCGATTTCCCGCCCGAGCGAGTGTTGTCGTGGCTGACACAGGGGTTTGGCGACGGTGAGCCGATGCACATCAAGGCCTGGGTGGCCAGCGAGAGCCCGTCCCGGCTCACCCACCCTGACCTGGACATCCTGGCGAGCGTGACCCGTGCCATCCACTATGAATGCCCGATGGGGATCGAGTACCACTCCATCTCCAGTGGCCGCACCGTGCGGGAGATCGTCCCGTTCGCGTTGATTGACAACGGCCTGCGCTGGCACGTCCGTGCCTTCGACCGCAAATCGCAGGAATTCCGGGATTTCGTCATCACCCGGATCAAGCGTCCTGTGGTGCGCAAGGGGCAGCCCGTGGCGCCCCACGAGATGAGCGATCAGGACATTCAATGGACACGGATCGTCGAGCTGGAGCTGGTTCCTCACCCGGATCAGCCCCGGCCAGAAATCACTGAAATGGACTACGGCATGCGAGGCGGCGTGCTGCACATGAAGCTGCGCGCCGCCACCGCTGGCTACATCCTGCGCAAATGGAGTGTGGACTGCTCCCCCGACCATAGCCTGCGCGGCCCTGAGTACCGGCTTTGGTTGAAGGACCACCTCGCCATCTACGGCGTGCGCAATGCAGTGCTGGCGCCGGGGTATGCATCGCCGAGTGCAGAAACGTCGATTGCTGACTGAACGGAAACGACCATGAAGCTGATCCAAAACACCGGAACACAGCGCGTCATCGACTTGATGCAGCCCCACCTCAAGCACGGCAACCGACTCGACTGTGTAACGCCTTCGTTCTCTCTCTACGCCTTTGCAGAAATCCGGGAGGCGTTGTCCGCTCTGGATCGAGTCCAATTGATCGTGCCTCCCGATAACGAGGCACTTGCCCTCCTGGGCTCGGCAGGCGACCGCGCTTCACGCAATCGTCTGCAGGCACGTTGGCTGGCCAATCAGTGCGCGAAATGGATCAATGAGAAAGTGGCGCTTCGGCGAGCATCAGGATCGGTGCCGCAGGGGGCCGCCGTCATGCGCGGTCCGGACGGGGCCCCTGCACAAGTGGTCCTGGGCTCGTTCGCCTTCAGTACGTCTGGCCTTGGCCTGACGCCGGGCAACCCGCTGAACCTGATCCAGGCATCAGAAACGGCCGATGAAGCCGCGCAACTCGCCCAATGGTTCGATCAACAGTGGTCAGGCCTGCAGGGTGCTGCTGCCACCGACTCCAAGGACTACAGCAACGAGAGCGAATCCGTTCTTGAAGCACTGCAGGCCCTGGGCGAGCACCGTGACCCCTTCACCATCTACACCTTGATGCTGCACCGCCTGTTTCAGGACAGCGGTGACGAGATGGACGAGGAGCGCATCGTCAAGTCCGCCACCGGCATCCGCAATACCGTGGTGTGGAAAAAGCTCTTCAAGTTCCAGCGCGACGGTGTGGTGGGTGCCATCGACAAGCTGAACCGCTTTGGCGGCTGCATCATCGCCGACAGCGTGGGGCTGGGCAAAACCTTCGAAGCCCTGGCCATCATCAAGTATCACGAACTGCGCAACGACCGCGTGCTGGTGCTGGCGCCCAAGCGCCTGCGCGACAACTGGACGCTCTACAAGGCCAACGACAAGCGCAACATCCTTGCGGCTGATCGGTTCAACTACGACGTGCTCAACCACACCGACCTGTCGCGCGATGGCGGGGTGTCTGGTGACATCGACCTGTCACATGTGAACTGGGGCAACTACGACCTGGTAGTGATCGACGAGTCGCACAACTTCCGCAACAAGGCCACACACAAGGGCAAGGAATCGCGCTACGACCGCCTGATGCGACGCATCATCCGTGAAGGCGTCAAGACCCGCGTGCTGATGCTCTCCGCCACACCGGTGAACAATCGCTTGGCCGACCTGCGCAACCAGATTGCCTTTGCCACCGAAGGCGATGACGCCGCTCTGCTGGAGCATGGCATCGCCAGTATCGAGGCCACGACCCGCAAGGCGCAGGCGCAATTCAATCGCTGGCTGGCGTTGGACGAAGCTGAAAAGACCCCCACCCGGTTGGTTGAAATGCTGGGGTTTGACTACTTCACCCTGTTGGATCATCTCACCATTGCCCGCTCCAGGCGGCATGTGGAGAAGTACTACGGCACCAGCGAGACCGGCCGCTTCCCCGACCGACTGCCGCCCATCAACATCAAGGCCGACGTGGACCTTGCGGGCGAATTCCGTGCCATCCGCGACATCAACCAGGAAATCCGCCGACTCACGCTCGCCAGCTACGCGCCGCTGCGCTATGTGCTGCCCCACAAGCAGGCCGCCTACGACGCCAAGTACAGCACCCAGGTGCGTGGCGGCGAAAGTTTCTTCCGTCAGGCGGATCGCGAAGAAAGCCTGATCCACCTGCTGCGTGTGAACGTGCTCAAACGCATGGAAAGCTGTGTTTCGTCCTTCACCCTGACCGTACAGCGCCAACTCAAGGATGTAGAGAACACCCTGACACGCATCGAATCCCATGCCGAAGCGCTGGAGGAAATCGACATTGCCGACGTCGATATCGACGACCCGGCATTCGAGACCTTGTTGGTCGGGCGCAAGGTCAAGGTGCTGCTGGGCGATGTGGATCTGATTCGCTGGAAGCAGGACCTGCTGGAAGACCGCAACCGTCTGGCGACCCTGCTGGCGGCAGCGCGCCAAGTGGATGCCGCTCGCGATGCCAAGCTGGCAGCCTTGCGCGACATGATTGCCCGCAAATGCGCCCAGCCCATCAACAGCCACGATGGCAAAGCCAACCGCAAGATCATCGTGTTCACCGCCTTCTCGGACACGGCGCACTACCTCTACGCCCAGCTCGCCCCCTGGGCCAGGGATACGCTGGGCATGCATGCGGCGGTCGTCACCGGCAGCGCCGGCATCCAGGTCACGTTGCCGGGCCTGCGCAAAAGCATGGGCAATGTGCTTTCGGCCTTCGCCCCGCGCGCCAAGGAGCGCCCGCAAGACATGGCGGGTGAAGGCGAGATCGACTTGCTGATCGCCACCGATTGCATCTCCGAAGGGCAGAATCTGCAAGACTGCGACTGGCTGATCAACTACGACATTCACTGGAACCCGGTGCGCATCATCCAACGCTTCGGGCGTATCGATCGCATCGGCTCGCCCAACCAGCGCATCCAGTTGGTGAACTTCTGGCCCAACATGGAGCTGGAGGAATACATCAACCTGGAACAGCGCGTCAGCGGCCGCATGGTGCTGCTCGATGTCTCGGCCACCGGCGAAGAAAACCTGATCGAACAGCAGTCCGGCAACGCCATGAACGATCTGGAGTACCGGCGCAAGCAACTGCTCAAGCTGCAGGACACGGTGATCGACATGGAAGATCTGTCCACCGGCGTGGCGATCACCGACCTCACCCTGACCGACTTCCGCATCGACCTCGCGCAGTTCCTTAAAAGCCACCCCGGCAAGCTGGACACCCAGCCGCTGGGGGCTTTTGCGGTCACCACCACGCTGGATGCCGACATTCCCCCTGGCGTGATCTTTTGCCTGCAAGCCTGCGGCCCGACGGCAAAATCCGCCGCGTCGTCCGACTACCCGCTCGCGCCGCACTACCTGGTGCATGTCGGCGATGACGGCCACGTATTGCTGCCCTACCCGCAGGCCAAGCGCATCCTGGATCGCCTCAAGCGCCTGGCGCTGGGGCGAGAACGGCCGGATGACAGTGCCTGCGCGCGCTTCGACAAGGCGACAAAAAGCGGTGAGGACATGCGCCACGCCCAGAAGCTGCTCGCGGCGGCCGTGGCATCCGTCGCCGGCAAGCATGAGGAACGGGCCGTTGCCAGCCTCTTCACACCTGGCGGCACGCACGCCATGAAGGGCGAGTTCGCTGGCAGTGACGACTTCGAGGTGGTGGCATTTCTCGTCGTGCTGCCCGATGAGCAAAGTATTTGATTACAAGGACCCGCATGAGCTTTCGCACCGCCGAACCCGCATTGAAAGATGTCCTCGATGGAATCGCATCGGGGCAGATCCAGCTTCCGGACTTCCAACGCGGCTGGGTGTGGGATGACAACCATATTCGGTCGTTGATCGCGAGCCTCTCGCTGTCCTACCCGATCGGCGCGGTCATGTTTCTGGAAGCAGGTGGGGTACCGTTCAAGCCCCGACTGTTTGCCGGCGTCAACCTGCAGCCTGCGCCTACTCCAAAGACCCTCGTACTTGATGGTCAGCAACGCCTGACCTCGATGTACCTGGCGCTGCGCAGCGGCCAGCCCGTGCCGACGCGCACGGAGAAAGGCGCGAACATTCGCCGCCTGTATTTCCTTGACATGGCCCAATGCCTGGACGAATCGGCAGACCGCGAAGAAGCCGTTCTCTCGGTGCCGGAGACGCTGCAAGTCACGTCCGATTTCGGTCGCAAGGTTGAGCTGGACGTCAGCACGCCAGACTTGCAATACAGCCAACGCCTCTTCCCTGTGGCATTGCTTTTCGATATTCAGGGTTTCATGGCTTGGGAAAGCGGCTTCAGCGCCCATCACCAGTTCGCAGCGGAAGCGATGCAGTTCATGCAACGATTCCGCAACGACATCTGGCTACGCTTCCAGCAGTTCAAGGTTCCCGCCATCGAACTGACCCAGGACACGCCACGCGAAGCCGTGTGCCAGGTGTTCGAGAAGGTCAATACCGGCGGCGTGACGCTCACCGTTTTCGAGCTGATGACGGCCACCTTCGCAGCCGATGAATTCAATCTGCGTGACGACTGGGAGGCCCGGCGGGATCGGCTGACCGCCAAGCATGACGTGCTCAAGGCGGTGGATGGCACCAGCTTTCTCACCGCAGTGACTCTGCTAGCCAGTTATCAAAGGCACAAGGCACAGGGCACGCCCGTCAGTTGCAAGCGCGCCGACGTGCTGCGGCTGCCGTTGGCGGATTTCAAGGCGTTCGAACCCGCGCTGGAGCAAGGGTTCAAGCGCGCAGCAGAGTTGCTTGCAGAAGAAAAAATCTTCGACGACCGAAGCCTTCCCTATGCCACACAGCTCATACCGTTGTCGGCCATCTGCGCTCACCTGGCAGACCGCACGACGCAACACGGCGTCAAACAGAAGCTGCTGCGCTGGTACTGGAGTGGTGTGCTTGGCGAACTGTACGGTGGCGCCAACGAAACCCGTTTTAGCATGGACATCCAGGATGTGGTCGCCTGGGTCGAAGGCGGCAGCGAACCGCGCACGGTCCGCGATGCCAACTTCGCACCGACAAGGCTGCTCTCCCTGCAAAGCCGCCTCGCTGCGGCCTACAAAGGGCTGGCCGCCTTGCTCATGAAGCACGGTGGCCGTGATTTCGCCAGCGGCACGCCCATTGATCTCAATACCTACTTCAACAACGCCATCGACATCCACCACGTCTTTCCCCGCGCCTGGTGCGAAAAGCAGAAGCTGCCCAAGGAAAAGTGGAACAGCGTGGTCAACAAGGCTCCGCTGGCGGCAGGCACCAACCGCTTCATCAGTGGCGATGCCCCCAGCGTCTACCTCGCCCGTATCCAGAAGGCCAAGCAGGTTGCCCCCGACAGTCTCGATGAGTTCCTGACTTCGCATGTGATTCCGGTACAGGCACTTCGCTCGGACGACTTTGATACTTTCATCCGCCAACGCGCTGCTGCGCTGTTGAAGCTCATCGAACAGGCCATGGGCAAAGCCATTGCCGGACGCGACAGCGAAGAAACCATCAAGGCCTTTGGCGCGGAACTGTCGTCATGAACCGGACGGATGTCGTTGCAGCACTGTGTCTTCCCGACAGCGCACGGGTGGATCAGCGCGTCCCCAAGAAGCTGTTGCTGGAGAACGGTGCGCCCACGGCATCCGACAAGCGCCTGATCACGGACGCCATTGAAGAAATCCAGTGGCTTGCCGCACTCAAGCCCAACACCATTGGCGTACCCAGCTACCGGGACGCGCAGCGTGAATACCTGGAAGTCACCGTGCTTGGCTTGACCCTGCGTGGCACCGTCAAGCCCGCCAGTCTCGCTCGCCTTGCCGAATTGATGCATCGGGCCGTGCCGTATCCCGTGTTGCTGCTTGTGCAAGGCCAGGCAC
>Ga0228674_1002345_pt1 | contig 10433 bp, 7 predicted proteins | sample 1D_rmetaG_FD_189054 | JGI IMG/M metagenome (GOLD analysis project Ga0228674, IMG submission 189054) | Seawater microbial communities from Monterey Bay, California, United States - 1D_r | ecosystem: Environmental > Aquatic > Marine > Coastal | place: USA: California | collected 2016-09-26
GGCCTGACTGGATGTCCCTGTACAGCTGCGCGCGGTTGTCCATCTGCGCCTTGCGGATGCCGTCGAACACTTCAATCGACAGGCCGTTGGGGTTGTCGGCGGTCTTCAGCATGAATGGCGGCACCGAGCTGATCAGCACCGCCTTCTTCACCCGGCCGGTGCCATGGCGGCCGATGTAGCGCGCCACTTCGCCGCCGCCGGTAGAGAAGCCCACCAACGTCACGTCATGCAGGTCGAGCGTGTTGATCACCGTGGACAGGTCATCGGCGTAGTGATCCATGTCGTTGCCTTCCCACGGCTGGCTGGAGCGGCCGTGGCCACGACGGTCATGCGCGATGACGCGGTAGCCGTGGTTGGCCAGGAAGATCATCTGCGATTCCCAGCTGTCCGAGTTCAACGGCCAGCCGTGGCTGAAGGTCACCACCGGGCCGTCCTTCGGGCCCCAGTCCTTGTAGTAGAGCTGCACGCCATCGGCGGTGGTGATGTAGCTGGCAGTACGCGCGACGCTGGTAATGGCCGCAGGCTTGGCCGGTTCGGCGGCCTGCGCGGACAGGCCGGCCTGGACCGAGAGGGCGAGGGTGGCAACGGCCAGGGTGCGGGCGAAGGTGTTCATGCGGGAACTCTCATGGGTGGGTGGTTAGGCGTACTTTGCGCCCGCAATCAGGCGCCTGGGTGATGCAATGTCCGGATTTCTTGATAGATCGTCTTGCATGGATGTGCGGACCCGAGGCGCTGCCAATCGCGCGTTGACAAGGTAGAACGTTCGTTCTACCTTGCAGCCATGCACAAGACCGGCACCGACACCGCGCAGAAGATCCTGGCCACCGCCGAGGCGCTGATCTACCAGAACGGAATCCATGCCACCGGCATGGACCTGCTGGTGAAGACCTCAGGTGTGGCACGCAAGAGCATCTACCGGCACTTTGAAAACAAGGACCAGGTGGCCGCTGCGGCATTGAACGCGCGCGACGTGCGCTGGCTGGACTGGTTCCGGCAGGCGTGCGACAAGGCCGACAGCCCCGAAGCGCGCATCCTCGGCATGTTCACCGTGCTCAAGGGCTGGTTCGAGTCCGAGGGCTATCGCGGCTGCGCCTTCATCAATACCGCGGGCGAGGTGGGCGACCCCGACGATCCGATTCGCCACATCGCAAAACACCACAAGCAGAAGCTGCTGGATTACACGCTGGAACTCACCACGCAGCTGGATATCGAGCAGCCGGACACACTGGCGCGGCAGCTGCTGGTTCTCATGGAAGGCGCCATCACCGTCTCGCGCGTGATGGGCGACTACAACGCGGCAGACACCGCCAGGGATGTTGCAAAGGTGTTGCTGGAGCAGGCCAGGCGCTGACGCCTGAGCCATCAAAAACTGTCGAAGCACCCCGTTCATCCACTTGATTGGAGGCCCCGCCGTGTCCACTGAAGCACCCCGTCCGCCGCTACCGCCGTTCACCCTTGAATCGGCCATCGAGAAGGTTCGTCTTGCCGAGGATGGTTGGAACTCCCGCGATGCCGACAAGGTCGCGCTGGGCTATTCGCTCGACACCCGCTGGCGCAACCGTGCCGAGTTCACCCATGGCCGCGAGGAAGCGCGGCAGTTCCTGGCCCGCAAATGGAAGAAGGAACTGGACTACCGTTTGATCAAGGAACTGTGGGCCTTCAGCGGCAACCGAATCGCCGTACGCTACGCCTATGAATGGCATGACGACTCCGGCAATTGGTTCCGTTCCTACGGAAACGAGAACTGGGAATTCGGAGCGGATGGGTTGATGGAGCATCGGTTCTCGAGCATCAACGACATGCCGATCAAGGAGAGCGAGCGCAAGTTCCATTGGCCGCTGGGGCGTCGCCCGGATGATCACCCGGGGCTGTCTGATCTGGGCATGTGAGCACGGCTGGCCGACATTCGCTTCACCCTCCATTGCGTAACCTGCACGCCACAGCACGTCATGCCTCACGGTGAGGCATGACGTGCATCGAGGCTGGAATCGAGTGCGTTCACTCGCAGAACAGGAGGCAGGACGCGACCGTGAGAGCAGTTCCCATCATCATCGCAGCAGCACTGGCCGCGCCCTCGCTTGATGCGCGCGCGGCCAGCGAAGACCGCAACACAGCGCCTCATTTCGATCTCGGTGGCGCCGTTCGATTCAACTATGGCTGGCTCGATTACGGGCCCACCAGCCGCCTGCAGCTGGAACTGCTTCGCGCCGACCTCGATGCCGGCAGTGGGCCTTTCTCCTTCTCCGCGCAGTACCGCTGGTACGACGGCTTCGATGCAGTCCATCATGCCTACGCGGGCTGGCAGTTCACCGACGCCACGCAGCTGAAGGCCGGCAACCAGCAGGTGCCGTTCGGGCTGCTGCCCACGGTCTCGCAGAGTTTCTGGTTCGGGTCCGGCTACTACCTGGGCATCGAGGACGACTACGACCCCGGCGTTGTGGTGGTCCACCAGGCCGGCAAGACTACCTGGCACCTCGGCTGGTTCTCGGGTGACGAGTACGGAACGGGGGCACGCTACGACCGCTATTCCTTCGATGTGGCACAGACCGATGCGTTGCCGTATCGCGAACGGCAGCGGTTCAATGTGCGCGTCGAGCAAACGCGCGACTGGGCCGGCGGCGAACTGCTGGTTGGCGCATCGGCCTTCGCGGGCAAGGTGCAGAACACACGCAGTCGTCGCCATCACGACCACCAGGCCGCCGCCGTGCATGCGCAGTGGAAGCGCGATGGTTGGACCACCCAGCTGCAATGGGCACGCTACCGCTACAACGTGCCCGGCGAACGCATCGCGCTGTCGGCGTTCCAGGCCCCGTTTGAAATCGCGGCCGAGGCCGATGTGCCCAGTGCCAACGTTGCCTATTCCTTTGGCCAGCGCGGCTGGCTGGACGATGTGACCTGCTACAACAACCTCAGCATGACGCGCCCGGTGGGGCACAGCAGCGGGGTGCGCGACTCCTGGCAGAACGTCACCGGTTGCAGCCTGCAGAAGGGCGTGATGCTCACCTATGTCGACTGGATTGCCGGCCGCAACATGTGGTTTGCCGGCGGCGATGGCATCGGCATCAACAACGGCGGCCCGTCGCGCTGGCATTCGCGGCTGAACCTCAATATCGGGTTCTATTTCTGAAAGGTGCCGCGCCGGCGCAGCCGGCGCCACAGTAGAGTTGAGCCATGCTCGACTACGGCATGCCACATCGCACCCCATCAGGAACCTCGCCCGCGAGCATCAGCAACACCCGATCCATCAGGACAGGCTCGGGCACGCCCGCCAGTATCTGCTCCAGATAATCCACGGGTTCCAGCTGCCATTGAAGCAGTGCACGCAACGGCAGAACCGCAGGCGCCCGCTGATTCGCATCAAGTGAGACCTGCAACAGCACATGCTGCGGCCGCTTCTCCAGCCACAGCACGGGCACGCCCCTGCAGTGAATCTGGAAGGAGGCATCTTCATGCCGTTCCACGAACTGGAAGCCGTGCCCTGGCCGAACCTCCACGAACCGGATCGCTTGCCGGCGCAGCTGTGAGAAGCGATCGTTGGAGATGCGCTGGAAGGCGATAGGCGAGGGGGCGGGTGGCTCCAACCACTACGCCTGTGCCGCAATCACGGCCCCAACGCACAGGGCCGTGGCCGCCCAACTGCACCAGGCCACTCAACCCTCCGGGCGCACTCGCGTGCTGGCGTGCGCGGTGAGTCCCAGCCCGGCCATGATCAACCCCTCCATGATGCGCGGGCCGACGTCCTGCTCCAGTTCGCCGTCCTCGCGGGCGCGCTGCGCGGCCAGCAGGATCTCCATCACCACGCGAAGGCCGGCCAGCGAGCAGTCGGTGTCGGCAAGGGCAGTGCGTCCGCCCGGCATCAGGTGGCGCTCTGGCCAGGGCTGGCCATCGGACGTGGCGCCCGAACCGATGCTGTGCAGCAGGGCAACGAGGGTGTTGCGATCCAGTACGGGGCCGTTCGCGGGCTCTTCCTGGATCGATTGCGGGGCAGGGGAGTAGCGCTTGGTCATGGCAGGGCTCCTTGCGGGCAGGCAGAAGCCGCCACCGATAGAGGTGGCGGACGGTGCGAGGTTCGAAACCCGGTGTGCAATCAGACCGGCGGGCGCAAGGCCCCCACGCACCGCCCGCCATAACCGGCCGACGGATTGCCAGTCGGCACCGCGCAAGGTGGTGCCGACTGGCAAGCGCTTTTTACGATTGCACAACCGGGGTTTCGAAGCCCGGCCACCTGTTCAAGGTGGCACAGCAATGAATACGCCCGGTTGTGCGCGATGCCAATGCAGTAAGGCCGATCCCGTCACCACATTCAACATTTTCAGAATCGTTGTATATGGCGCAACGCGACTGAAGCCTTGGGCTGCAAGGCTATCGGCGGCATGCGTGACACAGGTCTGTTTTCTGTTGTCGCTCGGTTGGCGGCGGCAAGGGCAGGGCGGATGCGACAAGCTCATGCTTTGCATGTAGATGCCTCTGGCCGTGTCAGTGGCCGCCGCGCGCGCGTGACGCGTCACGTTAATTGGGTTGAGTCCTGCTACATGCGGCGCCACATGTCACTATTCTTGGTGCTGTGCCTTGCAGGTTTGGGAGCAATTATCTGGTGGTCGAATGGATGCCGCTTCTGATAGGCGGAGCATTGGTGGGCGTATGTGCCGTAGCGGTACACCTGTCACCGGTACTGCCAGCTGCGGTGAAGGACTCACCATGGCTGGCCTATGCGCTGACAATGCTTGTTTATGTCTCGATCTCGTCAGTCTGGCTCGGATCTGAGCGTGCCAAGGCGATCACCACCGGCGGAAGCAGTTACACCGTGAGTGTGACGGTTGATGGCAAGGCGCAGGGAGGCGTGAGCCTGGTTGGCAGGCTGGGTGATAGCTACGTGCTGTGGGATCCGGCGCAGAGGCTCGCGGCGCTTGTACCTGTGGACGATGTGGGGAGGCTGGAGATTGGACGGAAAGCGGCTTCGCCTGCAAAGGCAGTTCAGTCGCGATAAGCGTGCGCTGGCAAGTGCAGGGCAAGTGGCCTGAGAGCGAAAACGGAAACTAGCTCGCGCCTATGCACCGCATCCTATGAATTGGACGGACTGACGCCAACGGTAGGCATTCCGATGGGAGAATTCGCTGACTGGCTCCGCGACGATGTCACAAGATGCCTGCGACCTGACCGGCTCTACACGAAAGATTCGAACTCGCGACTAGCTCATCTAGCGTCATTACGCTGTCAACTGGTCATCGTTCAATTGGACATGGCACCCAGAGCCGACACTCGTCACAACGGCGCCGACCAAATGGACACTCTGTCAAGGAGGAGCGGGCATGGACGAAAGAGCACTCAAGGCGGCGATCGCTCGCATCTCAATTGCTTTGGGGGCACTGGCGGGCTTTAGTGAGTGCGCGCAAGGGCAGGTAATGGAAGAGTTTGTCTACGACGGCCTTGGAAGGCTCATCAGTGTCGTTCCTGCTGATGGACGGCAGTACAAGTTTGAGTACGACAAGGCTGGGAACTGGACAGCCACAGGTCCCGCGACAGGGACTGGACCCAAGCCCGATCCGCCGACGCCCGTGGACCCAACTCCAAAGCTGTTTGAACGAACGATTACGGTCCCTGCATCTAATGGTCAACTAATCTCGCTTCGACGACTTGCAGAGTATGCGGGCTACAGCGGAAGGCAGCCGGCGCGTATCGTCTTCGAGGTCATTCCTGGTGTGAGCATCCTTGGAATTCGCGGCAATGCCGCGATTGATTCCGGAGCATGGCCCACTGATAAGTATGCAACCTCGGTAACACTGAAGGTCGCCGGCGTCGTGCAAGGGCACGGCGGTACTGGGGGGACAAGCGGCACCGATGGGCAGCCCGGCGGCGACGCAGTGATTGCTCGTCTACCGATGCGCGTCGAGGTGCTTCCGGGCGGCGCACTGATGGGCGGCGGCGGCGGCGGCGGCGGTGGGGCACCATCCCCGCGCCTGAGCGTCATCATCGGCCCCCGTCCGGGTGGAGGTGGAGGTGGAGGGTATCCAGACGGCCTTGGGGGAGCAGGATCAACGGTACAGCCAGGGCCACAGCCCGGCCTTCCCGGAAACATGGGTGGTGAAGGCGGTCTAGGCATGCCCAATCTGACGGGGCAAGGCGGTAAAGGTGGCGCCGCAGGCAAGCGAGGTGAGCCCGGGCGCCCGAGCTACCACGGGAGCGTTCCGGCCAACGAGGCCCCAAAGCCAGGAGAAGGCGGTGAGGGTGGACGGGCTATTCGCACCAACGGTCATTATGTCGAGCTCGTCGATCTGGGCGGGGCGATCGTCGGACTCAAGGAATGACACAATGAAACCCAGGATGCATGCAGGGAACTTCCGACCCACGGCCAACCAGTTGCCTAAGCCGCACTTGGCGAGTCGCGCCCGCGTGTTGGCACGATTGATGGCTGTAACTCTGGCTCCGTTTCTCGCAGGAGCCGCGCAAGCTCAGGACATCGGGATCGGTGAGTCGCACTCGCCGCCGCTGGATCAAACTCGAAATGCCAATGGCGTGGATCCGTACAGCGGACTCTTCACTCTTCAGAGCACTGACCTTTCTGTTGGCACCGGCGAATTCCCTTCACGAATTGACCTGACACGGATTCAGTCCGGTGATAAGGCTGGCGTTGCCTTCAACATTGATGGGCGAGTGATATGCAACTGCGGCCAATACACGGTACATCACGGACGCCCACCCTTCAATTTCCATCCAAGCAACTGGCCCGTCATCGACGTCGTGCTTCTGGGAAGCACATACCAGTTCGAAAGGTCATCCGGCAAGATCGTCAACAAAAGACTGGATGGTGCTACGCTCGAGCAGGATGCTGACGACAGGCGCTTCACTTTCAGAAGCCGCGAAGGAGTCGTTGCATACTTTGATTTCGTTACGAGCATGACCTGCGGTTACATCAGCGCAGGAGGAGTCACATCCGCCTCGATGGCATCCTGTGTGCAGCTGCGCTATCTGGAAATGCCCAACGGCGAGTCTTTGTCTTATCGCTACATCACTCGCCCAAGCGCGAACTATCAGGAATTCCCAGTTGCGCTTGTGTCTGAGGTCGTAAACAGCAGAGGATATGGCGTTCGCTTCTCCTATGAAGACCTTCACGACCCCCAGGTTGTGACGTCGGCGTCTGCCTTCAGGTCAAGCTGTGTTGAGCACGACACGGTCCTTTGCACAACCGGCGACCTTGCAACCGTCAGCTACATTTATGATCGCTGGAGTCCAAACGGACTGCCGCCCTATAGCGGGCGACTTCGAAAATTCGTCGACGCCAATGGTGCAGTAACCAGCTATGCGTATGACATCAACAGCAGGCATGTCGCTACCGAGCGGCGCGCCGGCGCCACCGCTGACGCATTCACCAACGTGTTTGACAACTTCGGCAAGGTCCTATCCCAGGCAGACGGGGCAGGAAAGATCACCCGATTCGAATACAGCGAGAGGATTAATAAAAACACGTTCGATACAAAGGTTACCGACCCTGTCGGCAACGTCACGCGCTACTTCTTCATGCGCGAGAATCCATACCCGATAGCCATCGAGGATGGCAATGGGGCACGGACCGAGTACACCTATGACTACAGGGGCTATCGACTCACCTCGATCAAGAATCCTGAAGGTGACAGCATCGAGAACAAGCTTGATGATCGTGGCAACATCCTCGAGCGTCGGCATAAGGCAAAGCCAGCCTCAGGCCTCCCAGACATCGTCGAAACAGCACTTTACCCTACATGCACATCAAGCAATTTTCGATTCTGCAATAGACCTGTATCCGCCAAGAACTCGCGCGGCGGCGTGCAAGTCACGCGTCACGATGCGGAACACGGCGGGGCAGCAATTCGCTTTGACGCCATCCGGGCAGATGGAAGGCGTGCAGCTACCAGGACGAGATATGCGTCATTCTCGCCGGCCGATGGCTCTTCCGCGCCATCATTGCCGGGTGCTGCTGACATTCCGCAACGTGACGTGATTCTGCCCGTCGGCCAAGACGCATGCCTTGCGAGGAGCCCCCCGGGGCAGTTCGAATTCATCTGTTCTGATGAGAACCTCATTCGAGTCGACTACCACTACATGCCGTCGACGGCAGGCTCCCGAAGCAGCCACGAGTTGAAGGAGGTGGTACGTGATCCGAATGGCGCCGCAGAGGCGACTCGGTACTACTATGATCGTGTGGGAAACATCACTGCTGTGGAGGGCGCGCGCGCCGGGGATCTAACGATACAGGTCCCTGATCGCATGCGCCGTATTGTGTCGTCAACCGGGCCGTCAGCCGAAGGGGTCTCGCAGCGCGCTCAATCCACTTACGATTCAGAAGGACGTCAAACTGCGATCTCGTACAGCTTCCAAGGCGGTTGGCTGAGCGAGACGGTGGAGTATGACGCGCGCGGGTTGCAGGTGCAAAGCACTGGGATTGATGCGGCATCCACGCGATTTGACTACGACGACGCGGGTAGAAACATCGGAACGCGAAAACGCGTAGATGGCATCGAACGAATTTCCAGAATGACGCTGGATGGCGTCGGCCGCGTGCTTTCCGTCCGCAACGGGGTGGGTACATCGTTGGAGCAGAAGACTCTGGAGATCCAGTACTCGCCCAATGGCCACCCGATTCTTCAGGTCGATGCGGAAGGGAACTACACGGCGCTGTGCTATGACGGGTTTGACCGACTGAGGGAGCGTCGATACCTCGGAAAATATTATGCCTCTGCACGATCCTGCAGCGTCGAAATGGAGGGCTTTCCTCGGGAGGCCTACGCGTACAACGGAAAGGGTGACATCGCCAGCATCACTCTGCGCGATGGTAAGAAAATCGGCTATACGTTCGACGCTGATGGCAGGTTGCTGAGAAAGGATGTTCCGGAAGCTGATCGCAGTGTTACCTACACATACGACCTGCTTGGTAGGCGATTGTCTGCTGAACTGCCCGGGGCAAACAGCGCACTTTCAATCTATTGGACGTATGACAAGCTCGGGCGCCTCAGCAGCAGCACAGGTCCATTTGGCCGCTCTGTCGGCTACGGCTACGGCCCAGGCCAGAGCTGGTCCGAAGTGCGCTGGCCCGATGGCTCGGGGGTGCGCTACAACTTCGATCAGCTTGGCCGGGTCAGCGGCATCGATGAAGCTGCCGGCGCCAATTTGGCGCGCTTTACCTACGATGAGATCTCCCGCCGTACCGGCGCCACGTTTGCCAGGAACGGAACTCGGACGGAAGTTGAGTACAAGGCCGATCAGCGCCTTTCCCTGCTCATGCATGATCTCGTGGGTGAAGATCAGGATATTGGTTTTGGCTATGCGTTCAATGAGGACGGACAGCTCAGAAGCCGTGCTGTGACGCAGCCACGATTCGCGATGGCGCCGATCTTGAGGGGCAAGGTCGAGTGGGCTGCCCGTGAGCTGAATCAGTACCGTTCTTGGAAGAGTGAGAACTCGAGCTGGCAGGACCTGCAGCACGATGCTGCAGGTAATCTACAGGCAGATAGCGTCGGAAATCCTAGCCGTTCATTTACCTATGATGCGGAGGGGCGGCTTGTGGCGGCCGGAGATTCGCGCCTCGACTATGACGCAATCGGGCGTCTCGCACGCCTTACAAAAGGAGGAGTGTCACGACAATTCCTATACAACGACTGGGAGTTGATAGGGGAGTTCGACGAATCCAATGGCAGCATGCTGCAGAAGATCGTGTTCGGGCCAAAGGGTGACGAGCCCATCGTGCTCTATGAAGGTGGACAGCGCTCATGGCTGTATGCCGATGAGCGTGGCTCCATCGTCGCGCGCGCGGGAGAAGATGGTCGACTTCAGGCAACTGCAAGATATGATCCCTGGGGACAGCAGGTGGGGGAGGGGATAGGCCGACTGGGGTACACGGGGCAACTGTGGCTGCCGGAAGTTGGCCTGCTCCATCTGCGTTCAAGAATGTACTCGCCTGCACTGGGGCGATTCATTCAACCTGACCAGGTCGGCACCGCTGGCGGGATGAACCTCTACGCCTATGCCAATAACGACCCCATTAATCTGTTCGATCCACTTGGGTTCAGCGGACAGCCCTCGGTTACGACGTTCCCCGGCATGGTGGTCAAGCCGCCGCCAACCTTGCCGGCACAGAACGGGGGACTCGATTTCGGAGGAATCAACAACACCCTCATAGACAAGATCCAGTTCGCCCTGGACATCGGGGGGCTGGTTCCCGTGTATGGGGAGCCTCTGGATCTGGTCAATGCAGGCATCTACCTGGGTCGTGGCCAGTACACGAACGCAGTCTTGTCTGCGATCGCGGTGGTGCCGGTCATTGGAAGTGGCGCGACGGTCGTAAAGTTTGGCAAGAAGACGCTAGGCAACCCCTTCAAGGGAAAGACACCCGCTCAGATCGACGCGATGTTCAGGGCCAAGGGATTCAGTGCACGCGGCCCAGACCCGGTGGGAGGGAAGGG
>Ga0228674_1002349_pt1 | contig 10426 bp, 10 predicted proteins | sample 1D_rmetaG_FD_189054 | JGI IMG/M metagenome (GOLD analysis project Ga0228674, IMG submission 189054) | Seawater microbial communities from Monterey Bay, California, United States - 1D_r | ecosystem: Environmental > Aquatic > Marine > Coastal | place: USA: California | collected 2016-09-26
ATGTTATAGTTGATTTGTACTCGTAAATAGAAAAATAGTACAGGAATTATCAAAAGGAGGACGAGCATGAAAAAGAAAATTTTAGGTATCGTGTTATCTCTCACAATGGTCGGTGCAATGCTGGCAGGCTGCGGACAGCAGCAGGGAGCTGAAGACAAGAAAGAAGAGACCAAGACGGAAGATACGAAGACGGATGATACCGAAAAAGCAGACGATGCGGACAAGAAAGAAGAGCCTGCTGATGAAAGCAAGACAGAGGGCAGCGGAAAGTTTGCACCGGTGGCAAAGGAAGACCTGAAGGTTGGTGTTATCCATATCACTGACCCGGCAGAAGGTTCCGGATACACTTATACACATGACCAGGGAATCGTTGAGATGCAGAAGGAACTGGGACTGGAAGACAGCCAGATCATCCGCAAGAACAATATCCCGGATACAGACCCCACCAAAACAGAGCAGGCTATCAGAGAATGTATCGAGGACGGATGTCAGATCATTTTCGCAACCAGCTTTAACTACATGGACACCTGTGAGCAGCTTGCAGAGGAATTCCCGGATGTGATCTTCTCTCACGGCACAGGATATAAGTCAAATGATACAAACTTTAACAACTATTTCGGAAGGATTTACCAGGCCAGATATTTATCCGGTATTGTTGCAGGTATGAAGACAGAGAGCAACAAGATCGGTTATGTGGCTGCTATGGGTTCTGAGAACTCTGAGGTTACCGGCGGTATCGACGCGTTTGCCATCGGTGTTGCAGAGGTAAACCCGGATGCGGAGATCCATGTAAAAGTTACAAACAGCTGGTTCTCCCCCACAGAGGAGACAAATGCGGCAAAAGCTCTGATCGCAGAGGGCTGTGACGTGATCGGACAGCACTGTGACACACCAAACCCGCAGACAGAAGCAGAATCTGCAGGCGTATGGGGCGTTGGTTACAACTCTGATATGAGCAAGGACGCTCCGGCAGCAACTCTTACCTCTGTTATCTGGAACTGGGGTGTATATTATACACAGGCAGTTCAGAAGGTGATTGACGGAACATGGACACCTGAGATCTACTTCGGCGGTATGGATGACGGTCTGGTGGACATCACTCCGGTCAACGAGGAACTGTGCGCACCCGGAACCAAAGAAAAAGTGGAAGAAGCCAGAAGAAAGATCATGGAAGATGGCTTCAACGTATTTGACGGTGTTCTGGAGACAAACGACGGAAAAGTTGTTGGAGCAGAAGGCGGCACACTGGATGATGCAACTATTACCGGAGGAATCAACTGGTATTACAAGAACGTGATCGTGGATTAATAGTAACATAATTTTGCATCTAACTGCGCATATGCGGTCATTAAGTTTTGTTTAGAGAAAAAAACAAAGAGGGAATACAAAATGTAAAAAATCGTTTTGTATTCCCTCTTTTCTTATGTTACAATTACTCTGTATGTTTGTGTCTAAAATTGTAACGGATGGTGTATGCGTTACCAAAACAGAAAGAAACGAGAGGTGACACAGTTGGCTTTAGACAAGGTAGAAAATGCCATTGAGCTGAGAGGTATCACGAAGACATTTGGCAGCGTTGTGGCGAACGACCATATTGACCTGGATGTCAGAAGAGGGGAAATCCTGGCGCTTCTGGGTGAGAACGGTTCGGGAAAAACCACATTGATGAATATGATCTCAGGCATTTATCACCCGGATGAGGGAAGTATCCATGTAAATGGCAGGGAAGTGGTGATCAATTCGCCCATGGATGCCAAAAGACTGGGAATCGGCATGATCCATCAGCATTTTAAACTGGTGGATGTGTTTTCAGCCATGGATAATGTGGTGATCGGTGCAGAGGGAAAGAGGATCAAACCCAAGGAGCTGAAGGAAAAGATACTGGAGCTGACCAAGAAGTTTGGTCTTGAGGTAGAACCTGAGAAAAAGATCTATAATATGTCCGTCAGTGAAAAGCAGACCGTGGAAATTTTGAAGGTGCTGTACAGAAATGCTGACATATTGATCCTGGATGAGCCTACAGCAGTGCTTACGCCCCAGGAGACCCAGAAGCTTTTTGCCATTCTGCGCAGAATGAAAGAGCAGGGAAGCGCTATTATCATTATCACCCACAAGCTGAACGAGGTAATGGAGATCAGTGACCGGGTGACGATCCTGAGAAAAGGCAGGAGTATTGATACGGTAAATACAGCAGAGACCAATGAAAAACAGCTTACTGAGCTGATGGTCGGCCGTCCGGTCACTCTGGAGATAGACCGGCCAAAATGCGAGAATGTACACACCAGACTGAAGGTAGTGGACTTGTCTGTAAAAAAAGCAGACGGAACCACTGCCCTGAAAGATTTGTCTTTTGAGATAAAGGCAGGAGAGATCCTGGGTGTGGCAGGTATCGCGGGCAGCGGGCAGAAGGAGCTGTGCGAAGCTATTGCAGGACTTGTGCCTGTGGAGACCGGCGCTGTTCTGCACAATAAAGAGAATATAATCGGCAAGACTCCGAAGCAGATCAATGACCTGGGCATCAGTCTGGGCTTTGTGCCGGAGGACAGGCTGGGCATGGGCCTTGTGGCTTCTATGGGCATGGTAGACAACATGCTGCTGAAATCCTATGACAAGGCAAAAGGTATTTTTGTGGACAGAAAGCCCGCTAAAAAACTGGCTGAAGAGCTGGTGGAACGGCTGGAGATCATGACTCCTAATGTGGAGACTCCTGTACGCCTGCTCTCAGGCGGTAATGTGCAGAAGGTTCTGCTGGGAAGAGAGATTGAGTCAGAGCCGTCTGTTCTGATCACGGCTTACCCAGTCAGGGGGCTGGATATCAATTCTTCTTACACCATTTACGATCTGCTCAATGAGCAGAAGAAAAAAGGTGTTGCCGTTATGTTTATCGGTGAGGACCTGGATGTGCTTCTGGAAATCTCTGACAGGATCATGGTGCTCTGCCATGGAGAGGTGACAGGTATTGTGGATGCTTCTGTGACAACAAAGGAAGACCTGGGGCTGATGATGACAGGATCTAAAAGGGAAGGGGTGAAGGCTGATGGATGAGACAAGAAAAAAAGAACCTCTGATTCGTATTGAGAAGAGAAAAGAGCGCCCCGCAAAGCAGGTGAGACTGCTGCGTCTGGCTTCTGTAGTGCTTGCCATTGTGGCTGGCGGCCTCTTTATCCTCTGTATCGGATATAATCCGTTTTCCGTGTATGCTACGATCGTGTCGGGCGCGTTCAGAAGCAGCATGGCATTCCAGGCCACTATTAAGGTGATGGTGCCGCTGCTCATACCGGCACTGGGACTTACCCTTGCGTTTAAGATGCGTTTCTGGAACATCGGAGCCGAGGGGCAGATCATCATGGGCGCTGTGTTTGCCACATTTTTTGCCCTGTTCTGCTGGGATTTTCCCCATTGGCTACTGATGATCTGCATGTTTCTGGCAGGTATGCTGGGAGGTGCGCTTTGGGGTATCATCCCCGCTTTCTTCAAAGCGAAATTCGGTACAAATGAGACGCTTTTTACACTGATGCTGAACTATATTGCGCTGTATCTCATCTCCTTTTTGAGGGATGGTCCGTGGCAGGATCCCAATTCCTCGGGATTTCCTAAGATTGCCCGTTTTGGAGAGAACGCGCAGCTTGACAAGCTGTTCGGCGTGCATGTGGGATGGCTGATCGGACTTGTTCTGGTAGTGATCGTGTATATCTATTTAAAATACACAAAACAGGGATATGAGATCGGCGTAGTAGGCGAGAGCCGTGCCACAGCCCAGTATGCAGGTATGAATTATAAGAAGATCGTACTGCGCACCATGGCATTTTCAGGTGCCATCTGCGGTATCGCTGGTATGGTGCAGGCCAGCGGTTCTGATCTGACGCTGACCACATCCGTGGCCGGCGGCGTGGGATTCACAGCTATTATCGTGGCATGGCTGGCACAGCTTAACCCTGTGGGGATCCTGGTGGTATCTTTCCTGTTCAGTGTATTGGAAAAGGGAAGTACGGTCATGCAGTCCTCCTATGGGCTGTCCGCGTACTCCGCGGATGTGCTTCAGGGTATCATTCTGTTTTTTGTACTGGGATGTGAATTCTTTGTCAGATACCGTTTTGTAACCCGCAGGAAGGGAGGAAAGGCGTAATGGATTTTTTTACTAACTTTTTTGTGGCGGCAGTTCTTGCCGGTACTCCGCTTTTGTTCGGGATCTTAGGTGAGATCATCAATGAGAAGTCAGGCCATCTGAATCTGGGTGTGGAAGGCATGATGTCCATCGGCGCCTGTGCAGGGTTTATCATGGGATATAAGACAGACAATCTGCTGCTTGCTCTGATCGCAGCGTTTGCAGCAGGTATGCTGGGTGCTCTTATTTATGCTGTGCTCACGGTCACTTTTATGGCGGACCAGAACGTTACGGGTCTGACACTTACCATTTTCGGGATAGGACTTAGCAACTTTTTCGGTGACTTTTTCAGGGAGAAGTCAGGGGAAACCTCTTTAAAGCTGCCAGCCGGCATTTTAAAAAGCCTCGGCAAAGTGGAGATCCCTGTGCTGTCCGATATTCCGGTACTGGGAAAACTCTTTTTTAACTATAACATTTTCGTCTATCTTGGGATCGTGGCGGCCATACTGTGCGGCATTTACCTGCACAGGACAAAGGCGGGCCTTAACATCCGTGCGGTGGGGGAGAACCCGGCGGCTGCGGACGCGGCTGGGCTTCCTGTCACAAGACTGAAATATCTGAATCTGATGCTGGGCGGAGGAATCTGCGGTCTGGGCGGTGCATACTGTTCTATGATCATCTGTAACGGCGTATGGATCAGCAACTGTGTAAACGGCCTGGGATGGATCGCCGTGGCACTGGTCATCTTTGCCACCTGGAATCCCAACAAGGCTGTCTTTGCGGCTTTAGTATTCGGCGCGTTCAGTGTACTGAAGTATTATGTGCCAAAATCGGTCATCAGGATACCGGATTCCATTTTCGATATGGTGCCGTTCTTTATGACGATACTTGTGCTGATTGTCACATCCATCCGTTCCTCAAAAGAGAATTCGCAGCCCCAGTCCTGCGGTGTGAATTATTTCCGTGAAGAGAGATAGCGGATATACGAAAGAAAAGCCAGATTCCCGGGCGGGAGCCTGGCTTTTCGTAAATGCAGACAAATATAGAAAGATCAGTGGATGGGAGGCAGGAATATGTCAACAAAATCAGAGCTGCTGAAGCTGCTGGAGAGCCACAGGGGGGAATACCTGTCCGGAGAGGAGCTGGCGTTAAGGCTTGGATATTCCAGAACAGCGGTGTGGAAAGCCATGAAGAGCCTCCGTCAGGAGGGATACCGGATCACGGCTGTGAATAACAGAGGCTATGCCCTTGAGACGGACAATGATATTTTGTCTGTGGAGGCAGTGAAAATGCATCTGGATAACAGGGATGTGTTCATGGAGGTGGAAAAGGAGATCAATTCCACCAACCAGTATCTGAAAAAAAGAGGAATCGAGGAGAATCTTCCCCACGGTTCTTTTGTGGCGGCAGAAGCCCAGACAGAGGGAAAAGGCAGGCGTGGGCGCAGTTTCTACTCACCGGCGGGCAGCGGCCTTTATCTAAGTGTGCTCCTGCGCCCAAAGAGGACTGCGCAGGAGAGTCTGACGCTGACGGCAGCGGCGGCAGTGGCTGTCTGCCGTGCCGTGGAGGAGGTCTGCGGGGTATCTTTGGGGATTAAGTGGGTCAATGATCTGTATCTTGGAGAGAGGAAGGTCTGCGGGATTCTGACAGAGGCTGTCACGGACTTTGAGACCGGAGATATCGAACTTGTGGTGGTGGGAATCGGCCTGAACCTCAGGATACCGGAGGGCGGTTTTCCCAAGGAGCTTTCAGATGCTGCCGGAGCCATACTTGAGGATGGAGTATATGTGGACAGGAATCTGCTGACCGCGGATATTATCAATTATCTGCTTGAGGAGGCGGGAAAAGAGGGGATTCCAAAGGAGTATATCACAAGAAATATAGTGCCCGGAAGACGTGTGCAGGTAGCGTACGGGACGCAGATAAGAAGTGTGGAGGCAAAGAAGATCCTGCCGGATGGCAGACTCCTGGTGAGAAATGAGGAGGGAGAGGAGGAAGTGCTTCCCTGCGGGGATGTCTCCCTGAATCTGCACTAGAGTGTCGGGATGAACTCTCAGGCGCGCTCTAGCTATTGGCGCGTCTGCGCCGGTTATTTCTTCTGCTTCTGCGAAGGGTATTCCAGCAGACAAACTGTACCAGCAGGATTCCGGCAAAGGCGCCGATGCTGTCTATCATCACATCCCTTTTTGAGGGGCCGCGGCCCGCTACAAAGGACTGATGGAATTCATCTGTGCAGGCAAAGCCCACACTGATCAGCCCTGCAAAGAGAATGAGCAAGATTCCGCGCAGTCCGTATACATACAGAGGGAAAGACACGCAGACGGCCAGCACGAAGTATTCACTCATGTGCGCCAGCTTCCTGACCGGGGTGTGGATCTTGTCTGTATAGTAGGCAATCTGTTCGTCACTCATATTTTTGTCCAGTATTTTATCTGCGGTTACAATGATCTTATGGCTTATTTTATAGCTGAGATTGCCGGATTCGACTCCCGTCTGGCTGGAAAAAGAAAATATCAGATACATCACCAGGAGGGCCGGGAGAAAAGAAAAGGGCTTCAGCAGCAGTATAAAAAATTTCTTCATGTTTGGTTCCTCTTTTGATCCTGTGGATTATAGTTTACTTCCTGGTGACTATATCACGTTTTGGGAGCAGTGTAAAGAGGCTGCGGTTTTTGCAGTCTGTGTGCATGTTTTTGCTGCTATGAAGCCCAATGGCTGGCAGTAACAAATTTGCGGAAAAACAGTTTGACAAGGAAAAAGAACAGCCTTATACTTATTATTAAAATAAAAAGAAAAAGGCAGAGAAAAGAAGAGTACATTCTGCAGACTGGCAAAGAGAGCTTCGGTTGGTGGGAGGAAGCGCAGCAGGCTGAGTGGAAGATGGTCTTGGAGCCGCGTACCGACTACAGAAGTATAGGCTACGATGGGAGCGCCCATTACAGCGCCGGAGTATAAGGGGATTCACGGAGTGGTTCGGATCTTCTGTACTTGCAAAGGTCTGCACCGTGAGATGCGGATGAATCAAGGTGGTACCGCGAAGCTTAATGCTCTCGTCCTGATTGTTATTACAATTATGGACGGGAGCTTTTTTTGACGCTTTGTTATCTTTTGATTGCCGGAAAAGGAGGAGATTATGAGTAAACAGACACAGGAAACAGGAGGGGCACCCAAATGGTCGGGGAGCTTCGGATTTATTATGGCAGCAGCAGGTTCTGCTGTGGGAATGGGAAACTTATGGCGGTTCCCAATGCTTGTGGGGGAGAGCGGAGGCGGTGCCTTTGTTCTGGTATACCTCATCTGCATTTTTCTGGTGGGTATTCCGCTGATCATTGCGGAGATCAGTATCGGCCGCGCCGGAGGGAAGGACGCCTTCGGAAGCTATAAGGCCCTGAACTCCAAGTGGGGCGGCGTGGGTATACTTGCTGTTATCACAAGTTTTATCGGACTATCCTATTACGCTGTTCTGGGCGGCTGGGTTCTGCGGTATATCTTTGTTTCCGTTACAGGACTGCCGAAGAGCAGTGAAGAGTTTTTTGTATCCTTTACCAGCAGCACAGGCAGCCAGATCATCTATTATCTGGTGTTTATGATCATAACTGTGGCAATTGTTGTGATGGGTATCCAGAAGGGAATTGAGAAATCCTGCAAGGTCATGATGCCCCTTCTCATCGTCTGTCTGATCGTCATTGTGATCCGTTCCTGTACCCTTCCGGGAGCAGGGAAAGGCATCAGATTTTTCCTGAAACCAGACTTTTCAAAACTGACACCGGGAGTTTTTCTGTCAGCACTTGGACAGGTATTCTTCTCCTTGTCACTGGGCACAGGAGCCACCATTACATACGGAGCATATCTGGGCAAAGATCAGAATATCCCCAAGAGTGCGGCAAGTATTGCGTTTTTTGATACTATAGTGGCTATGATAGCCGGATTTGCCATTCTTCCGGCAGTGTTTGCATTCGGATTTTCACCGGAGAGCGGCCCGAGCCTTATGTTCCAGACTCTTCCGGCAGTATTTGATGAGATGACAGGCGGAAAGATTTTCGGAGTTGTGTTCTTTGTGCTGGTACTGTTTGCGGCCATTTCCACAAGTATTGCGTTTTTGGAGGTAGTGGTTTCTTTTGCCGTGAATACATTCAAGGTAAGCCGTGCAAAGGCATCTGTTATCTCTGCTGCGCTGATCACCTGTCTGGGAATTCCCTGCGCGCTCAGCTTTGGAATCTGGAGTGATATTAAGATTGCCGGAAGGACCTTCTTTGATCTGGGAGATTATCTGGTGTCAAATGTATCTCTCCCCATCGGCGGAATCCTGGCCTGTATCTTTATCGGATGGGTGTGGAAGAGCAAAAATGCGGAGAAGGAAGTCACCAATAATGGCAGGATCAGCTTTAAGCTGGTCAACGTGTGGTCAGTGCTGATCAAGTTTATACTGCCCATCGTGATCCTGATCATTTTTATAACTTCCAATCCATGGATCATGAATCTGTTTAAATAAAAAAGGACATCAGTTCGTTATTGTTCAGAAATCAGGCTGCGGCTTGGTTACTGAATAGGGAGTGAACAGCAGCATCCGTTCTTAGAGTGTAGTTGACGATTCAATGCTATTGTCATTTTCAATGATTAATGATATTCTGTATAGGATAAAAGAGAATAAGCAGAGCAGTAACTGTGACAGTACGAGACAGTTACCAAAACCATAGAAAAGTGAGGACAAGACATGAGTCTGGCAGATCATATTTTTATTGATATGTGCCGTGATATTCTGGAGAACGGCACAGACACAATGGGCGAGAAGGTTCGGCCGAAATGGGAGGATACAGGGGAGAGCGCTTACACGATCAAACGTTTTGGGGTTGTGAACCGCTATGACCTGAGAAAAGAGTTTCCTGCGCTGACACTGCGGAAGACGGCTCTCAAAAGCTGCATGGATGAGATCCTCTGGATATACCAGAAAAAATCAAACAACATTCACGACTTAAATTCCCATATCTGGGATGCCTGGGCTGATGAGGACGGGTCTATCGGGACCTGCTACGGCGACGTGGTGGGAAGGAAATTCATTTACAAAGGCCAGGAGACAGACCAGATGGATTATGTGCTGCAGCAGTTAAAGGAAAATCCCTACAGCCGCAGGATCATGACAAATCTGTATCAGTTTGAATATCTGCACAGCGGCGCGCTGGACCCCTGTTGCTACAGCATGACTTACAATGTGACAAAGGACACAGGGGAGGACCGGCTTATTTTAAACGGCGTTCTCAACCAGCGTTCCCAGGATATCCTGGCGGCAAATAACTGGAATGTGTGCCAGTATTCCATCCTGCTCATGATGGTGGCCCAGGTCAATGGCATGATACCGGGAGAACTGCTGCATGTGATCGCAGACGCCCATATCTATGACCGCCATGTACCGGCTGTTCGGGAGCTTATTTCCAGAACGCCGTATGCGGCGCCCAAGGTATCCCTGAATCCGGAGATAAAGGATTTTTATGATTTTACAACAAAAGATCTGATCGTGGAGGATTATCAGGCAGGACCGCAGATCAGGAATATACCCATAGCAGTCTGAGAATCTGTATGGCAAAGGAGAGACAGAATGAATATAATCGTAGCTGTAGATAAGAACTGGGGAATCGGCAAGGATAACCGTCTGCTTGTGAGTATTCCGGCGGACATGAAATTTTTCCGCACGACCACCACAGGCAAGGTGGTAGTCATGGGCAGAAAGACATTGGAGAGCTTTCCTGGAGGACAGCCTTTGAAAAACCGCACCAATATTGTGCTGACAAGGGATGTGAATTATAAGGTAAAGGATGCTGTGATCGTACACAGTGTGGAGGAACTTCTGGAAGAACTGAAAAAGTATGACAGTGAAGAGGTTTATGTCATCGGAGGCGACAGCGTTTACAGCGCCATGCTGGATCACTGTGACACGGCCTATGTGACAAAGATTGATTTTGCCTATGAGGCAGACACCTGGTTCCCCAATCTGGATGAGAGAGAGGACTGGTCACCGGCAGAGGCCAGTGAAGAGCAGACATATTTTGATCTGGAATATCAGTTTGTGAAATATAAAAAAATTGTGTGTGATATCTGCAGCCCGGAGCGGGATATGCAGACCGTCGGAACAGATCAGTCGGAACAGATCATCAGATATAAAGCAGCATCAGATATAGTCCAGCAGCAGACATAAGATAAGGGGGCTGTCGGTTAATACTGATTTTTAAAGCCCCTACACCAAAACAAGCATATCCCGCAGATTTCCTTGCTTTTCAGCAAAGGACGTTCTGCGGGATATGCTTGTTTTTCTTTACTTCTCCTATT
>Ga0228674_1002353_pt1 | contig 10421 bp, 12 predicted proteins | sample 1D_rmetaG_FD_189054 | JGI IMG/M metagenome (GOLD analysis project Ga0228674, IMG submission 189054) | Seawater microbial communities from Monterey Bay, California, United States - 1D_r | ecosystem: Environmental > Aquatic > Marine > Coastal | place: USA: California | collected 2016-09-26
GAATGGATTACCGATTTAGGAGACATGATTAACGATAGCTATTTACCATACGGTTTGAATGGAAATGAAAGACTTAAAACTTCTTTAGATATCGATTCCATTTGCGCTACTATTGATGAAGACTGCTATGAATCACGTATGATTTATAAAGCTTCACGGTTTTATCAAAACAAAAATGCTTCATGGGATTTAATTGATTTATTTACTACGCAATCGATTAATCTCGAAGTTATTCAGGAAAGCGAAGTTTCTCCAACACTTAAAAGCATGAAAGAAGCTGACCTTATCAAGTATCTTCAATTAAAGAAACTAGATAGAAAACAGCTGTTAGCAGAAATGGCCAGGCATTCAGCTAAAAGAGACTTGTTTCTTTACAAAAAGCACGCGAAACTGAAGCTTTTCAATCAACAGACTTATTTTTACGAAGCTTTGATTTCTAGCTTGGAATCAGGATTATCTTCACATTTCAAAATCACCTATTGATGGATTATTCAACGGTTGACATCATAATCCTTGTTCCTATATTATTCGCCTTGATTAAAGGTTTTAAGAAAGGATTGATCCTTGAGATTGCAACTTTAGCCGGATTAATCGTGGGAATATATGCTGCTATAAAATTTTCAGACCTTATCAATGATTGGTTAATTGAAAGCTTTCAAATTGATCAAAAGCTCCTTGCTTTCGGAATTACTTTTGCTGCTGTTTTAATTGGACTTCACTTTCTAGCTAAGCTGGTTGAAAAGCTAGTTAAACTGGTCGCCATGGGATGGTTGAACAAAATTGGTGGATCCATATTTGCTCTTGTAAAATGGACAGCGATTTTGAGTGTTTTAATTATCATTTTTGATAAGATTAACACCAGTTACACGATGGTAGAAAAAGACGAACTGGATAGTAGTTTATTGTATCATCCGATCAAAAACTTTACTCCTAGTATTTTACCGTTTTTAGAAGACTTTAGCGAATATTCAATTCCTATTGATCACTTAGATTCCATTCCAAATCTAAATCCCAATTTGCCCGAATTTCAATAGCTTCTTTGAATAACACTCTTTTTTCAGCTTGACGCTTTTTCAAATAATTACCGGAATCCCATTTTCCGTTAACTATATCTTCCTGCACCCAAACAGCTTTGTATTTTCCGAGTTTTAGATTAGTTAATTTTATTGTTTGTCCTTTCGTAATTATCTTTTCTTGATGTAACAGGACCTCTTTTGCATTCCATATTTGAACAAATGAAACCAGCGAATCACGTTGACTAATACTCAAGTTCAAATTCCCTAAAGATTGACTCGGTATTACAGAGAATATACAACTTAAGGTATCTGTATTTGATTCTCCTATCAGATTACTTAGGTTATTAGCAGGTATGCTTAAGTGATACGTCCCTTCTTTCTCTAAAGGAATGCGAAAACTATTTGATTCTTTATTAAAATCAACACTAAAGTCAAGTGCTAAACTATCCTTAATCAATACCCATTGAGCGGTATCATATGATACGATTGGATTTTTAAATCTAATTTGAAAAGTATCCGTTTTAGTCAGAGATCTTGAGTAACTATTGGTCCATAGTAATTTAGACTCTTCTTTGATAGAACTTTTAGCGTTTGGAAATACAGTCAAAGTATCCTCAAAACTTTTCTCCTTCACCAGTACTTGAAGACTATCAAAGCCTGAAAAATCATGAATCCATAGTCTTAGTGAATCTCGATTCAGAGACCATTGCTCATAAGCTTCAGCTCTTTTCTTAGCTGATACGCCAAGTAAGCCTATCTTAAAACCTTGTACTTTTTTCCTAAAGTTTATGGTAAGAAGCTCTGAATATTCTAGCTTTTTAGAAGCAATTTTATTGATTGTATCCTCTTTTTGAAAGGTAACAAGTTGGACGGATTTAGTAGAATCCGTCAATTGAATAGATTCTTCCAAAAATGCTAGTCGCTCATTCCCTTCGTCATAAACATAATTGGCATTTTCATCCTTTAAGGCAAAAATAGAATAGCTACCTGGCGCTAGGTATTGAAATTGAAAAGCTCCACTCTCATCTGATTTGGTAATGTAATCTGGATTATCCTTGTAAATACTTGAATCACTCTTCGACTTATATAGAAAGACCAACACACTTTCCTCCGGACTACCGTCTTCTGACTTAGTGATAGTTCCTTTCAAACTTAAGCTATCAATAAAATCACCCGTACTAAAAACAAACTGATTCTGTTTAAGTGGATTAGCTTCATTCAGATCTCTAATTGCATCACCGACAAAAAAGCTATAGGTTGTACTATCCGCTAAAGTATCCGTCCAAAACAAAGTAATTTTCTTTCCTTTAAGCTTGTAATCCAGGTTGTTCAATGGAGGAGAAACCAGAACATTTTTCTTGAAATCCTTAACGATTAAATACTCGTCAAACTTCAATTCAATCTGATTCCCTTTGAAATTTTTACTTGCGTTAACCGGACTAGACTCCAAAACCTTTGGTCCTTCCGTATCCTTCAACCCTCCAGTCAATACAGACTTCTGAGCACATGAAGCAAGTAACAAAACAAATAGAATTATAAACCAATTTTTTAAGACCATTTTAATGCAATTAATTCGCAAATACCTTCTAAACCTTTTTGATCCATTTCATTGAACTGATCAAATTCCTTGCTATCTATATCTAATATAGCCACTACATTTCCATCCACTAAAACAGGAACTACTATCTCAGAATTAGATTCTGCAGAGCAAGCGATATGTCCTTCAAACTCATGAACGTTAGCAACAACCATAGATTGCCTTTTTTCAAAAGCTGATCCACAAACACCCTTACCCTTTTTAATTCTTGTACAAGCTACCGGACCTTGAAATGGTCCTAACACCAATTCATCATTTTCTACCAAGTAAAAACCAACCCACCAATCATCAAAGCTTGTTTTGATCAACGCACATGTGTTAGCCAGATTAGCGATCAAGTTGTCCTCTCCTTCTAAAAAGGATTTAACTTGATTCGTTAACAATTGGTAATCTCTCATGATTCAAAGATAAGTATTCGAAACGTTAAACTTCTCCCGATTCTGGAGTGAAAGCGAAAGTAAGAACCGTTATATGACAAGCGTAATTTCTCTTTAAGCTTTCTGCGCATGCAACCAGCGTCGCTCCTGTCGTCAATACATCATCTATTAACAAAATCCGTGCGTTTTCCTTTAATCTACCTGAAAGACTTCTATAAACAGATTTCGATCTGCTAAATCTGTTGAATTTTTCTTGCTTCGTTTGAGATGATATGTTTTTAGTCCTTTCCATAGCTTCTATAACTGACAGATTCATTCTCTTCGATAATTGAATTGCCATCTCCTCAGCTTGATTAAATCCTCTTTCCCTCCTTTTCTTTTTGTGCATAGGAACAAACACAATGTGGTCGAAATCCTCATGATTAACCTCATTCATCATATGTTTTGCAATCCAATTCCCAATTCGCTTTTGACCCGAATACTTGTAGGATTCTATAACACTCTGGCTTGGTGATGATTTTAAATAGTAGTAAGTAGAATTTAACTGATCTATTGCTGAACAGGCATAGATATTTCGATGATCAGTAACTTTTAGCTGTTTTAACTCTTCCTCACATAGAAAACATAAAACCCTTTCTTGACTCAAATAGGGTTCTTTACAATGCACACATTGATTAGAGAAAACAAGTTTTCGGATGGCTGAAACAAGCATGTATAAAGGGTTTAGACATCGTAAACTTAGGATTTTAGCATCATTTTAAGTATTTTCGTTAGCCAGCGTTGAAAAATTTCATGCTGATAAAGGATAAGTTATGGCTGAAAACACACCAAAACCAACAAGTAGAACGAATACGGTTAAGAAACCAACTACAACTGCAAAAGCTAGAACAACAGCTAGAACAACAGCTACAAAAACAACTAGTAAAGCTTCTACTGCATCTAGCAGTGAAAAGGGATCAAACAAAGTATTATTGATTATTACTTGTATTCTAGGATTAACTACTGGTTTTTTTGGATGGCAATTTGGAGTTAAGTCTTCAGAATTAACAACAGCTACAGAGGTTAAGGAACAAGCTCTATCTGAAAAAGATCAAATTAAATCTCAATTCGATGCTCAACTTGCTGAGTTAGAAGCAATGAAAGGAGATAACGCTGAAATGAATGAGCGTATTTCTAAACTTCAAGAGGAGTTAAAAACGGCAATGACTGAATTAGAAGGATTCAGAGAAATGGGAGACTTAGAAAGTATCAGAAGATATAAAGCACAGTACTACTCATACAAGAAACAAGTTAGATCATTAAGCAAAAGAGTTAAAGAGTTAGAAGCTCAGAATGCTCAACTTACTGAAGAAAACTCAGGATTAAAATCGAATTTAAAGACTGAGAAAAATAGAAACCAAAGATTATCGAACGAAAACGTAGATCTTAATGATAAGGTATCTATGGGATCGGTTCTTTCTACTTATCAATTAAGTGTTAATGGTGTTAAGTTAGGAGTTGGTGACAAAGAGAAGATCAAAACAAAAGCTAAAAAAATTGAAAAGATCAGAACTTGTTTCACGCTTTCAGCAAACAAGATTACTCAAAAAGGTATGAAAGATGTATTCGTAAGAGTTGTTGGTCCGGATGATAAAGTGTTAACTGACGGAGGTAGTAATTTCAACTATAAAGGAAAGTCAATTGCATACTCGGTTAAAGACGAGTTAGACTATCAAGGAGAAGCTGAAGACATGTGTTTAAGAATCAAGAATCCTTTAGGAGAGTTTGAAGAAGGAACATACAGAGTTGAAGTTTACATTGACGGTAACAAAATTGGAGAAGAGAATCTAAGATTAGATTAATTCGAAAACAGTTCAATAAGATATTTAAAAGGCAGTCAATGACTGCCTTTTTTTATGACAGAAAAAAAAGGTTGACCATAATAATCAACCTTTTAGTTTTTTCTATCTGAAAGAGATTAGCAAAACTCGTCGTAAGCCGCTTTTAAGCTTTCAGAAATTAAATCTGCTGTTCTTCCTTCAATATGATGTCTTTCGATCATGTGAACCAATTTACCATCTTTAAAAAGACCGATAGCTGGTGATGATGGAGGATAAGGCAACATAAATTTTCTTGCCTGATCTACAGCATCTTTATCTACACCTGCAAATACAGTTGTAAGGCTATTTGGCTTTTTAGCATGATCCAATGACATTTTCACTCCTGGTCTTGCATTTCCTGCAGCACAACCACACACAGAGTTTACAACTACTAAAGTTGTTCCTTCTTTTTCAATCGCTGAACTTACAGCGTCAGCACTTAATAATTCGTTAAAACCTGCAGAAGTTAAATCTTCTTTCATTGGTTTTACTATTTCTTCTGGATACATATGTTCTTTTTTATTTATTTCAAAATTACAAAAATCAAGCCCTTATGCTTATGAATATTTTTTATGACTTAGTGACATACATCACGTATAATACCCTCGCGATCAGGTAAGTTTGTCTTATCAACAATAACATTATGACTTGGTTTAAAAATTTATTTAAAAGTACTCCTGTAAATCAATGTAGCTCTGGCGACTGGCTAAATGAATTTAAAGGAGATAAAAATGCAGTCATGATAGACGTTAGAAGTCCTGGAGAGTTTGCATCGGGTCATATTCCAAAAGCAATTAACAATGACGTTTTCAATGGAGACTTTAATTCTAAAATGGCTCAATTTGATAGCAACACTAAACTTTATGTTTACTGTAGAAGTGGTAAAAGGAGTATGATGGCGTGCAGAAAACTATATAAATTAGGATTCGAAAACCTGTACAACCTGCAAGGTGGAATTATGTCTTATAACGGTCCAATCAAAAAGTAATGACCTGGATTAAAGAAAATATTCGTCTGTTTTTGATAGCTTCCTTGACTTTAGGACTAGCTCCTTTCACCCCTGAACCTCATATTTGGGGAAAAATTAAATGGCTAATGGGAGGTGGAAACGGAATGCAAGCAATGGATGTGTTCGATCTCTTTCTTCACGGAACTCCGTGGCTATTATTAATTCTAGCAAGTATATTAAAGCTGACCGCTAAAAAATCTAATTAAAAAGATCTGTTTGCGGCTGTGGATTATCGTCTAAATAACTATTTACGATATCCAAAATAGCTTCACCAAACTGTTTAATCTTTATAGAACCAATACCGCCTACTGTCAATAATTCATTTTCAGAAGTTGGTAAGTGATTACAAATGTTCTTGATCGTTGAATTCGTAAAAATTCTATAAATCGGAACAGAGGATTCATCTGCCAATTCTTTTCGATACGCTGCTAATTGCTGATACAACTGAATGTGTTTTATATCCTTCGCAGCTGTTAAGGCCTTACTGGTTTTCGTTTGATATGCCGTTCTAACCCTAGTGTATTTAGTTTTATTTACTTTTCCTTCTTCCAGATAATGACTTAACTCAAAGTCATACTTCATGAAATATTGTAATCGAAACTGTAGATCATGCAGAAACAAAGCTATTTCTTCTGCAAATTCATCAAAAATACTTGCTGCTGATTTCGTTTTTACCTGAAATCCGTGACCATAAAATTGAGCCTTCCATTCTTCAATTCTCGGAATGAAATATACCGCTGCGTCTTTCAATCTTTTAATCAAATCACTCTGATCCTGAGCAAACTTTTCTTCCTGAACAATCTTCAACAAATTCGTTTGAAAGCTCTTGGACACCTTGTAACTCTCTTGAGCAGAAACAAACAATTCTCTTAACCAGTTTTGAACCTCTGGTGTTAATTTATCGGCAAGATCCTTAAAGTATGCTTCTAAATCCTGTATAACGGTTATCCATTTAGACCAATCAAAAGCGTGAATCATTTCATATCGAATGGTATCAATTCTAGACTCTTCCAACTTTTGATCCAATCGCTCCGGATGATTGTGCTCTGAATTCCACTTTGTTAGGTTAGCTGATGCACCTAAAAATCTTTGACTGATTGGAGAAGTCAAGACTAAACCTTCTAAAGAAGTACATCTACTTAAAGCAACATACACCTGTCCGTTCGCAAAAGCTCTTTCCGCATCAACTATTAGTTTCTCAAAGGTTAAACCTTGACTTTTATGAATCGTAATCGCCCAAGCTAAACGTAAAGGAAACTGCTCAAAACTACCCAGCACATCCTCGTCAACTTCTCTTGTTACAGCATCTACTTTATAATTTACGTTCTCCCACTTTTCTTTTTTAACCTTTATCGTCTCTTTATCTCCTTCACACTGTACAACTATTTCTGATTTATCGAGATAAACAATTCTTCCAATTTTTCCATTGAAATACTTTTTGTCCTCTACATCGTTTTTCACAAACATTACCTGAGCCCCTTCCTTGAGCAACAAATCATGATCAACAGGATACATATTTTCCGGGAAATCCCCTTTTACATGAGCACTATAAATAAACTCCTTTGATTTGATTTCAGCAATCTTAACTTGATTAATAGAATCAGCTTGATTGTTATGTGTGCTTAATGTAATATAACCTTCTGCAGACTTGAACGATCGATCAATTCTGGTATTCAATAATTCTAATTGATCTTTATTCAACTGATTATTTCTAACAGCATTCAAGATTTCTACAAAGTGACCTTGTTTTTGTCTGAATATTTCAGTGAATTCAACAATAACTGGAGGATTCTCTCTTAATATTTGACTGTCGAAGAAATAGAATGAAGGATAAATACTTTTCAAAATATCCCAGCTATCTCTTTTTACTACAGGCGGTAACTGGTGCATATCACCTATGAATAATACCTGAACTCCACCAAAAGGAGAGCTATAATCACGTCGAACACCTTTAAGAATAGCATCAATACTATCTAAAGTATTTGAGGCCACCATACTTACTTCATCGATAACCAAAACATCCATATTTCTAAGAATTCTCAACTTCTCTTTATTGAACTTGATTTTCGATAAAACAGGATGGTTTCGTAAGGTATTATCTGTAGCAAAGCTGCCTGGAATGTATGGCGTAAACGGCAATTGGAATAAAGAATGTAAAGTGACTCCTTGTGCATTAATTGCCGCAACACCAGTCGGTGCAGCTACTACAATGTTTTTATGCGAATTTTCCCTTAAGTACTTAAGGAAAGTCGTTTTACCCGTTCCAGCCTTACCAGTCAAAAACACATTCAAATAAGTCTCATTTATAAAACGATAGGCTAATTTGAATTGATGTGTCTGCTTCATGCTCTGATAATATTTCATAAAGATAAAACTCTGCGGATTTAATTCATCTATTTTGAGTGAACGGTTCTCAGCCTGACTTTCTCTTCTCAGTTACAAATCCGTACCTTTACCGAAAATCTGAACACATGATTCATTCAATGACAGGCTTTGGAAAAGCTGAATTAGTATTAGACGAAAAGAAGATCAACGTAGAAATTAGATCTCTAAATAGTAAACAAGCTGATATTAACACAAGAATATCATCTGTGTACAGAGAAAAAGAACTGGAAGTTAGAAAGCTATTAACGAAAGAATTACAGCGTGGTAAAATTGACTTTGCCTTATACGCTGAAAACATTTCTAGCTCTTCTAATGTTCAGGTTAATTCAGAATTAATCGAATCTTACCAATCTCAATTAAAGGAGCTTTCATTTACTAATGACAATAGCGATTTTTTATCTGTTGTGATGAGAATGCCTGATGTACTTATCAATGAAAAACCTGTTTTAGATGAAAATGAGTGGAAGGATATTTCACTTACAATCAAAGACGCTATTTCTAAGTTCAAAGAGTTTAGAAATCAAGAAGGTGCTGCAATGGGAGAAGAACTAGCAAATAGAGTAAATGCTATTAAGAATGAGCTGGTAAAAGTGGAAGATTTCGAAGAAGAAAGAATACTTAAGGTTAAAGATAGATTGAAGGAAAACTTGGACAAGATGGAAGATTCTAATGTAGATCAAAACAGATTTGAACAAGAGATCATTTATTACCTGGAGAAATTTGACGTTACTGAAGAGAAGGTTAGATTAGCTAATCACTGTGACTATTTCTTACAAACCATGGAGTTAGCTGAAGGTCAAGGTAAAAAGCTAGGTTTTATTTGTCAAGAAATGGGAAGAGAAATCAATACGCTTGGTTCTAAAGCTAACCATCAGGAAATTCAAAAGATTGTGGTTGACATGAAAGACAACCTAGAAAAAATCAAAGAACAAGTTTTAAACGTTTTATAATGGCTGGTAAACTGGTAATATTTTCAGCTCCTTCAGGTGCAGGTAAAACCACTATCGTTAAAGAGCTTTTAAAAAGAGAGTTATCTCTTGAATTCAGTATTTCTGCAACTACCAGAGAAAGAAGACCTAATGAACAATTTGGGAAAGACTATTACTTCCTTTCAGTTGAAGATTTCAAAAACAAAATTGAAAAAAACGAGTTTGTAGAATGGGAAGAAGTTTACACCGATAACTTTTACGGAACTCTTGAAGAAGAAATAGAGCGTATCTGGTTACAAGGAAAACATGTTATTTTCGATGTAGATGTAGACGGAGGAATCAATCTAAAGAAAACTTTCGGAGACAGAGCACTAGCTGTATTTGTTAAACCTCCTTCTTTAGAAGCTTTACGTGAAAGACTTACAGGTAGAGACACGGAAACAAAAGAAAGCGTTGAAAGAAGAATGGCTAAGGCTCCACAGGAACTGGAAAAGTCGAAAGATTTTGACTATGTTTTACTCAATGACAATCTGGAAAGAGCAATTGTTCATATAGAAGAGAAAGTTAGAACCTTCTTAACACAATCATGAAAATAGGACTCTTTTTTGGTTCCTTTAACCCTATTCACATTGGTCATCTAGCCATTGCTAATTATATGGTTGAGTTTACTGACCTGGATCAAGTTTGGTTTGTAGTAAGTCCTCACAATCCATTAAAGAAAAAGAGTACGCTTTTAGACGATTACAGCCGTTTAGAGTTAGTTGAGTCTGCAATACTTGATGATGACCGATTTAGAGTCTCAAACATCGAATTCAGCCTTCCTCAACCTTCTTATACGGTTGATACTTTAGTTCACCTTAAAGAAACATATCCTAATCATGATTTTAGTCTAATCATGGGAGGAGATAATCTGAAAGGAATTCAGAAGTGGAAAAACTCGGATATACTTTTGAAAGATTACAATCTTTATGTTTACCCACGACCTGGTTCTAACTTAGAATCATGGAAAGACACCAAAAACATCAACATCACACAGTCACCATTTTTTGATATCTCAGCAACCTTCATAAGAAAAGGTATTAAGGATGGTAAAAACATGAGTCATTTTTTACCCCCTCAAGTCTGGAAGAAAATAGATCAATTAGGATATTACCAATAACAAAAGAGGGACATCATAAATGATGTCCCTCTTTAATATTCTATACTTAAAACTCTATCTAATCAAGTTAATCGAGTTGTGCATTTCGTA
>Ga0228674_1002358_pt1 | contig 10389 bp, 11 predicted proteins | sample 1D_rmetaG_FD_189054 | JGI IMG/M metagenome (GOLD analysis project Ga0228674, IMG submission 189054) | Seawater microbial communities from Monterey Bay, California, United States - 1D_r | ecosystem: Environmental > Aquatic > Marine > Coastal | place: USA: California | collected 2016-09-26
ATGAAGGACCAGGCCATCGTCTGCAACATCGGCCACTTCGACAACGAGATCCAGGTCGATGCGCTGGTGTCGTTCGCTGGCATCAAGCACGTCAACATCAAGCCGCAGGTGGACAAGTACATCTTCCCGAACGGCAACGCGATCTTCCTGCTGGCCGAAGGCCGCCTGGTGAACCTGGGCTGCGCCACCGGCCACCCGAGCTTCGTGATGTCCAACAGCTTCGCCAACCAGACCCTGGCACAGATCGACCTGTGGGCGAACAAGGACAGCTATGAGAAGAAGGTCTACCTGCTGCCGAAGAAGCTGGACGAGGAAGTGGCCCGCCTGCACCTGGAAAAGATCGGCGTGAAGCTGACCACCCTGAGCCAGGAACAGGCCGACTACATCGGCGTGCCGGTGGAAGGCCCGTTCAAGCCGGATCACTACCGCTACTGATGCCTGTGGTGTGCCGGCCCACGGCCAGCGCTCCCGGTGCAAGCAACACACGGAACGGGCGCCTTCGGGCGCCCGTTCTGCGTCTGCATTCAGCCACGCACCCCGCATCCACCCGCAATAGCCTCGGTCAAGGCAACGCCTCCGCCCCGCGCTACGATGCCGCCATGACACCGGCCATCAACCTGCTCAAGCGCGAGAAGATCGCCCACACCGTGCGCAGCTATGTGCACGACGCCCATGCCGAATCCTATGGCGGCGAAGCCGTCGACAAGCTCGGCCTGGACCCGGCCCAGGTGTTCAAGACCCTGCTGGCCAGCACCGAAACCCACGAACTGCTGGTGGCGATCGTGCCGGTGGCCGGCCAGCTGGACCTGAAGGCGCTGGCCGAAGCCGCCCGCTGCAAGAAGTGCGAAATGGCCGCGGCCGATGCCGCGCAGCGTGCGACCGGCTACCTGGTCGGCGGCATCAGTCCACTCGGGCAGAAGAAGCGCCTGCGCACCTTCCTCGATGCCAGCGCCGAAGTGCTGTCGACGCTGCATGTCAGCGCCGGGCGGCGTGGCCTGGAGGTGGAACTGGCGCCGGACGACCTGCTGCGCCTGACCGCCGGCCAGTACGCGGCAATCGGCAAGGCACGCTGATGCGCTGGCCGTGGTCCGCCGCACCGTCACCACGCCTTGAAGATCCCCAGGCCGACGTGCTGCTGCAGGACCTGCTGTCACGCGACGGTGCACGCATCACCGACGCGGCCCGCACGGTCGCGCGTCTGTTCAGCGCGTCTTCGCTGGACGCCCTGGCAGTGCATGCGGCCTTGATTGAACAACGCTGCCAGGGCATCGCGCTGGGTGGCATGCTGATCAGCAACCAGGCGCACCTGAAGGCGGCCCTGCAGCGGCTACGCTACTGGCAGGCGCGCCAGGGCTGCCTGTGCGCGCTCAATCCCGACTATCCGTTCTTCGATCCCCGCCGCCTGCTTGAACAGGGGCAGATGCAGCTGCTCTCGGTGCAGGACGCCGAGGATGGATGGGGCGACTGCCACACCGTTGCCTGCGTGCAGTGCGCCCAGCACTGGCAGGCGATCGACCGCGAATACCATTACCCCTGGTGGGAGTGGCAAGCCATCTGACAGCGACGCAGCCACGCACGGCGTGGCTCTACCGCGGTCCAGTGGATCCACGCCATGCTTGGATGGCGGTCACTCCACAAGCTCATACCGCATCGGCACGCGCACAATGGTCAGCGCCGGCACCGTGCTTTGGGCATCGCCACGCACGAAATGCCAACCACGCAGCTCTTCCACCGCCGCCTCGTCCAGTACCGTATGGCCACTGGAGGTCTCCACGATCACCGCAACCACTGCGCCGTTCGCATCGATCAGTGCCTTGAGCAGGCTGCGCCCGGAAAGCCCCTGATCCATGGCTTCGCGCGGATAACGCGGCAGCTTTCCGCGCGGCTGCAACCAGGGAACACCTTCGCCGGCGAACAGGTCCTGGCTGCTGCGCGCAGCACATCGCTTCGGTGTGCGCAGCAGCAGTGATGGACGCAGGTTGTCGGCCGTCACCTCCGCAGGCGCTGCGCAGGCATGCTGCGCCAGTACCTCCAGCATCTGCTGCTGCCGAAGCAGCCCCTTGCCGTCGCTCTCCGTCACTTCGACCACGCAGCGTCCGTCCCGGGGCTGCATCGACAATGCAGTCACGCTCGCATCGCGAAGTCCGGAAACCGTGGCCAATGGCGCACACGCAGTATCAGCAGAGGGCTTCGCCGCCAACACCGTGGCGGCGGGCAAGATGCCCGCCAGCAACACCGGGATCATCCTTGTCCAGACAGCCATGCCCCGCCCTCCGTGGGTTTGCCTGCCCCGATCATACCTGGCGCATGGGAGCGGATGATCGGGTCAGCGCCCCGCGGTACGAGGATCTGACCCGGGACGGCTACGGCCGCCAGTTGGCGTTGTTCTCCCAGAACGCCACCGAGCGCTGGTAGGCTTCGCGGTCCAGCGGCACGCCGGAGCCGCCCTCCTCCACGCCCAGCGCATTGCGCATCATGGTGATCGGCGCCATCGGCACTTCTTCCGGTTCGGCGGTGTAGATGCAGCCGACGATGCCCCAGTCGGCCTCGATCGGCGAACCCTCCTTGGCCAGCTGCTCGGCGCTATAAAGGATCACCACCAGGTAGTTCGCGCGCGGCGACTCCACGCCTTCGAACCAACGCACCAGCACCGGCAGCTCATCACGGTTGCGCGCTTCATAGCCGCTGCGCAACTGGTGGCGGTTGGCCTCGGTCACCGGCACCGTCAGGCAGCGCGTGCGGGTCCAGTTCTCGTAGACAAACAGCTTGCAGAACGGCGCATAGCCGTCGAGCACCTTCAGCGGTGCGTGCGCATTGAGGTGCGCCTCGAACTGCTCGGCGGTGCAATCCTGGATGGTGTTGCCGCGTGGTACGCGCGGGAACAGGCGGGGACGGGCGAAATCGGTGAGGACGATGGACATGGCGCGATGTGATCAGGAGTTCTGCCGCACAGGGTAACCGCCCCACAGGCGGCAGGGGCGGATGCCGATGCTCACTGGCATCCGATCCAGGTTTGCCGCACCCTGCGCAGGACCCACCGCAAGGATCGCCGGCTCATGGAAGCAGCACGTGCATTGCCCCGTCCCGCCCCCCGTCGTCGCTGGCCGAAGGTGCTGGCCGTACTCCTGCTGGCGCCGCCGTTGCTGTTCGCCGCTGCCCTGTTCTGGCCGCTGTCGGCACCGCCGTTGCCCGAGCCAGGGAACAGCCGCGTGATCGTCAATGCCCGTGTGGTGGACGTCGTACGCGGCCAGGTCAGCGCACCGACCACGGTGACGCTGCGCGACGGCACGATCACCGCCATTGGCGAAAGCGTTGACGATGCAGCGTTGCCGGTCTTCGACGCCGGTGGCCGCTGGCTGCTGCCCGGCTTCTGGGACATGCACACCCATGCGCTGCAGTTGTCGCCGCAGCTGCAGTTCCCGCTGATGCTGGCCAACGGCATCACCGGTACCCGCGACATGATGGACTGCCCGCAGGCCACCGATCCACTGATCGCCTGCGTGGCCGACAAGCGCCGCTGGACCGCACAGGCCATCGCCGGGCAGCAGGTTGCGCCGCGTTTCGTGCAGGTCGCCAGCTTCTACTTCGAAGATCCTGCGCTTGCGCCGGAAGCCGCCGCTGAGCGTGCACGCACGTACAGCGCGCGTGGCGTCGACGCGTTGAAGGTCTACAACCGGCTGCGTGCCGATACCTACCAGCGGCTGGCCACCGAGGCGCAGCAGCTGCGTCGCCCGCTGGTCGGCCACCTGCCCAGGGCCGTGCCATTGGAAACTGCGTTGCAGGCCGGCCAGCGCAGCTTCGAGCACGCCCATCTGTTCGTACGCCACTGCTTCGACAACGCGGCGGCGTGGCGCGGCGGCACGCTCGACGGCGAAGACCCGACCGCGCTGGCCGAACGGATGGTCAGCGGCTTCCAGCCGGCCCTCTGCAGCGAAGCGTTCGGATTGATGCAGGCCAGCGGTGCGGCGTTCGTGCCGACCCACGTCACCCGCGAGGAAGACGCACGCGCACGCGATCCGGCCTTCATCGACGATCCGCGCCTGGCCTATCTGGACCCGCTTTCGCGCTGGGCCTGGCGCGACGATCTGCAGGCCACGGTGGAGCGCTACCCCGGGCTGCGCGGCGACGACGTGCTGAAGGCCTACTTCGCGCATGGACTGGCGCTGACCGGTGCCGCGCATCATGCAGGCGTCACCGTGCTGGTCGGCACCGATACCGGGCTGGGTGGTTTCCGCTACCACGATGAACTGCAGTGGCTGCGACGGGCGGGCCTGAGCCAGGCCGACGTACTACGCGCCGCCACGCTGCAGGCCGCGCGTCATCTGGAGCTGCAGGCATCGCACGGCAGCATCGAGGTCGGCAAGGCCGCCGACCTGGTCCTGCTCGATGGCAACCCGCTGCACGACACCGCCAACACCCGCCGCGTGCACGCCGTGCTGCTGGCCGGCCACCTCTACGACCGCCCGCGACTGGATGCCCTGCAGGCCTATGCCCGTGCACAGGCACGATCGCCCGCAGTGATGGCGCGCCTGCTGTGGGGTTTCGTCACCAGCCCGGTCAGTGCCGAACTGTAGCGGCGGCTACAACGCCATACGCTCGCGCAGCTCGCGTGCCTGCCGCCGCGATACTTCCACTTCGCTGCCGTCATCCAGCGCCAGGTCGTAGCCATCGCCGACGCTCGGCGTCACCGCGCGGATACGGCGCAGATTGACCAGCGTGTTGCGGTTGGCCCGGAAGAACAGCTCCTGCGGCAGGCGTGCTTCCAATGCGCTCAGGCTACGGGTCAGCAGCGCGTTCTGGTCGCGGAACCACAGCCGCGTGTAGTTGCCGTCCACCACCAGCCGCCGGATCTCGGCGACCGCCACGAACCAGCAGCGCTCGCCCTCGCGCACGAACACCTGGTCCTGCGCGCCCAGCGTGCCACGCAACACCGGCGCTTCGGTCGTCTCCACCTCGCGCTGGCGCGCCCGCTCCAGCGCCTCCAGCAGCCGCGGCGCCTCCACCGGCTTGACCAGATAGTCCAGCGCGTTGGCCTGGAAGGCGCGTACCGCATAGCCGTCGAAGGCCGTGACGAACACCACCGCCGGCACGGATTCCAGTCCCTCCAGCACGTCGAAGCCACTGCCGGAGGGCATCTGCACATCCAGCAGCACCAGGTCCGGTGCCAGCGCTGCAATCGCCTCGCGCGCAGCCGGCACGTCGTCGGCCTCGCCCACGCACTGCACCCACGGCAACGCCGACAGCAGCGTGCGCAGCTCCTGCCGCGCAAGCCGCGCGTCATCGACAATCAACACACGCAGCATGCCACTCATTGCGCAATCTCCAGCACGGCCTGCATGCGCTCGCCGACCGGCTGCAGGATGAAACGACCACGCGTGCCCAGCTGTGCACGCAGATAGGCCAGGCCGACACCATGCCCGTGAGTGGGCTCGATCGCGCTGCCCAATGGATTGTCCACCTGCAGGCGCAGCACATCGTTGTCCAACGTGGCACGGATCTGCACTTCGCCACCGCCGGGGCGGCTGGCGATGCCGTGCTTGATCGCGTTTTCCACCAGCAGCTGCAGCGCCATCGCCGGCAACTGTGCCTGCGTGGCATCGGCATCAATCTGCTGCCGCACCTGCAGGCGCTGTTCGAAGTGGATCGCCTCGATGGCCAGATAGTCATCCACCACCGCCAGCTCCTCGGCCAGCGTGACCTGCTCGCTGCGGTTGTGCGCCAGCGCCTGGCGCAGGGTGCGCGACAGGCGGGTGACCATGTCGCGTGCGCGCTCGGGATCTTCCAGGATCAACGCACGCAGGTTGTTCAGCGCATTGAACATGAAATGCGGATTGAGCCGCGCGCGCAGTGCATCGCGCTCCAGCGCGCTGCGCTCGGCTTCCGCGCGCAGCCGGGCCAGCTCCGCACCCCGTATCCGGCGCAGGCTGTGCAGGCCTGCCCACAGCGCGGTCCACAGCGCCAGCATCACCGCCGTGGTGTACCAGTAGAGCAGCAGCGCCTTGGGGCTGAAGTCGGCCACCTGGCGACCGGCATCCACCCATCCCGAAGCCAGCGCCACGTGCAGGGCGATGTTCACCAGCGCCTGCGCCAGCGCCGCGCCGAGCGCCACCGACACGGCCAACCGCAACAACAGCCCGGCGGTACCGCGCGACCACCAGCCGGCGCGCAGGGCCAGCGCACGAATGCCACCGCTGCAGCCGAACAGGCTGACCGCCAGGCCGACCGTGATCAGCACGCCCGCGCTTCCGGCGTCGGCCAGATAGGCATGCCGCAGCGCGATGCCGGCGGCCGCGTAGAGTGCCCATACCAACGCATTGAGCAGCCAGAAGCGTACCGACGAAGAGGAGTCCGGCATGTCCATTCCGAGGCGTGTTGAAACTCAGGGGTGACGGTCGAGGAAGGCCTGCACCTGCCCGCGCAGCCAGCTCGGATCATCCCACATCAGGAAGTGGAAACCCTGCGCGCTCATCGCGATCTGCACGTCGTGCAGCTTCGCGTACTGGGCCTGGAACACCCCCCGGGTGCTCGCTTCGGTGCCTCCCATCGGCTGGTAGCCGGCCCAGCTGCCCAGCACCAGTGTCGGCGCGCTGATCGAGGCGATGCTGTCACGCAGGTCGGTGGTCATCACCGCGTGCATCGCATCGGCCGTGGTCTGGCGGTCACTGCTTTCGCCCCAGCGGCCCAGTTCCGCCTGCCGCTGCGGGTCACGGGTCATGCCCGGCAGGCCGGCCTTCAGCTGCGCCTGCCACTGCGCAGCGTCGGCGGCGAGCATGCCCTTGCGCAGCTGCTCGGCCATCGGCCGCACGCTGTCCGCAGTGGCGTTCGGGTCACGTGCCGCCGGCAGGAACGGCAGCGCGTCCACCACCACCAGCGCGCTGACCGCCTTCGGCTCGGCCTGTGCCATCTGCAACCCCAGCAGGCCCCCCAGGCTGTGGCCGACCACCACCACCGGGCCCAGATGCTGGTCACGCAGGTAGGCCAGCAGCTGCGCACGCATCGCCGGCAGGAACCCGGCCGGGCGCGGATCGGCCGGCGCGGCGCCGGCAAAACCCGGCAACTGCACCAGATGGCATTGCACGTCCTTCAAGGCCAGGCAGGTCTCGCGCCAGACCTCTGCGCCGCTGTTGAGGCCGGGGATCATCAACAGCGGGCGGCCCTTGCCGACCACCTCGACCTCCACCTTGCCGGGGTCCGGGCCGCGGGTTGGGGCCGCATGCGCCGATCCGGAACCCAGCACGGCCATCGCCATGCCGATCATCGCCAGCCGTGCCAGCGCCTTCATCGCGTACCAGAGTGCCAGGAAGATCTTCATCGTCTGCTCCTTCATCGGGTGGGTGTTGCCGGGTTGGGCTCAGCGTGCCGCCAGCCACAGCGCCCCTGTTGCGAATCCGGAGCAACGGCCGGACACCCGGGCGAACGGTCGCCGGCGGGGGAAGGCGCTCGTCACATCGCTCGTACACATCAATCTTGATGAAGCGATATACTTGCCAGCACCTGCCGCCGCCGCCCGCGCCATGACCGCCATCAGCTTCGAGTTCTATCCACCCAAGACCGACGAACAGCGCAACCAGCTCGACCGCGCCGCGGACAAGCTGAAGGACTACGGACCCGAGTACGTGTCATGCACCTTCGGCGCCGGTGGATCGACCCTGAGCTACACCTCCGAAACCGTGCGCCACCTCAACCAGCACCATGGCTTCGAAGCGGCCCCCCACCTGTCCTGCGTTGGCGGCACCCGCCAGGAAATCCGCGAACTGCTCAAGCTCTACCGCGCCATCGGCTGCGACCGCCTGGTCGCGTTGCGCGGCGACCTGCCCTCCGGCATGGGTTTCCCCGGCGACATGCGCTATGCCGCCGAACTGATCGCCTTCATCCGCGCCGAGCACGGCGACGCCTTCCGCATCGAGGTCGGTGCCTACCCGGAAACCCATCCGCAGGCCTCCGATGCATTGGCCGACCTGAAGCACTTCAAGGCCAAGATCGATGCCGGTGCCGATGCGGCGATCACCCAGTATTTCTACAACCCGGATGCGTACTTCCATTTCGTCGACGCGGTGCAGCGGCTCGGCGTGCAGGTACCGATCACGCCCGGCATCATGCCGATCGCCAACTTCAGCCAGCTGCGCCGCTTTTCCGAGCAGTGCGGCGCGGAGATCCCACGCTGGATCAGCCGCAGGATGCAGGCCTATGGCGATGACGTGGATTCGGTGCGTGCATTCGGCACCGAAGTGGTGGCCAAGCTGTGCCAGCGCCTGATCGAGGGCGGCGCACCCGGCCTGCACTTCTACACCTTGAACCTGGCCAAGCCGACCACGTCGGTGCTGAAATTGCTGCAGCTGTGAAAGCACGCCGCGCGAAGCGGAACGGCGTTACCCTGCGCGGATGATCCGGCTCTCCTTCCTGCTGTTGCTGCTGCCGCTGTGGTCTGTCACCAGCGTCGCCCACGCGCAATCCACGCGCCTGAACCGCTGCACCGATGCACAGGGCCAGAGCGTGTATACCGACCGTCCCTGCGACAGCCTGGGCGCGCAGTCACGTCTGCCACCGCCTGCGCCTACCGGCGGCACCCTGCAGCGCGACACCCTGGGTGCACGCTGCCCACGGCGGCTGAGCGAGCTGGTGGAAGCGCTGCGTACCGGCATCCTCAGCAACGACGTGAACCGGCTGTCCTCGCTGTACCTGTGGGGCGCGGTCTCCGACGCAGGCGCGCAGCGCATCCTCGGTCAGCTGGAATCATTGGCGCGGCGGCCGCTGGTGGACGTGGTGCCGGTGTATGCGCGGCAGGAACAGGACGCCTCGCAGGCGCTGGAGCAGGGCGATCCGGTGCCAGGCTCCGAACCCGAACCGCCTGCCGCACGGCATCCGGTCGGCCTGCGCCTGGAGCAGACGTTGCCCGGCAGCGTTGCACGTGCATCCACCGTGCTGGGATTGCGGCGGCAGTACGGGTGTTTCTGGATCACGTTGTGATCGCAGGGGGTCATCCACGCATGGCGTGGATCTACTGCAACCGGTGAGGGGTCAGCGCCGCACGTTGTGGGAAACCGCCCCTGTTGGCATCACGCCGGCCACAGTCCGCGGATGGCGGCGATGCCCTGCCCGCCATGGCGGCGCGCCTCGGTGATGTGGCCGCTGCCCATGCCCCCCAGCGCATAGATCGGCAGTGACACCTGCGCGCGCAGCTCGGCGAAAGCATCCCAACCCAGCGGTGTGGCGTCGGGGTGGCTGGCAGTGGCCTGCACCGGGCCCAGCACCGCGAAGTCGCAGCCCAGCTGTTGTGCCGCCTGCAACTGCTGCAGGTCGTGGCAGGACGCCGCCACCAGCTGTCCCTCGGGCAACGGGCGCTGCGACAGCTGCTGCAGCTGTTCGCTGCCCAGATGCACGCCCACGCTCAACGCGCGTGCCAGCTCGATATCGCGGTTGAGCAGCCACTGCACGCCGCTGCGACGATGCGCACGCACCACTTGCTCGACCATTGCCTGTCGCTGCGGGTGCGCCGGTGGCAGGCGCAGCTGGATGCGCTGCTGGCCCGCCGCCACCGCGCGCTGCAGCTGGTCATGCCACTGCTGCACGCTGCTGGCATCGTCCTCCGGCGCTGGGGTGATCAGGTAGCTGTCGGGCTGGCGCAGGGCCGCCACCACCGGCAGGTCGGCCGGCGGCATCGAATAGCGGCCCAGCTTGTCCGGCGCCACCCAGGTGATCGCCTGGCCCTCGCGCCCGCGCGGCGTGCCCTTCCAGCTGCGCACATGGCGCACTTCCAGGGTCAGGTGCTTGTCCGGATAGCGCTGCGGAACATCCATCAGCCACTCCCCGACATCGGCCTCGATGCCCAGTTCCTCGCGCAGCTCGCGTACCAGCGCCTGTTCGGAGGTCTCGCCGGATTCGCGCTTACCGCCGGGGAATTCCCACAGGCCGGCCATGTCGCGGTTCTCGGTACGGCGGTTGAGCAGCACGCGGCCACGGGCGTCGGTGATGACGGCGGCCACGACGTGGATCGATCGGGTGGGAGGAGCCATGCGCAGAGCATGCCCAGAACAGGGGGACCGGCGCAATCGCGGATCCACCCTGGATCACCCGCCGGAAATGAAAAGCCCCGCTTTCGCGGGGCTCTCCGGAGGTCAGCTCAGCTGGCCGTGGCAGTGCTTGTACTTCTTGCCACTGCCGCAGGGGCACGGGTCGTTGCGGCCGATCTTCGGCTCATCGCGCTGCAGCTGCGCGACGCCTTGGCGTTCGGCCTCCACCTGCGCCGCTTCCTCGTCGGCGCTGTAGCCGCCCGCGTCCTGGTGCTGGAACTGCGACTGGCTCAGGCGTGCCTGGGCCTGCTGGCGTTCTGCCGCTTCCAGCGCCTGCACTTCCTCGTCGCTGCGGATGCGCACGCGCGACAGCAGGGTC